>Ga0055584_100004805_pt1 | contig 13221 bp, 12 predicted proteins | sample OSDHelmetaG_FD_58716 | JGI IMG/M metagenome (GOLD analysis project Ga0055584, IMG submission 58716) | Pelagic marine sediment microbial communities from the LTER site Helgoland, North Sea, for post-phytoplankton bloom and carbon turnover... | ecosystem: Environmental > Aquatic > Marine >... | reverse complement strand
AACCGGGGACCCCCTGCTCCCAAAGCAGGTGCGCTACCGGACTGCGCCACGCCCCGTTGTAGTACTTCTTCCTGCAACCACGCCATTTCTGGCGTCTCCCACCAACGCTCCCTCAGGAGGGTGTGTACGTTGGTGTGTACGTTCGACCGTGCTCACTTCGCCTCTCGAAGCTCTCCGGCCTCCAGCACGACGCGTAATATAGTCTCGTCGTCCGCATGCTGGTACGCTTCCCGCAGCGTCTGCACCGTCTTCCATCCTCCCGCCGTCGCAACATCCACGTCCGGCAGGTGCTTACGCTCCGTTGCCCACTTGCGGCGGTAGGCGTGCCAGAGACTCCCCTTCTGCGGCTCGAGGCCCGCAAGCTCCTCCGCCTTCCGCAGCCAGGCATCGGCCAGGTGCCGCGAGATCGGCGTCTGCCTGTCCTCAGGCGACGGAAAGAGCGGAGCCGACCCGATGCCCGGTCGCTCCCGTAGAATCCGGTCTATTGCGGCCCGGACCGTCGGTGAGATCGGGACTACGGTCTCACGGCCCGTCTTGTCCGTGTCGGCCGGCCACCGGATCGACCCGTACGGGCCTCTCTCGAGCCGGAGGTCATCGTAGGTGAGCTTGCACACGGCAGAGATGCGTCGCCCCGTGCCGTCCACGATGTCGAGGAGCTCCGAGAGGTGGCTGCGCTCCTCGGTACGCTTCCCCCATCGGCTCTGCATCATGACCTGCTCCGACACCTTCCGGACCGTCTCGAACCGGTCCTGTGTCGCGACCGGCCGGTAGGGGTTCTTCTCCTTCGGCGCGTCGAAGCCCCGAGCGGGGTTCTCCCGCATCAGGTAGTGGCCGGCGGGCGTGCGCCACTTCGACGCCCAGTTGAAGACCCACCGGAGCCAGTTGCAGTCCGCCTCCACGGTGCGGTTCCGCACCGGGCGACGCCTGTCCTTCTGCACTGCCCTGCCCCGCGCATCGATGGCTCCAGAGCCACGGAGGTCGATGAAGCCCTCCCAGTCCGCCAGGGCCATGTCGTGCGGGTCTACATCCGCCCCAAGCACTGCCTTCCACATCGCACAGCGTCGGTCGTCCGACTGCTGTTCGGTCTCCGTCTTCCGCGGAGTGCGGTGCTTGAGGTACGACGCGAACACAACGTCGAGTGAGACCTTGCCCGACCGGATCGCCGCGTCGCCGCGCGCGAGCTTCGCGGCCTGTTCGAGAGCCCACGCCTTGGCGCGCTCGCGGTCGGAGTGCTTCAGGGACTTCCTCATCCACGACCTCGTCACCGGGTTCCACACCCGGCCGTAGATCGGGCCGCCCGGTTCGCGCTCCTCCACCGTGACCGTATGTGGTCGCTCACCGGCGGAGAAGCGCCACTTCTTCTGCCGTCTTCTACTCATCGTCCACCTCCTGTGAAAGGGAGCTACGAACGAGGCCCGCCGCCGCGGCGCAGCTGCCCGACCAGCGCTCCAGCGCGTCGGCCAAGGCCGTCGCCACCTCGGGTGTCACGCCGCGATCGCCCTGCCTGATGCGAACGAGCGTGGAGTGAGGGACCCCAGCCTCACGCGACAGCGCACGCAGGGATCCCGGCGCATCGGCCAACGCCCGGCGGACGGCCTCCTCCAACTGAGTCATGGCACCAATATGGTGCCGTGCGTCACTGACCGCAACGCGACCTAGACCCGCTCATGCAGGACCTCCCCCGCCAAGTCGGGCTCTCCGGACTCCAACCTGAATGCCTTGGGCGCCTTCCGCGGGAGGTCACAACGTCTGAGCCGAGGCCTCCCCCTATCTCCAACGTTCCGAATCTCACCAGCAGCCACCTTCTGCTGGAGCGACGAGTAGCTGTAGCCGGACTCATCGGATGCCGCCTCCAACGTCAACGGCTCTGTCTGCCATTCGCGGAGCCGCTCCTCCAGGTCCGCTGCGCAGGCTTCGAGTGCCCGAGCCTCCGACTCGGCGCCGTATCGACGCAGCGCCGCGGCGTGCGCCCTCCACTGGTCCGTGAGGTCCAATAGCCTTGTTGCATCACCCATGGCTTAGCGCCTACCGCCCGAGCTCGCCTCAAGGGTCGGACCGGCTTCCCCGAACACCTCCTTCAGGTTCACCACCTGTCCCCGGCCGTCCACGTTCCACCCTTGGACTGCATGCCACTCATGTCGGGCGTCAGAGCCGCGATTCTCGATCGCTCCGATAGCCTCCAGCTCCAGGATCGCCCCCCGTACCTTCTCCGTCCCGCCAACCACGCCTGAGCAAACGGCGCCCTTCGCTGAGCCGGGGTTGGTCTGGATGTACGTGAATGTGCGGGCCACAAGGGGCAACGCAGCCGGAGGTGTCCGAGCAGCTTCGACAACAGCGGCTTGAATGAAGGCCGGCTCGCAGTCGCGCCCAGAGGCCATGGTAAGCCCCGGAAGCCGCTTCAGACGGAAGGCGATGGGCCGCGGCCGCGTACCGTCTCTCATCTTTCGCGGTACCAAAGACACCGGATCGCCATCGTTCAGATCCTGGCGCGAACCCTTGATAAGGTAGGCGAAGTCCATGCCCTGCTCCCAGGCAGAAGCGCCCCGAGCACGCCCTTCGCCCGCCAGCCCCGTGTGATGCGTCATGACCACCGTGCAGTTCGTGCGCGCTGTGACGTGTGACAGCATGCCCGTGATGTTGTTGGCCACATCGTTGTCGTTCTCGGGCTGGTCGCGACCCAGCGTCTTCCCAAGGGTGTCGATGAAGACCAGGCCGGCTTTCGTGTCTTCGACCGTCGCCACCAATCCAACCTCAAAGTCCGGATCATCGAAGCGAGTGGGGTAGCGGTTGATGATTACGCGACCGTCCAGGAGCTCGAACATCTCTTGGAGACTCGCGCCATCGGGAAGGAGGCCATGCTCGACGAGCCACCCGAACATCCGTTTGGGGAACTGGTTGTTGCCCTCCGCGATCAGGTAGACCACGGGACGTTGCTTGACCGGGAATCCGAACCAAGGGCGGCCAAAGGCGACCGAGAGCCCAAGGTGGATAATCAGCCAAGTCTTCCCCATCGAAAAGCCGGAAATGATGGCCCCCACGGCACCCTCTGGAATCAGACCATCAACCAGATAGGGCTCATCGATATCGAGGTCCTCGGCTCGCAATCCGCGGAGTACAGGTAGACCCCGCCCATTCTCGACGAACGCTGACCGCCCGCTTGAGGTTGCGAACGAGTCCAAGAGCCGGCGGGCCTCCCCCACGCCGCCGACGTGCGCCCTCAGCTTCGAGACCGCTGCAGCCTCGACGATGCGCCGGTCTCTCGCTCCCAAAGACGACATCGCGACCTGGAGTTCGGTCAGCTCCGATCCCAACTGTTCCCACCCGCCGCTGAGGCCCTCCGCTAGCCGGAGGGTGCCGGTCAGTTCGGACCCTTCATCCGGCTGTGGCGCAACGTCGAACACCAGGGCAGCAGTATTCACCCCGTTCCGTCGGGCTTCAGCGAGAAGCCAATGCCAGCCGACCCGAAATGGCCCCGTCAGGCCAAGGAATTCGTGCTCGACGTCTTCGGGGTCGTTGAAACCATCCTCCCAACGAGCCGCCCAGCTCTGGAAGATTCCCAGCGCCATGATCGGATCGTCGGCCCCAGCCGCACGCACCGCGTACATGAACCGGATGTACTCGGGTTGGGAGGGGTAGTCGTTCGGAATCTGTGCGACGAGGTCGCTAAGCGCCTCGAGACTCGGTGCCTTGAGCTCTTCCTGAGGGGGCGGCTCTCCCGTTGAGTTGGCGCGCTCGTCGAGTTCGCACTCGATGCCACGGGTCTCCAGCTCGTCGCGTAACCTTTCAAGGAAGGTCCGAACCCCTCGCTCCGAGATCGTGGGGAGATTGGCGGGCGTCAGCTCCCAAAGCGGCCTGGGTGTCCAGCGATACTCGACGCCCGAGGGATGGGTGCCAGCCACGAGGTACTGGCGACCCTCACAGAGGACCTCCACTGTGTACCTTACACCCTCATGCTCGAAGTCGAGCGCCAATCGCTTGAATGGCGCCTCAGTCCTATACGGAAGCAGACGGCGAGCTCCGCGGCTGTGCCGCACAGGGGCGTCACCGAGGACCTCGATGGCGATATCCTCGGCGAGCTGAGCCAACTCCTCGCTGTCAACGTCGATGTCCACTCCGGGGAACCGATTCCCGAGTAGACCGACGTTCGCACCCCACTCGTCCCAGCGCTTCGCCTTCTCCGGCGTCGCGCCGTTGTCGGGATCAGTGAAGCCGCGATATCCAATCCAGGTCCCGTCGCTCTTCCGAAGGCCCGGGACCTTCCCCCTCATGTTGTCCCGAATCTTCGAGGTGCTCGAAATAGTGGCGCCCGGGGGCACAACGCTAACGATGTCCGTGAAACCCGATTGGTAGAGTCGTACGGCCCTGCCCTCGTCTGCTGCGATTATCACGTCACTCTTGGCCTCCTTCTCGTTGCGCCGTCTCCACCAACCGAGGCGGACGGGTGCCGGGGCGCCGTGGTGTCACGGCAGTGGCGCAACGGACGATGCTGCTTCTTTGCCCAAGCCCCGACCCTGCGCCATACTATTCCTGGCACCTATTCCTGGCGGTCGCTCTCAGAAATCCGTAGGAATAGGCCAGGCGTGGTGCCGAAAAGCAGGATCCCGTTCGACCGAAAACGGGGCTTCCAACGGCAGGATCAGATGACAAAGAGGCAATCGCAGCATCGGATCTCGATCGTCGATCCGGCGGCGCTCTCCTCCGTCCTCGATGAGCTGGTGGCGGAGTACGGTAGTCAGTCGAAAGCGGCGCGAGCTATCGGACTCAGGCAGGGCCACTTCTCGAAACTGCAGAATGGGAAACTCTCGTCGATCACGGTGAACACGTACCACACGCTGCTGAGGCATCTAGCCGAGTACGCTCATGGCGGTCGACGGGGCTCGCCGGAGACGAGCGAGTTCGGACGAAGTCGCAGGCACGTCGCGTTCACAGTTGTGGATCCACCTCGCGACCGTGGACCGCTCGACGAACAGTCAGCGAAAGAGCTCGAGCAGCTCCAGCAGGACCTCCATGCCAAACGGGAGGTGCTCAACGAGGCATCTCGTGCCTACCGGACGGCCGAGATGCGACTCGCCCTCTACCAGAGGCCCTCCCCAGGCGAGGTGGCCAAGACCGCCGGGGAGCGTGCGCGCGACGACAGACGGGCCGAATACGCGAAGAGGGTGGCGAACGCGGCAGAATTGGTGGAGAAGCTCGGGCGCGCCCTCTGGACCGAGGACCAGGATTTCGCCTGGGGGCACTACGAGTCCTGGGTCACGCAGCAGGTCCGGAGGCTCGAGGCGCAGACGAGGCCCATACTCGAGCGGCTATGGGAGCACGGCGAGTATGGTCGTCTTCTTCGCGACTTCCTTGAACGTGTCGGTCGCGACAACTCCCGATTGCCAGACACGGAGGACCGACGCTGCTGGCTGGCCTTGCTCCGAGCGGTGGCGCCGCTGGGCGACGCTGAAAGCACCTGGGGAGTTGAGCGAGGCGTGAAGGAGATGGATCAGCTAGACGAGCTAGGGCCGTACCTGACGGCAGCGTTGGCGGCCGAAGACCTCCTCCTCCGCCCTCGACGCGACTCCGAGAGAGTCGGGCGTGCAAGGCCTCCGTTGTCGTTCGCGGAGTGGCTTGGGCGGGAGGCGCTTCGAGACGGAGATCCGGTGGCTGGAGCGGAGTGGCTCGAACTCCCTCCGGACGGGCCGACAGAGGGAGAGGACGACGAGCCATCTTGAGAATTGTCGTCGGTCTCCCGGCCGGAGGTGCGAACGCCGAGGCGCGCGAGCAGGCGAGCTGGAATTGGCTCAACTCGACGGAGAGGATTGAGGCGGGAAGCGGCTTGGCGAGACAAGGCGAGCCCTAAGGCGAGCATCGGACCCCCTAGCTCGCCTCGGAGGGGGTGCCTATAGGGCACCCCCAGGCGAGAGGGGGAGACGGTGATGTTGGAAAGATGCGACGTCCGATTGCACTACAATTCATCAAGCCGTGTGCCGAACCGGGATGAGCGGTGAATGGAAACACTGGGAAGCCAACGACTCCTCCAGATCGCGGTCGAGAGGAGACCCGAGCTACTTATTCGAGCCCTGCGGAAGAGTGGCGCTGTCGGCCGAAGAGAAGAGATCGAATGGGTCTCTCCGATCGACTCTGACGGTTACCGAGAGTATCGCGATCTCGCGGCGTTGCGTCGGCTCGGCGTTCCCCAGCCGCTTTCGACGCCGCTGAAGGACTTCTGGCCCACTCGGGGACAGGTGTGGGACGGGCTGGCAGTCTCCTCCCAAGGGCGTCCGATCTTGGTCGAAGCCAAAGCGCACATTCCCGAGACCCTTTCCGGTCCCTCCCGTGCATCGCCGGCTTCCCTCGCACTGATCGAGAGCTCGCTTCGGCGAGCCCAGCGCCACTTGGCGCCCAGGAGCCGAAAGGACTGGAATAGTGTCTTCTATCAGTACGCGAATCGGCTCGCCTTTCAGTACTTCCTTAGAGTCCTGAATCAGATCAAATCGAGTTTGGTGTTCGTGTACTTCACGAATGCCGTGGACATGGCGGGACCCTCCCACGAAGAGGAGTGGCGTGGGGCAATCCGGCTCATTCACGCCGCACTAGGTGTCCCCCCGCATCTGGACCGGTTCGGTGTGCACGACGCGTTCATGGACGCGCGAATGCTGACCGACCAATAGGAGCGGCAGTTGAACGTGGGTAGGAAGCCCTTGGTTGTCGGAGTGGATGGCTGCAAAGCGGGATGGCTGGCTATCAGCATCGATGGAAGGCGCTCCGTCGAGGTTGAGATCTTCCAGACAATGGACTCGCTCTGGGACAGCTGGGGTGAGTCGGCAGCCAGCGTTCTGATCGATGTACCCATCGGTCTCCCCGACGCTGAGTCCGCCCGCGCTTGCGACCGGGAGGCACGAGCGCTGCTGAAGTGGCCAAGGGCCTCGAGCGTCTTCAACCCTCCAGTCCGCTCAGCACTCTCGGCTCAGACTATCACGCAGGCGAAAGCCCTTAATCAATCCGCCTCAGGCCGACGGATCACACAGCAGACCTGGGCGATCTTCCCGAAAATCAGAGAGGTTGACCGATTCATCAGGTCTGCGCCCGATCGGCAGCGGCACCTCCGGGAAGTCCACCCCGAGGTTCTATTCCATGTCCTCAACCGCGGTTCGCAGCTAAATCATCCGAAGCGTCGGACCAAGGGGATACAAGAGAGACTGGAGATACTCGAAAGGTATTTCGGCTCCGCGCGGGCCACGGCGGAATCCGCCTTCCGGTCGATACCACGGCGAGTCGCGAAGCGAGACGACGTAGTAGATGCGTTGGCCGCGGCGGTCGTAGCCCATGAGTTCTCCGGTCGGCTAGGGGCGATTCCTGAGATTCCGCGGCGGGACTCCGTTGGACTCACCATGGAGATGGTGATACCGACGTTGGTAGGCGAGTGAGCTAACCAACCGACGGTCGAGCAAGCGGCCGCTCCTGACGCGGGTTGTCGTTGCGGGTGCGCCTGGGGCCAGGTACTGATCAGGGCGCATAGCAAGCGCGTGAGCTGCTCCCTATCACGTCGTCGACGAAAGGACCTGTGCATATGCCCGACTTCGTCGAGCAACCCACCGAGTCGGCTCTTACCGCCTGGCGGAACGGCAATGTCATGGCCGAACGATTGGTCGCGTCGATGCTGCACGCCGAGGGATACGAAGCCGTCGATCCTCAGTCCCCGTTGGGCGGCCCGGATGGTCTGAAGGACGTCGTATTTGTTTGGAACGACTGGAAGTACATCGCCGCCGCTTACTTCCCCGCAACCTCCAAGACCCCGGCGGCCATCAAGACAAAGTTCACGGACGACCTCGAAGGAGTGGGAAAGAACAAGGCTTCGGGAATCGCCTTCTTCACGGGTCAACGACTCACGCCATCGCAAAAGGCTGAGCTCAAGTCAGAGGCTGAGGCGAAGGGACATAAGGCCATCATCTTCGACGCAGAGGCGATTCGCTCGGTGCTGGACAGCCCCCGCGGGTACGGAATGCGGCTGGAGTTTCTACGAATTCCGATGAAGCCAGAAGAGCAGCTGAGTTTCGTTTCTCAGTTCGGGCTCGGGATAGAGTCCAAGCTCGACGCGAATTCCGATTTGCTCCGGGACATCGGGGCGAAGATTGATGCCTTGGCAGACCGGATCGGCGCCGGAGACACGCTCACTCCAGGGCACGCCGAAGCACTGATGCGGACCATGGCTACCCGTGCGGTCCTCGACAATCTTGCTGAGGCATCAGACAAGGAGTCGTTGGTACCACCCGCCGCCTTCGTTACAAAAGGCATTGACGTCGATCAGCTTCGGTACCTCCATCGGGTATTACTGGACGGGCACACAAACGATGAGTTCCTCGGAATGCTGCGCGCCGTGCAGGTCTGGATCGGACCGCCGGGATCCACCGCCGCCAGCGCGGTCTTCGTGCCTCCCGAGCCGGACAAGGTCCCCGAGTTGCTGGAAGAGCTGCTTGATGAGTGGCGGGACGGCTACGGCCGGCTTGAGACAGCCGACTTAGCGGAGAAGCTCCAGGCCGTAGTCCAGTTCCACGCTGACCTTCTCAACATTCACCCCTTCCAAGACGGAAACGGCCGGGTAGCGCGCGTCTTGCTTGAACAACAAGCCCGCGAACTCCTGGGGGTCACGCGCAGAATCGTAATCCAGGACTCGTTGGCGTACGCGGCGGCACTTAGAGCTGCAGACTCCGGCGACCTGACACTCCTCAAGTCGTTCATTACACAAGTTCTCTTCGGCGTGCGAGACCTCGCCGACGTGGGAAGCGAGCGCAGCGGCAGTCGATCGTGACAGCCTTCGCGCGCGTGAGACACCTCCCCGGACCCCTTCGCCCCAACCCAAACGTTCACACCCAACGTACACACACCGCCTCAAGCCACTCGGAGAAAACCACTTACGCTGCCAGCTCCCCTGCTCCACCAGCAGGAGGGCGCTTCAAGCCCCCCCGGTCTCCCATATGGACCCGCCCGGAGGCAGACGCCGGGTCCTGACTCAGCAAAGGGACCCGCCGAAGAAAATTTGGGGAGGCCTGCGGAATGGATTGGTGTCTCACGTGCGAGACAACTTTGGGCAGCCGCTGAGACTTCGTCCTCGATCACGGATGGCACCGAGGAAGGCGCCATCGGCTGGAATGGGGACCGGACTCCACTTACCTTATCAAAGTCGCGCCTACGGCGCCCCAGCGATTTGCGACGATTGCAACTGGGTGATCAACCTGCTAAACCGTCCGGGGGTCCCGTGCGGCAGCGTCGTGCGGGACCCTTTGTCGTTTCTGTTGTCGAACGCTTGAAAAGAGGCTGGCCCACTCACGGGCTGGGGGGATTTGAGTCCAGCTTGCCGCCCCCGGCATTTCGCCAACGCGGCTAAAGAGGAGATAGCACATGTTGTTTCGTCATGGCCTGTTCACATCCGAGGCCGTTTCCGCGGGGCATCCTGACAAGCTCTGCGACCGCGTTTCCGATGCCATTCTCGACGCGTTTCTCGCCCTAGATCTGCACAGTCGGGCCGCCTGCGAGACCTTCGCGGCACACGGCAAGGTGATCGTCGCCGGTGAGTTTCGGACTCGCGACCCCCGGGACTTCGACGCGGTTCGTGACGCTTCGGTCGGCATCGTTCGAAGAGTGCTCACCGAGATCGGGTACGGGACCCAGGAGCTCGACATCGACCCCGACACGTGCGAGGTCGAGATCCGGTTCAACCGGCAGAGCGCTGAGATCGGCGCCGGTGTGGACCGGCTCGGGTGTCTCGGAGCCGGCGATCAGGGACTCATGTTCGGCTATGCGACCGACGAGACGGACCACCTGATGCCCCTCGCCTGGGCCTTGGCCACCGATCTCGTCGCGACGGCCTCCAAGCTGCGGGCAGTGGGTGGATCGCCCCTTAGGCCAGACGGCAAGAGCCAGGTGACGGTCCGCTACGAAAACGGTGCACCAGCCGGCATCCAGGCCGTCGTGCTCTCCTGGCAGCATGATCCCGACGTGAGCGTAGACGACGCACGCGAATGGCTGAGTCACGAAGTGGTGGACGCCATCGTGCCAGCCGAGCTACGGACCAGCGACTTCCGCTGCTACCTCAACCCGGCCGGTCCGTGGACGACCGGAGGCCCGAAGGGCGACACCGGCCTGACCGGACGGAAAATCATCGTCGACACCTACGGTGGAGCGTGCCCGCACGGGGGCGGTGCCTTCTCGGGCAAGGACCCGACCAAGGTCGATCGATCCGGTGCCTATGCGGCACGATGGGTCGCCCGAAACGTCGTTGCCGCCGACCTGGCGCGGACCTGCACCGTGCAGCTCGCCTACGCGATCGGCGTGGCCGAACCCGTGTCGGTCAGCGTCGAGACGCACGGCACGGCCACGGTGCCCGAGCCCGCGATCGTGCGTGCAATTGCGCGCACGTTCGACCTGACTCCCTCGGGCATCATTCGAGACCTGGACCTCTTGCGGCCGATCTACGCGGAGACGTCGTCGCTCGGCCACTTCGGTCGTTGGCGCGAACCGGCGACCTACGGATGGGAACGGGACGATCGGGTCGAGCACCTCCAGGCGGAGCTCGCATGATGCCCTATCGCCAGTGGACGAATCGGTGCGCATGTGAGTCGCACTCGAGGACCGCGGAGCCCGTATGCCCCGAGTGCGGTGCAGCGCGACAATACGCAGGCTGGGCGTTCAGCATGCACGAGGCCATGGCGCGGTATCAGACCCTGTACCGGCTCAAGCCCGTCGGACCGCACCGCAAGATGGCCGACGAGGCGCTTCGCGACCTGACCGCCTCGTGTGAAGACTGCGAAGGGGCCGGGCTACTCGATGCGCCGCCGGGCTTCCGAGTGTGTGAATCGTGTCGAGGTCTCGGCCGTGTCTTCACTGTTCCAGTGGACGTCGTGGATGGGATCCGAAGCAGCGTCCTCGAGCACTATCCCGAAGCGGCCGCGGAGGCGGTGACAGGCTTTCCCGGCGGGCCAGTGATCCAGGACCTGAGCTCCGGCGCTATGCTCGGTGCGGAGGCGAGACCGCACGAGGAGGAGACCTGATGAGCCCGACCGATGAGCGCAAAAGTGAGCCACTGCACCCAGCCTACTTTCAGACCCGCTTCCGACAGGAGGTGGACAAACGAACAGACTGGCCCGAACAGTTCGCAATCATCTCTGCACACGCGACCACCGGTGAGCAATGGAGTGGCGAGCAAAACGATGCCGCTCATGAGGCGCTCTATCAGGAGATCGAGCGTCGGGATGTCTGGATCGAGTCCTTGACGGGCTACTCGCCCGACACGGGACACGCCGAACCGAGCTACGCCGCCGAGTTGCCGCTCGACGAAGCGAGGGCGCTCGGAGAACAGTTCCGTCAGGACGCGATCTTCTTTGTGCGGGGAAACGATCTGTCCGTCACGCGGTGCGCTCCCGATAGCCCACTCGTGCTCGTCGGCGGTTTTCGCGAGCGGCTCGGACGAGCCCGTAGTGGGTACAGGTCTTAAGGCATCACGGCGGTGCGACTCCTGACGGCACATTCCCTTGCGGTCGATCCACCCCGGAATCAATATGAGCCGCTGCTCCCGACATCGAAATGTGTTCGAGGCGGCCGGTGTCACAGGTATTGCCTAGGTTCACCTGGCGTTTCGCCAGGGGTGCGCAAAGGGTGCAAGATGGGTCGCTTCGGCCCATTCGAAGCCCCTGCTCGTCTTGGTTCGGATAGCAGCTCACGGTCCGACGACGCGCAGGCCCTTCGAGCTGGTCCTCGGACGTTCGCTCGACTGAAGTAGACACCTGTACACCGGTCGCTCTCGTATGCAATCGACGGACATCCTCCGAAGCCTCTGGAAGCAGGGCCGAACGCTCACGCGAGAGCTTCAGGCTGCCGCGGCGCCTTCTGGAGATATCCGTCCGGGCTTCGCAACCGAGGCACGCGAGCAAATGGCCGCGGTCCTGACCGCAGCAAAGGCGGATATCGACGCGCTCTCTGAGGTTTCGGGCGTACCGACTTCGGATCTCATTCGGAATGGCTGGGCAACTAGCCGCGGAGCACACCTCCTGGCCTGGAGCAGCCTCGCGGAATGGGGAGCCAGCACGGGTTGGCTCGACAAGATCGCGCCGGGGGAGCGCGAAGCCTGGAAGATTCCGGGACGCACGGCAGTCCGGAGCATCCTCGCGGGCGAGGTCCCCGATACCAATGCCCGAGTGGAGCTGCTCCGTCACGACGCTCTTGCGGCGGCGAACTCCGTCCTACTTCACCCGACGGACGCACGGGGCTTTCGTGGCGAGAGATTCCTGCAACTCACTCGAGGCGTTCCATCGGAGCAGCTGAGCCAAGCCGTTGAGAGCTGGTCCAGGACCGGCGCCTCACCGGAACTCACCGCGCGGCAGTTTCGGCGGTTCGCCACCGCAGATGTGAGGGGCCATGTGCTCGCGACCATGACCCTTCGTCGCTGGGCTCTTAGGCCGGCGGCGCTTGCACGATACCGAACGGATCCGCGGTCGTTTCTGGAGTCCCCGGCCTCGATCCGCTACTCAGCCCACCAAGCGGCCACGAAGACCCTCAAGCTCGTTCGCGAGCGGCGCTTCAATGCCATCTCTCCAGAGGACGTAGCGCGGGCCCGGACGGTGAAAGGATGGATCAATCGTGTGGAAAAGGCGCTCCTCACACCCAGAAAGTCAGCGCACTACACGTGGCCAAGCTCACCTGAGTTGGTGCAAGAGCTAGGGCGGGGCCTGTCAGAGCCGGCGTATTCAGTCCTCACGTTCCTCACATACCACACGCTTCGCTCGGGAAAGACCCTAGAGGCAGTACCTGATCAAGATGTCGCCGGCATCACGATCGCAGGCGGAGACGCACGGGTCCTCGACCGACTCGTCGCTCGACGGTCGCCCGGGGTCGTAGAGTCTCTGCTCCGGATGAAGCCAAAGGCGATTCTCCAAGTCCTGGCCCAGAATCCACCCCCACATTTTCGCGGAGCGGTGGCCGAGGCCTTGGCAGCGAAGCCTATCCTGGCCCGCCGCATCCTTGGTGCCGACCTATGTTCGGGAGCAGGTCGGGCCGCTCTGTCTCTGGGGCCGAGCATCGTCGAGATCTTCGGTCCTCGTGCCATAGCCAACGTCCTCGTCGAGACCTCCGCGGCCAAGCTGTGGCGTGCCCGGACTCCCCTCGCGGATGAGCAGAAGCACCACCTCGTCGCGATCCTCCGCAGCACCTTCAGACAAAGCAACCTCACGTTGAGGCATAGGCTGC
>Ga0055584_100004804_pt1 | contig 13221 bp, 11 predicted proteins | sample OSDHelmetaG_FD_58716 | JGI IMG/M metagenome (GOLD analysis project Ga0055584, IMG submission 58716) | Pelagic marine sediment microbial communities from the LTER site Helgoland, North Sea, for post-phytoplankton bloom and carbon turnover... | ecosystem: Environmental > Aquatic > Marine >... | reverse complement strand
GTGCCTGCGACTAGAACTAACACCGAGAATAAGAGGGATGCCAAGAAACCCAGTATAGCGATGCGCCGAACAAGTCGGACAGAGAGAACGGAAACGATTGCCATTGCAATGGTTGCAAGGGGGAGGAAAATGAGGTGACGCTGCGCCAAGCCAAAACTAGTCAGACCGATACGTTCGGCGATAGCGGGCGAGGCCGCAAAGGAAAGCAGTCCACCAAAAGCAAGCATTAGTAAAAGACAAGCAAGTGTCCAGCGATCAACTGTCCACCACCAATGACCTACAATTGATCGGTCAGTACGGGGCACCGTTTGCATATTAAGCCCTCAAAAATATTCTGGCTTACTGGTTAGCCAGTTTAAAAACTTCTTCTTTAAAAAACTCTCCGCGCTTTTCAAAGCTCGGAAACTGGTCAAAAGAGGCGCAGGCGGGTGATAACAAAACAACAGGGTCAGAGGCGTCGCTCGACTCTGCCGCTTTAAATGCTTGGCTAACGGCTTCATCAATTGTTCCTGAATTATGATAGGGCAATCGACCGTCTAAAGTGCTAGCAAAGCCTTTCTGCGACTCGCCTACTAAAAATGCCTGACGAATCGGATTTAAGCAAGGCAAGAGTTGATTTATTCCGCCTTCTTTGGCTCTGCCACCCACAATCCAGTAAATGTCATCGTAACAAACCAGCGCTTTTTCCGTTGCTTCGGCGTTTGTCGCCTTGGAATCGTTGATAAAAGTGGTCTTGCCGATTTTAGCCACGAACTCTTGGCGATGTTCAAGTCCACCGAATGTGAGAAGACCATCAATGATCTGACTATTCGTGAGGCCGAGTGCCTTACAACAAGAAAAGGCAGCGGCAGCGTTCTGCCAATTGTGTGCGCCAGGAAGCCTCGGGTTTTTGGTGAGATCCAGTATTACATCGTCGCTTTGACTATGGTCCACCAGACGACCACCGACCGCAGACACACCATGAGGGGGCTGTGTTTTGCTAGAAATGCGAATGATCTTGGCGGAGTGTTTTGCGTATTTCTCAGCCAGCCCACCACAAATGTCATCATCGACCCCCATTACTATGAAGTCAGAGGCGGTTTGATTTGAGAATATGCGTTCTTTCGCTGCGATGTAGCCGTCAAGATTGCCGTGACGGTCAATATGGTCGGGACTGATGTTGAGAATGATAGCAACTTTGAACTTGTGATTATGAGTCAGCTCAAGTTGATAAGACGACATCTCAAGAACGAAATAGCCCTCTTCGTTTTGAGGTTCCAATCCCAATACGGCATAGCCAAGGTTACCACCGATAGAGGTTGGGTGGTCAGCGCGCTGGAGGATGTGGCCTATGAGGGCCGTTGTTGTCGATTTACCATTGGTACCGGTGATGCCAACAAATTGGGCTTCGTCTTGCGCAACAGCTAAAAGCTCTGTGTCACCGATGATCGGTACACCGGCTTCTTTTGCTAGTGTGGCGACTGGATGGGGCGATGGGAATGTGTGAGGAATGCCGGGCGACATGACTAAGGCGTCGTACTCGTTCAGGTCTTCGTCGACCAAATTTCGAAAACTGACACCCTTTGCTAGTGTCGGTTGTGCTTTGTCATCCCACGCTGTTACTTCAGCGCCTGCACGGACCAGGGCGTCGCAAGTGGCTAGGCCGGAACGTGCTAATCCTAGGACCGCGATCCGTTTCCCTTTGTACTTCTCTAACGAAATCATGGTTTAGCGCAGTTTGAGGGTTGCAAGCCCAATAAGCGCGAGAATAAAGGCAATGATCCAGAAGCGGATAACGATAGTCGGTTCTGCCCAGCCCTTCTTTTCATAATGGTGGTGCAGCGGTGCCATGCGGAAAACCCGCTTACCAGTCATCTTGAAAGAGGCGACCTGAACAATGACGGAGACTGTTTCCAGAACGAACAAACCGCCGATGATGGCTAGGACGATTTCATGCTTGGTTGCCACTGCGATTGTGCCTAAAGCCGCACCAGCGGACAAAGAACCGGTGTCGCCCATGAAGATCATGGCGGGAGGGGCGTTGAACCAAAGAAACCCCAAACTTGCTCCAACAAGAGCAGCGCAGAAAATGGTAAGCTCACCCACACCAGGCACATATGAAAGCTGCAAATAAGATGAGAAGACTGAGTTACCGACGAAGTAAGCAATGAATGCAAATGATCCAGCAGCGATCATAATTGGCACGATTGCAAGGCCGTCTAAACCGTCAGTCAAATTGACAGCGTTCGACGAACCTACGATGACCAAAGCTGCAAAGGCAGGAAAGGCCCAGCCGAGATTTAGTAAGACATCCTTAAGCAATGGAAGAGCCAGCTGGTTTTTCAGAGGATCGGGAGAAAGATAGGACAGTAAAAATGCACCAATCGCTGCAACGACGACTTGCAAGAGAAATTTGTGTCGAGACTTCAGGCCAGAGCTGTTGCGTCTTGTGACCTTCAACCAATCATCCATAAACCCAATGAGGCCAAAAGTTGACGTGATAAAAAGCGCGATCCAGACGTAGCCGTTATTCAGATCAGCCCAAAGGAGCGTTGACACAGCCAGTGAGAGCAAAACCATCGCTCCCCCCATGGTCGGCGTGCCCTTTTTAGTGAGCAGATGGCTCTCTGGTCCGTCATCTCTGATTGGTTGGCCGTCTTTCTGTTTCGATCGCAGCCATCTGATCAACGGCCCGCCTGTCAAAAAACAGATCAGAAGTGCCGTCATCAAGGCGCCACCACTTCGAAAGGTGAGGTAACGAAACAGGTTCAAAAAACCATAGTCTTCAGCGAGAGGGAAAAGTAAGTTGTAAAGCATTGTTTTCCTTGTTTTTTACGCTTCCTTCAGGGCTGACACTAATGGTGCCATTTTGCTACCCAATGAGCCTTTCACTAGCACAAAGTCACCGTCTTGAATGGCCTCTTGCAGGAAGGCTATCAACTCAATCGCGGTGCCCCTATGGCAGCCTGTTGAACTTCTTGGCAAAGCTTCTAGCAAGGCTTTGCTATCCCGACCAGAGGTGAAGACAAGATCGATCTCATTTTCTTTTACTGTTTCAGCCAGTCCAGCATGCATGGCATCGCTTTCAGGGCCTAATTCACGCATATCACCTAGCACTAAGATCTTCCTATTTTTGCCAGCAAGCTGAGCTAAAGTTTTTATGGCAGCTTCAACAGCGGCAGGGCTTGCATTGTAGGATTCGTCGATCAGCGTGAAATTAGAGCCATTAGGTAATTGGCAAATGCTTAGTTCGCCGCGTCCCGGCAAAGGTCGAACTTGTTTTAACGCTTCGGCTGCCTTTGTAACGTCTCCTTTTACAGCCTTGACGGCTAGCAATGTTGCCAACGAATTCAGCGCCCAGTGCTTCCCATGAATTGCCAGGCTGTATTCAATGTCTTCCCCGCAAATGCAGGCGTTAATGACTTGTGCATTCTTTGTTGGGTCAAACAGGGAAGACAGGAGGCGAGCATCAGATTTTTCCGAACTGCCAAAGGTCAGCATTGAACAATCGGGTCGGTTGGTTTTTAACTGCATTCTCAAGAAATCGAAGTGTCTGTCGTCTTGGTTGAGAATAGCTGTTCCATTCGGTAGTAAGCCATCAAAGATCTCTGATTTCGCAAGCGCTATGCCCTCGATTGAGTCGAAAAATTCACTGTGTGCCGCGGCAATTGCGGTAATGATTGCGACATGGGGCTGGCCGAGTTTACTGAGAGGTCTGATCTCCTCCGGGGCACTCATGCCCATTTCTAGGATCGCGTAATCCGCCTCTTGAGGCAATCTGGCAAGAGTAAGGGGCAAGCCGAAGTGATTGTTTAGATTACCTTGTGTCCCGCTTGTGTTTCCAAGTGCTCCAAACGCTTTGATCAAGAGTTCTTTTGTGCCGGTTTTTCCAACACTGCCTGTAATCGCAATGGATTTGGCGTCGGAACGTGCTCTAGCGGCTTTGGCTAGATCCCACAGCGCATCGAAACTATTTTCAACCAAGATGTAATTGTTGGCGAGATCGCGGTTTTCCTGAACAAGGAAACCCGCTGCTCCGGCGTCCTTTGCTTGTTCCAGAAAGTTGTGAGCGTCATTGTATTCTCCCTTTATTGCAACAAAGAGATCACCAGGTCCAACCGCTCTGCTGTCAATGTGAACGTCACGAATAGCGAAGTCTCCCGACAATTTTCCATTTGTTGCTGTTGCTATTTCTTGTGCCGTCCAAAGGGGAGCAGAGGAAGTGTTAGTGTTTGTTACCATAAGTTTTTTGCCGCGGCTTGAGTAACTTCTTTGTCGTCAAACGGGATTGTTTGAGTTCCGATGGTCTGTCCGGTCTCGTGACCTTTGCCTGCAATCAATACGATATCACCGTCGCCTGCTAAGGACATGGCTTCGTAGATCGCTTTCTTGCGGTCGCCAATATCTTTTGCTGAAGGTGCAGCCGCTAGGGCTTCTGCACGGATCAGAGCGGGATCTTCGGATCTGGGATTATCGTCCGTCACAATCGCCACGTCGGCTAGTCTTTCCGCAACAGCGCCCATTTGCGGTCGTTTCCCTTTGTCACGATCCCCACCGCATCCAAAGACAACGATCAAACGATTTTCACAGTGGGGTTTGAGAGCGTTAATCGCGTTCTCCAACGCGTCAGGAGTATGAGCATAGTCAACAATAACCGACTTGGAGCCTTGCTGATCAGTGGCGGTCTGTTCCAGTCTCCCAGGCACACCAGATAGCGAAGTGAGCTGGCTTGTCGTTGCGGAAACATCGGCACCTTCTGCAACAGCGAGGCCCAGCGAACAGATTATGTTCATGGCCTGAACGGATCCGATTAAGGGAATAGACAAGGTCTCGCGGTTTCCGAAAATCTCCAATTCAAGTTCTTGACCAGCGGTGGTTGGTCTTTGATTAAGTAATTTGAGTTCTTTTCCGGAAAAACCATAAGAGAAGGCATTGTTACAAACATCGAGAAGAGCTCGAAACTCAGGGATGTCAGCATTTAGCACTGCTGTTCCAGAAGAGGGGAGAAGATCTGAAAATAGCCTCTTTTTCGCTTCAAGGTAGGCCGACATCGTGCCGTGATAATCGATATGATCGCGGCTCAAATTTGTGAAGGCTGCTGACGTGATGGAAAGGCCATCTAGTCGATGTTGTTCGAGCCCGTGGCTCGACGCTTCGATTACCAAATGCTGGAAGTTACGCTCCACAGCATCTCTGAGTGCCTTGTGAAGCGTCACCGTATCTGGGGTTGTGAGTGCGATGTTTTCTGACGTAACAGATTTCGGAGTGGCGCCTAGTGTCCCAAAACTCGCCGCACGATGTCCAAGCTTTTCCCAAAGCGATTGAGTGAACCAAGCAACCGAAGTTTTGCCATTCGTACCCGTCACAGCGGAGAGATGAAGCGGTTGCTTCTTGTAGAATTGTGCCGCGAACTCAGCAAATGTCCGCTTGGGGTTTGGTGCTTTGATGATTGTGAGGTTAGATGGCAAGGCGGTCGTTGGCTTGAAATCATCAGGCACAAGCAAAGTTTCAGCGCCGCCGGCTATTGCAGAAGAGATGAATTGGGTGCCGTCTACTTGAGAGCCGGGAAGCGCCGCGAAAAGAAATCCAGGTTGTACGGATCGTGAGTCCGAAGTTAATCCATTGATTTCAATGTCTTTTTCTTGGGCAGATTTAGTGATTTCACTGAGCAACATCACCGGTCACCTGGAAACTAACGGCTTGTCCGATAGCTTTTTTAGTTTCCTGCACGGAAGCCATCGTGCCTCTTGGCTCAACACCTAGAATCGGCGCTGTGTTTTCTATGATTTGACCAACAGCGGGAGCTGCAACCCATCCTCCTGTCGCGTAGCCGTATGACTCCTTGATGGGTTTCGGTTCATCAACTGTAACCATCACAACGTAGCGTGGATCATCCATTGGGTATGAGGCAATGAAAGAAGAAAGAAGCGATTTTTCGGCATAGCCATTTCGCTTTGCCTTCTCTGCTGTGCCAGTTTTACCACCAACCAAATAGCCTTTAACGGCGGCGTTTTTACCTGTGCCTTCACGAACAACCATGCGAAGCAAATCGCGGACCTGATCAGAAGTCTTTTCAGAGACAACAGTGTCGCCCTTTATTAAAGATGGAGCTTCTCGCTTGATGAGCGTTGGATGATGCAGCTTTCCGCCATTAACGAGGCTCGCCATTGCATTGACTGTATGCAAGAGGCTAACTGAAAGACCGTGACCAAATGAGATTGTCATCGTGTTGATCTCTCGCCAAGTCTCTGGGAACTGTGGTTTTCCAATTTCGGGCAGTTCGATGGCAATTGGATTGAGCAAGCCCAAGCGTTTTAGGAAGGCTTGTTGATTACGGGACCCCACCTTAGTAGCGATCTTGGCTGCGCCGATGTTCGACGAGTATTTGATGACTTCTCTAAGCGACAAGGGGCGTTTTTCGCCGTCTTCGAAGTCTCTAATTTCAAAACGTGAAATTTTGATTGGGTTCGTCGCGTCGAAAGTGTCACTCATACGAACTTTACCGCTTTCTAGTGCCATTGCAGCAGTGAAAATCTTGAAAACGGAACCAAATTCATACATGCCTAACGTTGCGCGATTAAAGCGCTGATCATCAGTGATCTTATTTGGATCGTAGGGATCGAACGTCGGTAGAGAGACCATGCCCAAAACTTCAGAAGTTTTCGCGTCCAGAACAATGCCTGCACCAGCGACAGCGGAAAATTTGGTTATAGCGTGCTGTACGGCTTCTTGAACGGCATGTTGAACACGGACATCGATAGATAGCTCAACCGGGGCAGATGTAGAGTTTAACATGGCGTCCAGTGAACGTTCGACACCAGCGACACCGTTGTTATCTATGTCGGTCATGCCGACAACATGGGCGGTTAGCGCACCAAGCGGGTAGACACGTTGTTGTTCATTGCGGAAATAGAGCCCAGGCAAGCCAAGTTCGTTGATTTCCTGTTTCTGCCGGGGTGTTAGATTACGCTTAATCCAGACAAACTTCCCCTTGCCAGAAAGTTGCCTTCTGACTTTGCTAAGATCTAGGTCGTCAAGAACAGACGCCAAATGATAAGCGGCCTCATCAACGTCCAAAATCTGGCTAGGGTCGGCGAATAATGACGGTTTTAACAGGTTAGTTGCTAAAACGATCCCATTTCGGTCGACCAAGTCTGCGCGCGTCCGATTGAAGCCGCCTTTGCTAGCGATGCGTTGAAACTGCTTTGTGTCACTATCTATGTAGAAGGAGAGATAGAACAGCTTTGACGCGATTGCAGTAAATGAGAGACAAAAAATCAAGACCACCATGCCTAAACGAAACTTCTTGCTTCTTGTGAAAGCAGGTTCAAAGCCTGGCAGATGGAAAAGGCGGTAAGATACCCCTCTGATGCCTTTTTTGTGCAAACGGCTTTCTGGCCCCAGCTCGCTCATTGGCTGTAGCTCTCGAGCTGTTCAACCAATTGCCCAATTTCATCGAGGCTGTATTGCTTTCGAAGACTCCCTTGAACCGCGGTCAGTTCTGGGGAGGAGGGGACCACTAGATCTTTGACAGGCAGTTCTTGCTCTTTATCGGAAAAGAGCACTTGATCTGTGTTGGTGTTCTCTTGGTTTAAGGCCAAAGAAGTGCGCATTGGAATAGAATGAATCGACCCGATATGCGCTTTGATGGTTTTGCCATCGCTAAGATACTTGTCCGTCAACTGGCGAATGTAGGTTGGGTTGTTTAGGTGAGCCCACTCCGCTTTTAGAACCTCAATTGAGGCTTCAGTTTGTGTGATCTCGGAATGAACGGAATCGAGTTCTCCGCTCAGCTTTGAAACTTTGTATTTAACTTGAAAAAGAGTGAAGGCTACTAATCCAATCAAAAGCGGCCACAAAATGGTGGACAATCTGATCATGCTGCAACTTTCTGTTCCCAGGCTGGTGCGTCGGTTCTTGATGCGGCCCGTAAACGTGCCGACCGAGCGCGGGTGTTAGATAATATCTCCTCCTCAGAAGGAGGCACCGCACGCCCAGTTAGCACAGAAAATGACGGCTGTCGGCTCAAATCTGACGGCTGTCGGCTTAAATCACTTGTGTCTGGCAAATACCTGGAACCCGAAGGTTTCCGCCCAGACCTGTTCTTGAAAAATAGTTTGACCAGGCGATCTTCGAGAGAATGAAAAGTAACGATCACCAAGCGACCCCCTGGCTGAAGAACGCGTTCGGCCGCAGCCATCCCCCGTTCAAGCTCACCCAGTTCGTCATTTAAAAAAATACGTAAGGCTTGAAATGTCTTGGTGGCAGGATTATTGCCACCAGGTCGCCTACGTACAACAGAGCTAACAATATCAACAAGCTCAGTTGTCCTTGTGATGGGGGCGATTTTCCGCTGCTTGCAAATCGCTCTCGCGATCCAGCGCGATTTACGCTCTTCCCCATATTTGTAAATTAGATTGGCCAGGTCGTCTTCTTCGTAGGTATTGACGATATCCGCGGCCGTAGTCGTTTGAGTGAGGCTGCCCTGATCCATTCTCATGTTGAGTGGTGCATCGAAGCGAAAAGAAAAGCCACGTTCTGCGGTGTCCAATTGCATGGACGAAACGCCAAGATCGAGGACAATGCCGTCAATCTTATCAATGCCAGCTTCTTCTAGAAGAACGTCCATTTCGCCAAATGTTCCATGAAGAATTTGGAACCGCCCGGGATATTCTAGTTCAAGAGCTTTGCCGCGCTTGACGGCTTCGGGGTCTCTGTCTATAGCAACTAGTTTACAATTTGATGTTTCGAGCATGAGGCGGCAGTAACCGCCCGCACCAAACGTGCCATCCAAGTAGGTGCCGCCATCATCCAGATTGAGCCAGTCAACGGCTTCTTTGCCAAGTACTGGGATGTGGTCACGACGTGTCGGGAGAGAATTTGAGCTCACGTGCGAACTCCTGCAGGGGAGGCGCTTGAAGAAGGAGCCCTGTCGTTTCTCTGCTGAGAAACCAGGCCTGTCTCGTCAAATTTAATGGTGTAGGTGTCTAGAAAAAGAGACACATAACCTCCGCTTTAACAGATTTACAATTAAAAATTGCTTAAATTATCAACTCAAAAATATGAGCTGTTTCCCCGTATCGTCTGGATATTGAGATATCATGGTCGATTGGTGGGATCAATGTAAATAGATGGCGAATACTTGGCGTTTTTCAAGTATTAGTTTGTGATTGCAAATAAACTCGACACAATATTTAGTGCTGCCGAGTCGTTTTTAAGTATTCAATTGGAATATGTTGACAATTTTTCGATTCGTTTCCGAGTCGCAATGTAATTTTATCGAGTCGGACTGTGACATTGTTGCAATAGTAAGAATTCGTGATGCCTATACTTAATGATATAGATTTCTGGAATGTTCTTTTTGTGTTCTCGTTTTACAGTTTATCAGTCGTTTGACAATTTAGTCTTCATCTCAAGAGAGAGGCAGATGGCCTGTAAGCCGGGTTCTGTAATCGACAGCTATTCATCTGGAACTGGGATTGCTCCCAGCTTCGTGCAACCGACCCGAATGACAATGCGAGAAACATCTGGCCTGAGCCTGTCATTCCTATTTGGTTTTGCTCCAGGTGGGGTTTACCATGCCGGAACTCTTACAAGCCCCGCGGTGCGCTCTTACCGCACCCTTTCACCCTTACCACTAAACAGTGGCGGTTTGCTTTCTGTGGCACTTGCCCTGAGATCACTCTCGCCGGGCGTTACCCGGCACCATTTTCTCGTGGAGCCCGGACTTTCCTCACACCATAGGTATGCAACTGCCCGGCCATCTGCTGACTCTCTTTAGTCCTTTTGAAGAAGGGAGGAAAGAGGAGAGAGTTAAAAACCTTTTGTTTCTTTGATGGCGCGATAGGCAGAATTGATCTCTGCAAGCCGGCGATTGGCTTCGTTGAAGGCCTCCTCGTCTGCTCCCTCTGATAAAAGGCGGTCGGGATGGTTCTCTTTTACCAGTTTTCGATACCGGGTTTTAATGTCTTCAGCTTTGTCTTCAGGACTAAACCCTAATGACTTGAAGGGGTCGGCTGAGGTTTGTGCGAGCGCGTCGAGCCCAAATTTTTCGAAATCTTCTTTGCTAAGTCCAAAATAGAGGCAGACAGAATAGAGGTAGTTAAGCTCTTCTTCGGTCACCCGGCCGTCCGCGCAAGCGATATGGTAAAGACACCCCATTAGGTTTTTAAGAACCTCTGGCCGATCAGCAAATTTTTTACCGATTTGTTTCGCGTAGGGTGCGAAACCGTCGCTTTTAGTTTTGGCGGAGTCAAACAGGCGAGCGACGTTCTTTTTTTCATTTTCAGGAATGTCAAAAACTTCTTTGAAAGCTGAAACTTCTTCTCGCGTTACCTTGCCGTCGGCTTTGGCGAGTTTTGCTCCCAAAACAATGACAGCGATTGTGAAGGAAACATCTTGGGTCTTGTCACGCTGAGACGAGCTACAAGCCGACATTCTGCTACTGATTCCTCTAGTCAGGTCCTCAAATACGGAACCTTGTGCCAACCTATCAAGTTTTTTCCAGAGACCCATTTATCTGTTCCGTTGTTTGCCTGTCTTACCAGAAGCTACTCAAGCTTATCCGAGTTTAATATGGCCAAAAAGCGATTGATTCGTTTTTGCCGAAAATTCGCATGCTATGAACGCTTCTCTGCTAAGTTTTGGCGCAGGCTAGCGCCTTGTTTATTGGCTGAAAACAGGGCATAAGGGCGCAAATTTTCGCGTCATGCTGACTGCGTAATTATCACGACAGCTAAGTTACTACGGGAGCCGTAAGTGTTTAAGAAGATTTTGATTGCCAATCGTGGCGAGATTGCTTGCAGAGTTATCAAGACCGCAAAGAAAATGGGCATTCAAACTGTTGCTGTGTATTCGGACGCTGATGCTGGCGGGTTGCATGTGCAAATGGCCGATGAAGCAGTTCGTATTGGTGCTGCGCCATCCTCTGAATCTTATTTGGTGATGGATCGTATTGTTCAGGCTTGTTTGGATACTGGCGCAGAGGCTGTTCATCCAGGCTTTGGCTTCCTGTCAGAGAATTCAGAATTCGCTTTAGCTCTTGAAAAGGCGGGTGTCGTTTTTGTAGGTCCACCGGTCAAGGCTATTGCCGCAATGGGCGACAAGATTGAATCCAAGCAGTTGGCGAAGGACGCGAATGTTAGCACAGTGCCTGGGTACATGGATTTGATTGAAGACGAAAATCATGCGTTGAAGATCTCTGAAGAAATCGGTTTCCCCGTCATGATCAAGGCCTCCGCTGGTGGAGGTGGTAAGGGCATGCGCGTTGCCTTTGATGCAGCAGGAGCCAAAGAGGGCTTCTTGTCAGCGAAGTCAGAAGCTATGACGAGCTTCGGTGATGACCGTATCTTTATTGAGAAGTTTATTGAAGAGCCGCGCCACATTGAAATCCAGGTGCTTGGTGACAAGCATGGTAATGTCATTTATCTTGGTGAGCGTGAATGTTCCATTCAACGCCGCCATCAAAAAGTGGTCGAAGAAGCACCAAGTCCATTCCTTGATGAGGCAACTCGAAAAGCAATGGGCGAGCAAGCTGTCGCTCTGTCAAAAATTGTTGATTACTGTTCTGCTGGAACCGTTGAGTTTATTGTTGATGCGCACAAGAACTTCTTCTTCCTAGAAATGAACACGCGCTTGCAGGTCGAACATCCAGTGACAGAACTTGTCACGGGCGTTGATTTGGTCGAGCAAATGCTTCGCGTTGCTTATGGCGAAAAGCTGTCCATGAAACAGGAAGACGTTCAGCTGAAGGGTTGGTCGATCGAAACACGTGTTTATGCAGAAGACCCGTTGAGAGGATTTTTGCCTTCGATTGGTCGCTTGACTGGTTACACGCCGCCTGCAGAGAAAGACGGCGTTCGCGTTGATACTGGTGTTTTCGACGGCGCTGAGATCTCTATGTTCTACGATCCGATGATTGCGAAGTTGGTGACCTATGCTGAGACCCGCGAAGAGGCGACTGAGAAGATGCTGAAAGCGTTGGACAGTTACTATATTCGTGGCATCAATCACAACGTCCCTTTTCTTGCAAATGTTGTAGATCACGCACGGTTCCGTTCTGGTGAATTGACAACGAACTTCATAGCTGAAGAGTACCCTGAAGGCTTCAATGCCGAACATATGGTGCCCGGCGATCTCACGAATTACCTTGCTATTGGTGCCGTTGCGACTTTCAAAAGAGAACAGCGTGCAGGCTTGATTTCTGGGCAATCGAAAGGCAAGTCCAAGCCAATCAAGAAAGCCAAGTACACTGTTCTAGTGGGCGATGAGCAGCATAAGATCTCAGTCAAAGCTAAGCACCATGGCTACAAAGTCAAACTCGCTGGAAGCAAGATAAAGCTGAAAACGGACTGGGCGATTGGAAATGCGCTCTTTGAGGCAGAGATTAACGGTAAGGAAGTCGCAGCTCAGATTGATGTGGCTAGCCCACGTTTGACAGTTATTCACAATGGTTGTGAAGTCGACATGTTGGTTGTGACTCGTCGCACAGCTGAGTTGTTTGGTTACATGCCAGAAAAGGTTGTCGCCGATACATCGAAAATGCTTCTTTCACCAATGCCTGGTTTGCTGGTGAGCTTGGCTGTTGAAGCGGGTCAGTCTGTAAAGGCTGGAGAGCCATTGGCCGTTGTCGAAGCCATGAAGATGGAAAACATCCTGAAAGCAGAAAAAGATTGCGTGGTTAAAGCTGTGGCAGCTAACGCTGGCGAAAGCCTCTCTGTTGATCAGTTGATTATGGAATTCGAATAGGAACCTGTTGGCTCCCTTGAAGCGTCTTAGCGTTGGGTGATGGCTAACTTTGCTCCGAGAGCAATCAGAAGGGATCCCCCAAGCCACCGAGACAAGCGTTCGACTTTGTTAGATTTACCAGCAAGAGACATAATCTTGCTGGCTAACAGCACGCAAATAATATCGGCTGAGCTGAAACTGATATTAACGATTGTGCCTAGAATCAGGAACTGTGACCACAAGGGTAAAGCCGCTGCTGGATCAACGAACTGGGGCAAGAAAGCGATAAAAAAGATGGCGACCTTTGGATTGAGTATCTCAACCATCGCCGACTCAAAGAAGGCTCTAGCGTTGGTTTTTTTTGGCAATGCTTGGTAACCCTTCTTCAGAGTCTTTGTTGCGAAAGATCGAAAAACCGAGCCAAATCAAATAGATAGCACCGGATTTTTTTACGACTGTCACACTACCCGACAATTTGCTTAGAGCGTGAAATTTTGGCAAGTTTGCGATTCAATC
>Ga0055584_100004802_pt1 | contig 13224 bp, 12 predicted proteins | sample OSDHelmetaG_FD_58716 | JGI IMG/M metagenome (GOLD analysis project Ga0055584, IMG submission 58716) | Pelagic marine sediment microbial communities from the LTER site Helgoland, North Sea, for post-phytoplankton bloom and carbon turnover... | ecosystem: Environmental > Aquatic > Marine >... | reverse complement strand
CTTTATATGGCCATCGGTATTTCCGGTGCGATCCAGCATCTCGCAGGCATGAAGGATAGTAAAGTCATCGTCGCCATCAATAAGGACGAAGAAGCGCCAATTTTCTCGGTTGCGGATTATGGTCTTGTTGGAGATCTGTTTGAGGAAATGCCGGCGCTCGCTGCTGAGCTCGACAAGCAGGGCATCAAACCCCGGTAACTTTCCGCTCAAGCGGCAAAAATCGATAGAAGTGGTGATATGACGAAATCCGTTGAAATCCGGAAGATAGGCATTGTCGGCGCTGGTCAGATGGGCAGCGGTATCGCCCAGGTCTGTGCCCAGTGCGGCTATTCAGTAACCCTGGCCGATATCTCAGAAGACGTTCTTGAAAAAGCCACCAACGCCATTCAAGGACGAATGCAACGGCTCGTCGACAAGGAACGCCTGACCCAGGACGAGTTGGACACCGCTACCGCGAATATTACAACGACTACCGATTATGATGGCTTTGGTGATTGCGATTTGGTGATTGAAGCTGCCACCGAAAACGAGGCGGTCAAGAAATCAATCTTTGAGAAATTGATCCCGGCGCTGCGGGAAGATGCAATCCTCGCGACCAACACCTCATCCATATCCATCACCCGTTTGGCTGCCACGACTGACCGCCCTGACCGCTTTATGGGTATGCATTTCATGAACCCGGTACCAATCATGAAACTCGTCGAGTTGATCAAGGGGATTGCCACGGACGACGCCACCTATACTGCCGTCAATGACGTCGTCAGCAAGCTGGACAAAACCTCGATCACGTCAGAAGATTTTCCGGCCTTTATCGTCAATCGGATCCTTGTGCCGATGATCAACGAAGCCGTTTATGTGCTCCAGGAAGGGGTTGGCGGTGTTGCGGACATTGACGGGGCGATGAAACTTGGTGCCAATCAACCGATGGGTCCACTTGAGCTCGCAGATTTCATTGGGCTCGATACTTGCCTCGCGATTATGCAGGTTCTGTATGACGGCATGTCTGACAGCAAATACCGCCCCTGCCCGCTGTTGGTGAAATATGTTGAAGCCGGGTGGCTGGGCCGCAAATCGGGTCGTGGCTTTTATGATTATTCCGGCGACATGCCAGTCGCAGCGCGCTGACGCTGCTTTCCTAACGCTCTATAATAGTCGATGAGCGCCAGTGCTTCAGGCGCATCCCATTCAGCGATTCCTTTTAGCTGACCGAGAACCTTTCCCTCGCGTGAAAGAAGAACCGATGTCGGCAGCCCTATGACCTTTAACTTTCGACCGGTCGCCGATTTCCGATCCACATAAATCGGCAAACCGTCCAGCTTATGCTTTTCGAGAAAAGGGTTAACCGCTGCCCATTCCCGAAAATCCTGTGACAAAGCGAGAACCGTAAAATCCTTGCCGCCCCGTTTCTTTTGCAATGTCGCGAGCGAAGGCATTTCCCGAATACAGGGCGCGCACCATGTCGCCCAAAAATTCACCAGAACGAGCTTGCCGTGAAACTTGTCGAGCGTCAAAACCGTACCGTCTTTTTTGAGGACGTCGAGCTTCGGCGCTGGCCCCACCGGATCAGCCGGGGTAAAATTTTGCATCCAGCCCGTCAAAGGCGGTGCCAGTGAAGCGGCTATAGCCCGGTTTTCGCTTGATTTATGGGCAAAAACCCCCCACATGGCGGTGCTTGCAGCAATTAGGGCTGTGAAAATAAGAACGGTTTTACGCATTTTACCTCTTAAACCGGATTGAGACCGAACGATGAGCGCCAAGAGTACACCGACATCCAATAAGCAGGCCGACCCTGCCATGGACGCCCCTGCGCAGGAAAGTCAAAATGACTCGAACGCGATGTGGGGTGGCCGCTTCAGCCAGGCGCCAGATAGTTTGATGGAAGCGATCAATGTTTCCATTGGTTTTGATCAACGGCTTTATGGCCAGGATATTGTAGGTTCAATCGCCCATTGCAAGATGCTGGTTGATCAGGGAATTCTGGAGCCCGAGGCCGGTGACCAGATCATCGACGGGTTGGGCCAAATCCGGGAAGAAATCGAACAGGGAGAGTTTGAATTCAAAAACGCTCTCGAGGATATCCATCTGAATATCGAAGGCCGACTCACTGAAATTATTGGCGAGAACGCCGGACGACTCCATACCGCGCGGTCGCGGAATGATCAGGTCGCGACAGATTTTAAACTCTGGGTTCGCGACACAATAGATAATGTGGACAAGGCGCTTAAGGCTCTGCAATCTGCACTGATCGATCAGGCTGAAAAGAATTCTGCAACGGTCATGCCAGGCTTTACCCATTTGCAGGCAGCGCAGCCAGTCACCGCGGGACATCATCTGCTAGCCTATGTCGAAATGCTGGGGCGGGATCGGGGTAGATTCCGCGACGCACGGGTACGGCTGAACGAAAGCCCGCTTGGTAGTGCGGCCCTGGCTGGCACGTCATTTCCCATCAATCGCAAACAGACCGCTGAAGCGTTGGGCTTTGACAGGCCAACCGCCAATTCGCTCGATGCCGTATCTGATCGGGACTTTGCTCTTGAGTTTCTGTCGGCAGCATCGATTACGGCACTGCATCTATCGCGGCTAGGCGAGGAAATCGTCGTCTGGTGTTCGGCACAGTTCTCCTTTGCCAAGCTAAGCGACGCCTTCACGACCGGTAGCTCCATCATGCCGCAAAAGCGCAACCCGGATGCAGCTGAGCTGGTGCGCGGCAAAAGTGGTAGGATTATTGGCTCACTCATTGGCCTGATCACGGTCATGAAGGGGCTGCCGCTCGCCTATTCAAAAGACATGCAGGAAGACAAAGAGCCAGTTTTCGATGCTACGGAATCGCTTGGCGTTTGTATTGCTGCGATGACCGGCATGATCAACGACATAGAATTCAATGTCGAACGGCTGCAAGAAGCTGCTGGTGAAGGCTTCACCACAGCAACTGATCTTGCCGACTGGCTGGTCAGGGTACCCGGCCTTCCCTTTCGGAATGCCCATCATGTTACGGGCGAGCTTGTAAGCGTAGCCGAAAAATCAGGCCGTCGCCTGGAAGATCTGACACTGGAAGAAATGCAGTCCGTCGAATCTCAGATTACTGCCGATGTATTTTCTGTTCTCGGTGTGGCAGAATCCGTCGCCAGTCGGACCAGCTATGGCGGCACGGCACCGGAGAATGTTTTGGTGCAGGTAAAAAGCGCCCGCGAGAGGTTTCTGTAATGCGCATATTAGCCTTAATGATATTGGTTTGTGCTCTTGCCGCACCGCTCTCTGCCTGTGGCAAAAAAGGAGATCTCGAACAGCCACCTGGAACAAAAAAATCTGATTATCCTAGGAATTACCCGCGATGAATCACTTTGAGTATCGCGATGGCCGACTGTTCGCCGAGGACGTCGCCATCGCCGAGATCGCGGCTGCCGTAGGAACACCCTTTTACTGCTATTCGACCGCGACTCTGACCCGACATTATAAAGCAATGGCCAATGCACTGGCGCGCGTTCAGGGCCGGATTTGCTATGCGGTAAAAGCGAATTCCAATCAGGCCGTAATCCGAACGCTCGCTAAATTAGGTGCCGGCGCCGACGTTGTCAGCGAAGGAGAGGCTCGCCGGGCGCTTGCCGCTGGTGTTCCCGCATCTGACATTGTCTTTTCGGGTGTTGGAAAAACCCGCGCCGAAATGCGGTTTGCGATCAATGCCGGCATTGGCCAGTTCAATGTGGAGTCCGTCGGCGAGCTGGAGGTTCTCAACGAAGTCGCCATTGAACTCAATCAAACGGCAACGGTTGTCTTTCGCGTAAACCCGGATGTTGACGCCCAGACCCACGACAAAATTTCAACAGGCCGAAAAGAAGACAAGTTTGGTGTTGATATTGATCTCGCGCCCGAACTCTTTGAGCGCGCCGCATCGATGACCGGTATCGCCCCGGTTGGCCTAGCTGTCCATATCGGATCGCAACTGACAACACTCGATCCATTCCGCGAAGCTTTTACGCGCGTTGCTGGAATGGTCGACACTCTGCGCACTGCTGGGCGCACCGTAACCCGGCTGGATCTAGGGGGCGGTCTGGGTATCGTCTATGACGGCGAGGTGCCACCTGAGCCCGACGACTATGCAGAAGTGGTTGCCGAAACAGTCGGCGATCTCGGTGTTGAGCTGACCTTTGAACCTGGCCGTGTCTTGGTTGGCAATGCCGGCATTCTCGTTACCTCCGTCATTCAGGTCAAAGAAACCGCGACCAAACGCTTTGTCGTCGTCGATGCGGCGATGAATGATTTTATTCGACCAACGCTCTATGACGCTATCCATACCGCCGCGCCGGTAAACGAAAACGCTGGCAGCGATATGCAGAATGCGGAAATCGTCGGCCCTGTCTGTGAAACCGGCGATATTCTGGCCAGTGATGTGCCATTGCCGCCGCTCAAGGAAAACGACCTGCTCTATCTAAAATCGGCCGGGGCTTATGGTGCGGTTATGGCATCGAGCTACAATACGCGTCTTCCAATCCCTGAAATCCTGGTAAATCACGAAGATTTTAGCGTAATTCGGCCGAGACCAAGTTTTGACGAGCTTTTGTCGCTTGACCAAATGCCCGATTGGCTGTGAAACTTCCCATACAAGTCCTCTCACGATACCTCCCAACATCAGGGTGGGTTAATATTGGACGACAAATGAAACGAAGCGAACGCAATGAGTCTGGCACCAGTCTTGGTGCAAAGCTCGTCCTAGCCCGGTTGGTGCTGGCATGGGAACGACTATGGCCGATCATCTGGCCACCGGTCGCCCTCGTTTCTGCATTTTGTTCGCTTGCTTTGCTCGATGTATTTCCCGCTCTCAATAGCTGGTTACATGGGCTCGCCCTGTTAGCTTTTGCAGGTACGTTCTGCTTCCTAATCTGGCGAGCCATCCGGCAGTTCGCCTGGCCCGAAAATTTGGCGGCGCGGCGCCGCGTCGAAACTGCCAGCGGTTTGGATCATCGCCCCCTCACCGCAATCAAGGACACATTGGCCTCTGGCAAGGATACGCCTGCCAGTGCTGAGCTTTGGCAGCAACATCAACAACGCATGGCGATCACTGCGCAATCCCTCAAAGTCGGCATGCCGGAACCGGGACTCGCCAGGAAAGACCCTTTAGCCTTCCGAGCGGCGCTCGCGTTGCTACTGGTCATTGCGGTCACTGTCGGGTGGTCGGACCCGGCTAACCGATTTGCCCGTGCTGTAATTCCAACGATCGGCGATATATCCAAACCAATCAAGCTCGCCCTGGACTTATGGATCACACCACCTGAATATACCGGGCAGCCGCCAGTGTTCCCATTGAGAACACCGACAGACAGCAATACTCAAAACACAGATGCGCCAACTGCAGCCCAGGACATCTTAAAAGTTCCGGCGGGAAGCGTTTTAACGGCGCAAATTCAGGGGGCCAGGAACGCCGAAGTAACCCTCATAACAGCAGCAGGAAAAACACCTTTCGAGAAAGTCGACTCCGCCTACAGCAAAATTGTCTACAAACTTGGTGCCGACGGAGAGCACGTCGTAGCAACCGGTGATGAAGAACTTACCCGTTTGAACATCAAAGTCATTCCGGACAATCCTCCTGAGATCGCTTTCTCGGATAAGCCAGCCTCGACACCGCAAGCGACGTTGCGACTTTCCTACAAGGCTAAAGACGATTACGGCGTAAAACAGGCTCACATTGAGATTAGACGCGTTTATGAACGCGGGGCTGTAACCGGCCTCGCCGTGCATAAAGTTGATCTGCCTCTGCCCGCCCTTAGCGCGAAACAGGTCAATGAAACCACCTTTCTCGATCTGGCACCGCATAAATGGGCAGGGCTGCCCGTCATCATCGACATGATCGCCGTCGACGGTCAGAAGCAAGTCGGACGTGCGAAACCGGTCAAGATAAACTTGCCGGAGCGGATCTTTAATCATCCGGTAGCCCGCGCCATTATTGAGCAGCGTCGCGGGTTAACCGAACAGCCCGAATTACGGGATCGGGTCTTACGGAGGCTTGCGGGGATTGCGTCTGTGCCAGGCGATTTCAATCACGACTCCGTCGTCTATCTATCCCTGGCGTCAGCGCGATCACGGCTGATTCACGACCAGACCGAAGCGGCGATTGATCCAATTGTACAGCTACTCTGGGATACCGCCTTACGGATCGAAGATGGCCGCCTATCTGTTGCTGAACGGGACCTAAGGCGTATCCAGAATGCCCTCATGAAGGCATTGGCAGAAGGCGCGAGCGATAAAGAACTTGACCGTCTTATGCGCGAATTGCGGCGCGCCATAGCGCGCTTTATGCAGGCTTTACGCGAACAGATGCGTCACAACCCAAATGCGCAGAAGCCGGTTGAGTTTGACCCCAGTACGATGCGGTTGTTCCGAACCGAAGATTTGAACCGGATGCTCAATCAGATACGTGATCTGATGCGGGCCGGATCCCGCCAGGCAGCGCGCGAATTGCTCGCCCGATTACAACAAATGTTGCAAGGCATGCGATCGATGCAGGTGATGCGACAGCGCGGCGGTCGTGGCGGCCGTCAGGGCGGCACCTTGCGCCAGCTCCAGCGCCTCATTCAACAGCAACAACAGCTTATGGAGCGAACATTTCGCGGTTCGCGGCCAGGGCAGCGTCAGGGGCAAACACCGAGCGCCGCGGAACAACAGGCAATCCGCGATGCCCTGCGCAAACTGCGCAGCATGATGCCCGGACAAAGACCCGGCCAACAGCCCGGGCGTGGGCAAGGCCCCGGGCAAGAAGCTCTCGATCGGGCAGACCGGGCAATGGGCAACGCAACCCGCTCGCTTGAGGGCGGACGGCCTGTCGACGCTGTTGGGTCGCAGGGGCAGGCACTTGACGCCTTACGACGGGCGGGTCGTGGTATTATGCAACAGATGATGGACCGTTTTTCCCGACAATCCGGTCAAGGACGAAACCGTGGGCAACAGCGAAACCAGCCGCGGCGCGATCCATTGGGACGGGAGATTATGGGTGAGGATGTCGATACGGGAGACATCTCGATTCCTGACGCGAGCTCCATTCAGCGAGCCCGCGAAATTCTCGATGAGCTACGGCGCAGATCGGGAGAAGGATTTAGACCTAAATTGGAACGCGATTATATCGACCGGCTCCTGCATCGCTTCTAACAGCGTCAGAAAACCCTGTTATTGTTTAATGGACGGTTTCGTCCGGACCAGCCGTGTTGGTGATGCGCCTTACTGTTTCGCGAATTTCTGTTAGCGTGAAAGGCTTGGAAATTACGTAATGGATCAACGCATCCAGATTATGGGCGCGCTGTCGTTCCGCTGCATATCCGGTCATCAATAGCACGGGGAGATCCGGGTAGTCTTTTGACGCTTTTAGCGCGAGAGCAATACCATCCAGCTGCGGCATAACGATATCTGCCAACTTCATGTCGTAAGGCTTTTTCTCGAGCGCCGTGAGAGCCTGCAGCCCATCACCAACCGCCGTGACCTTGTGACCATCCTGGACCAAGGCACGGCTGACAAATTCACGAACTGCCTTATCGTCTTCGGCTATAAGAATAGTCGCCAACGGTTAATTACCCCGAACAAAAACATACGCGTTTTCGGTAGTTTATAGACATCGATAGTTTAGAAATCGTTTACGATTTTCTGAAATACCCGGAAAACATCGCGTTTTCGTCGATTTAAACGTTCAATCGTCCTGAACGATGCCGATATAGGGCAAACCGCGATATCTTTTGGCGAGATCGAGCCCGTACCCCACGACAAACTCCGGATCGATCGAGAAACCAACATAATCCGCTTCAATATCAACTTTCCTCTGGGTTGGTTTATCGAGAAGCAAACATGTTTTCACAGAGGCGGCGTTTCGTTCACGCATCGTTTCGACAGCGAAAGAAATCGTCCGGCCCGATTCCAGAATGTCATCAACCAGCAAAACGCTACGACCAGCAACGTCTTCCGAGAGATCATGTGTGAGTTTTACATGTCCAGAGCTCTCAGTCCCCAAGCCATAGCTCGACAGGGTTACAAAATCGACCTGTGCAGACGCACCATTTCGCTCAAGCGCCCTGACCAAATCCGCTGCAAAGACAAAGCTGCCTTTCAGGATAACGACAACAAGTATATCCCCTGGCTCGTCTGCAATAATCTCTCGCGCCAACGCGTCTACACGTTCAGAAATATGTTCTGCCGAGAATAATGTCTTGATTTTGTGGTCGGAGACTGACGAAGACATGGGCCCGGTTACCGCCTTTGATCAAAAGTAACGACAAAAGTGACACTGCCCTCAGGCGGCAGCACCTCGGTCGCAAAGCCTATTCGTTCTTTATTAAGAAGTTTAGGAAGCGGTGGTTGAAACCGCCATCTTTTCAGCACTTTGCCATTTTTATCACGAATAATGCCAAGCATTCTTGGTACGAGGGCGGATTTGCCGCTTACGTTTACAATATCGCCTTCAATGCGGACTACCTGTTTGCCGCCTTTTTTGAGGGCCTTGATCCGCTGGTTTTCTATTGCCAGTCCTGCACCTGGCGGGGGTATGAGACCAAACATGTCGTACACACCTGTCGATGCAGGTACTCGTTCCATGATCATCTCGCGTTTCAGGACGGCGGCGGTAATCATAGCCACCACTGTCAAAATAACGAGGGACCAGAGAATAACTGGTGCCTTGCTTTTCTTTTCACGCGGCAAAGCCGGCAAATTTGTACCCGCAGGCCGGGACCTACGGCCCGTTTCCAAGCGCGTTGATGCCATCGGCGGTGGCAAGTTATCTGGCTGTTTTTCAACCCAGCTGTGGCTGCACCGGCTACAGCGGACGGTGCGACCGGACGCGCCTATCGCTGCCGCGTCAACCCCGTAGCGTGTCTCACATTCAGGACAGGTTATAATCATATCGCCCGAATTTGGTGCCTAATTGTTATGCGACGAATGATATTATCCGTCTTCCCGTACTATGTCGTTGTATACGTTTTCATATTAATAATGGCAAGCAAGGGTGGGGAGCCACTTGGGGCGGCGCGCTGGACGAGCGAGTGACCCCTGTGTCATTCTCCCTGGATGAATGACGTTATGAGGAAGAACAGTGCTTGGCGGCGTTGACGTCATCAGATTTCAAAACGTTGGCGTTCGCTACGGTTTGGGTCCAGAAATACTGCACGACGTCTCCCTGCGTTTGGAGGAAGGAAGCTTCCATTTCCTGACGGGCGCAAGCGGCGCCGGTAAATCCTCTCTCCTGCGCCTGATGTATTTGGCCAACCAGCCGTCGCGCGGCTTGGTTTCGTTATTCGGCCACGACATCTCGACCACACCGAGACGTGACCTGCCAAACTTACGCCGCCAGGTCGGGGTAGTGTTTCAGGATTTCCGGCTCATCGATCATTTAACAGCAATGGAAAATGTTGCCTTACCGCTACGGGTCGCCGGCGCCAGCGAGGCTCAGGTCCAAGAACATGTCCCCGAACTGCTGAGTTGGGTCGGGCTCGAGGATCAAATAGATGCTCGTCCGCCGACCCTTTCAGGGGGGCAGAAACAACGGGTCGCGATCGCCCGGGCCATAATTGCCCGACCCAAATTGCTTCTCGCTGACGAACCAACAGGGAATGTAGACGACCATATCGCCATGCGTTTGATGCATCTCTTCGAAGAACTAAACAAGATTGGAACCACTGTCGTTGTCGCAACACACAACAAAGCCCTTGTGACAGGATTTGCCCATCCCCGACTTCATCTCGCTGATGGCGAGCTCTCCGTCCTAAAGGCAGGATCCCCCTTTCCCGAAAATATCGATCAAACAGATGGAGAGGGCTTAAGATAATGCGCAGCGCGCCAGTCCTCCCGCTCACCCGAGATGCTTCCAGTCGATTTTTGCCTTGGCTTATCGCCTTCATGGTATGGCTCGCCGCAATGGCATTGGCGGCAGTGTTAGTCCTGTCCTCCTTTGGCAATCAATGGCGAAATAATCTGACGGGCACGCTGACTGTACAGATCGCCGCCACCCCTGACGGCCAATCGGCTACCACTGAGCAACGGTTGAATCGCGCGCTCGATATATTGCGAAAAACACCGGGCGTCCTTAAAGCAGAGGCGCTTCCTTTGAAGCAGATATCGGACTTGCTCGCCCCGTGGCTCGGTCGGGACGTTGTTACCGAAACATTGGGGCTCCCCATACCAAGGCTGATTGATGTCAAGATTCAGCCGGACGCAAATATTGACGTAGCCGCTCTCTGGGAACGGCTGAACAAGGAAGTCGACGGAACACAGGTCGATGACCATGGCACCTGGCTCGACAAACTTATTACCCTTGCGGCGGCCGTCGAAGCGATCGCGCTCGCTGTCCTCGCGTTAATCAGCGTTGCAGCAATCGCAACAGTCGTCTTCGCGACGCGGACCAGCCTCACCATTCATCACGAAGTGATTGAACTCCTGCATGTCATTGGTGCCAAAGATGCGTATGTCGCAGATCAATTTCACCGACATGCGTTAGGGCTTGGCCTTAAGGGCGGCATCGCTGGCGCGCTCCTGGCTACCGCCACTTTGTTGGGGTTAGGGTCATTATGGACAGGGGTCGAATCCTCTCTCATGCCGCCCGTGTCTCTTAATATTTGGCAATGGGCGTGTGTGTTAGCCGTTGCGCTCGCGGCTGGTGGGATCAGTACGGTAACGGCGCGTATTACAGTGCTCCGCGCGTTAGGACGCATGCCATGAGTTGGTCCTCTCGACGCTCATCAAGAGGCTGGGGGTTACGTATCCTGTACTGCGTCACTGCTCTCATGCTGGTTTGGTTACTCGGGTTAACATGGTTTGTCGGCAAGGTCCCCGCTCGTCCTCACGAAGACCAAACAAGGACCGACGCAATTATTGTCCTCACCGGTGGCACCGGCAGGTTGGAATCCGGACTGCAATTGCTGGCGGCAGGCTACGCCAAGCAGCTCTTCGTATCCGGTGTCGCCCGCGGCGTTGATGTCCAGGCTCTCCTTAAACTTGTCAGGCGCAAACCAGATGATTTTGCCTGTTGTATCGCCGTCGGCTATCGGGCCGACAACACTGCCGGGAATGCGATAGAAACCACGCAATGGATAAAAGAAAATAAGCTTAAGTCACTTCGGCTGGTGACCGCGAGTTATCACATGCCACGTAGTTTTTATGAATTCACAAAGGCAATGCCGACCATCAAAATCATTCCGCACCCCGTCTTCCCACCGCAGTTTAAACGTAACGACTGGTGGCGTTGGCCAGGAACAGCAAAACTACTTGCCAGTGAGTTCAATAAGTTCCTGATCGCGAAAATGGGGATCGGGCCCGACATGAAACGGATGTGGGAAAGCAAACCATGATTATGGCACGGTCCCTGCTCTATCACGCGCTATACGGTATCTGGGCATTTCTGATGTGTTTTGCCTTTTTACCGTCCCTGATTCTGCCCTTTTGGGCGAGCGATTTCATATCCAATTTCTGGTCCCGGTCGTTGTTTTTCTTGCTTCGCATGATCTGTGGACTGACATACCGAATTGAAGGCTTAGAACACATATCAAAAAGTCCGGTAATTTATGCTTCTAAACATCAATCTGTTTGGGACACATTGCTTTTTCCACTACAGATCGAAAGGTCTGCGATCGTCCTGAAAAAAGAACTCTTTTTGCTACCCTTTTTCGGCTGGTATGCGAAGAAGTATGGTGCCATTGGTATTGACCGTAGTGCTGGGGCTTCAGCCATCCGGCAGTTGATAAAAGAAGCACGGAAATCCGTTGCCGTTGGCCGACCTATCGTTATTTTTCCTGAAGGAACCCGTTTGCCGCCTGGCGAGAAGGGGGAATATCAGAGCGGCGTTGCAGCCCTCTATAAGGACCTCAAAATCCCGGTAGTCCCCGTTGCCCTAAATTCAGGAATGTACTGGCCAAAGAGAAAGCTGATAAGACGACCTGGTGTTATTACAATGCGCTTCCTGCCCCCTATTCCACCAGGTTTGCCGCGTAAAGAGTTCATGGAACGGCTTGAAACAGAAATCGAAGCGGCACAAAACGAAATTTGTACAAAATATTACGGAAAATAAGCCAATTTATACCGTGATTTTACCTTTTAGGTGATATTTTTGGCATTAAGCTGCAATTTCGATAGGAAAAATCCGAAAACCAGGTCAAAAAACTGGAAAATTAGATCTCTTTAGTAGCCTAGAAAAGTGAACGTAACAAGAACATTGAATTACATTTCGTTTGTTGATATTGTGTGCTGCCCCACTTACGTGAAACACTGAAGCATAAATTGACGGGGCGTAATCATGGCCGCGATATCCTCTATTTCCCAACAGATTTGGGACATGAAATACCGGTTCCAGGAACCGGATGGATTAGTCCATGACAAGACCATTGAAGATACCTGGCGCCGGGTCGCCAAAGCATTAGCAGTCCCCGAACAGGACCCCGCGAATTGGGAAGACCAATTCTTCGAGGCGTTGGAAGATTTTAAATTCCTGCCTGCAGGGCGGATTATCGCGGGTGCCGGAACCGCCCGGAAAGTCACTTTGTTCAACTGCTTCGTTATGGGGACCGTCCCTGATGATATGGCCGGAATCTTTGACCAGCTGAAAGAAGCCGCCCTGACGCTGCAACAGGGCGGTGGCATCGGCTATGACTTTTCGACCCTACGACCCAAAGACGCGCTGGTCAAAGGAGTCGGTGCCGACGCTTCAGGACCGCTTTCGTTCATGGATGTTTGGGATTCAATGTGCCGCACGATTATGAGTGCCGGCTCGCGACGCGGCGCCATGATGGCGACGTTGCGCTGCGATCATCCGGACATTGAAGCCTTTATCGATGCAAAGCGTGAGCCAGGCCGGTTACGGATGTTCAATCTATCGGTTCTGATCACCGACCCTTTTATGGAAGCCGTCGAGCAGGATGCTTCGTGGGACCTTAAATTCGATGGCCAGATATACCGGACGACAAGAGCCCGTGACCTCTGGAATAAAATTATGCGGGGGACATACGCCTACGCTGAACCGGGCGTTATTTTTATCGACCGGATCAATCAGCAAAACAATCTCTCCTACTGCGAAACCATCAACGCCACCAACCCCTGTGGCGAGCAACCCCTGCCGCCCTACGGCGCCTGCCTGTTGGGATCGATTAATCTCGCAAAGCTGGTGAAGGAACCCTTCACCGAAGCTGCACTTCTTGATCTGGACGCGCTGGCAAGGCTGGTGCCGGTCGCCGTGCGCATGATGGACAATGTCGTCGATGTCTCCAA
>Ga0055584_100004801_pt1 | contig 13224 bp, 12 predicted proteins | sample OSDHelmetaG_FD_58716 | JGI IMG/M metagenome (GOLD analysis project Ga0055584, IMG submission 58716) | Pelagic marine sediment microbial communities from the LTER site Helgoland, North Sea, for post-phytoplankton bloom and carbon turnover... | ecosystem: Environmental > Aquatic > Marine >... | reverse complement strand
TAAGGCCTGAGGATCGTTCAAAGGGTGTGCCGACCATGTCTAATAGTTTAATTCGGCCATCTGCGATGTCTTGTTCCAGGAGGTGCTGCGGCAACAGGCTCGCGTAATCTCCAGACAGTACGAGCGAGCGGAGCAAAGACAGAGAGTTGGTTTCAATTGCGGGCCGAAGCAGTGTTAGGTTTTCGTCGGCGAATAGATCGGCGACCAGAGACGACACATGGGCTTGGCGCACCAGAGCGAGGCGGCACTCTCTGAGGTCTGCAATGGTGATGCTTGTTTCGTTTGCTAAAGGGTGTGTCGCACTAACCACAAAGTGAGACTGCACCGTTATCAGGGGCTCGAAGACCAAACCTTCATCAGCGACCCCCGGCGGGAAATTCGAAATCAGTGCTTCGACGTGCGCAGTTTTAAGGTCAGTGATGAGGTCCTCGTAAAACCCTTCGGTGATATTGACGGTGAGGTCTGGAACCGATTTGGCGAGGCGGATCAACACATCAGCCATCGGGTCTCCGGCAAACATGGCGGCAACACCAATATTGAGAGACCCTCTTAGGCCTTTGGCCGTGGCGGTCACGTCGCTCGCCGTGCGCGCGGCTTCATTCAAAATCATCTTGGCTTGGTGGTAGAGGCGTGTTCCGGCCTCCGTCGGCGTGACGCCGCGAGATTGCCGTTCCAGGAGTTCAGCCTGAAGGTGCGCTTCTAGGTTTTTGATGCTTCTGGTCAGGGCGGGCTGCGTAATGTGTAAGACATCCGCAGCCGCAGAGAGCGTTCCACTCTCCACAACAGCCACAAAATGGCGCAATTGCTTGAATTCCATACCCAGCCCCGCATGTTCGCTCGAAGTATGAGCGCATAGTATCTATAATTTCCAATAATTTTATATACCTTACCTATAAAAATTTTGAATGGCATTATTCGCGCTTTGAATTGGTGCCTTGTTCTCTCAAAAGGCACAATCCGCATGGAATTTGTGCGGTTTTGGCTGTGTTGATAAGGGATGCGGTATGCAGATGGTCGATATAGGGGATGCTGAACTGGCCACCTGGCGCGACGGGGAAGGCGATCCAGTTCTTCTGATCTCTGGTTTAGGCGGTCGGGCTGCCTTCTGGTCCGAGTTGGTCACAGCGTTGGCCCCCCACTTTGACGTCATTTCACATGACCATCGTGGTACGGGTGCGAGCACGAAATCGAAAATTGAGTATTCGGTATCTCAGATGGCTGGGGACGTTCTTAAGTTGATGGATGCTTTGAATATACCGAAGGCGGCTTTGGTTGGGCATTCCACCGGGGGCGCGATTGCCCAGTACCTCGCACTCAATCATTCAGACCGCGTCACCAAAATCGTTTTGAGCGCGACATGGGCTGGGCCAAGTTCTTATTTTCAGGCTTTGTTTAAGCTGCGCTCGCAGGTCCTGCGCGACGCCGGGCCAGAAGCGTACATGATCGATGGAATCCTTAGAGCGTACCCAGCGGATACGATCACCGACAATCCGGACTTGCTGGATGGCACCACCGAGGAGCGGCTCGCGGCCTTCCCGGGTGAAGAGATTGAACAGTCTCGCGTGCGCGCCGTGCTTGCCCATGACCTTCGAGATCAAGTTCCCAACATTGGGGTGCCGTCCTTTGTGATCTGTGCCGAGGATGATCAAATCACGCCGGTCGGTTTTTCCCATGAGCTGATTGAGATCGTGCCAAACGTAAAGAGTGTCATTTTGCCTCACGGCGGGCACTTCATGCCGCGTGTTGAACCAGATGCTTACAACGCAGCGGTCTTGTCTTTTCTTAGCAATACAAATTCGGAGGCGTAGTCATGGCGACAGAGGTTGATGTCAAAGCACCGTGGTGGACGGTTATTGGTCCCGAAGAAGGCGAATCTATTTGGCAGCCAGAGCCGACTCAAGGTTATGTGACCGTCAATCTGACTCCAGACAATATGCCCTACGATTCGTTCTCGTCCGGTATTCAGGTGTTGCCCCCGGGCTGCAATGTTCGCGAACATGGGCATAGGCAGAATCATGAACTGCTGTTCGTATACGAAGGGACCGGCCGCGCTGAAATCGAAGATGAGACGTACGAGATCGTGCCAGGGTCTACGATTATGTTTGGACGTTATGCGCGGCATTTTGTTGAGAATACCGGCGATGTTGATATGAAGTTCTTTTGGGTCTTCTTTCCACCGGCTCTTGAGGATTGGTTTCGTGCCATCGGCAAACCGCGCACGCCCGGTGAAGCAATGCCAGAAAAGTTCCCCAGACCAGACAATGTCATGGACATCTACAATGGCATGAAGTTTGTTCCCCCAAGTCCCGACGCGAAATAGCCTCACGAAAATCAGGAAGTATAAATGTTAGTTCTTAATCGAGAGGCTGTTATCGCCAGCCTTAGCCATGCCGAGTGCGTTGATCTGATGGACGCGGCCATGCGTGTGGTGTCTAGCCGTGACGTCGTCATGCCTCTGCGCCAGTTCATGGCGGTGCCCGATACCAAAGGCAAGTTGGGGATGATGCCCGGTTACCTGGGTAAGACCAATGAAACTGAACCGAGCTTCGGTATTAAAGTCGTTAGTAAATTCCCTCGAGAACCTGGAAGCCCTCTTTCTAGCCACGTGGGCGCGGTCCTGTTGTTCGAAACCAAAGATGGCCTTCCCATCGCGTTTATGGACGGCCGCGAACTGACAGCTATCCGTACCTCGGCGACGACGGCGATGGCGACCCGTGTTCTAGCCCGGGCCGATGCAGCATCGGTCACGTTCATTGGTTGCGGTGAAGAAGCGCGGCATCACATTCAGGCCATTTTGCCTGTGCGCCCGATCAAGAAAATCATCATGTGGGGCCGTAACGTTGAGCGGGCCAAGGCTTTTGCTGCCGAACAAGACATACCGTCCGATGTCACCATTCATGTTGAACCGGATCTTGAGACAGCTGCTCGTGAGGCAGAGATTTTATGCACGGTGACATCATCGACGCAGCCGATCCTCAAAGGTGCATGGTTGCAGCCTGGTGTTCACGTCAACCTTGTGGGTGCGGCGGTTCGAGCCTCTGCGGAAGCCGACATGGATGTGGTGAAATGCAGTCGCTTCTACGTTGATTATCTCCCCTCTGCGCTGGAGCAAGCCGGTGAGCTGGTCAACGCCATTGAAGCTGGGTTGGTGACGCCCGAGCATGTTGTCGGCGAAATCGGCAGCGTCCTCAATGGCGATGCACCTGGCAGAGCCTCAGACCAAGAGATAACCGTGTATAAGTCTTTGGGTGTGGCGGCACAGGATTTGGCCGCTGGCGTGGCCGCCGCGAAAAACGCAGAAGCGGGCAATATTGGCACATCTGTCGAGTGGTAAGGGAAACGGGATGACCTCTTTAAAACAGCGCCTGGCGCAAAAGGACATTGTTCGTGTTCCTGGCATCTATGATGCACTCACCGCAACGCTGGCCGAGAAGGCCGGTTTTGAAGCTGCGTTTATCTCCGGTTCGGCTGTGTCGTTTAGCCAGTTGGCGCGGCCAGATATTGGTTTTGTCACGCAGACAGAAATGGCCCAGGTGGTCGACCGTGTTCGCGATCGAGTTTCTATTCCGTTGTTCGTCGATGCGGACTCTGGTTTTGGAAATGCGTTTAATGTGGCGCGTACGGTGCGGATGTTTGAACGGGCTGGGGCCTCAGGTATTCAGATCGAAGATCAACTCAATACTAAAATCGTCAGTGAAGTCAGCAGCCGTCCTCTGGTTCCGACCGACGCGATGGTCGGTAAAATCAAAGCGGCCTTGGACGCACGCCAATCTGAAGACACCATCATCAGTGCCCGCAGTGATGCGATGTTTACTGAAGGGGCTGATGCAGCCTTAGACCGTGCAGTCGCCTATGCGGATGCTGGGGCAGACATGATTTTCGTCGAAGGCCTCACAGGAACCGAGGACAGAACAAAACTATGCGACACGTTGAAAGATCGCGTGTTGCTTCTATTCAACCTGTTGAAGCCTGGCGCGCTGGGCGCACCGTCGCCCGAGGACTTACAAGCTATGGGCTATGACATCGTGTTGTTCCCAGCCGCTGTTATTGGTCCAGTCGCCAATGCCGCGTGGCAATCGTTGAACCAGCTTGCTGGCAACGATGTGTCCAAGGACCCCATCGCGGTGACAGATTTGATTGATGCGGCCGAGCAGTCGAAGTGCTGACGCGGAAGAACTGAAGGTATGCCAACTTATTGTGTGAGTTTACATGGCAATGGCATTTCGGTTGAAGCCGTTGGTGAGTCAGATGCTGAATCAGATTTTGCTCCAACGATTGGATTTTATACTAGCCGCATCTCGAAGGCCGAGAATGAAGAAGAGGCCACACTCGAAGCGGTGGAAAACGTGTTGTTAGAATGGCGTGAAGGTGGCGAGTACTTTGAGGTAAATAAAGGCGGTATTCCAAAGTTAGAATTTGATTCAATCCGTAAACTAGGTTTTGTCGAGGCTTTGCTTGGGACCCTTCCTCGGAAGGGTTACACGTTTTATAAATCGGCTGATCCTGACGATGGGATCGACGAAGACGGATAAACCTAAAAAAGGCCAAAGATGTGCCATCGAAGTGTTGATCCCGTATGAAACTAGAAAATAAGGTCTGTCTTGTCGTTGGAGCTAGTTCCGGTATGGGGCGCAAGACCGCCATCGAAGCCGGGGCTCAGGGTGCGACAGTCATTCTGGCGGCGCGGCGGGTTGATGCCTGTGAGGACGCCGCGCAGGTTATTCGCGATGCGGGTGGCACGGCAGACGCGTTGTCGATGGACGGCACGGATCGCGGCTCACTCGAACAGGCCTTTAAAACCATCGATGATAAGTTTGGCCGCCTTGATTGCGCCTTTAATAATCTGGGCAGTGCCTTTGGCGACTCACCGCTACACGAAACCCCAGTCGACCGATGGACCGACACTCTGGCGGTGAATCTCACGGCTGTTTTTAGCCTCATGCAGTTTGAGGTTCCGTTGATGAAAAAAGCGGGGGGCGGGTCCATCGTCAACAACAGTTCGACCGGTGGCATTCGAGGTGTCAAGAACATGGCCGATTACGCGGCGGCCAAATGGGGCCTGGTTGGCCTCACAAAATCTGCCGCGCTCGACTATGGCGATGACAACATTCGCGTCAACGTCATTGCGCCGGGGATTATCAACACCGAGAAGTCGGAAAAAATACAGGCCGCGATGCCCGAATTGTTTGAGCAGCTGCGTGACCAGATTCCGGGCAAACGCTTTGGCGAGATGCAAGACGTCGCCAATGTCGTCACGTGGCTTCTGAGCGATGATGCCCGTTACGTCAGCGGCGCTGTGCTGCCGGTGGATGCGGGTAAGACGGCTGGGTGAGGCCATAACGCCCTGAAAACAATATTACGCGTTTGAGTCATAATGTTGTGCATGGGCTCGTCCGTATTTTTTCCGTGCATGGGGTCGTTCCAGCAAACGCACGTGCATGGGCTCGATCCTTCGAACCAATGGTGCATGGGCTCGAACCGAGCAAAATCGACTTATATTTTTCGAGTCGGCGATTTTGGGCCTTTCTCCTCGGGTTGAACGTGACCCGGCTCTCGCCCTTCGTGTATACTGCCGCTGAATGAATTGGAGAGTGTCATGAACACCTATGTCTCGCGCGATGCCTTAGCTTTTGGAACCCCAGAGATGGGGTCAAAACCGTCGCGGCGATCCGTGCTCAAGATGACTGGGGCTGCCAGTGGCGGCCTCGTTCTAGGTATTGTTATTGGTGGCTCCGGCGGCTCTCAGTCTGCCCAAGCGGCGACCGGTGACGCAACGTTTGAGCCCAATGCTTATCTTGAAGTGAACCCCAACGGGCGCGTCCGCATCTATTCACGGTCACCTGAGATTGGCCAAGGCATTAAGACGGCGCTTCCCATGATCGTTGCCGAAGAACTGGATGCGGCTTGGGCCGATGTTGATGTTGAGCAATCAGAGATCAACGCGGAGCTTTACGGTCGGCAATTTGCCGGTGGGTCTCTCGCTATTCCAACCGGGTGGGATGATATGCGTCAGGCAGGTGCAACGGCGCGGGCTATGCTGGTTTCTGCAGCAGCAGAGCAATGGGGTGTTGAACCAAGCGCGTGCTCAACGGCAGACACGCATGTCATTCATCCCGATGGTGAAGCGCGACTGTCATACGCCTCACTGACTGTGCCAGCCTCTAAGCTGCCGGTGCCTGATGTTGAGTCTATTCCCCTGAAGAAGCGTGAAGACTATAAGCTCCTCGGGACTTTTGTGACCGGCGTCGACAACGAGAAGCTTGTCTCAGGTCAGCCCCTGTTCGGCAGCGACCAAGTCGTGCCGGATATGGTGTACGCCAGCTACACAAAGTGCCCGGCGTTTGGTGGCCGTGTTGCCTCTGCCAACCTTGACCACATACGTAGTTTTAATGGCGTGCTTGATGCCTTCATCCTTGAGGGGACTGGGGTCGCCGGTGAAATTATGCCCGGTGTTGCCATCGTCGGGAATTCAACCTGGGCGACACTGAAAGCAAAGGCTGCTTTAGAAATCGAGTGGGATGAAACCAACGCATCCAAAGACAGTTGGACTGATGCTTTGTCTCAGGCGCGCGCGCTTGCAGGCACCAAAGGTCCGGAGACCAAGATTGCTAAGGGCGATGTCGATGCGGCCATGGCCGAAGCAACGACCACGATAGAGGCGTTTTATAGTCACGCCTTTGTCTCTCATGCGCCTATGGAACCGCAGAATTGCACCGCATGGCATCGGGGGGCTGAAATCGAGATTTGGGCACCGAGCCAAACACCACAGAGCGGTCTCGCGGCCGTAGAGAAGATTTTTGATATCCCCGCAGACAAGATCACGGTGCATCAAATTCGCGTCGGTGGCGGATTTGGCCGCCGCTTGTACAACGACTTTATGTGTGAGGCCGTGGCCATTTCTGAACGGGTCGGCGCACCGGTGAAGCTGCAATGGACTCGAGAAGATGATACCCGGCACGATCATTACCGGGCTGGTGGTTTTCACCATCTGTCCGGTGCTGTTGATGCCGCAGGCAAGCTAACGGCTCTGCGGGATCATAATGTGACCTTTACCACAAACGGCGAGAAAACGGTTTCTGGTGGCAACCTACGCGACAGCGAATTTCCGGTGCCGTTGATCGAGAATGCTGAGCTTACGCAGACTATGCTGCCCTGGAAAATTCCCTGTGGTGCCTGGCGCGCGCCCGGCTCAAATGTATTCGGTTTTGTCTTTCAATCCTTCCTGCACGAGCTGGCGGTCGCAGGCGGTCGTGATCATGTTGAATTCCTGCTTGAACTCCTGGGTGAGCCGCGCTGGCTCGACCCGGGTAATACGCGCACCTTGCATACTGGCCGCACCGCTGACGTGATCAATTTGGCAGCAGAGAAGGCCGGATGGGGAACGACTTTGCCGGATGGGCACCACTTGGGGCTTGGCTTTTACTTTAGTCACGGTGGGCATATCGCGGAAGTGGCGGAAGTCAGCGTCGAGGCCGGGAATGCGCTTAAAATTCACAAAGTGACAGTGGCAGCTGACGTTGGACCAATCGTCAATATGAGCGGTGCTAAGAATCAGTGCGAAGGCTCTGTTATTGATGGCATTAGCACCATGATGGGCCAGCAATTATCGATTGAGAATGGACGTGTCAAAGAAGTAAACTTTGATCACTATCCGCTTTTGAAAATGGCGGATGCGCCGCATGTCGATGTCCACTTTATTCAGTCTGAGTTTAGGCCAACGGGCCTTGGTGAGCCTGCGCTACCGCCTGTAGCTGCGGCTGTCTGTAACGCGATTTACGCGGCAACGGGACAACGGATTCGCTCCTTACCTCTCAGCTTAGAAGGCTTTTCTGCTTAAGGCATATGGCGGACGCTCAAGACGAAGACGGCGGAACTAAGAATCTTCAGACCGTTACACGAGCGATGGCTATTCTCGAATTGATCAGCCGGGATGGCCCGCTGAATGTAACGTCGATCGCGCGCGCTATTGGTATTTCTCGGTCTGCGACACTGCGTATTCTAAAGACGCTCATTGCCAGTGGGCATATTGCGAAACCGCCTAACGCGCGGACCTACTTTCTGACAGAACGCATTCTAACGCTGTCGTCCGGATATACCCGCAACAACATACTTGCCACTGTGACTGAGCCGATCATCCGGGAAGCGTCGCAACGCCTGTTGTGGCCATTGGTTTTGACGGTTCCTGTCGGCCCAGAAATGCTCGTTCTGGTTACGACGGAACCGGATAGTCCTTTGGCACTGCAGCGTATGACGGCTGGCTATCGGATGGCATTGTCGGATACGGCGTCTGCCCGGATCGTCTTAGCTCAATCTAGACCGGAGGTCTGTGACGAGTACTTAACGTTCGTTCGACAGTCGTCCGATACCGCACCACAGGCTGGGGCATTCGAGGATGGCGTGATGCGCGCTCGCAATGATGGCTTTGCGCTTCATCAAGTCCACGGGTCGCGGGAAAAGTCCCTCGCAGTGGCAATAAGAACCGATGGTATAGCCGTCGCTGGCTTGACCGCTCGCTTTATTGCATCAGCCCTCACAGACTCCAAAGCGCAAAGCGACGTTCTGCCAGTGCTGCAAACCATAGCGTCGCGTATTAGTGATGCTTTGGCGTCAGCAGCGACGACATCTTGATTATATGTTGTCTCCGGGGGCGTCGTCCGGGATCGCCTTTTCTGCGCGTTCGGCTTGTTGCAACAGAAGGTAAAAGACACGGTTGCTGATATCTTCGCGCAAGGCCTCACGCTCTGTGGCTGCGGTCTCATCTGGCGTGAACGCGTTCACATCGGCTTGGCTCATAACGTTTTTTGACTCAAGAACGCGCTCTACCGCATCTAAACGTTGACGCGTGACAATCAACTCGTTGAGAAGCGAGACATTCATCGACAATAAAATGTCGTTCGCTTCATCCTCGAACATCATCGGTCTTGGGCCTTTGGCAACCCGCGGTAACTTGATTTTCTTTTCTTCGGTCATGACCGCGTCCTATTCCTTGATGCCAATAATGAACGCCATGCCAAGCGGTGATCCCGCAGGTGCGCCATGTCCAGCAGAGCGGGATGTTTCAATCGCGGCATCAATCTTTGCTTGATCCTTCCCCCCTTTGACCTGGGAAAAATCTCGAATCACGTTCTCAGGTAAGAAGCCAGCATCGGTCGTGACTTTCTTGAGATCGAGCGTTCGGAACTTTGTCCAAAAGGGCTCGTTGTTGTAGTGGGTTTCGTTTGTGTAGATGAACTGCCGGTAGGGATCGACTTCGTTGAGTTGCGGCAGATCTGCGTGGATCATGATGCCACCCGGGCGGAGAAGCCGGTGGCATTCTTTGATGATCGCGGGCCAGGCTTTGGTCGATGTTTCATGGGCTAAGATGTTCGACGTTATGAGGTCAAAGCTGCCATCTTCGAATTGGGTGTGTTCAGCCGACTGTTGAGAGAAGTGTATCTTGTGGCCTAAGGCTTCTGCGCGTGCGTGGCCGTAGCGCAGAAGCGCTGGCCCAACATCAATGGCGTGGACGTCCGCGTCTGGCCACCGCTTTACGTATGCCGCTGTGCTTTGGCCAATGGTGCATCCCATATCAAGGATGCGGATCGGTTGAAGCTCCGGGAATATGGCGTCTAGATATTGCGTTACAATACGACCTGCCATGTCTGTCATGCCACTGGAGCCACTATTATAGATATGAATGGCGCGGTCATAGATCGCTCCAGCCGCGATGTCGTCTTCGCAGTGCTCGGCGGTAAAGCCGCCGGGCTGGCAGTGTATATCTACCGCCGTAATGTAGCGGGGCAGTTCCAGATCTGGGTCCAGCTCCAGAGTGCCTAGGTTTTGTTCCATGTCCTTGGAGCGTTGAATGAGGTCGGGTAGTTGTTCCTCAACGGGGGAAACGAGTGATTCAAACATCAGTTCCTGTACAACGCGATGGAACCCCATTTGGAATTTCATGTATGTGCCCTTAAGCATCTCTTCTCGAATTTGACGATAATCGTCTAACGGCGCGCCCTTTTGCTTCTCATAGGCTGGTTTGATTTCCCGATAGAATTGCTCTCGGCTTCCAGACGCGAATTTACGGAGAAGGGACTGCCGTAGCGTGCGAACATTATTTTGGCGTTCCGCTTCGTCATGGCTTCGGTTGGTCATCATGCCATGTTCATGCTGGGCTTCAGGCATCATCATCCCTTTCGTTAAGTGCTGTTGGTTCTATAGACATTAGTCTATCGGTCTTTTGTGTCCGAATATCTAGTGCTTCATTCTGAATGTTCAACTGGTCGCTAAATCCCCATGCACAGCCAGTGATTTGGGCCTCGACAACTAGCCTGACCACGGAACGGTCCGACGACGGACAGTGGTTCCAGTTCCTACTCTCAGCAGAAAAACTAAAGTACAATCTCAGTCCATACGGTTGTGATGTTGTTTGCCAGAGAGAGTGTTGTGAAAGATCTACATGTTGTTTTGATTGGCGCTGGAATAGGTGGACTCACTGCTGCCATCGCGTTGCAGCGGGCGGGTTTCAAAGTCTCTGTCCATGAGCAAGCGAATGAACTTGGTGAAGTCGGTGCCGGTCTTACGCTAGCTAAGAATGCTAATAAGGCGATGCGGTCACTCGGCCTTACGGATAAGTTGGTCAATATCGGTTTCCGCCCGGAAAATGGCGGCCGCAAAGATCTCATGACCGGGGTTATTCATGACTTTATGTCTGTGCCTGGTGATGTCCGGAAAGAGAAAAATGGCAAACCTGATCCTGACCCCGACGCGCGATTCTGCATGTATCACCGTGCTGATATTCATGGCCTGTTGGCAGATACCGTTCGGGCCCATGATCCCGACGCGATTCACTTAGGTCATTGCTTTCAGTCTTTCACCCAGGACGGCAATGGTGTTGAGGTAACCTTTAGCAACGGCGATACCGTGAAGGGTGATCTTGCAATTGGCTGTGATGGCAATAGATCCGTCGTTCGGCAGGCGCTTTTCGGAGACGATAAAGTCGATTTTCTAGGGTATGTCGCATGGCGGGGTTTGGTGCCGGTGGATGCTATGCCCGAAGGAACAATCGATACAGACACTTCGGTTTTCAACGGCACGCATCGAAGCGTTGTACGGTACAAAATTCGGGGTGGAAAAACGGTAAACTTCGCCGCCTATGCGCAGAAAAAGGATTGGGCGGACGAAGGTTGGTCTGTTCCTGCGCGGAAAGACGAGCTTGTCGCCGAATTTTCAGATACCTGCGAAGAAGTGCAGCAGATGATCAAGCACATTCCTGCTGAAACATGCTTTCGTTGGGGTATGTTCGGTCGTGAACCCATGAAGACTTGGACCGTCGGGCGGGTCTCCCTTCTTGGTGATGCCGCCCATCCCATGTTGCCATTTCTAGGGCAGGGCGCCGGCATGTCGATGGAGGATGGCGTCGTCATCGCTCGCTGCCTCGAGGCAAGCGATACCATTGAGGAAGCGTTCCTGCGTTATGAAAAAGCGCGTATTGAACGGACGACCCTTGTCACTATTGGTGCTCGATTCAATGGATTAAAATTGCATGGCACAATCGAGAAGGCCCTCGAAGAGCGGGCAAAAGAATTCGACGCTATCACCATCAATGATTACAACCCGGCGACCGTTCCAATCTAAGTCTTGTTATTGAACCTGGCGAGCCATCGCACCCATTAGTTTCCAATCGCTATCGGTATCTTTCACCCAAACATGGATAGTGTGGTAGCGCTGATCGACCTCGGTGCCATCCGGCAACATTGTGCGGTGCGTGTTGTAGTAAATAACACCGGTGTCGCCGTGCATCGCGAAATCATCAAAGTGCAAATCCAACTTCTCTGAGTTCGGGAACCTAAATAGTCCCGACTCCTGATTTTTTTTGAGTTGAGAAATCGGCGATGGCTTTGGCGTTCCTGGGGGCCATCCAACATAGTTCGGTGATGAATTGGCGATGTAGTAGTCAAGGCCCGTTTTGGAGCGGGCCTTGTAGATGGCCTGCTCTTTTGCCCAAACGATTTCCTTGGCTTCCTCATATTCCTTGGCAGATTGTGCCTGTGACATGGCGATAGGCCCCATAACAGTGAATGCGAGTGCGAGAACGGCAAGACGAATCATCATTATCCCCTTTAGGATTGAGGTGTCGGTGGCGTTTCGCCGGGCGCGCGGATAATGCCGCGCATGATGGTGTTTGGAACGAATGAGTTGTCCCACCTGTTATCCCGTGGTGGCGCGTTGCCGACCCTTAAGATTACGAGGTCCTCAGATGGCACAATGTAAACCACTTGATTAGAATTGCCGTCATAGAGGTAGAGGTCTTCAGCAAGATATCGCTCCGCATGCGTGGTGATTTGCATATTGGCGATGTCGGGGTTGGCTGCGCCGCGTGTTTCCACATAGTCGCCAGCAATATAAAGCCCCATACCAGACCAGAGATTCTGCGGTGTAGCGACTTTTGTCTGCTCAACATAACCCTCGGGCAAAAGGCGAACGCCATCCCATACGCCGTCAAAATAGCTCAGCAGACCGAGGCGCAAGAACGCGCCAGCCGGGAGCATAATGCAGCAGCCGGAATGGGCTGTACCACCCTCGCGATTGAGCCATACTTGACCACCCTTTGAACCCAAAGGCTTCAGTATTTGCTCTGAAACCCATTCGCCATAACGCATGCCGGTTGCGCGTTCTATCAGTGGAGCGACCATCTCTGATGTAGCGTTAGAGTAGTCATATCGCTCACCTGGCTTATGGGTGAGAGGGTATTCATTGATGATTACGTCGTCATGGTAAGGGTGCAGATACGAGCGATTGAGAATACTCTCGGGGCCCCGCTCCATTCCTTGGCGAAGGAAGCCGGTGCGCATATCCAATAGGTGTCGAATGAGCATGGATTCTCTGTCCGTGCCCTTCCACTCTGTAATGAAATCGCTAACGGGCTGGTCAACCGATTTAATGTGGCCTTCCATAATGGCGCGGCCGACGGCGATTACAGTGATTGGCTTGGCGAGAGAACGCCCAACGATCAACGTGTCCGCATCGGCGCCATTAAAATACGCTTCCCGCTCTAGTTTTCCTTTTCGCCAAACCATGAAGGCTTGGGAATTGCGCGCGCCAGCATACTCTTCAGTAACATCTAGCGCGTCCTGTGCGACGGTGCTGTCTTTGCTTTGATCAGTCTGGGGCAGGGGTGCGAATTCGGCCAATCCCGGAACGTCTTCTAAGACGTCGTAGCGTAGGCCACCGTTCTGTCCACCGCTG
>Ga0055584_100004800_pt1 | contig 13225 bp, 9 predicted proteins | sample OSDHelmetaG_FD_58716 | JGI IMG/M metagenome (GOLD analysis project Ga0055584, IMG submission 58716) | Pelagic marine sediment microbial communities from the LTER site Helgoland, North Sea, for post-phytoplankton bloom and carbon turnover... | ecosystem: Environmental > Aquatic > Marine >... | reverse complement strand
ATCGATCCTGGTGGTAGACGATGTCCGGGAACAGCGCGAAATCGCTTGCGGCATGTTAAAGAAGCTGGGTTATCAGGTAAAAAGTGTGTCGGGGGGGGAAGCGGCCGTCGCTTTTTTAAATGACAACAAGGTGGATCTCATGGTGCTTGATATGATCATGCACCCGGGTATTGATGGCCTTGAGACATACAAAAGAAGCATTCAAATTCAGCCCGAGTTGTTGACCATTATTGCCAGCGGATATGCCGAAACCCGCAGGGTCAGGGAGGCCCAAAAGCTGGGTGCCGGAGAATATATTAAAAAACCCTATTCACTCCTTAGAATCGGCCAGACTGTCAAAAATGAACTATCGAAAAATTCTACCCGCAAGAATCCAATGACTTCATACTCAAGTTTGACAGTCGTCCATTAAATATAATCATATATGCATCGATCCGTTTACGGATTTCTTCAGGCAGACATGGACACCGATATTGTTTCTCCAGCTTTGCCAAGGCATTACCGATGTTTTCCGTAATCTTGTTTTCATGGTCTTTCGGGTCAATGGATGTGAGTTGAGACAGCCCCGAAAGAAATGGAACTGTGGTGATGCTTTGAACACATTTTCATCGCCAGATAAAATACTGCAGAGTTCCATAACACGACGAACCTGGATCTCGCCATCTTGAACGTCAATTAACGGCTTGTCGCTAAGGCACATGGCGCAGCATACCATTACCAGGCTGGACAGTTCTCCGCTCGCATCCGCAGGCTGAACCAGCACGCCGCCATTGAGGGTAAGCAAGGGTGTGCTATGAACCAGTTTGGCGATGCGAAGATAGTCAGCCAGCGTGGCATTGCGGCGACGATTCTCCGGAGTAACGACCAGCGATGCACCATAAGGCTGGGGCCAGGCATTTACTGTCGCCACCGATACGCACATCCTTTTCCGCGTTGCGCGATTTGAGGGTGAACGTTTCTGGCGCCATTGACAGACAATCCATCACCTGCGCTTCGGTGAACCTGACAAGTCCGCCCGCCACACGAACCCCCATCATCGCCAACCGTTCCAGCGTTTCAGGGCAATGAAAACGGACACCGATTGAAGCAAGCAGTTCTAAAGAGGAACGGTGGATTCGATCCAGAATGGTTTCTATTGGTGATTCTCCAGCAACTCACCATTTGACGAGATTCTAAATAGTTGTCTATTTTTAATTTAGACCATATCTTTAAGAATATTACCGCTAATGCATGTGAAACCCAGCTTATGAAATGTCCTGCCTGTAAAACAGACAATCTGGAATCTGCCAGGTTTTGCAACCAGTGCGGCAGTTCGATGGCCACACGATGCGAGGCCTGCGGCCAGCCTAACCCGCCAGACAGTAAATTTTGCAACCAATGTGGGAAACGATTGAATAGTACCGGGGCAGCCCCTGCCCGACAAGCGCGTCAACCCCTTACGTACACGCCCAAGTTCCTGGCCGACAAGATCCTCACCAGCCGCGCTTCCATCGAGGGAGAACGAAAACTGGTCACCGTGCTCTTTGCCGATGTGGCCGATTTTACGGCCATGTCCGAGAAGCTCGATCCCGAAGACATGCATGCAATCATGGATGGTTGTTTTAGCATTCTCATGAACGAAATCCACAAATTCGAAGGCACGATCAATCAGTTTACCGGTGATGGAATCATGGCCCTGTTTGGTGCGCCGCTGGCCCATGAGGACCATGCTCAAAATGCCTGTTATGCGGCCCTGGCCATTCAAAAGGCGCTCAAGGGCTACAGTGATGAAATCCAACAACGATTCGGCGTCGCGTTCCACATGCGTATCGGCCTCAACTCCGGCCTGGTGGTAGTGGGCGCCATCGGCGACGACCTGCGCATGGATTACACGGCTGTCGGGGATACCACCAATCTGAGCGCACGGATGGAAAGCCTGGCCGACCCGGGCACAATCCGTGTCTCCCGGAATACGGTCCAGCTCGTCAGGGCGTATTTTAATTTCAGCGCCCGGGGAGCAGCCCACGTGAAAGGAAAATCGGAGCCCCAGGAGACATTCGCGTTAAACGGGGCGAGTCGTTTGACCAGCCGTCTGGATGCCTCTGCAGCACATGGATTGACGACATACGCCGGGCGGGGGGAAGAACTGGCAATCTTGACCGAATCGTCCGAAAAAGTCTTTTCCGGGCAAGGACGAGTGGTGGGTATTAAGGGTGATCCGGGTGTGGGCAAATCAAGGCTGATCTATGAATTGAGACGGTCCATCGGCAGACGATTTGCTTATTTCGAAGGCCGGTGTGTGCCGTTCGGCAAGTCGATTGCCTTTTTGCCGCTCAGGGATATTTTACGTATGTACCTGAGCAGCAACGAGGTTGACGACCTGCAATCCGTCACCCAAAAAATCAGGCATCACATCCAAAAGCTTGGCTTGGCGACTGACGAAACCCTGGCCGCTTTCCAGGATCTTTTCGCCCTGCCGGTGGAATCCAGGACGTGGCCGACCCTCTCTCCCAAAGAAAGAAAACAAAAAACCTTCGAGACGCTTCGCGACTTTCTGCTTTATGCCAGCCGGAAAGAGCCCCTTATGCTGGTTGTGGAGGATCTGCACTGGATTGACAAGGCCTCGGAAGCGTTCTTGGATTTTCTCATCGAAGCGCTAAGCGGCACCGCCATCCTGCTGATTATGATATATCGGCCGGAATACCGCCATGACTGGACGAATCGTCCCGAATTTCACGAGATCACGCTGGCGCAGCTTCCCCAGGAGACCGGGACCGAAGTGATCGGCTCGATTCTCGGAAGTGCCGATGTCGCCCCAGCGCTGATCCGCTTTGTACTCCAACGCACGGACGGCAATCCGCTCTTCATGGAAGAGCTCACCCGAACCTTGCTGGAAAACGGATCGATACGAATGGAATCGGGACGCTACCGGCTGGATATGCTCGCCGACACGGCAAAAGTTCCCGAAAACATCCACGGTATCATTGCCGCCCGTATGGACCGCCTGGAGGACAACGTGAAACGGGTTGTCCAGCTGGCGGCGGTGATTGGGCGTGACTTCGCACACCGGGTGCTGCAATCCATCATCGGGCAGCGTGAAAATTTAGAGTCCAGCCTTGAAACCCTCCGTGAGACGGGATTCATCCATCGGAAAAGCCGCTATCCCGAGCTGGAATACACATTCAAACATGCCCTGACCCAGGAGGTGGCTTACAAAAGCCTGTTGCGCCAGAAACGAGCGCGCTATCACGCAGATGTCGCCGGTGCAATAGAACGGCTTAATGCCCATCGGATCGAGGAATCGTACGAAGTCCTGGCCTATCACTATGACCGGAGCGAAGATGCAAAAAAAGCATACGATTACATGAGGTTATCCGGCGAAAAAGCCATTCGAACCCACTTTTTGTGGGAGGCGTATGACTATTTCAAGAAAGCACTGAGGGCGCTGGACAGTCTATCCCATGGGGACAATCGCCGCCAACATGAACTCGAGGTGCTCCATTTGATGGTTATCCCCATCATCGGATTAGGATTGCCCGAGGATAGCCTGGCCTACCTCGACAAGGGCGTCAGGGTTTCAAAAGCGTTGAGTGATCACAGCAGCATGACTCGCTTTTACAGCAACATCGGCGTTTTTTACATGAATCGCGGCGATTATGATCAGGGAACAACTTACACCAAAAGAGCCTTCGAGACCGCCGAGCGCATCGGAGATGTGGACGCCATGGCGCAATCCGGTCCTGACTTGTGCCAGGACTTCATGAACGCAGGGAAATTCAGGGAAACGATCCAGGTGGCCACACGGATTGTCGACGCCGTTGAAAATGCACGTCGAGAGTCTGATTTTTTCGGCGGGATGACCAATATTTATTCTATCTTAAAGTCTTTTATCGGTTACAGCGAGGGAGTGCTGGGAGATTTCACCAACGGGCTGGGTGCCTGCAAGAACGCCCTTGCTTGCGCGGTCCGCTTTGCCGGACCGGAGACCATAGGGGTTTGCGAGGTTCAGCTGGGCAGCCTGCATCTGCTCAAAGGCAGCCATCGGCTGGCGTATAATTTCATCAATGACGGTTTCCGTCACCTCGAAGAGGCAAACTTTTATTGGCATCTGCCCTTTGGCCGCAGTATGTTAGGCCTTGCGGAGACCTTTCTTGGCAACCCCCGATCAGGACTGGTGCATATCGAAAAAGCGTTGGCGGAAAACCGGAAAATAGGAATCGAGTGGCGCCGGTCGGTGCTGCTTTTTAATCTGGGCGTGTGCCGATTCAGCCTGGCGAATTATCAACCGGCGATGCAGGCGATGGATGACGCCCATGTTCTGTCAGTGGAATCCGGTCAGCGATATGTCGCCGGCAAAGCACTGACCTGGTTGGGTCGCATACATTTCAAACTTGACCCGCAGTCGTATGAAGCTGCGTCGGACCGCATACGCCAGGGAATCGAAATTTTGGGCGAGCTCGACATCCAGCCCGAACTTGCCCTGGGTCATCTATTCCTGGGCGAGATATATTCCCGGTCCGGGAAGCGTAGGCTGTCTGCTGAGCACTTGGGTCGGGCACGGCAGAAGTTTAAGGACTTGGGCATGCAGATCAAAAGGAGAAAAGGATGACCCCGACCGCGTTCCAGATGTTTTATAAACGTTCAACCTGTATTCTAGGCGAAGGTGCTGTTATCGAACGTCTGCGCAGAGACAGCGACTTCGAACTCGATCCCCATATCGTTAATTCGGCGTTCATCTATGACGAACCGAGACGCGAATCCCTGGCGGCCATCTATCGGCAGTATCTGGACATTGGCCGCCAATACGACCTGCCACTCATCCTTTCCACCCCGACTTGGCGTGCCAGCCGGGAACGAATCTCAAAAGCCGGTCGCGAGGATAAAGACGTGAATGGGGACAATTTTCGTTTTCTCGATGGGTTACGAAACCAATACGGGGCATATGCGAAAAACGTTGCCGTGGGCGGGTTGATGAGCTGCCGAGGGGATGCCTTCAACCCGCAGGAAGCACTTTCAGCCCTGGAGGCCCGAACGTTTCACGCCTGGCAAGCTGAACGACTGGCCCAAGCCGGGGTCGATTTCTTGATGGCGGCCACCCTGCCAGCCCTTGACGAGGCAATCGGTCTGTCAGCGGCTCTTTCCGACACGGGAATGCCTTATATTATCAGTTTTGTAGCGCGCTCTGAAGGCACATTGATTGATGGCACACCGCTGAAAGAAGCCATCCAACGTATCGATGCCGCAGTCAGCCCAAAGCCACTCACCTATATCGTCAATTGCACACACGCCTCAATTTTTAGAAAAGCGATTTTTCATGAAGTCAATTCATCTCCTCTGGCTGTAGAGCGGATTGGCGGATTGTTGGCCAATACGGCTGCGCTCAAGCCTGAAGATCTGGATGAGCGTGAAAACCTGGTATCTGAAGCACCTGAAATTTTCGGTCAGACCGTGGGCGATCTTAAAAATGATCTGGGCATGAAGATATTAGGGGGTTGCTGCGGTACTGACGACCGTCACATTCGGCAATTGGCAAAACGGCTCGCTATATGATGTTGACATCACAATCAAGACTTTCCTTGAAAAATAACTATTTGTTTATATACAAATTTATTTGATTGTAGACCAAGCTTCACGAAGGCAGGATTGCGGCAATCTCCCGCTCGACCATTTTTCCCAGGTCCCGAAGCAAGTTGATTTTTACTTCGTCCAAATCGCGAGGCCGCGTGTCAATCAGGCACAAGGTGCCGGGAGAGGTTCCGTTGGGAAGGGTCAAGGGGTATCCAGCATAAAAGCGGATGCGTGGTTTTCCAATGACCAGCGGATTATCAGCAAAGCGGGGGTCGAGAAGTGTATCGCGGACGATCATGATTTTCATGTCAAGGATGGTATGAGCGCAAAATGCCTGGTCCCGCGGCGTTTCGGTGGCGCTTAAGCCGAAGCGGGACTTGAACCACTGGCGGTCCTGGTCGACAAGGGTCACCAAAGCGATTGGAACGTCAAAAGCCGCTGCTGCGATCCGGGTGATTCGTTCAAACCGCTCTTCTTTTTTTGTATCAAGGAGTTGCAGCGCTTTAAGCGCCTCGATCCGATGCGCCTCATTCTCCGGAAACGGCGCCCGCCCCCAGCGGCACATGCTTCGCATGACCCATGCACGCACCCTTGTGCGTGCATATTCTGCGGTAAAGGGCTGGATCAGCCAATCCGTGACATCGACGTCGGTACCTGCATCGGAATCCGTGTTGGCAACGATGACCACCGGCAAGTCGCGGGCATGGTCGATATCCATTTCACGTATGGCTCGGCAAGTTTCCAAGGCGTCACTGCCCACCTGTCCCCCATCGAGAATGAGGAGAGATAGTCGCGTGGAGCGGACTATCTCAAGAACGTCCTGCGACGTCTCGGCCCGTAATATTCGCAGGTTGTCGGCCTGAGCGGCCTGCTGAATCTTCTCAGCCAATGTTTCGTCTGCGATACCAATCAAAACCTGGTGGTCCTGAAGTGCGGGTTCGATCGGGGCGACTGCCGAAAAGCTTTCCGAGTCTCCTTCTTCTTTGATATCCAACGATGCTTCCAATTCGACCACCATTCCTTCGGCAGCGGCAAAAACCGCCATCGATCTCTCAGCCTTGGACAGGCTGGTGCGTGCGTCCTCACAAAGCGCATCAACATGGTCGTCGTTCCGTAAAGGATCATGGTGCGTCAACGCCAAACGGCGGACGCCGGCACTACGGCACATGTCAACCGCACAAGTCACCGGGGTGTGCCCCCAACCGAACTTGTCCGTATACTCCGTCGTCGTGTATTGGGCATCATGGATCACCAGATCAGCCCCTCTCATGAATTCGATGTGGCGCCGATCCTGTTCGCTCATGGTGCCGGTTCCCTGAGCGTACTGACGGGAGTGCGGCTCATGATCACAGGCATAAACAACCGAAACCCCGTCCGCTTCCAACCGATATCCCAGTGTGAGGGCAGGATGGTTCATATACAGTGTTCGGACCTTGATATCGCCGATTTCGAAGACTCCCTCGACGAGGTCGTGATAGCGGATGGCTGCCCCAAGTTCTTCCAAGGTAATCGGGAAGTAGGTGTACTGCATCTGGCCCGCAAGAGATTCGTGCAGGGACGAACCAAGGCCGCGGGGGGCGTAAATGTCCCACTCGTTTCCTGGCACGAAAAGGGGATCGAAAAACGGTATGCCTTGGATGTGGTCCCAATGGGTATGGGTGATGAGGATATGGCCACGCAGGGGATGAACGCCGCTTTCCATGAGGTCTTGGCCGAGCCCGTGCGCCCCGGTGCCGCAATCGAGGATAATAATGGTGCCAGAAGCGGAACGGGCCTCAACACACGACGTGTTGCCTCCGAAGCGAACGGTCGATGATCCCGGCTTTGCGATGGATCCCCGTGTACCCCAGAATCTAACTTTCATTTTGAAGGGCCCTTCCTGACAGATTCTTGAGCCATATACCAATTGCACGCCAACATGCGAGCTGCTGACACGGCGCTATGGCATTCCGCCTTTTCATTTTTCAAGGAATCTAAACGCTATTTATTAAAGTAATGGGTTTTTCCTTGAATGCAACACAACAGATTTACCCGCAGCCCTTCAAGCCTGCTTTCTTAAAAATTGTTGAATGTGTCACAACTGTCCATGTCGCCGCTTGCTAAACCAATTTTGAACCATTTCACCCGTTGTGCCGAACTGCCATGGGTAAAAGAGTCCGGGCTTACGTATCCTTGTGACTGTTTCTGTAGCGTGTCATCACCAATGGCGCTGGCTGCCGTCAGACCTTCTTCTACATCACCGACTTCAAGCAGTTGTCGGGTGCGGTTGGCATGATGGGCCCAAACGCCTGCGAGACAGTCAGCCTGCAGTTCCTGCCGAACGGAGAGTTTGTTTCCTTCTGCCTCGCTTAGTTTTTTACGGGCCGCTTGCACGCTGCCGGATATACCCACAAGGGTCTGGATATGGTGACCTACTTCGTGGGCAATGACATATGCCTGAGCAAAGTCACCCGGTGCTTTGAAACGATTTTTCAGCTGGTCATAAAAACCCAGGTCGATGTACACTTGCTGATCACCTGGACAATAGAATGGCCCCATGGCTGATTGAGCCATTCCGCATGCAGAATTTACAGCGTCACGAAACAGCACCAGGCGTGGTTCCTGATAGGTCTTCCCCTTTTGTCGGAACAAAGCGGTCCAGGTATCTTCGGTATCGGCCAGGATGACTGAAACGAAATCCACGAGTTCTTTTTCTTCCGCGGTTTCCTGAAACGGCACTGCAGGCCTGCTGACGCTTGTGTCTTGTTGTAGACCAAGGCCTCCTAATAAGTTGCCGAGGTTCCCGGTAAATAAGCCGTAAGCACCCACACACACTGCCAGTATCAAGGTGCCTTTGAAGCCTAAAAACTTAAATACCACAGGAAGCAGACGCAACATACCACGCCCACCGCTTAAGCCTTGGTGGCCGGAGGCTCGCATACCGCGCCGGTCATCCACATTGCTACTTTTACGATTGCCACGCCAACGCATGATTAGTCTCCCGTTGTCTGATTTTTCTTTTTTTGCGATGATTCTGAAAAAATGGGTTACATTCGATTATTAAAGAGTGAGTACACCACATGGATGATTCATGTCAACATCCCAAATTTTATACATAAAATTAGCACGAGGCATCACTGATAAATATCCCACAACTTGTGACCAGACTGGATATCACCCAGATAGTAAGTACATTACGATATCAGTGTTCAACAGTTGTTGACAGACAAGACAATTATAATTGACTAAGGTATCAGATGCCTGGCAAAACCTATATCAAAAAAACATTGTTCACTTGTGCGCTCCTTTGCCTGTTTGCCATCCTGTTGGGCACCCTTCCTGAAATCTGGTTTCACAATCACTTGAAAAAAAACTGGAATGTCGAAGAAAACACCCTCGCCGGCACAAAAAACGGCCGCAGGTATCGGCTTTGCCTTGTCCTTGCCCTTGACGGGGTGCCCTACACGATGCTCAGGGACCTCCGGAAAGAAGGTTATTTCAATGGATTCTACCCACCCGGCAGGCTTGTGAGCACCTTCCCCTCATTAACCCGGCCGGCATTTTCAAAGATGCTCATCGGCGGAAAACCATTTGGGTATGAACGACTCTATTACAATTTCGACACCAATCAACTGCAAGGCGCAACACTGATTCAAAAAGCGTTGTCCACCCAAAAAGAACATGCTGACTACCACCCCAAGCTGCACTTTCTCGGCTTTCCCGGATATATTGCCTATGTGTTTCCGGACACCTTCACCCAAACCGCTCTGGACGCCTTTAAAACTCGCCTGAAACATTTCAAGGGAGATGAATTCATTGCCTACATGGGCATCTCCGATGCCATTGCGCATGTCGAAGGCGAAGCGGCGCTGAATGAATTTTTAAAAAAAGTCAGCGACCTGCTGGACACGGTGAGAAATGACATCGGCATTTTGCTGGATGTCGTGCTATTCTCCGACCATGCCAACAACTTCACCCAAAACCGTCGCGTAGACCTGTCAACCCCGCTGGTTGAAGCCGGATTCAAGAATACAGACCAACTCGAGGAGAGAAAAGATTTTGTGCTGCCGGAAAACGGCCTTGTCAGTTTTGCCGCCATCTACTCGGCCAAAGAAAATGCGCCGGCCATTGCTGCGGTGTTATCAACTATTGAAGGGGTTGATTTTTCGGTATACCGCTCGGGGGTTTCTCTGCTGGTGCAGGGCGCTAAGGGTACGGCCCGTATTTCTAAACGACAGAACCGCTTTCTGTATAGCCGGATCGATGCTGATCCCCTTGATCTTAAAGACACAATCCTGCGTCTCAAATATCTCGGCGAAATCGACCCCCAAGGGTTTATTCATGAAAAAGCGTGGTGGATGGCCACAAAAGGACACCTATACCCGGATCCGTTGAAGCGAATCTGGGAAGGAATGAATGATCTGGTACAACACCCCGCAACCGTTTTGGTCAGCCTGAGGGACGGCTATGCATTTGGTCCGCCCATTTTCGATCAGCCGATAATCGATTCGCGCGCGGGTACCCACGGAGCGCTGCTGGCATCCCATTCCTATGGGTTTCTGATGACCGATTTCATGCACGTGAAAGATGCAAGCCGTCCGGCAGAGGTTGCCGGCCTGCTGGGAAGGGCGGCAGAAGCCAAAAAAAAGGGGCAAAAACTGGTGGGGGTGGACGTCAAATAAATATCGGGAAACCGGTTGACCCGATGACCTCTATTTCAGCTTTCATGCAGGCACGGCGTCCAGCCAAGACAGATGTTGGCTGGGAATCCGTGATATCGCGTCAAGATGCTGGGCCCACATGTGAATGGGAGGTGAGTGGATTCGAATTTGGAATTTAAATCCTTCGCAATCATACAGATAACAAATCAAGGTCATCAAAAACCAGTTCCACCGACCCATCTTCGGATGAATCGTATAACGCCATGACTGATTCGGCAATTTTGGTAGCATTGGGTTCAATGGGAAATATATTGTGGGTCCGAAGTATTGACAGCAAGGCATTCATTCCTTTGGAGATGGAACTCACGACAATCTCACTTTCATAGGTTTCTTCACCGAGCAATGTAAAACTTCCCCTATTCAGCATGGGAGACGCCGCTCTTTTGAGATCTTTATCGATGATTGCATATTCCTTGATGTTAAGTTTTTTTTTGCTTCGATCTCGAAATATCATATATTTTTGACGCATCTATTTTCTCCTTTTCATCCGTTCGTTACACTGATGAATCATCTTTTTCATCTTGAGATTCAATGGCGGCTTCATCTGGTTGTGCAGCACTTTTTTCCAGTCTGCTCTGTCTTTTTTCGGCTTTCTTTTTCTTCCTTGCCAACTCTTTTTGTCGTTTATTGAATTGATAATTTGATCTTGCCAAATTGTCACCTCCTTGGCGGTTGTCTTGACAATAAAAAAAATCGAAGGGACACCCCTCACTTTTAGAAGGAATGCCCCCTTTACGTAAAACATAGGGTCAGATAACAGTGACATTATACAGCGGCAAGGCCTTGCTATCCTCGCTCTATATCAAAGGAAACCCGATCGCCTTCCCCGAGGAATTAGAAATTTCATCTGCATTCATTGACGTCGATAATAACCTTTATCAGAATAAAAATCAATCTAAATATTTGTTTTTTTTAATAATTTTTTAGTTTTTTTGTATTTAACCGTGCAAAATATAGGTGTTACGCAGAAAACCGTGGAGAGGGCTCATTAATTAGCGGTATCCCGGCATCCAGAAGCGGGTTGGGATTTGACCGTCGGTAGGGCGGTGAAAAGGCAGGTTGCTGCAAACGACCGGGACACCCCGCCCTTTATTGGTGGAATGCCCCGGTTGTGAATCAATGCGATTTTGTCAGGTTGCTCTTTTTACATTCTTGGCTTCAGGTCCGCGGTCACTCTCCTCTACCTCAAAAACGACCGTGTCCCCTTCGGACAGCGTCTTGAATCCCGTCATGTCGATAGCGGAAAAGTGCACAAAGACGTCCCGACCTTCTTGTTCATTGATGAAGCCATACCCCTTTTTGTCATTGAACCATTTTACTATACCGTTCGCCAAAACACTGACCTCCTCTTCTCAATAGTTCCCCTCCAAAATGTCACTTTGCCTTTGCAGACGATACTCCGGCACATGGAAGATTGCCGCTCAGAAGATGTCAGATCAAGGGTTGCATTGGCCAAACTATCATCCAGCAAAAATCTTTAGCCAATGAAATACTCATTGTCAAGAAAAAAACTAAAGTGGAAATCGTTTAATATCCGCATGTTCCTTGATTTTTTCAAGGTAGGCGTCGATCTTTTTCGCCTCCTGCTCCTGGCGGAGGCGGGCGGCAATAGCCTCCTTTACATCGTTGAACGCCATGGTCTGCTCGTCCGAGCGCTCGGTTACCCGGATCAGGTGGTATCCGAAACGGGTCTGCACCACATCGCTCGTCTGGCCGGGCTGAAGGGCGAAGGCGGCTTCGGAAAAGGGCGGAACCATCTGCTCGCGGCTAAAAAAACCAAGGTCGCCCCCCTTGGTCTTGCTGGGGCCGTCCGAGTTCTCCTGGGCCAGAGTGGCAAAGTTCTCACCATTGTCGACACGCACCTTCAGCGCCTGGATGGCGGCCAGGGCTTCTGCCTGCTTGGCTTCAGTGGCGTCTGCCGGCACCTGAATCAGGATATGGGAGGCTTTGACCTGCTCCGGTTTGCGGAACAAGTTTGGATTGTCGTCATAATAAGCGCGGACCTGCTGGTCGGACACGGAAATCTTCTGGAGCACCTCTTTGTCGATGAGCGTTTTGATGGTCAGACCCTGTTTAATCTGGTTCTTGAGCATTTCCTCGGAAAATCCCATTTCCGTCAATGCATTCTGATAAGCCTTCTCATCCTTAAATGCGGCCTTGAATTCATCCAGGGCTTTTGCCACGGCTGTGTCTTTGACATCGATTCCCTCCGATGCCGCCTGCTGAAGCAACAGGGTACGGTTGATCAGGGTATCACGGATCTCCCCCTCGTACCGCTTGAGTTGCTCGGCATCCACTGGCCTCCCCTGGCGGGCCAGCTTCAGGGAAACCAGCTTCATCTCACGGTCCAGGTCCTGTCGCAGCAAAACGGTATCATTGACCTGGGCAATCTGTCCGGCAGGTGCTGCCGCGGCGATAATAGTTGCCGGAGCAAGCAGGAGGATCGCCATTATGGCGGCAACAGCGGCGAAACGGGTCTTGGGTTGAATAACGGTCATCGATTTCTCCTTGATGGGTTGCGGGGCGATAGCTCCCCAGAAATTGGCCGATCAGAAAAACTCATGATGTCGGCCAATATAGGTTTTCGGTGAAGAACGGCGGTCATGCAACAGGTGTGCTGAGGCATGCCGCAGTCCGCACAGGGGCCGCTTTCAAAACAGCCACCGTCTACAATTTTCGTCCATGTCATTCTCCTGACTGACTCCCCGAAGGCGGTGGACCGATTCCCGTCAAGCTCACCAGTTCACCGGAAAAGCTGCCCACGATCACTTTGCTTTTCAATTTCACCGGCAGACGCCGGTAATCCGCTGACACCCAGAGTTGGATTTTCGCGTCCGGGCTCTTCTCGAAGACACCACCCACATGCGTTAGGTCCGGCTCGATGAGAAACGTATCGAACGTGCCCGCCGACACGGTCACGGTCTCCCGCCGAACCACATCGGCCACCCCCATTACGTGCTTTTTGCCATCGGTTACCG
>Ga0055584_100004799_pt1 | contig 13226 bp, 14 predicted proteins | sample OSDHelmetaG_FD_58716 | JGI IMG/M metagenome (GOLD analysis project Ga0055584, IMG submission 58716) | Pelagic marine sediment microbial communities from the LTER site Helgoland, North Sea, for post-phytoplankton bloom and carbon turnover... | ecosystem: Environmental > Aquatic > Marine >... | reverse complement strand
GAGCCTCGAAGCGCCGGCGGCCTTCGAGGGCGCCTGCGGCGCCACCTCAGGCTGAAGGAAGTTTGACGACAGGTCGAAAATTCCCGCCGTTGGTATCAGTCGCCACCAGCCGCCGCTGGTTTGGCGTGGCCCGGCATGGAGGCTTTCACCGCTGCCTTCACCACCGGCGTATCCGCGCGGGATGGCGCCTGCATCATCGGTTTGCGGGCCAAAGCGGCCTCGATATAAGGCGCCAACTCCTTGGCCTTTTTTGCCTCCCGCTCTTCCAGGTCACCGCGGAATTGCGGCATGACCTTGTCGGCGAACAGCTGCATGCCCTCGGTGATGTTGGAATGGCTGTTGCGGCCGGCCTGTTGCATGATGATCACCTGATCGACGCCTGACGCCTGGATCGCCGACAGATGCTTGACCATATCGTCCGGTGTGCCGATGCCCTGGCTGTCATACTCGCCGCGGGCCTTTGCCGCCTCGATCAGGCGGTCGGTGGCGTCGCCGCGGGCCTTCATGAAGTCGCCCCACATGTCGGAATGACCGGGCGTGAAGTCCTCCGCCACCAGTTTTTGCTGGGAGTAGCGGAAGAATTCGAAATTGTCCTTGCCGCGGCGGATGGCTTCGGCCCGGTCCTCGTGCATGGAAAAGGCGGAGACCATGGCGATGTTCGGATTGACGGAGCGGCCCAGCGGCACGCATTCCTCCGATTTGATGATGCCGTAGTAGATGTCGGCCCAAGCCTTGGCCTCGTCTGGATTGATGAAGGAAAACGCCAGCGCGCCAATGCCGTTTTGCGCCGCCACCTTGATCGTGTCGCGATTCGTGCAGGCCATCCACAGCGGCGGGTGTGGGTTCTGCAGAGGTTTCGGCAGCACATTGCGCGCCGGCATAGAGAAACCTTCGCCCTCATAGCCGGGGTAGGGCTCCAGCGTCATCATATTGCAAATCTGCTCTGCCGCTTCTAGCGCGTGGGCGCGTTTGGTGCGCGCGGAGATGCCAAATGCACCCAGTTCCAGACGCGTCGCTCCCTCGCCAATGCCAAAATCAACCCGGCCATCGGACAGCAGGTCGAGCGTGGCGATGGTTTCGGCAGACCGGGCAGGGTGGTTGTAATTCGGGATCACCTGCTTAATGCCATGGCCGAGGCGGATGTTCTTGGTCCGGCTGGCCGCCGCCGCCAGCAATACCTCGGGCGCTGAGGAGTGGGAGTATTCGTCGAGGAAGTGGTGCTCCACCTCCCACGCGTAATCAAAGCCCAATTCATCAGCCAAAATGATCTGCGCCAAGGCATCCTTGAACAGGCGATGCTCGTCGCCGTCGTTCCAGGGGCGGGGCAGTTGCAATTCGTAGAACACACCAAAACGCATAGGAGAGATCCTTACCGGTAACCAAATTTGCGATTACCGAAACAGGACCATGATGCGCTGCCGCGGTCAACGGTAAGCGGCAGAAGGCGGTGAAGTTGCCAATGCCGGGCCGCTATTGAAACGCTGGCATGACCTCCTCGCCAAAGCGGCGCATGCTGGCCAAGGTTTGCTCCTGACTCATGTCGCCAAATCCGGTTTGGCAGAGCAGATGCTGCACGCCAACGTCGCGCAATTCCGCCACCTGTTCGCGCACCCGCTTGGGTGAGCCATAGATCGAGCCGGTCTCCAGCACGTACGGTACGGCTATTGCATCATCCACGGCCGGGTCGGTCCAGGCGTTCAAAGTCTCAGGTGCTGGCGAGAAGTCCGTCGGGTTAAAGGCATCGCGCACATGCATCATGTGGTGGCGCGCTTCGGTCAGCAATTCAGAGAGTTCGTCCTCTGCTTGGGCATCGCTCTCCGCCACATAAACATTGCGCCACAGCGCATTCTGGGCGCGCAGGCGGGTGCGGGTGGCCTCGTCATGGCCGCCCTCTTCCAGCCCCTGCTCATAGAGCGCCCAGCGCTCGGCAATTTTGTCCACCGGCAGGCGCGCGGTCAGCACTGGAATGCCCAGCCGTCCGCACTGCACAAACGAATTCGGCGAGATAACGCTGCGCCACAGCGGCGGGTGCGGGTTTTGCACGGGCTTTGGCCGGATTTCCGGCACTTCTACCTGATGGAACTTTCCGTCAAAGCGCAGCGGCTTCTCGCGCCAGGCGCGCTGCATCAGGTCCAGGCCCTCCTCCATGCGTTCGCGGCTGTCGTCGGAGCGCAGGCCGTGGCCGATGAACTCGTATTCGTTGAACACCGTGCCCTTGCCGATGCCAACATCGATGCGGCCCTTGGAGAGATTGTCCAGCAAAGACAACTGCGTCGCCAGCCGCACCGGGTGGTGGAACGGCATCTGCACCACGGCGAAGCCTATGCGGATGCGCTTGGTCACCATGGCCAGCGCACTGGCGAAAAGGATGGCGTCATTGTAGACGCTCTCGCCGGTGAAATAGTGCTCGGTCAACCAGACATCATGAAAGCCGAGAGCCTCCGCCGCCTGAACCTGGGCGATCTGGTCGTCGATGCGCTGCGCGTCTTCTTCTGGAGAGGGCGAAAGAGCGAGGGTGAGCCAGCCGAATTGCATGAGTGTTACTCTCCGAGCGCTAAGCCTTCACGCCGAGGGTCGACGCCGGCTATCAGGCCCTGTGGGGTGAATTGGATCAGGTGCAGACCGCTGGTCAACGCCCGAACCTTAGTCTTATGGCCCAGCGCTTCCAAGGCCTGTGCATGGTCAGCCGCCGGGGTGCCTGCCTCTAACTCAGTGGTTGTGCTGTTGCGGTTTATGATATGGCCAGCCTCCACGGCGGCTTGTGGGGTCATGCTATGCCCCAGCACGCGAGCCACCGCGCCGGCGGTGTAGGCGATGATGCGGCTGCCGCCTGGTGAGCCTGCGACCAGTGCCGGACTGCCGTCGGCATTGAAGACAATCACCGGTGACATTGACGACCGTGGCCGTTTGCCAGCCTCAACCCGATTGGCGACCGGTTTGTCGTCTCTCTCGGCCACGAACGAAAAGTCGGTCAGTTCATTGTTCAGCAGAAACCCGCGGACCATCAGGTGAGAGCCAAACGCCGCCTCCACCGTCATGGTCATGGAGACGATATTGCCGTCGCCATCAACCACAGACAGTTGGGAGGTGCCGGCCTCCAGCACGCCGGAATGCGGCGACCATTCCAACCCACCCTGACGCTCAGGCGGTTGACCGGCCTCTATCTTGCTAAGCGCTGAGCCCGAGGAAATTAGCGCTGCGCGCCCATCCAAATACGCACGGTTCAGTAGACCCTCAACCGGCTGCGGCACGAAATCCGGGTCGGCCATGTAGTGGTTGCGATCGGCGAATGCGACCTTGCTCACCTCGGCAAACAGGTGGGCCCAGGCGGCAGAGCCAGGGTCCAGGTCGTGTAGGTCGAGCCGCTCCGCCATGCCCAGCATCATTAGCAGCGTCAATGGGCCGGAGGACGGAGGCGGCATCCCGCAAATGCGGTAGGCCAGATAGGCGCCGCACACTGTAGCGCGTTGCTTTGGTTCGTAGGCCGCCAGATCGGCAGCCGTCATTCCACCCGGGTTCGCGGCATAGCCTTGCACCGTCGCGGCAATATCCACTGCTATCGGCCCTGTATTGAGCGCATCGGGGTCAGCCGCCAGTGCCGTAAGTGTGTCTGCCAGAGCAGGGTTCTTCAACACATGCCCAACCGGCCATGGCTCGCCCGCCGGGTCGAGGAAGTAGGCGGCGGACGACGGAGTCATCTCCCAATTTTTCTGCCGCTCGATCGATGCCTGCAAGCGCGGCGTCACCGCAAAACCATCGCGCGCGAGACGAATCGCCGACTGAAACAGGTCGGCCCACGGCAGCTTGCCGTGGAGCTTATGCGCCAGCGCCAACATTCTCACCGTGCCTGGTACGCCAACTGAGCGGCCACCGATAAGCGCCGCCGGCCACTTCATCCGCTTACCATCGGCGTCAAAGAATAAGTCTGGTGTCGCCGCAGCCGGCGCCGCCTCGCGGCCGTCATAAGCCGCGGGCTCTGTAGCTCCCGCCTGATGATGCACCAAGAAAGCGCCGCCGCCGATGCCGGAGGATTGTGGTTCGACCAGCGTCAACACCATCTGGGCTGCGATGCTCGCATCTACAGCACTGCCGCCAGCCTTGAGGATATCATACCCAGCCTGTGTCGCCAGCGGGTGCGCCGTCACAATCATCAAACGCTTGGCTGGCGCTGCTTTTGCGGCAGCGGCCCCAAACACCAAAATCAGACTAATCACCAGCCATCGCATGGCCGCTCTCCCATGTTTCTGAGCCCTTGCAGTGGACAGGCAGCGAGTTTGACGTGACAGAGCCTTAGACTCCAGCCACAATCTCGGCTCTTGCGAAAAGGATCCTCTCCGATGAGCACTGAACGCATCCGCGTATTATTTCTGAATGTCGGCCATTTTGTCGATCATTTCTGCATGCTGATCTTTGCCACCGCCGTCATCACCATGGCGAGCGAATTCGGCATGAGCTACGGCTCCCTCCTAGCCGTTGCCACGCCCAGCTTTGTGCTATTCGGAGCCGCCGCACTGGGGGCCGGTTGGCTCGGCGACCGGTGGAGTCGCAATGGCATGATGGTCGTTTTCTTTTGTGGGATCGGTACCGCTGCTGTCTTGGTCGGCATGGCGAACAGTGTATGGCAAATTGGCATTGGCTTGGCGCTGATGGGCCTATTTGCTGCGATCTACCATCCTGTCGGCATTGCGATGTTGGTGCAGGGCGCCCCGAAACTGGGACTGCGTTTGGGTGTCAATGGTATCTTCGGTAATATGGGAGTTGCAGCCGCGCCGCTGGTCGTGGGTGCCTTCGTCGCGATGCTGAGCTGGCGGATGGCCTTTGTCGTGCCTGGCATGATGGCGATCACGCTGGGGTTGGCATTCTGGTGGTTCTGGAAAGCTGGTTACAGCGTCGCTCCAACAGGTCCCAAAGCACGGAAAGAGCCTGTGGATTTTACCATCGGCTGGCAGCGCGTGCTGGCGGTCGTTGCGGTGATGACTCTGGTCGGCGGTCTGGTATTTAACTCCACCACCGTCTCGCTACCCAAGCTGTTCGACGAGCGTTTGGCGGGCATCACCGACACCATGATAGGTTTCACCGCCATGGCCTCCATCGTCTATGCCGCGGCAAGCTTTGCCCAATTGGCCAGCGGCATGGCTATCGATAGGTTTGCAGTGAAACCTGTTTTGCTCACTACGGTGACCTTGCAGGTGCTGATGATGCCAATAGTCGCCACATCAGAGGGCTGGCCCCTGTTTGCCGCCTGCTTTGTCATGATGCTGGCGGTGTTCGGTCAGATCCCGATCACCGACGCACTGATCACCCGTTACACGCCGGATGCGGTGCGCGGGCGCGTGTTCTCAATCAAGTATATTCTGAATCTGGGCGTCGGCTCACTGGCAGTGCCGAGCATCTGGTACATGCACGATCACGGCGGCGGCTTCGAATCGCTATTCTTTGTGTTGACGGCGTGTGCCGCGGTCGTATTTACAGCGGCCACCATCCTACCGTACCGACGCCACGGTGCCGAAGCCGTCCCGGCCGAATAGGCACCAATGATTTCAGAAAGGTCCACACCATGAGCAACCGCCCTTCTATCGAGGCGCACTATGCGAAAGGCGGTGGCGACATCGCCGCCCGCATTCTCGCGGCGCTGGGACCGGACACCGGGGTCACGCCGGATACGCTCGCACCCATCGACCAGTTCCACAGCCGGGGCCTGGCGGCGACCAAGGAACTGGTGGCGATGCTCGATCCGCAACGGGGTGAGCGCATCATCGACCTCGGCTCCGGCCTTGGCGGGCCGGCGAGATGGATCGCAGCACACTATGGCTGTCATGTTACGGGCATCGACCTTATGCCAGAATATTGCGAGGCGGCCCGAGCGCTGACAAAAGCAACCGGGCTTTCGGACCAAGTCGAAATCCACCAGGGCAGCGCGCTGGAGTCGCCGTTTGCCGACGCCGGTTTCGACCGGGCTTACTCGCAGAATGTGGTGATGAACATCGCCGACAAAACCGGCTTCTTCCGGGAGGCTTTCCGCCTGTTGAAGCCGGGCGGCGTTCTCGCAATGTCCAACCTCGGCGCGGGTCCGAACGGCCCGCACTATTACCCGTCCATGTGGGCCGCCACCGCCGACGACAGTTTTCTATCCACTCTGGATGAAACGCGGGCGGACCTGGAAGCCGCGGGTTTCAACATCCTCGACTTGAGGGATGCCACCGGGGACAGCACAGCAGAAGTTGCCGCCACCATCAAAAAGTTAGAAACGCAGGACCTGCCGCCCATCGGCGTTCAAACTTTTGTAGGAGGGCGCTATAAGGAACTCCTGCTAAACTCCATGCGTAGCCGCCGCGATGGCCGCTCGATCGTGATCGAAACGCTCGTCCGAAAGCCCAGTTGAGCTACTAAAGAAAAAGGCCATGTTTCATGAATACCGATAGCTTCACCGCCGCCGCCAAAGCTGCTGGCTTTACCGATATTTCAGAGCGTGATCTCTCCACCGCCACCGGGCCGGAGCCGCACACCCACGACTTTGACGCTCGTCTGCTGGTAACTGGTGGCTCAATCATCCTCACTATCGACGGCCAGTCAACGACCTATACCGCTGGCGATCAGTGCGAGGTGCAAAACGGCACGGTGCATGCGGAGAAAGTCGGGCCGGGGGGCGTGCAATTGGTGGTGGCCAAACGCTCCTGATGCGGCGTCAGCGAGAGCCTGTCTCTGATCCGGCATTGCACGCCATTGAGTTCCGGATTTTGCGCTACCGCAATAGCCGTGGCGCGTTTTCCGTGTTGGTGAAAGACCTGGACGGGTTCACGCAGCAAGTCGAGGCCAGTGCTGCGTGCCAGGTAGAGTTGCGCTCTAAATGGCTCGACCTGGAAGACATTGACCAAACATGCCGGCGGACTGGCCGCGCGCCAGAACATGAGCAAAGCCGGCTGGCGGAAATGGTCCTCGACGAAATGGTCGAGATCGCGCGCGCCAACCGTTAGCGGAGACTTTAGTCGTCGTTCCGCGGACCGAGTTGGACACCCGCCATCTTCTCATAGAGCGTAATTAGCGAACTGGAGTCCTGTTTGTTCAGGCCAGCTGCACGCCCCATCTGATAGACTTGCTGTGAGACCGCGGCCAAGAACATCGGCACGCCCAGCGCCTTGGCATAGGCGGTCTCTAACTCTTGATCTTTATAGGAGATGTCGAGAGTGCTCGCATTCAGGAAGTCGCCGCTCAGATAGCGCGGCGCCATCGCCTCGAACGAAGCGCTTTGGCCGGAACTAACCTTGATCATCTCGATCATCTTGACCGGATCGAGTCCGGCTTTGGCGCCGAACACCATTGCTTCGGCCGACGCGACCTTGTTGATCTGGTTCAGCATGTTGTTGACCAGCTTCATCGCCAATCCCTGACCGATCCCACCCATCTCAAAAATCTGAGAGCACATGGCCTCTAGCAATGGTCGGCAGGCCTCGATAGTGGCAGGATCACCGCCAACAGCCGTAGTCAGCGTACCATTGGCCGCGCGAGGGACGCCGCCACTGACCGGCGCATCGATCATGCAAACGCCACGCTCTGCCAGCTTGGCATGCATGGCCTTGACCGCCAGCGGGTCGATGGTGGCCATGGAGATGACGGTGTCGCCACTTTCTGCACCATCGATGATTCCGCCTGCGTTGGTGATAACGCTCTCGGACTGCGCTGTGGTTTCAACCATGATGATCACGCGGCTGGCGGCCTGCGCGACGGCAGCCGGGCCTGTGGCTGTCTTGCCGCCAAGCGATACGAAATGCTCGACCTTGGACTGGTCAATATCATAAGCGACGACGGCCAATCCCGCCTTCACCAGGTTTGCCGCCATGGGTCCGCCCATCCGGCCAAGTCCGATAAATCCGACGGTGTCGTTGCGTATGGTCATGCGCTATAATCCTTGCCTTGAAGAGCCAATTTGCCCAACACTAGCCGTCAAATGCACGATCAGGAAAGGATCAGCCCTATGAACGAAGCAGAATTCCGCACCTATGCTGCTGCCGAAAAATATGACGCGCCGGAAGTACGCACCCAGCCACCAGGCAAATTCTTCGATACCCACGCGCACGAGCGTGACCTGATTGTGCTGATTACCGAAGGCCAGTTCACCGTCGCCTACCCCGACCACACAGACGTATTTGGTCCCGGCGACATGTGCTACGTCGCCCCCGGCGTTGAGCACACCGATGAAGCCGGGCCGGACGGTGCCAGCTATGTGCTGGCTTGGCGGTAGCGTCGTAAAGCCGACCGGTGGCGGGTTAACCCACCGGTCCCTTGTTGCTGTAGACCTATCCCAAATGCCGCCCGCCGGCACCGACAACGACCGTCACGAGGCCTAGCACCAGATTGATGGCGACGATCATGCGGATCGTCCCGATCTGCTTGGCCGCGGTTGGCGTGTCATTGGCGGCAACGGCTGCGCGCAGGCGTTTGAACGGGGCAAAGTACAGGTGGCCGAACAAGCCCATCATCACCAGCCCTAGCAGCAGCATCAGGTGCACATGAGGCCCTGCCGCGGCAAAGCCGCCCCACTCGACCAGGATGATCCAGAAGCCGCTGGCCAATAACACCAGCACGGCCATCCAGACCCAGGGGAAGAATTTGCCAAAGACCCGCGCCCACAATGCCACGCGCGCCGGCGGCTCTAGCGGGCCGACTGACGGCCGCAACGCCATATAGGCGAAGAACATACCGCCGACCCAAACGACCGCCGCCAGTGCGTGTATCGATGTCATAATGGCAAGCATGGCTTACCCTTTCCCCTGCTGAAAATCCGCTTATGCGGTAATAACGCGGACCGGCTCACCCTTGAGCCAGGCAGCGATGTTTTCGACCGTTTGACCGTAGAAAATGTGATAGGTCTCTTCGGTCACATAGCCCAGATGCGGCGTCAGAACCGTGTTGCGCAGATCCAGGAACGGGTTCGTTTTCGCCACAGGCTCAACACTGTAGGTATCGATGCCGGCCCCAGCAATAGTGCCATTGCGCAGTGCTTCGGCTAAGGCTTCTTCATCGATGATCGGCCCGCGCGACGTGTTGATGATATGCGCCGTTGGTTTCATCAGGTTCAGCTCACGCTCGCCGACGATGCCGCGAGAGCGATCGCTCAACACCAAATGTACCGAGATAAAATCGGACTGCTGGAACAGCTCCTCCTTCTCGACCCGGCGAACGCCCTTAGCGGCGGCGGCCTCTGCGGTCAGGTTTTGGCTCCAGGCGATGGTTTCCATCTCGAACGCCTGCGCATATTTGGCGACCTTGGTGCCCAGATTACCCAGGCCCAGCAAGCCCATGGTTCGGCCTTGCATCCCCTGGCCAACTGTCATCTGCCAGTTCCCCTGGCGCATAGCATTATTCTCGTTCGGGATATTGCGTGCCAGTGACAATGCCAACCCGAATGCCAGCTCCGGCGTTGCGCTGGAACTGCCGGAGGTGCCGCAAACGGTGACGCCGTGATCAGCCGCGGCCTGCATGTCAACGCTGGCATTGCGCATGCCGGTGGTCACCAGCAGCTTCATATCTGGCAATTTTGCGAAAACTTCCCGGGTAAATGGCGTGCGTTCGCGCATGATGCAGACGATTTCATACCCTTTCAGGCGCTCTGCCAGCGCATCTGGAGATGGCTGGTGATCGGTGAATACCGTGACGGTCACGTCGCCCGGCAAGTGGGTCCAATCGGCCATGGTGGTGGCTACATGTTGATAATCGTCGAGCACTGCGACACGCATGGCGTTGTCTCCTCCGTTGGTGGTCTAGCGGTTTTTGTATGTATCCCCTATCGTGCGGCAACACCAATGAATAGGGATAGAGAGCGATGAATTGGAAGGGCATGTTACGCGCAGCGCTGATCGTGGCGCTAGGGCTAGTGTTGAGCGCCTGCGGTGGCGCTGCTGTGCGACAAGGGCCGTCAAAGCCGCAAACACAGCAGCAAGTCCAGCGATCGGTCGCTCCAGTCGCAACTGGGCCAATGCGGGTCGCCATTCTGGCGCCGCTAACTGGCGATTTTGCGCCAATCGGGCAGCAATTGGTTAATGCAACCGCGATTGCTCTGTTTGAGGATCAGCAGACGCCAGTTGAGTTGCTGCCATTCGATACCCGCGGCACGCCGGAGGGCGCCGCAGAAGCCGCCAACAGCGCACTGCGGCAGCGGGCCGACATGGTTATCGGCCCGCTGTTTGGCAAACATGTCCCCGTGGTCCGTCAAACCTTAGCCGGCAGCAATGTTGCTATCCTGACATTCACCAATGATACCACGATGGCCGGTGGTAACGTCTTCGTGCTTGGGATCAGTGTCGCGGATCAGATGCACCGAATGATGGGGCAACTGGCCCGTGATGGCCGCAATCGTGTTTTGCTGTTGGGGCCAGACACGGCTTATACCGAGCATGTATTGGCTGCCCTTCAGAGCCCAAACATCTCTGGCCCGGTCCAGCTGGTCCGCGCGGCAACGTTTGACAGTGCTGCGGACTTCAACTCGATCGCCGAACAGGTCAAGAAACTGACGGACTATGACCGCCGTCGCGCCAACTGGCGGTCATACGAGTCTCGCTTGGTCCCTCAAGTCCGGGCAGCCGCAGACCCGGCGGGCTTGCTGCAGGGAGAAGCGGCAAAATTTGCGCCGGATAGCGTCAGCTACCGCATGTTACAAGGCATGGCATCGATCTATCGCCAACATATTAGCCGTGGCAGAAATGCTGCGCTTTCCGAGGTCATTTCGCGGATCGAAGGCGTAGATGCATCGCCAGCCGACGACTTTGATGTTGTCATGCTGCCATTCGCTGACGAAAACCTGATCGCTGTCGGTTCTATGTTGGACCTGTACAACGCAGGCCATCCGTTCGCGCGCGTTGTTGGCACCAATCTTTGGCAGAACGAGGATTTGGCCAGAGGGCCGTCCTTCCACCAGGCTTGGTACACAGCTGCCGACCAAACCGCTCAACAGCCATTTTTACAGACCTACCGCAGCACTTATCAGGCCGTGCCTGACCCTATCGCGGTGTTGGGCTATTATGCTGCCCGTGTCGCGATGTCGGCAGCTAGTGCGAACATCAGGCCGGTAACGCCGATTTTCGTCCGACGGCCCAACGGCTTTTCCGGTCAAGCTGGCGCGGTATTGTTCGGCGCTGACAACCTGATGCGTCACCCGTTGACCATCTATGAGGTCACGCCAGAGGGACCGCGCGAGGTGGATGGGCAAGCCGGGCCGTCGTCGTAAAGCCCGACCCCACGTTGTATTGACGGTCGAATGTCTTGGATGCAGATCAGGTCCTGGACCCGTGCCGCGAGGAACCCAGTGTTATGAGCCAAGACATTGCCAAATTCGGCCTCGGCCAACCGGTCACCCGCTATGAGGACGCAACGCTGACGACAGGCAGAGGCCGCTATACCGGCGATGTGCGCACAGCGAACAGCATCGTGACTTCTTGTGATCCCCGTTCAGCCGTCGGCAGCCTACCCAGGCCCTAGCTCACACAGACACCGAGGCCGGGTTGTAATCGAGTAAACCGCGGTCAACAGCAGACCGCCTCGGTAAGGTGGGGTCCTGGAGGGCTAACCCTTCTTCGCGTGACCAAAGTTGCACATTGGTGCCCCGCTCCTTACGGGCATCTTCATATCGTCTCAGAGCCTCTGTGACTGATGCCGACGCAGCAAAAGCGCGCCCGAGCAAAAGCGCATCCTCGATGGCAATGCAAGCTCCTTGTCCAAGGAAAGGTGTCATTGGGTGCGCCGCGTCACCGAGCATCGCCACTCGCCCGAGAACCCAAGACTTTAAGGGATCTCGGTCGCGCAACCCCCATTTGAACAATGCGCCCGGCGGAATGTTGTGGATCAGCTCAACCAAGTCGGGAGCAAAATCAGCATAGGCCTCCGCGAATTCCTCGTTTGTGGCCGGGATCGCCCAGCCTTCTTCCTCCCAGGCGGCCGCTTGCCCACAACCTATAAGGTTCATGATGCGGCCGCCGCGCAGCGGGTAATGTAATAAGTAACGCTTTGGCCCTGCATGCATCGCTTGCTCGTGCTCACGAACAGACGAGGGCACTAACTCGTCGGGAATCAATGCCCGGAAGGCAACCTGCCCGTTGAACCTCGTGGCCTCACCTGGGAATAGAAAGGACCGAACGGCTGATGCGTTCCCATCAGCACCGATAACGGCGTCGCCATGATCAGATGCGCCATTCGCGAAAGAAACGGCCGCGCCGGACGAATCCTGCTTGAGAGAGACGAATTCGTGCCCTGGATGCAACGCCTCCGGGTCGTTTGCTCGCACAGCTTCCACTAAGACTCTATTCAGGTCTCCCCGGTGTACCTGGAGCGTGGCAAATCCATATTTCTCAATAATTTGTTCGTTGGTCCTCGCACTGATGACCTCGCCGGTGGCGTAATTGCATTGGCGCATCACATTCACACAACTGGAGGCAGCCTCCAACGCGCTATCAACGCCTAGATCTCGAAGTGCACGACGCGCATTCGCCCAGATCATCAAGCCGGCGCCTATCTCCCGTATCTCTGCCGTGCGTTCATAGACGGCGACTTTGAAACCACGCCGCTGCAGTGCCAATGCGGCGGCCAAGCCTCCGATACCTGCACCGATGATAATAATCTTCGCTCTCATAATTCCTCTAAAATTCAATGTGAGGTTAACGCGCCACGCAGAATGCAGCAAATTAACCTTACCTCCAATATTCGGACCTGCGGCTGTTTAATTTGAGCGGCGTTTTGTCTGCGATTCTTCGCCTGTCGCTGACACCCTCGACACCGAATACACGCACGCCCCAGCCGCCGGGACCTTTCCCAACGGCTGCCACATCATCGAGGTGGAGATCGACCCTGACACTGGGCTCTATTCGCTAGAGCGCTACACCATCGTTGATGATTTCGGCGTCACCATGAACCCGCTCTTGCTGGCTGGACAGGTGCATGGCGGTATCGTCCAAGGGTTGGGCCAGGCGATGCTGGAGCAGGTGGTGTTCGATGCTGACGGCCAGCCGCTAACCGGCTCGTTTATGGACTATGGCATGCCGCGTGCGGATGCGATGCCCAGCTTCGACTTCGAAACACGCAACGTGCCATCCACAGCCAACCCGCTCGGCGTTAAAGGCGCGGGGGAGGCCGGAGCCATTGGCGCGCCGCCAGCGCCGATGCACGCTCTGCTGAATGCCTTGCACCGCTATAATGGCACGACCCTACTGGATATGCCCGCGACACCAGAGAAAATATGG
>Ga0055584_100004798_pt1 | contig 13227 bp, 8 predicted proteins | sample OSDHelmetaG_FD_58716 | JGI IMG/M metagenome (GOLD analysis project Ga0055584, IMG submission 58716) | Pelagic marine sediment microbial communities from the LTER site Helgoland, North Sea, for post-phytoplankton bloom and carbon turnover... | ecosystem: Environmental > Aquatic > Marine >... | reverse complement strand
CCTGTCCATGATGCCGACGGCGGCCAGGCAGGCAATAATCAGGCCGGGACCGGCCAGGCCCCCAGGCATGAACGCCCAAAGTTCATCGGCCTGGAGGGACGGGTAAACCAGGGTTCCGGGGAGTACGAGTGCGGGGCTGAAGGCTGCTCGGAGAGCGATCAGAAGTGTCAAGCAGGCGGATAGTCTCCCCAAGGTGCTTCGTTCGTGGGGCCGCTGATGCAGGACGAGGAGTGCGCTCATGACGATCGCAGAGACCACAATCGGCAGAGGAGCGAGGGCAAGGGGAAGGGTTAGTCCGGCCAGCACGAAGAAAGCGGGCCCTGCTTTCTCCCTGACGACCCATCCGGTGGCCAGAACGGTCGCGGGCAGAAGGGGACTGAGGAGGAGGAAGGTGGAGGTCGGATCGAGCAGCACCGCCGGTGGCAGGGCGTATCCAAGCCCGGCAATACCAGCAGCGATCGGATTGCCCGTGCAGATCCGGCAGAGCAGAAACATGGAGATGAATGTGAGCCAGGGAATAAGGACGGCCGCCATATTCCAGGCCAGAACGGGCTCTCCGAGAGCGACTGCGGGCGCGGCGATCAAGGAAGCAATGGGGCCCGGGGTATCCGCCGGAGCGCGGTTGACTCGCGGATACCCGGGCCAGGCGGCCGGTTGATTGCCTGGGGACAGGATTCGTTCGGCGCCTGATGCGAGCAGGCTGAACTGCCGGATTTCGCTGCCGGGTTCGCCGTTTCCGGTGAGGATGACACTCGTGGGGGCACGCATTGACGGGCTTGCGAGCGCCAGAAACAGGGCGAGCGCCGCGAGGAGAGAGCCCCTCCCCGGTAGAAAGGATCGAAGCCCGCCCGGGTGGCCGAGGATTCCGGCGGGCGGTGAGTTTTTCTTGCGAGGACTCATGATAATTTGTCGAGAACTTCAGAGGTAGCCCGCCGCGCTCGCTTTGGCTAAACGTAAGCAGTGCAAAATCGCTTGATTTTTCTGGTGGGTGCCCCTCGATCAGGGACGACTCTCCTGGCCCGCATCCTCAGCGCGCATTCCGAGGTCGCCAGCCGAGCAGAACCCCATCTGATCACGCCTCTGGCACATCTGGGTTATTTTGGGAGTGTCCAAAAGGCCCCCTACGATCCCTTCAACGTCCAGCAGGCGATTCAGGAATTGGTATCGGACCTCCCGGGCGGAGAAGAAGACTACCTCACGGCGCTCCGAGCGTATACCGATTCCCTGTACGGCGCGATCCTCGAGCAAACTCCCGACAAGAAGTATTTTCTCGACAAGACTCCAGCCAACTCTCTGGTTCTTCCGTTTTTGACCAAGCTCTATCCGCAAGCCGGGTATATCGTCCTGACCCGACATCCCCTCGCGATCCTGTCCTCGTATGTGAACTCGTTTTTTGATGGGGACTACCAAGTCGCGATGGAGCATAACCCGATCTTGCAGCGGTACGTGCCGGCGCTGGCTCGGATGTTGCGCGAAAAGCCTGTGCCCTTTATCCCGATTCGCTACGAGGATTTCGTAGCCGATCCGGAAGCCGGTTTTCGCAAGATCTGTGAGCACCTCGATATTTCGTTTGAGTCGGCGGCTATCAACTATCAGGAGCAATCCGAGGAATTTCAGGGTCTCGGTGATCCGATCGGCGTCGGCCAACACGACCGCCCCGTGACCTCCTCGATCAAGCGTTGGGCCGTCGAGATCGCCACCAATCCGCAATCGCTGGCGCAGGTCCTGTCGATCGTTGATCAACTCGAAGACGAGGATCTCGAGATTCTGGGTTATCCCCGGTCACAGATTCTGGACGACCTGAACGAGGCGGCAAGCAGTGGCACCAAGCCGGCCAAGCGGAGTCGTCCGCTGCGCTACACCCTCGAGCGGAAACTCCTGATCGGTCTGCGGCGCAATATTCACAAAAACGTTCTGGGTCGGGTTCTCAAGAAGCTCCAATTTGCCCTCGATGTCATCCTGCGGGACTAGGCTGTTGACTGTAGGCTCGTCGAATCCGCAATCGTGCAGGACCCATGTTCCTTCTGTTAGTCTGGCACTATGACCGGTACCGAGGTCCGACAATCCTTCCTTGATTTCTTCGCCACGCGAGGGCACCTCATTGTGCCGAGCGACCGGATCGTCCCTGCGAGTGACCCATCTCTGATGTTCACGAATGCCGGAATGGTGCCGTTCAAGAATGTCTTCCTCGGGACTGAGGATCCCCGGGCGCCCCGGGTGGCTGATTCCCAGAAGTGTTTGCGCATTTCCGGCAAGCATAACGACCTCGATGATGTCGGGCGGGATGTTTACCACCAGACTTTCTTCGAAATGCTCGGTAATTGGTCGTTTGGGGACTATTACAAGACCGAAGCGATCGAGTGGGCGTGGGAGTTGCTGACCGATGTCTGGGGGCTTCCCAAAGACAAACTCTACGCGACCGTTTTCGAAACGGACGACGAGGCAGCGGCGCTTTGGCCGAAGATCACCGACATCGACCCGGCCCGTGTTCTTCGTTGTGGGGCCAAGGACAACTTCTGGGAGATGGGAGAGACGGGCCCCTGCGGACCCTGTTCGGAGGTTCATTTCGATCGTGGGCCCGAGGCTTGCGACCTGCCTCCGGGACACGAATGTGGCGTGAATTCCGAATGTGCCCGCTATATGGAAATTTGGAATCTTGTTTTTATCCAGAACGACCGGCAGGCCGACGGCAGCCTCGGTGACCTGCCCGCGCGTCATGTGGATACAGGGATGGGACTCGAGCGCGTCGTATCGATCTTGCAGGGGGGTAACGGGAACTACGACAGTGATCTTCTCCGAGGCTTGATCGGCGTTGCCGAGGAAATGAGCGGTCGTCCCTACCTGGGTGCCTACGGCGTCGAGGATGTGGCGTTTCGCGTCATCGCCGACCACGCGCGTGCGGTCGCTGTCATGATCGGGGATGGCATTCTTCCTTCGAATGAAGGCCGTGGATACGTCCTGCGCCGTCTGTTGCGGCGCGCGGCGCGCCAGGCGCATGTTCTTGGTATCGAGGGAGCTTTTCTCGGACGCGTGACCGATCAGGCCGTCGAAGTTCTGGGTTCAGCTTATCCGGAGTTGATCGAGCATCGGGCCCGGATTGGCCAGACAGTGGCCTCGGAAGAGGAACGCTTCGGAGAGACGCTCGACAAGGGTTTGGGTCTTCTCACCGATGAGCGTCGCAAGATGAAAAGTCGTGGTGAGGATCGGTTGTCCGGTGAGGTCGCCTTTCGTCTCTACGATACCTATGGGTTTCCCTTCGATTTGACCGAGGATATTCTGCGCGGGGAAGGCCTGTCTGTCGACCGCGAGGGGTTTGATCAATCGATGGACGCCCAACGCGCGCGAGGTCGCGAGGGTGCTCGTTTCTCGACGGCCACCGGCGGTGGTTTTGGCGACGAGAAATCGACCTTTGTCGGCTACGATCAGGAGGCGGCAGAGTCTAATATTCTTGCTCTGGCTTTTGATGGAGCTCCGATGGAGCGAGCGGAGGTCGGCGCAACGGTCGAGATCGTGTCCGCGGAAACGCCCTTCTACGGAGAGTCCGGTGGCCAGGCGGGCGATGGCGGGTTTATCGAGTTGGCCGATGGCGGGCTTGTGGAGGTGCAGGACACGCTCAAGCCGCGGCAGGATTTGATCGTCCATCGTGGGAAAGTTTTGCGGGGCTCGGTTACGCCAAATGCCGCCGCAACGTTCCGGGTGGATCATGAGCGTCGCGAGGCCACGCGGCTGAACCATTCGGCTACACATATTCTGCACGCAGCCCTGCGAGAATTTCTGGGCGAAGAGGTCCATCAGGCGGGCTCGTTGGTGACAGCCGAGCGGCTCCGTTTCGATTTCACCTACGGCAGTCGTGTCGATACCGAGAAGCTTGTCTCGATCGAAGATTGGGTAAACGCACGGATTCGCGAAAATGTGCCTGTCAGTGCGACCGAGATGGCGTTCGACGATGCGCTCGAGGCCGGAGCTCTGGCTTTCTTCGGAGACAAATACGGAGACCAGGTTCGTGTTCTGCAGATGGGGGATTTTTCGGTCGAACTCTGTGGAGGCACTCATGTTTCCCGAACCGGGGATATCGGCTTGTTCAAGATTGGCGCGGAATCTGCCGTGGGAGCTGGTGTCCGTCGGATCGAGGCGGCTACCGGAAGTGTGGCTCTCGCTCAGGTGCGGGCTCGGGAAGAAGAGATCCGTGGACTGTCGAGCTTGTTGAAAACCGACGAGCGCGAATTGGCTCCGCGAATCGAGAAGTTGCTGGCCCAGCAAAAAGAACTAGAGAGGAAAATCGAGTCTACCGAAGCGAAGCTCGCCTCGGGTGCTTCGCGTGACCTGATGGAAGGCGTGCAGGAGATCGCCGGGATTCGGGTTTTGGTCCAGCGGGTCGACGGGGGCGCGAAGGTTTTGCGAGGGCTTGCTGATCAGTTGCGCGACAAGCTCGGCTCCGGCGTGGTTGTGCTCGGCGGGGTCGATGGCGCCAAGGTCGTTCTTTTGGCTGCCGTGACAGCTGATCTGACGGAGAAGATTCAGGCGGGACAGATTATTCGAGAAATTGCGCCCATCGTTGGCGGTGGAGGCGGGGGGCGTCCCGATTTCGCCCAGGCCGGAGGCAAGGACCCCGCAAAGCTGGATGCGGCTCTGGCCCGCGTCCATGAGTTTCTTGCCGAATGAGCGATCCTGGAACACAGCCTCTCTGCAGCGTTCGGGTCGAGGTCCCGGATGCAAGTTTGCTCAACGCGTTGTTGGGGCAGCATGACGAGCATTTGAAGATTGTGGAAGAGGGCACCGGAGTTCAGGCGGTTGTTCATGAATCGATGATCGAATGCCGCGGGGACGAGGAGCAGACGGAACTCGGCGCAAGAGTGCTGCGCGAGTTATTGGAATTGCTGGCTCGCGGCTACCCACTCTATCGCTCCGATGTCGGATACGCAGTGAGGATTCTCTCTGCCGATAGCCAGGCTCGCTTGCACGAGATCTTTCTGGATACGATTTATATTTCGGCTCATCAGCGTACGATTGCCCCGAAATCGGTGGCGCAGAAGTATTATATCGATCTGATTCGCAAAAGAGATATTGTTTTCGGGATCGGACCGGCCGGCACAGGAAAGACCTATCTTGCCATGGCAATGGCTGTCGCAGCGCTGCTGCGAAACGATGTGACACGTATTGTTCTGGCGCGACCGGCTGTGGAAGCTGGTGAACGGCTCGGATTTCTGCCGGGTGATCTGGCCGAAAAGGTGAATCCTTATCTGCGGCCCCTTTACGACGCCTTGAACGATATGGTCGACCCCGCACGCGCCAAGAAATATATGGAACACGGAACCATCGAGGTCGCTCCCCTAGCGTTCATGAGAGGTCGCACCTTGAATGATTCCTTTGTGATTCTCGATGAAGCGCAAAATACGACACGCGAGCAGATGAAGATGTTTCTCACCCGCCTCGGCTTTGGCTCGAAAGCCGTCATTACCGGAGACGTCACCCAGACCGACCTTCCTGAAGGGAAAAAGTCGGGTCTGGTCGAAGCGCGGGAGCTTCTGAGCAAGATTGACGATATCGGGTTCGCGACTTTCACCGAACGTGATGTGGTCCGGCATCCATTGGTCCAGAGCATCATTACCGCCTACGATCGACGTTGATGGCTGATGTCAGCGTCACGGCTCGCGGCGAGTGGGCGCGCTATATCGAGCCTGTCGAAGAGGCAGCTCTGTTCTGGCTTGCCCTTCTCGACAAGCACGAAAGCGAACTGTCGATCCTTTTGACTGACGATGAGGAAATCCATCGCTTGAATCAGGCTTATCGCCAACGTGATCGTCCGACCGATGTGCTGTCTTTCTCGCAGCGAGAAGGCGACTTTCCCGGGCCCGCCGCCGTTCTCGGCGACGTGGTGATCTCAATGGATACAGCCCACCGGCAGGCGCACGAACGGGGCCATTCTTTTGATGTCGAGCTTCTGGAATTACTTGCCCATGGTCTTCTGCACCTATTGGGTTACGACCATGAGATTTCCGCAGCTGAGCACGAGCGCCACCTCGGCAAGCAGGCCGAGATTCTAGCTGCGTTTGCAGCTCGCTGAGCAACCGCGGGCAGGCTGCTGATTGCCGATCGCAGTCCTCCCCCGAAACGACATGGCAAGTCGCAGATTGTCCTGTCCTGTGAGAACCACACCTGTCACCCCTCGAGGACGGTCGCGGATCGAGACCGGCGCTTGCGTCCGCCGGGCCTACCGTAAAATCAGGGAATGACTCTGGCATGAGGGTTGCATTCGTTTCGGTCCAGTCAAAAGTGCAATCGCCATGATGCCTGCAGGCAGCTGCCTCCGTATCCGGGATTTTCATTTCCCCCGGATGCGACGATCGGCGCCGCTGCGGATTTTTCTGCAGCCCTGAACCCCCGTCTCCTTTGCCGGGCAGGGTTTCGGATTGCATCACCTGGCCATCCGGAAATTCAGGGCGAGGTCGGCACGGAAAGAGTATGGAAACTATGAAACGATATAAGCCTGAGAATAAATTCAGCCGCTATCTGCGGATCATTACTTTGGGAATTGCAGTTCTTGCAGGGGGGTCGATTCCGGCAGAAGCCGCAAGCGAATACGAGCCTGGCGCGATCTATGTCGGAGGCGAGGAGGTTTGTCTGGAAGGTGACCTGTTCACGACGAAATGGTGGGCGGGAGCATCGGACAAGCCTTCGGACGTTGATGTGGTCGATCAGGCCTGGGAGACGCCGTGGCAGCGCCTTGCCGTGAATTCGGACGTTTGCAACGGCGATGGTTTGGCGAATCAGGGCCCCGCGAATGAACCGGTGGCCGAAGAGGGTCCGGCGGGTGGAGTCGATGACGTCGCGGGTCCGGAAGCTGACCCTGAAGATATCATCGTCCCCGAGGATCCGACGCCGGCACTCCCTGTCGGAGGCGACGAACCCACAACCGATCCCTCGGGCTGTCCTTCCTGGAACGGTGATACGGTCTATCTCGGGGGAGTGACGGTATCTTATGCTGGAGAAAACTGGGAGGCGCAGTGGTGGACGCGAGGAGATACGCCGGGAACAACCGGACCTTGGGGCGTTTGGCGCCGATCGGAAAACCCGACGGAGTCGTCGTGTGCTTCCGAAGCCGGACCTACGCCAGTTGTGAACCCTGTTGCGGAGGACCTCCCGGAGGAAAATTCCGCACCGGATCTGGATTCGGATCCCGTCGTGGATTCGGATCCTCTCGTGCCGGCATCAACGACGGTCGCTTTGAGCGAGCTTCTGGAAACCGAAGTGGCTCTGACCAGTGGTTCCTTGATGGCGGAGGTGAAGTTCTCCATTCAGACACGGGACAATGAAATCGTGGAATCTGTCACGCCGCAGGATCCGGGAAATCCGGAGAACGTAAAGCGTGTTGAATCGATCGTGGATGCGAGTCGTTGGGCCTATTTCTTCCCCCGACGAGCGCCCGAGTACACGTATACGAACTTTCTCCGCGCAATCGCCAAATTCCCGGCGTTCTGTGGCACCTACGCCGATGGCCGCGATTCGGACGCCATCTGCCGGAAAGCTCTTGCCACAATGTTTGCTCACTTCACACAGGAGACGGGCGGACACACCATCGCCTGGCCCGAGGCCCAGTGGCGTCAGGGATTGGTCTACGTGCGGGAGTTGGGTTGGAGTGAGGATGCCCCGAACGGATATGGAATCTGTGACCCCGCCAGTTGGCAGGGCGATACATGGCCATGTGCGGTATTCCCGCAAGGCCATCCGGCCAGCGATCAATACAAGAGCTATTTCGGCCGTGGCGCCAAGCAGCTGAGCTACAATTACAACTACGGTCCGTTCTCCGAGGCGATGTTCGGCGATGTGACGGTCCTGTTGGAGCAACCGAATCTGGTTGCGGACACCTGGTTGAATCTGGCGAGTGCGATCTTCTTCTACGTCTACCCGCAGCCGCCCAAGCCCTCGATGCTGCATGCCCTCGACGGTACCTGGGTTCCCAATGCGCATGACCTTGCCGGCGGCCTCGAGCCGGGGTTCGGTGTCACGACTCAGATTATCAACGGTGGCGTAGAATGCGGGGGACCGACAGAGCATGGTCAGTCGGTCAATCGAATCGAATATTATCGAAACTTTGCCCGCGAGCTTCAGGTTCCATTGGCGGCGAGTGAAGTTCTCGGTTGTGCGAATATGCAACGATTCGACACGCAGGGCTCCGGAGCACTGGCGATCAATTGGGAGCAGGACTGGACGAGCCCCAATGCCTGTCAGCTAGTTAGCTACCAGACGCCATTCTCCGCGTTCCTCGATGGAGATTATGCACGCTGCGTCGAGAGCTTCTTCGATGTCACCATCCTGGACGACCTCGATTAGGGAAAACAGGGAACCGCCCGGGCAACCAGCCCGGGCGGTTCGGTTTTCGAGCCTTGTGTCTCAGGTATCGAAACGGACTTGAAGTTTGTCCGGGGAGCGAAAGGCGACTCCGACCATATGGGACTCTTCTTGTTCGTCGAGGCGCAGTCCGGGTAATCTCTCGATCAAGCGCGCCACGGCACGCTGCGCTTCCATCCGCGCGAGATGGGTGCCGAGGCAGAAATGTGCACCGAAACCGAAGGCCAGATGTTCGCTGGTGTTTGCGCGTTGCAGGTCCAGCCGATCACCATCGGGGAATTTCTGCTCATCTCGATTGGCCGACCCGATGGCCGCCATGATCAAAAGCCCTGGCGGGATTGGCACACCTGCGATTTCGACTTCGCGGGTCGTCTCGCGGCTGACGTATTGTACCGGGGATTCCCAGCGCAAAACTTCCTCGAGGATGGGAGCCATGCTCTCGGGGCGCGACCGCGCGGCAGCCATCGCCTCGGGGTGGGTCAACAGGGCGTGGAGAATGGTCCCGGTGAATCGGTAGGTGGTTTCCGCGCCTGCAGGAAGCAGCAGTCGGAGAAAACTCAAAATTTCTTCTTCGAGTAGGGCTTCATCATCGATCCGCGCATGTGCGAGTGTCGACAGTAGATCGTTCTTCGGCTCTTTGCGCCGTTCTTCGACGATAGGTTTGAGGTGGTCCACGATATGTTGTGCTGCTGCGAAGCCGGCTTCGGGGTCGTCGTAAACACTGATGAGTTGGAGTGCCCACGTATGAAACTGATGGTAGTCCTCGATGGGAACTCCGATCAGGTCGGCGATGACGCGAATGGGGAAGGTATAGGTAAATTGCTTGACCAGGTCGGCTTGACCATCGTTTACGAATTCGTCGATTAAATGGTCGATGGAGGAATCAATCACCGACGATGCTGTCTCGCGGATGGCACGCGGTGAGAAGCTCGGCGTGATCAGGCGGCGCTGGCGCAAATGCTGCTTTCCGTCCATTTCGATGATCGTGCTGCCCATGACCAGGCCGATCCCCTTCGCGTTGGCGATCGACGAGAAGGTTTCTGCATCGCGCAGGACACGGTTCACATCCTCATAGCGAGTGACCAGCCACGTATCTCCGAGCTCACTCTGAATCTTTCTTACGGGCTCGTGCACACGCATATGGGCATAGACGCGGTGTACATCGCGAACCGGGCTCATCATGCCACCCTTGAAGAGCTCACTTGGGCGCGGGGGCTTTGCCTGGCCCCCTTCTGGTTCGTTGGTTGTCGCCATCAGAATCTTCACCTCGCAGGTCGATCGATTGATTTACCAACCGTCCCCCACTGACGTTGACGAAGCTGGCCTCCCGGGTCAAGCGGCAAGGCCTGACCAATCGGTCGGGCCAAGAGTTCCCAGAGATAGCGATGATGGGTAGAGTCGCTTTGTGAAAGTCGAGAACTGGATGATGGAAGTACGCGATACAGACTTCGAGCGAGAAGTTCTGGAGCGATCCCACAGTATCCCTGTTTTGGTCGATTTCTGGGCACCATGGTGTCGCCCCTGCGAGGTTGTCGGTCCGGTTCTGGAAAATCTTGCCGATGAATTCGAAGGCCGATTTCTGCTCGCCACAGTCGATATCGACCAGAACCCCCGGGCCTCGGCCAACTATGCGGTGCGCTCCATTCCGCTGGTGCTGGCGCTTCGCGACGGCGAGGTTCTGGCTCAGCTGGTTGGTGTGCAAAGCGAGGGCGTCTACCGGCAGTTGGTGGAAAATTTGCTGCGGAGCGACGACGGGGCATCTGTATGACATGGATGAGCCAGATCTTTCCTGCGCCACGAGAGTGCAAGCAGCGCTCGGAGGAAATGCTTTCCTGGCCACTCCAGATCGAAGTGCTGGTCGACCCGGCTCTGCCCGAGCAAGGGTATCGCCTCGAACTCGCGATGGGTACCGCGTCGATCACCTGTCGGGATGCGGCCGGAGAAAGGTATGCGAGAGATACGCTCCGCCAGTTGGAGATAGCCTGCCCCGGTGCGGTCCCCGAATTGGAAGTGCTGGACTGGCCTGAATTTCCGGTTCGCGGCTATATGCTCGATATCAGTCGTGACCGGGTCCCGACACGGGAGACTTTGGCCGAAATTGTTCGATTTCTTGGTCGTATCCGTATCAACCACCTCCAATTATATACCGAGCATACTTTCGCCTACGAAAATCATGCCTCTGTCTGGCGGGAGGCCTCTCCGATGACCAGTGAGGATATTCGGTGGCTGGATGGCGTCTGTGGCGAAGCAGGGATCGAATTGGCAGCGAATCAAAACTGCTTCGGCCATATGGGTCGATGGCTCAAGCATGAGGAGTACCGCGACCTCGCGGAGGCCCCCGACGGTTGGAAGATGAGTCTGGGAATCGAGATGCCGGCATCTGTTTTGCGGCCGGTGCCCGAGAGCCTGGCTCTGGTTACGGAACTTCTGGACGAATTGACGCCTCATTTCACCAGTCGTCGCGTCAATATCAATTGCGATGAGACCTTCGAGCTAGGCAAGGGCTTCAGCGCAGCCGAGGTGGAAGCGAGGGGGTTGGCGAGAGTCTATCTTTCCTTTGTGAGGCAGGTCGTCGATCACCTTCAAGCCGAGGGTAAAGAGGTTCTTTTCTGGGGCGATGTTCTGCGGAACCACCCGGAGTTGCTCAAGGAATTACCCGACCGCGATCTTGTGGCTCTGGTCTGGCACTACGAAGCTCCGTCGGCTCAGGAGAAGGTTCCGGCGTGGGTGATGCCGATCCTCTCGGAATTCGGCATGACGGAGGAGTCCTTGCAGGGGTTTGCCTATCACGTTCGTAACTTTGCGAGCGCCAACATTCCTTTCTGGGTTTGTCCGGGAACGTCGAGCTGGAATTCGTTGGTGGGGCGTCTGTCGAACGCACGAGCTAATCTCGAGGATGCCGCCCGTGTGGGCGCTGCTGCTGGCGCATCGGGCTACCTGATCACGGATTGGGGCGATAATGGGCATATGCAGCCTTTTGTGGTGAGTATGCTGCCCCTGATCGAGGGGGCCGGGCTGAGTTGGTGTCGCGAAACGCACGAGCGGGAGGATCTGGCCAGCATTTTTGACCGGATCGGTTTTGCCCAACCGGTCGAGGGCCTGGGTCGCGCCTTGGAGCGCCTCGGATCTCTATGTGAGAAAACTGGCCTCACCGGGATCAACGGAAGCCCGCTCCATGAAAAATTGGTGGGTGGCGGCATGCCCAGTGACGGGACAATCGACCCCGATGGTGTTCGCTTTATCCTGCAGGAGCTCGAGGATCTGATGGACGAGTTGCCGGAAATCGGGATGCCCTCCGATCAGGCTGATACGCTTCGTCTGGAGTTGGCGGCCGCAATGCGACTTGCTCGTCAGGGTGCATGGATTCTGGCGCAAGAGGCGGGCCTGGAAGCACCCGCACCCGAACCGCTGGCAGTCGACTTGCTCGAGGCCATCGAGTGGCAAAAAACTGCGTGGCTTCGCCGCAGTCGGCCGGGTGGGCTCGATGATAGTCTGGGCCGTTTGCGCGCTGCCGTGGACCGGCACCGGAGCGCCAACGCGACGGCAGGTTTCCTCCTGCCGGATTAGTTGCCGAGCCTCCGGGGTGCATCGATAAACGCCGGGCTCGCAAAGCCAACCGGGCGTTCCGGGCAGGCGGAGGTTACTATCTTCTGGGGTTCCGCGCGGTATTGGCGAACGGAGTCCTCCCGACCAGCGATCGTCGAGGCACAATATTGTGTCGCGGCTCCCAAAAGGAATCGCAGACTCACCGCGCCTAGAGGTGCGTTTTCCAGAGACGGCATCCCGGCACCCTTGCCGACGATTTTCAGGAATCCGTTTTTGAGGCGCACGCGGACATCGGCTTCGGTGCCACCCTGGGGAGCCTTGTAGCGATAGCCGCGAGCGGCATCCGGACCGATCGCTGTCCATCCGGCGGCAGGCAATTCGATGACAAAGTGGTCATCGAGAGTCCCGTCGGGACGATAGATCTCCAGCCTTGCGCCATTCACGGTCGGATCACTCTCGCTCAGAGCCAGAGGGGCCACGGGCGGTACAAGGTTCAGCGGCGAGGTCTTGGCGAGGAAATTCAGTTTCCGGCGGCGAAGGTTGGGCGGCGTGCGATGGTCGTCCTTGAGTTGAAGCTTTGTGGCCGGAATCATTCGAGGTTCCGGCTCGACATCCCAGACATTTCGATTCATGAAGCGTACGAGCAGATCCACAAACCCGAGACCGTCGATCGTCTGGCTGAAAAATCCACAATGCCCGCCGTTTTCTAGCCGGTAGTACTCATACGGAATGTCGTTCGCGATCAATTCATCTTCGACCAGATCGGCCAAGACGACCGGAACCGTGCCGTCCCCGACCGTATGCGCCATGAAGACAGGTGGGTCGTTGCGGTCGAATCCCGATAGCATCGCGCCGCCGCAGAAGTTGAGGATTCCATGAACCTTCGCAGTCTCATTCGGATTGTTGATGGCCAGTGGCGTTTGTCCCGGCAGGTCCGTGAAATAATCTTCGTCATCGGTGATGCCGGCATGCAGGGAAATGAAGCCACCTGCGGATGTTCCGCCGATGAAGATCCTGTCGGTATTGATCCCGAGAGTATCGGCGTTGGCCCGCAGCCAGCGGATGGCTCTTTTGGCATCCACAGCGGATGCATGGACAGCCTTCGCGATGTCCGGGTAGTAGAAAACGTAGTTTGGGTCGGCGGGTGGATTCTGCCACTTCAGGCGGTAGGTGATGGAGACGGCTAGATAGCCGCGGCTTGCGAAGGCCGAGGATAGCCACGACATGCCCTCGCGATTCCCGCCGGTGAAACCGCCCCCATGCACAAAAACAATGACGGGTTTGTTCTGGTCGGGATTGCCCTCGGGCTCATAGATATCGAGCTGGAGGTCG
>Ga0055584_100004797_pt1 | contig 13227 bp, 9 predicted proteins | sample OSDHelmetaG_FD_58716 | JGI IMG/M metagenome (GOLD analysis project Ga0055584, IMG submission 58716) | Pelagic marine sediment microbial communities from the LTER site Helgoland, North Sea, for post-phytoplankton bloom and carbon turnover... | ecosystem: Environmental > Aquatic > Marine >... | reverse complement strand
CCGAGCAGTGCGCCGCCGTCGCCGAGGTGGTGGACGTCCTGCAGATCCCCGCCTTCCTGTGTCGTCAGACCGACCTGCTGGTGGCCGCCGCGCAGACCGGCAAGCCGGTCAACGTCAAGAAGGGGCAGTTCCTCGCGCCCTGGGACATGGCGAACGTGGTGAAGAAGGTGACCGACTCGGGCGGCGAGGCGGTCATGGTCACCGAGCGCGGGACCTCCTTCGGGTACGGCCGCCTCGTGGTCGATATGGCCGGACTCCGAGACATGGGCGAGACAGGGCACCCCGTCATCTTCGACGCCACCCACAGCGTCCAGCGGCCCGGCGCGCTGGGCGACCGCACCGGCGGTGACCGGACCCTCGTCCCGCTCCTCGCCCGAGCCGCGGTGGCCACTGGAGAGGTCCACGGCCTCTTCCTGGAGACCCACCCCGATCCGGACAGCTCCCCCTCGGACGGGCCGAACATGGTGCTGCTCGATCACATGCCCGCCGTGCTGGACGAGCTCATGGCCGTCGACGCGGCCGTCTAGGCCGCCCCAGACCCTCAGCTCAGCGGACGCCGAGGTCGACGCCGTCCAGCCCCTCCACCGGGGCGCAGCCCAGCAGCGAGAGCAGCGTGGGCACCGCGTCCTCGGTCCCCACACGATCGCTGCGGGTCGTCGAAGAGACGCCCGCGCCGAGGAAGACCAGCGGGACTCGCCGGTCGTACATGTGGTGCGATCCGTGGGAGGTCCCCAGGCCGCTGGGGACGAGCACTCCCGGCCGGTGGAGCAGGACGACGTCGGGCGAACGGCCGGGGAAGTAGGCGTTGCGCAAGAGCGCGTCCACGCCGATGGCCTCCGCGGTGAGGGCAGCGACGGCCCGGTAGTCGTGGGCGCTCTGCACCCAGTCCGTCTCGGCCGAGACCCTCCGGGCGATCTCGATCAGACGATCGCACGCGTCGTCCACGGCGAGCTCGGCGGCGGCGAGATCCCTCCGGTCCATGACCAGTCCCCCGTCGCGCCGGTAGACGCGGACGCGGTGCCCGAGGGCCTCGGAGAGCTCGAGGCTGAGCTTGGCCGTGAAGCTGCCCGCCTCGGCGAGGGGGACACGGCGGGCGGGCTGCCCCCGATCAGCGACGTATTCCGGCAAGGGGAGCACGCCATGGTCGGCGCTGAGGGCCGCGACCCAGCGGCCTGCCCCGACGCGCTCGTCGAGCTCGTCGAAGAAGGCTCCGAGCTCGACGTCCAGGCGCAAGAGCAGGTCGGTGACCTCTCGGCTGTACGGCCCGAAGCCGTGCCCTACCACGTCGCAGCCCGAGAAGCTCATGGCGAGCAGGTCGGTCGCGTCGTCCATGCCGAGCTCCAGTTCCCGCAGGGCGATGCGCCCCATCTCGGCCGTGAACTGGTCGACCAGGGGCGTCTGGTAGACCTCCCCTGCCAGCCTTGCGGGGCTCGAGCTATCGCCGAGGGTGTAGGGCAGCTTGGTGCCGCGAGCGCCGAAGGGTCGCTCGCCCGGTCGCTCGTCCGGAGCGGTGCCGAGCTCCTCGACGTTGTCGGGGAGCGACGGCGCCCACTCCCACCCGCCCGCGCGCTCCTTCCAGGTCGCGTTCCACTCGTTCACCCAGCCAGGCAGAGAGTCGGCGTACCAGGTCGAGGTCACGAAGCCCGCCCCCAGCTTGTCCCACCAGAGCACGGCCCCGTTCGACCGCCCCCCCATGCCGATGGCCGCGCGGTCCTTCGCGGAGACCGAGGCGACCTTGGCGCCGGGGATCTGGGCCTGGAGGTACTCCCCGAGGGTCGGGCGAGCGAGATTGCGAGGGGAGCGCTGCCCTTGCCCCGCGCCCGCGCCCGTCTCCGGGGCCTCGACCCGCCCGCCGGACGTCATCGAGGCCACGTCGCCGTCCTCGACGCAGTACTGGAACCGCCCCGCCTCCCGATCAAAGAAGCCGTTGCCGACGATGCCGTGGCTCCTTGGAAGGCACCCCGTCGAGAGCGTCGTGTGGCCTGCCCCCGTCTCGGTCCTCGTGTAGTCGAGCGTCGCCGCATCGAAGAGGGTCCCCTCGTTCAGGAGGCGCGCGAAGCCCCCGGTGAAGGCCGGCCTCAGTCGCGTCAGCTGCTCCGGAATCATCTGATCGACGGACAGGAGGACGACCAGCCGCGGCCGGGCCGCCTCTCCCCCGAGGTCCTCCTGCATCACCGGGGCGCAGACGGTCAGGGGGGCCAGTGAGGCGGTCGCCGCGAGGCTCAGGCTGAGGAGAGGGATCACGATCGAGGGGGAGTCGGGGGAGGACAGCGCGGATGAGGGCGCGAGATTGTGCTTCGCACACGGTCAGGCCCCAATCACCGCGGGGCTCTGGGGCCCACCCTGCGCTGTAAGCCCATGCTATTCACGCATATGTGAGCGGCCGGAAAACGTTTCCAGGCCCAATCCTCCGCCCCAATTTGCCCTTTGCGATTTCCTGGCTATCCTGTGGCGCTCCAACGGCGACACGACAAAGGCAAACCGGACGCGAGTCCGGGACGCAAAGCCACGGGCCCCTCGAGGGCAGCCGAGCTTCCGAATGTCGACCGCCCGACCCGTCGGGATCGTCGTCCGAGGAGCGCCGCGGAACCCGCAACGGTTCCGCCTCGGACTGAGGACCGCGGGTCGGACAGGAACAACCGTTCCTCATCTGCCCTCCGGACCGGGGTCGGCTCTGGCCGGCCCCGGGACGGTTTCCTCCGCGTCGAGGCGGAGCTCGCCAGGGATCCGCCAGATCCAGCAGCTCCCATGCCTCGTTCCACTGACTTGCCGTACCAGCCGCGCCCCCCCCAGGGGCAGGCCCTCGGTGCGTTGTCGGTGAACGGCACGAGGGGCCGCGACGGATCGATGGAACTCTCGTCGCCTGACGGCTCCGGCCAGGGGCGACGTGGGCTGGGAGGCGAACGTGTGGGGATACGGACGCCTTCTCTGAGGAGGAGCGGATCCCGGGCCGTCGTGGGGACGGTGTGCCCGGGTGTCGAAGTTAAGGAGTCGTGCGACGTCGGGAGGTTGGGGACCCTTCCGTCGCTTTCGCACCTCGGTCCGGCGGTTTCCGTCGTTCGGGACGCAAGGGGATCGGACGCGATCTGATCGCGCCCGATTGCGTTCCCGGAGAGCCTTTCTGGCTCGAGGCCGGGAGTCCTGGGAGGGCTCGGATCCGAGAGGGTCCGGGCCCTCTCTCTTTGCCCCACTCGCCGCCGGCCGTCAGACGAGCGTGTCGGCCTCGTGCGCGCGGAACCGGTCCTGGAGACGCTCGATGAGCCGGGTGTGGATCTTGCAGACCCGCGACTCGGAGAGCCCGGTGAGGTCGCCGATCTCCCGCATGGGCAGCTCCTCCCAGTACTTCAGGTAGACGATGCGGCGCTCCTGATCGGACATGCGCTGGGAGACCAGCTTCATGAGCTCGTCTCGCGACAGCGCCTCGCCAGGGGCATCGACGGCCTGATCCTGGACGATGTCGAGGGGGCTGACTCCGCTCCCATCCTCACCACCGTCGTCTGCGGGCATGGAGCCGCTGGGGGTCCCCGGGAGGCCGACGCCGAAGGTCTGCTGGTAGACGTCGAGGTCGAAGCCCATGGCGGAGGCGACCTCGTTGTCGTTCGGGTTCCTCCCCCACTCGCGGCGGAGCTGCTCGACCGTCCGCTTCTGCTGCTCGATCTTCTGTCGCCAGGGGCGGGGCAGCCAGTCCTGGGAACGCAGCTCGTCCAGCAGGGCTCCCTTCACACGGAGCTCGCAGTAGGACTCGAAGCGCACCCCCCGTTCCGGGTCGAAGCCCTTCACCGCGCTGATGAGGCCCACGTTGCCGGCGGTCATGAGGTCGCCGCGATCGACGGTCCGGGGGAGCCGGGCGCCGAAGCGACGGACGATCTGCTTGATCAGCGGCTGGTAGTGCTCGACAAGCGCGTTCCGGGTGTGGTCGCCCGGATCAGACCTGAAGGCGGCCCACAGCACGTCGATCATCTCGGTCTCGCCATCCGCAGGGGATGCGCTGCCGCCGGGCGTCCCGGGGGACGATCCAGGCTCAGAGGTGGGGTCGGATTGGGGCGCCAAGTCGAGTGATGTACGGGTTCTGAGAGGTCACCGGGCGGTCCGCCGTGTCGCCGAGCGATGGCTCAAGGTGCTCTCTCTGACTAGTAGGTACCGATACGAGACCAGCCCGTTCAACAGTTCCTCTGTCAGCGCCCTCGAGTGCGTCACCTGGGCGTGGTGCCCCCCCCTTGCGAAACGCCCCCAATAAGCTCCTAGCACCTTGATGGGGCCGTTTCGCACCCCCACCGCCCGCCGCTGGAAGGCGCCCATTTTTTTGGATCGAAAACGCTCCGACGGCGGCTTCGCGTCCCGCCGGCAGCGCGCTGACAGGCGTCAAACTTCGTGCTCGCCGAGGTCCTCGTCGTAGCCGAGGCGCTCCATGACCACGGCCTCCGCGGACCGCATTGCCGCACGCTCCTCCGGCTCATGGTCATTGAAGCCGACGAGGTGAAGCGCTCCGTGCACCACGTAGAGCGCCTGCTCCCGCTCCACCGAGACCCCGCGGGCCGACGCGATCTCACGCGCCCGCTCGACGCTCACGTAGATCTCCCCGTCCGGGCCGTGCTCATCGGGCGCGCCGCCGTCCCTGAGGTCGAAGGTGATCACGTCTGTCCGGGAGGGGTCCCCCAGGAACTGCCCGTGGAGCCGAGCGAGCTCCGCGTCGTCCACGAAGACAACGTCTACTCGGAGCTCCGGTTGACCTCCGTGGGCGAGGGCCGCGCCGAGAGCCGCCAGGGCGCCTGACTCACCAAGCTCCCCGGGGATCTCAGGAACCGTCCAGACGACGGACCCCTCGGTCACTCGGCGGCCCCCCCGGAGGTCCCGTCCGCGGAGCCGTCGGGCCGGCTGTCTCCGGACGCGGGGCCCCGCTCGCGCCCGTCGCGGTCATAGGCCCGGACGATCTGCGCCACCAGCGGGTGCCGCACCACGTCCGCCGCCTCGAATTCGATGAAGCCCACGCCCTCGAACCCACGAAGGCGCCGCGCGCCGTCCACGAGTCCGCTCCGTTGACTCCGCGGGAGGTCGTTCTGTGACGGGTCCCCGGTGACGACCATGCTCGAGCCCTCACCCAGCCGCGTCAGGAACATCTTCATCTGCGAGGCCGTCGTGTTCTGCCCCTCATCGAGGATCACGAAGGCGTTGGAGAGCGTGCGCCCGCGCATGTAAGCGAGGGGCGCGATCTCGATGATGCCCGCCTCCTCCATGCGCGCGAGGTCGTCGGCCTCGATCATGTCCCGCAGGGCGTCGTAGATCGGCCGCAGGTAGGGGTTGAGCTTCTGCTGCAGGTCCCCGGGCAAGAACCCGAGGTGCTCACCGGCCTCGACCACCGGGCGGGTGATGATCAGTCGGCGGACCTTGCCGCGCCGGAGGCGCTGCACCGCGGCGGCCACCGCCAGGTAGGTCTTCCCCGTCCCCGCCGGACCGAGACCAAAGACGAGGTCGTTCTTCTCGATGGCCTCGAAGTAGCGTCGCTGGTTCTCGCTCCGGGGCTCCACCGGTCGCGGCCGAAAGCGCACCACCGCCGGGCGATGCGAACCTCCCCATCGGGAGCCAGAGCCAGCCGGCCCCGCCCCGCCGGAGTCCTTGGCGCCGCCGCGACGCTCGCCGCCCACCGTCGCCGTCTCGGTCGTCACCGGGGCTCGGTCGAGGAGGATGCCCTCGATCTCCCGGACGCTCATGTCCCGTCCCTTACGAGCCTTGCCGAGCAGGTGCTCGATCCGCTCGGAGGCGGCGCGGATCCCGCCGTCTGCCCCCTTGAGGCGGAGGTTCCCCGCGCGAGCGTAGATCTCGATGTCGAGGTCCTGCCGGAGCAGGCGGGCGTACCGGTCGTAGGGACCGAGGACGAGGATCGCTTCCTCGTGGGAGCGCAGGGGGATGGTGAGTTCGGGCAAGGTGCAGGGACCGTCAGGAGGGCAGCTCGAAGAGGAGCGGCCAGAGGAACGCGACGAGGGGCGCTGAGAGCAGGAGGCTGTCGACCAGATCGAGCATGCCGCCGGAGGGGCCGAAGGTGGTGCCGGAGTCCTTGACCTGAGCCCGGCGCTTGAAGCCGCTCTCCATGAGGTCTCCGGCCTGCGCGGTGATGTTCACCACCAGCCCGAGCGCGATCCCGGACAGGACTCCGAAGCGCGCACCCTCGAGCGCGCCGAAGAGCACGAAGCCAGCCCCCGCGCCGATACCGACGAGCAGAGACGCCACGCAACCCGCCACGGTCTTGCCGGGGCTGAGGTTGGGGAAGGGGTGGCGCTTCCCGATGGTGCTGCCGACGTAGTAGCCGGCGATGTCGCCGATCTTGGCCAGCACGAGGAAGACGGCCAGACCTCCAGCGCCGCCAACGAGCCGGATGGGAACGAGCGCCAGCAGGGGCAGGGCCACGAGGAACACGAGCCCCAGGAACCCCGGCCTCTCGCCGAGGCGCCAGAGGAGCTGTCCCCTGGTGAGGGCTGCGGCGCTCCGGACGACGAGCGCGACCACCGCGCTGTAGAGGAGGGCCAGCCCCAGGCCTTGCGCGAGCGCCTGCTCCGCGTCCGGGAGCGCCAGCACGTCTCGAGCGATGAAGTTCGAGTGGATCTCCCACGCGCCGTAGGCGACCGCCGCGACGGCTCCGACGGCCGCGGGCGCCCCTCCGAAGATCTTCATCCGCGCGGCCTCGAGGATGGACCACAGGGAGAGGACGACGGCGAACCCGAGGGTCAGCGTCACTCCTGCGGGCAGGGAGGCGGCCCAGAGCAGGCCCGCGACCGAGAGGGCCAGGGTCCCCCCGACCTTGGTGCGGAGGATCAGCTTGGCCCGCTTCGCGGCGGCGGGGTCGGCGGCCGGCTCGCTCACGCCCCGCCCTCGCTGTGCTCGGGGCTTCCCTCGAGCTCGAGGACATCCTCGAGGCCCCCGACGTCCGCCGGTTCCTCGGGCTCCGCCGGGAGCGCGCCGAACTTGCGCTTCCGCGCGGCGAAGGCGCGGAGCGCCTCCTCGAACTGCGGCCGCCGGAAGTCGGGCCAGCAGTCCTCCGTGACGTAGAACTCGGCGTAGGACGCCTGCCAGAGCAGGAAGTTGGAGAGCCGCATCTCACCCGCGGTGCGGATGATCAGGTCTGGGTCGCCCGTGCCCGGGTCGTAGAGGTACTCGCGGAGGGTCTCCTCGTCGACCTCGTCGGGTCGGCGGCGGCCCGCAGCGACGTCCTCGCTGAAGGACCGCAGCGCATCGGCGACCTCGGTGCGTCCTCCGTAGGAGAGGGCCAGCCGAAGGACCATGCCGGTGTTGCCCGCCGTCTTCTCCATGGTCTCCCGCAGCGCCCGCTGGGCGTACTCGGGGAGGTCCGTGAGCCGGCCGATCGCCACGAGGCGGATGCCGTTCTCCATCAGGGTCCGGAGCTCGCGGCGCAGGTAGAGGCGCAGGAGCCGCATGAGCGTGGAGACCTCGAAGTCCGGCCGCTTCCAGTTCTCTCGCGAGAAGGCGTACAGCGTCAGGCTCTTGCACCCGAGCTCGGCGGCGATGGTCGTGATGGCGCGCACCGACTCGGTGCCCTCCTTGTGGCCGCGGACACGGACCCACCCGCGCTCCTGGGCCCAGCGGCCGTTGCCATCCATGATGATGGCCACGTGGTCAGGGAAGACCCCGCCGAGAGACTCGCGGAATGCGAGGGCCTCAGGCGTCGGCGCCGGCGGCCCGGTGGCCCCGTCCTGGCCTCCGCTCAAGGGGCTCACGACAGCGCTCCCTCCGGGGTGGGATCCGGCGCCAGCCAGTCGGCACCGAAGATGGGCGCGCGGTCAATCACCGCGTCGCGCTCCGCCCCCACTGAGACCATCACGATGGGCGTCGAGACCAGCTCCTCGATCCGCTCCACGTACTGGCGCGCCGCCGTCGGCAGGGCGTCGAACGTCCGCGCGGAGGCGGCGTCCTCGGTCCAGCCCGGGAGCGTCTCGGTCACCAGCTCAACACCGTCCAACGTCGGAAGGTGCGCGGGGTAGTCACTGAACGTCTCGCCGCCGATCCGGTACGCGGTCACGACCTCGAGGTCGCCCAGCCCGGAGAGGACGTCGAGCTTGGTCATGATCCAGCCGGCGGCGCCCGCGAGATCGAGGCAGTAGCGAACCGCCACCGCATCGAAGTAGCCCGCTCGACGGGGCCGGCCGGTGGTGGTGCCGTACTCGTGCCCGGCCGCGCGCAGGTCGTCCGCCTGCTGGCCAAACATCTCGCTGGGGAAGGGTCCCTCTCCCACCCGCGTGCAGTAGGCCTTGGCGATCCCGATCGAGCGCCCCACCGCGTGCGGCGGTACCCCGGCGCCCGAGGGGATCCCGCCGGGGCCAGTGTTCGAGGAGGTCACGAACGGGTAGGTGCCGTGGTCGATGTCGAGCATCACGCCCTGGGCACCCTCGAACAGGATCCGCCGTCCGTCACGGTGAGCTTGCCGCAGCTCGGCGCCGGTGTCCGCCACGAAGGGGGCGAGGCGCGCGCCGACCGCGACGTAGCGGGCGACGATCGCCTCGACGTCGAGCGGCCCCTCCTCATGAACCTTCTCGATCAGCGCGTTCTTCTCCGCGAGGTTGGCGCGCAGCCGCTCAGCGCAGCGCTCCGCGTCCAGCAGATCGCAGATCCGAAGTCCCGTACGGGAGGCCTTGTCCGAGTAGGCGGGCCCGATCCCACGGCCAGTGGTCCCGATCCGCCCGTCGCCCTTCCAACGCTCCGAGAGGCCGTCGATGCGCTTGTGCTGCTCGAAGATGACGTGGGCGTTGGCGGCGATCCTTAGCCGCTCTGGACCGACCTTGACGCCCCTCTCCTCCAGCCCGTCGATCTCCTCGAGGAGCTTGATGGGATCGATCGCCACCCCGGTGGCGATCACGTTGACCTTGCCCTCGTGCAGGATGCCCGAGGGGATCAGGTGAAGGACCCACTTGACCCCGTCCACGACCACGGTGTGACCCGCATTGGCGCCGCCCTGGTAACGGACCACGACATCGACGCGGTCGCTGAGTAGATCGATGATCTTCCCCTTTCCCTCGTCGCCCCATTGGGCTCCAAAGACACTGAGAGAAGGCATGGGAGGTCGGGTCAGGGACCGGGCTGGGGTGAACGGAGGGGGTGCGGCCCCCTGGGTGGCAGGAGGCCACGCGAGCTTGGCGGAGATGATAGCGGGCCCGCCTGCCCGGCTCCCCCCGGAACCGCTGAACCGGCCTCAGTCCGAGCCGCCATCCGCCGTGGCGCCGGGAGAGGGCGCCTGCCGGGCCTCGCCGTGCCCCCCGCCGCCTGGGGTTCGGATCTCGACCTCGGAACCCGCCGCCAGATCCAGCGCCGCCTTGGGCGTCAACCGCTGGTCCGCCTCCTGGCCAGCCCGTCGCACCCAGGCCTCCCCCGGCGCGCCGCTGGCTCCCCCATCCACCCCGAAGGGAGCGCACCGCTGGCGCTCGGCCATCCAGGAGAGCCGGACATCCGTGAGGAAGCTCAGCCGACGGACGAGACCGTCTCCCCCCGGGCGGGCGCCCTCCCCTCCCGTGCCGCGGCGCACTGTCTGCCGCACGACGCGGACCGGGAGTTCGTTCTCCAGGGCCTCAACCGGCGTGTTGCGGGTGTTCGTCATATGCGTCTGCACCGCGTGGGCGCCGCCAAGCCGTGGCCCCGCCCCCGCGCCGCCGCCATGGGTCTCGTAGTGGGTGAAGGACACGCCCTCGCCATCCAGCCGGACACCGCCGAACGAGAGGTTGTTCATCGTCCCCGCGCTCGCCGCGGGGACCTCCCCGGGGAGCATCTGGCCGAAGGCGCCGAGGATGACGTCCACCAGTCGCTGACTCGTCTCCACGTTCCCCGCGGCCACCGGCGCGGGGTACGCCGCATCCACCACCGTCCCCGGGGTGGTGAGGATCTCGACGCCCTCGAGCAGGCCGGCGTTGGTCGGGGTCCCCTGGGGCATGAGCAGCCGGATCCCGTAGACCACCGCCGAGACCGTCACAGCACGCGTGGTGTTGACGGGTGACCCGTCGAGCGCCTGGGGCGCGCTCTCGCGGAAGTCGAAGGTGAGGCCGCTGCCCTCCCGCGTCACGGTCAGGCGAACAGGGAGCAGCTCCCCTGTCCCGTCCGCGCCACCCTCGAGGGAGTCCCCGAACGACCAGGCCCCCTGGGGGAGGTCGGCGATCCGGCGACCGGTGAGGGTCGACGTCCAGGCGATGAGGTCCCGCCCCCTTGCCGCCAGCTCGGCCGCACCGTGCTCCTCCATGAGCGCCTGCATTCGCGCGTGGCCCGCGTGGCTCGCCGCGACCTGCGCGAAGAGGTCGGCGCGCCGCTCCTCCGGCACCCTCATGTTCGCGAGGAACACCCGCAGGAGGTCCTCGTCCACCTCGCCGCCGCGCACCATGCGGATGGGCGGGAGCCGCAGCCCCTCGCCGTGCACGTCCCTCGCAGGCGCCATCGAGCCGGGGAACGCGCCGCCGACATCCGCGTGATGGGCGCGGGAGACGCAGTAGAAGGCTGGGCGATCGTCGGGGCCGTCCGCGCCGGGAGCGAAGACAGGGGCCACTGAGGTGATGTCCGGCAGGTGGGTCCCGCCGCCGAAGGGGTCGTTCTGGAAGGCGATGTCCCCGGGCCGCAGGTCGTGGGTGGCGATCACGGCCTCGACGGACAGGGGCGTGGCCCCCAGGTGTACGGGGAGGTGAGCCGCCTGGGCCACTGCCCGCCCGTCCGCGCCGAAGATGGCGCAGGAGAAGTCGAGGCGCTCCTTGATGTTGACCGAGAACGCCGAGCGCTGGAGAGCGACCCCCATCTCCTCGGCCGCAGACGCGAAGAGGTGGTGGAAGACCTCGACCCGGAGGGGGTCGATCGACTCCATGGGATCCGCCATGTCCGCGGTCATTCCTCGTCCGGGAAGTCGAGCACCTGCAGCGGAGCGTTGTCGAGCACCTCCCAGCGCACGAGCGGCACGATCACCACATCGTCGTCCTGGGCGCGACGCCAGACCACCGAGCGGACCACCCGAACCAGGTGTTCACCGGAACGGAAGTACTCCTCCTGCTCGCGGCGCGACTCGAAATCGAGCCGCTGATTGACGTCCGAGGCGGTGGAGATTCGAGCGGCGATCACGATCTCGAAGACGTCGCTCGTGACCTCGAGCGCCTCGGTGATGGTCGACTTGTCCGCCTCGTTGAGCGCGTCAAAGTCGTAGATCTCCCCAAGCTCATCGAGGCTGTCGAAGATCTGCTTGGGGAAGATCTCCTCGCCGAACTCGTCGAGCATCGGCTCGGGCTCGACGTCCTCGACGCCCTCCTCCTCCTCCTCGAGCGGATCCTCCGGCTCGTTGCGGTAGTCCCGCACGCCCTCCCAGATGGAGATCGGGTACTCGCGGCCGGAGAAAAGACCGGAGAGCACCGCGAAGGGCGCCGTGTTCACGTTCACGCCCCAACCGCCGCTCCCCACGGGGAGCCCGCTCGACTCCTCCTCCGCGCCCACCGCCGGGGACGTGTAGACCGTGAGGAAGGACGTGATGGCGTGGATGCGCTCGTCGTCCTGGCCGAAGTAGTCCTCGAACATCTTGTCCTCGAACCCCTGGAGCATCCGGAACTCACTGAACGTGAAGGGGACGGACTGCTCCGAGTTTTCCAGGTCGGTCGTCAGGAGCTGCGGCTGAGGGAGGTCCGTCATGCTCATGCGCTCCCGCATGTAGGCCTGCATCAGGAGCGCCATCTCCTCGGCATCGCCGGTCGAGATGTCGTCGGAGGTCCCCCCGCGCGCATAGTCCAGGATCCGCGCCACCCGCTGCACGGCGAGCTCCGCCAGCTCCTCGTCGGGCTGTAGGAGGTTGAGGACGTTGTACTTGCTGTTCTCGTCACGGATGAAGATCCGCAGCTGGATGTCGCCGAAGCTCGTGGACTGTGGCGTGTACCAACGGTCCATCTGAGAGTCGACCGTGTCCGGGTTCCGCGGGGCCTCGCCGGGCTCCGAGGCGGCCCCGGGATCGCCTCCGCCCGCGGCGGCCGGGTCCTCTCCCTCCGAGGCCTGTGCCGCGCGCGCGTCCTCGGCGAGGTCCTCGTACGACTGCAGCAGGACGGACTCGATGGCGAGGTCCATCTGGGCCTGCGTCAGCTCGTTATAGGTGACCCGCTCGTCCGTCAGCGTGACGGTGTTGATCTGGTAGACGATCGCGATGATCACGATCAGCACCAGGAAGGCCATCAGGAGGGCTGCGCCACGGCAGGCGTCCCGGGCCCCGTAGAGGCTCTTGCGGAAGATCTTCATCGGTCTCGCGGCGCGGTGCGCCGCCGGACGAGATCATACGTCCCAAGGGACGACTTCTTCCCCGCTCTTCAGACGGGGCGTCCGGCCCCCCCCCCCGAACTGACGTCGCGGGCTCAGAACGGGCTGTTGAGGTCAGACCCCTCGAGGATCCGGGGGCGTATGAAGAACAGGACGTTCGTCTGCTCCTTGCTGGTCAGCTTGCTCCTGAAGAGCGCCCCCAGGATGGGGATATCACCGACCAGGGGCACTTTGCTCTCACGCTCCACCGTCCGCTCGGAGATGAGCCCCCCGAGGATCACGGCCTGACCAGGCTCGAGGCGGACGACGGTCCGGGCGTTGCGGCGTGAGATCTCCGGCACGGCGATCACCGAGTCGCCCACCGTGAAGCTCACGGCCGTACCCGTGGACTGGGACGCCTCGATGTCGATGTTCAGGATCACCGTGTCCCGGCCGATGACGCGCGGGACCACGTACATCTGCACTCCGACGTCCTGGAACTGCAGGGAGGTGGTCGGGATGCCTGACGCGCTGATCGCCGTGACGTTGTAAAACGGGATCCGCTTCACGTTGACGATGTCAGCGCGGCCCCCCTCGCGAACCGCCACCTTGGGTCGAGAGATGATCGAGACGTTCTCGAACGAGGCGACGGCCTCCAGCACCGCGTTGAAGGTCACGCCGTCGAAGACCGCCCCCAGCTGGAAGAGCGCCTTGCTCGCGTCGGTGCTGTTGGCGAACGAGAAGTCGATCTGATTGACGAAGGTCCCCGGGTTGGGGAACCCGAAGATCGGCGTCGCGGAATTGACCGGCTTGACCCCCAGGTCGAGCGCCTCCCGGGTCGTGACCTCGACGATCTTGGCCTCGATCTCGATCTGGCGGACCTCGGCAGCGAACAGGTCGATGAAGTGCTCCACATCGGCGAGCTGCTCCGCCGCGGCCGTCACGAACAGGACGTCGCTGAGCGCGATGGACTGGGGTGCCCGAAGC
>Ga0055584_100004795_pt1 | contig 13227 bp, 13 predicted proteins | sample OSDHelmetaG_FD_58716 | JGI IMG/M metagenome (GOLD analysis project Ga0055584, IMG submission 58716) | Pelagic marine sediment microbial communities from the LTER site Helgoland, North Sea, for post-phytoplankton bloom and carbon turnover... | ecosystem: Environmental > Aquatic > Marine >... | reverse complement strand
GACTCCACCGAAAAGCGGACCTTGCCGCAGTGACAGCTGCCGTCGAGTTTCATACTGTTCCCTTTGTTGCTTGCACGCGCCGGTATCGTATCGGGGCGGGCGTGCCACGCCAATGATGGGGAACTGCACGTGCCAAGCGTCTTTGTAACCGGCGCCAATCGCGGTCTGGGTTTGGAGTTCGTGCGCCAGTACAGCGCCGACGGCTGGCAGGTGCTGGCCGCCTGTCGCGCCCCCGACGAGGCCGGTGCGCTGAAGGAAATCGCCGCAGCATCCGGTGGCAAGACTACGCTTCATGCCATTGATGTGGCCGACCGCGCGGGCGTGCTGGACCTTGCGGCCAGTATCGAGACACCCATCGACATCCTGATCAACAACGCCGGGCAAATGGAGCCCTGGGACGAAGGGTTCGGCGCAATCGATTACGACAAATGGGATCGGATCTTGCGCACCAATTTGTTTGGACCGGCGTGGGTCTCGCATGCCTTTGCGCCGCACGTCGCCAAAAGCGACCGCCGATTGATCGCCATGATGACCTCCGGGCTGGGCAGTCTTGCCGACAATCGTGATGGCGCACGGAACCCGGCGGGCAAGTTGTACATGTACCGCTCAAGTAAGGCCGGGTTAAACATGCTCGTCAGCAAACTGGCCGCCGACCTGAAGGACCGCGGAATCGCGGTGATTGCCATGGGGCCAGGGCACGTCCAGACCGATATGGGTGGACCGACCGCCCAACTGAAACCGGCAGAGAGCATTGGGGCGGTGCGCGACGTCCTTGCGGCACGCACCCTTGAGGACACCGGCCGCTATTTTTTCTACACGGGGGATGAGTACCCGTGGTGACGATGAGGAACCAATGCCGACCATCTTAATCACCGGCGCCAACCGCGGGATCGGGCTGGAAAGCGCGCGGCAATTCGCTGCCGACGGTTGGTCGGTGCACGGCTGTTGCCGCAAACCCGATGCCGCCAGCGCGTTGACCGCCATCGACGGTGTGAGCGTACATGCCCTTGATGTGACCGATTTCGCCTCGGTCGACCGACTGGCCCAACAGATCACCGACCCAATTGACGTGCTGTTGAACAACGCGGGGCAAAGCCCGCGTCCGTCACTTGAGTTTGGCCGCATGGATTACGACTTGTGGGCCAAACTGTTCACAGTGAACACGCAAGCGCCCTTCAAGATGATCGAAGCGTTCCACGATCATCTCCGCCGATCGGACCGCAGAGTCGTGGCCAACGTCTCTAGCCTGATGGGCTCTATCGCCGATACGAGCCGCGGGATCGTTCCGTACCGCTCGACCAAGGCCGCATTGAACATGGTGACCAAGGCCCTGTCAGGTGATCTCGCGCGCGACAAGATTGTCATCTTCAGCGTTCACCCGGGTTGGGTGCGTACCGACATGGGCGGACCGATCGCCACAGTGTCGCCGGAAGACAGCGCCGCCGGGATCAAGAAAGTCATAGAAAATGCGGGCGCCGATGCGAACGGCCAGTTCTTCAATTGGACGGGTGAGACGTTGCCGTGGTGAGCCCATGACCAGCATGCTGATTACCGGGGCCAATCGGGGTCTTGGGTTGGACTTCGTCCGGCGACTCGCGCCCGAGGGTTGGCAGATCCACGCCTGTTGCCGTAATCCCGCCAACGCCACTGATTTACAGGCCTTGGCCGAACAGCACGATGTGACACGGCACGCTCTTGATGTCGCCGATTTCAATCAGATTGACGCCCTCAAGAAGACGCTGGGCGACACGCCGATCGATGTGTTGTTCAACAACGCCGGTATCATGGAGACCATCCAGCGCACGTTGTCTCTCGACCATACCAATCAGATGTTCGACACGTTGGACGAAGACGAGTGGATGGCGGTGATGCGCGTCAACACGATGGCACCGATGCGGATGTGCGAAGTTTTCGTCGACAACGTCGCGGCGAGCGAACGCAAACAGATGCTCATGATGTCGAGCATTGTCGGCAGCATCGGAAGCAACGCCACCGGTCGGTGGTATCACTACGCGACGTCAAAGACCGCGTTGAACATGGTGATGCGCAGCCTTGCGGCTGATCTAAAAGATCGCGGCATCACCGTAATGTCGCTGCACCCGGGCTGGACGCAAACCGATATGGGCGGGCCCAGCGCGGCGCTGACCATCGACGAAAGCGTGGGCGGGATGGTCGAGGTGGTAAAGGCCCTGACCCCAGCCGATAGCGGTCGGTTCATCGGCTGGAACGGCGAGGACGTCCCCTGGTAGGCGCACCAGCACCCACCCCGGCTACCCACGATCTCGTGGCGTTTCGCAGGCGTTACCTGCGCATGATGTTGCTGTTACTGGCGATGGACGTGGGCATCCACGTCTTTTTCGGTTTGGTGACGCAGCGTTGGCTCATTGTGCTGAGCAACGTGCCGCTGCAGCTGATTATGTTTCTCGGCGTAAACCTACTCGGCGCGGCCGTCTTGTACCGTCCCATCGCCGCCTTTATCGGGGGGACGGGCGATTTCGACCAGGCCGTTCGGCGCATTCAGCAACTCCCGATCCGATCGTCGTTGTTCGCCTTCGCCATCGTCGTACCGACAATGACGATCAACGGGATCGTAATCCCGTTGACCTTCTTTCCCGATGACTTCGGACTAATTCCGCTGGCCACGATTCTGACCCGCGTGGCGATCTGGTGCGTCATCCTGCCGTACTTTGTTTATTTCCTCGTGACGAACTTCACCGCCGACTTGCGCATGGCATTGTTCGAATCGCGCGAGCTTGTGGTGCCGGCACGGCCGGGTCGGTTGTTGACGAGGCTCGCGGTGGCGTTCTGCGTTGCCGCTTTGCTGCCGGGTAGCGTGATGTTCATTGATTCGCTCGGCCTCGACATCATCGTTGAAACGTTGGGAATCGAACCGTACCTAATCCTTGGCAGTGACCTTCTTGCGACCATCCTGATCTTCTTGGTCACCTTTCCGGTCATTGCGCGCACGTTCCAACACCCAATCAACAACTTGACGGCCGCCGTGACGGCACTCGAACGCGGCGACCTTAGCGCCAAGACCCCAATCCAGACCGATGACGAGCTGGGCAGATTGGCGCAAACCTATAACCACATGCTCGATGGACTACGCGAGCGCGAACTGGTGCGCGAAACGTTCGGGCGGTTTGTGAACCCGGCCGTCGCTAAAACGATTCTGGACCACCCCGAGCGCCTGGCCGGCGAGGTCTCGACCGCGACCGTGCTCTTCACCGACATCGAAGCCTTTACCACATTGACCGAGTCGATCGCGCCGACCGACACCATCGAGTTGCTGAACGAATACTTCGAAGTAGCGATGGAACCGGTGGGCCGTTTCGGCGGGGTCATCACGAACTTCACCGGCGATTCAATGCTCGCTGTGTTCAACGTACCCGAACCCGATCCGGACCACGCCGCCAACGCCGTCCGCGCCGCCCTTGCCATCGAACGCGCATTAGAAGGCCGCACCTTTGGTAACGGCCTAACGATGCGCACGCGGATCGGCATTAACACCGGCGACGTCGTGGCCGGTGCCGTCGGCGGCTCCGACCGGCTGGGCTATACGATTTTGGGCGATGCGGTGAACGTGGCGGCGCGCCTCGAACAACTCAACAAGGACTATGGCTCGTTGATCATGGTCTCCGAGGAGACCGCTAGGCTTGCCGGCGACGAGTTTGCCTTTACCGCGATCGGCGAGATCGTGGTCAAAGGACGTAAGCAACCGGTGCGCGCCTTCACCATGGCGGTCGACCAGTAGCGCCGAGTCTCTAGCCGGCCCCGCCCGAGTAGGGAAATTTTTCGCGCCAATGACGGGCGATGTCTTCGCGGGTGCAGACCCAGACATCTTTGTGTTGCCTGACATGCTCCAAGAAATTCTGCAGCGCGCGGGCGCGACCGGGTCGCCCAACGACGCGCGGATGAAGGCCGACGGACATCATGCGCGGATGCTTGGCGCCCTCTTCATAGAAGTAGTCGAAGGTGTCGCGCATGTAGTTGAAGAACTGACTGCCCTCGGTGAAGCCGCCGGGCACGGTAAAGCGCATGTCGTTGACCTCTAGAGAATACGGCAGGATCAACACGGGGTAGCCGGAGTCTTCGACCCAGTAGGGAAGATCATCGGCGTAGGAGTCGGAATCCTAGATGAAGCCCCCCTCCTCCGCCGCGAGACGCCGTGAAATGGCGCTCATGCGTCCGGCGAACCAGCCCACCGGACGCTTTCCCGTCGTGTTGGTAATGGCCTCGATCGCGCGGCGCATGTGATCGCGCTCTTCGGCCTCGGTTAGTTCGCCGTGGTCGATCCAACGGTAGCCGTGGGTGGCAATTTCATGGCCGGCATCGGCCATCGCTTTAGCCGCCACCGGGTTGCGCTCCATCGCTTGACCGCAGGCATACACCGTACAGCGTGCGTCGTAGCGTTCGAGCAGACGCAAGATACGCCAGATGCCGGCACGCGACCCGTATTCGTAGATCGATTCGACCAACAAGTTACGCTTGCCCTCGAGCGCCTGAAACGTCGGATGGCCCGGAACATCGGTCATCAACCCTTCCGAATGCGCATCACCATCCATGATGGTGTGCTCGGCGCCTTCTTCGTAATTGATGACGAGATTCAGCGCGACCCGAGCGCCGCCTGGCCATTGGGGGTCGGGCGGATTGGGGCCGTAGCCGTAGAGATCACGTGGATAGTCAGCAGATGCCGTCATACGTTGGTCCTCCCCATTGGGGAAGTCTAACGCGATTGCCGGTTCGGATCAGGCCCGATCGTAGGCAAGGTTCGGTGCGAGCCAGCGTTCGGCTTGTTCCACCGAAACACCGCGCCGTTCGGCATAATCCGTCACTTGATCTTTGCCGATACGGCCAACGCCGAAATACTGTGAGTCCGGGTGAGAAAAGTAGTAGCCCGATACCGACGCGCCGGGGAGCATGGCGAAGCTTTCGGTCAACGTGATCCCGGCATTGTTTGTCGCGTCGAGCAACTCAAAAAGCGCCGGTTTCTCGCTGTGATCGGGGCACGCCGGATAGCCCGGAGCGGGCCGAATACCGCGATAGGCTTCGTCGATGAGTGCTTTGTTATCGAGGTCTTCGTCGGCGGCGTATCCCCAGAACTCCTTGCGCACCCGCTCGTGCAGGCGTTCGGCAAAAGATTCAGCCAAGCGATCGGCTAACGCCTGCAGCATGATGCCACTGTAGTCGTCGTGTGCGGCCTTGAACTCAGCCAGCTTTTTTTCGATGCCCAGCCCTGCCGTAACGGCGAAGCCGCCGATGAAATCGGCCACGCCGCTATCTTTCGGCGCCACAAAATCGGCCAGACAGAAGTTGGTGCGACCGGCGGACTTGCTCATTTGCTGGCGCAGGAAATGGACGGTTTGCAGCACCGTGGTGCGGCTTTCGTCGGTGTAGATCTCGACATCGTCACCGACCGCATTAGCCGGGAAGAAGCCAAAGACAGCGCGCGCGTTCAACCACTGCTCGCCCACCAAGCGTTGCAGCATGGCTTGCGCGTCTTTGAAGAGTTCTTTCGCAGCGTCGCCGACGACATCATCTTCGAGAAGACTCGGGTAGCTGCCGGCGAGTTCCCAGGTGCGGAAGAACGGCGTCCAGTCAATCCGGGAAATCAACTCCGCAAGGTCGTAGTTTTCGAGGCTGCGCAGACCGAGGAACGTCGGTGCGGGTGGTTCATAGTTTGCCCAGTCACCAACGAACCCATTCGCGCGCGCGGCCTCAACGGGGTGTTGGTTGGCGCCGGAGTCGCGGTTGCGGTAGCGCTCGCGCACGCCCTCATACTCGGCGGCGATATCATTGACGTAATCGGTCTTGCGGGTGTCGCTAGTCAAATTGCTCGCAACAGCAACGGCGCGCGACGCATCAAGCACATGAATCGCCGGACCGCGTTTGTAGCCCGGCGCGATTTTGACCGCGGCATGGACCTTTGAGGTTGTAGCGCCGCCGATCAGCAAGGGAATATCGAATTCCTCGCGGTCCATTTCGTGCGCCACGGTGACCATTTCATCTAGCGACGGCGTAATCAGACCGGACAGGCCGATGATATCGACGTTTTCCTTGCGGGCCGTCTCGAGAATAGTTTGGTAGGGCACCATCACCCCGAGGTCGATGACCTCGAAGTTGTTGCACTGAAGAACAACGCCGACGATGTTCTTACCAATATCGTGCACATCACCTTTGACGGTGGCCATCAGGATCTTACCTTTGGCCGCCGCCCCGACATCTTTTTCGGCTTCAATGAACGGCAGCAAGTGGGCGACCGCTTGCTTCATCACCCGCGCGCTTTTGACGACCTGCGGCAAGAACATCTTGCCTGAGCCGAACAGGTCGCCAACAACGTTCATGCCGTCCATCAGCGGGCCTTCGATGACCTGGATGGGGCGCTCGAACTCCTGTCGCGCTTCCTCCGTATCTTCGACGACGAAGTCCGCGATACCCTTCACCAACGCATGGGTCAGCCGTTCGCGAACGCCTGTTTCGCGCCATGACAGATCCGCGACCTGCACCTTGCCGCCCTGCGCGCGATAGGCCTCAGCGATGGTCAGCAGGTTGTCGGTCGCATCATCGCGGCGATTGAGAATGACATCTTCGACCGCCTCACGGAGATCCTTGGGAATTTCTTCGTAAACCTCGAGCTGGCCCGCGTTGACGATCCCCATGTCCATGCCGGCCGCAATGGCGTGATAGAGGAACACCGTGTGCATCGCCTCGCGGACCGCGTTGTTCCCACGAAACGAGAACGACACGTTTGAGACACCGCCCGAGACATGGGCGTGCGGCAACTCGGCCCGAATACGACGGGCCGCCTCAATAAACTCGATACCGTAATTGTTGTGTTCTTCGATCCCGGTCGCGACCGCGAAGATGTTGGGATCGAAAATGATGTCTTCCGGCGGGAAGCTGACATCGTTCACCAGGATGTCGTAGCTGCGTTTGCAGATATCGAACTTGCGATCGGCCGTATCGGCCTGACCGTCTTCGTCGAACGCCATGACCACGACCGCCGCGCCATAGCGGCGGACTTTCTTGGCCTGCTCGACAAATGATTCCTCGCCTTCCTTCAAGCTGATCGAGTTAACGACCGCCTTACCCTGCACGCACTTCAGGCCGGCCTCGATCACCGTCCATTTCGACGAGTCGATCATGATCGGCACGCGACTGATCTCGGGCTCGGAAGCGATGAGGTTAAGGAACGTGACCATGGCCTGCTCGGAATCGAGCATGCCTTCGTCCATGTTGACGTCGATGATCTGCGCGCCACCCTCGACCTGGCCGCGCGCAACCTCAAGGGCTGCGTCGAAATCGCCGTTGACGACGAGTTTGCGGAATTTGGCGGAACCGGTGACGTTGGTGCGCTCACCGATGTTGACGAAATTTGCTGTACTCATGCGCTGATCGATACCGCTTCTAGGCCGGAAAGGCGCATCGCTGGCGGCACCTCCGGCAGTTGTCGTGGTGTGATGCCTTCCACCGCTTTTGCGATGGCCGCGATATGGCCGGGGCTGGTGCCGCAGCACCCTCCGATGATGTTGATCAAGCCCGCTTCGGCCCATTCCTTGAGGAACGCCGATGTCGTGTCGGGTGTTTCGTCGTACTCCCCCATCGCATTGGGCAGACCGGCATTCGGATAACCGCAAATCCACGTATTAGCGATGCGCGATAACGAGGCGAGATGGGGGCGTATTTGCTCGGCGCCAAAGGCGCAGTTGATGCCGATGGCGAAAGGCTGCGCATGGCGCACCGAGTGCCAGAAGGCCTCGATCGTTTGGCCCGATAGGTTACGGCCCGACAGATCAGTGAGCGTGCCGGAGATCATCAGCGGCAGTTGTTCGCCAATCTGATCGAAATACTCTTCGACCCCGAAGATGGCCGCTTTCGCGTTCAACGTGTCGAAGATCGTTTCAATCAACAGAAGGTCGACACCACCCTCAACCAGGGCCGCCGCCGCGTCGCGATAAGCCACCCGCAGCTCATCGAAGCTCGTGTTGCGATATCCCGGTCTGTTGACATCAGGGGATAACGACGCCGTCCGGTTTGTCGGTCCGAGCGAGCCCGCCACGAAGCGGGGCTTGTCTGGGTTCTTGTCGGTGGCCGCATCCGCTGCTTCACGCGCGATTCGGGCGCCCTCGCGATTGAGTTCCGGGACGAGGTCTTCCATGCCGTAATCGGCCTGCGAAATCGTCGTTGAATTGAAGGTATTGGTCTGGATCACGTCGGCGCCTGCATCCAGATAAGCATCGTGAATCTCGCGCACGATTTTGGGCTGACTTAGATTCAAGAGATCGTTGTTGCCCTTCACGTCGTGGTCAAAGTCTTTGAAGCGATCTGATCGATAGCCCGCCTCATCCAAGGTATAGGACTGGATCATCGTCCCCATGGCGCCATCCAGAATGAGGATGCGTTGGCGGACGGCCTCTTCAAGCACGGCCAGGCGGTCTTGCCGGTTCATGATGCGTCTCCTGTCGGCGCGCCGCGTAAGCCCAAGATATGGCAAATCGCGTAGGTCAAATCGGCGCGGTTAAGCGTGTAGAAGTGAAACTCATTGATCCCCGCGGCCTGAAGTCGGCGGCATTGTTCGGCGGCGATCGTTGCGCCGACGAGCTTGCGGGTTTCACCGTCTTTTTCGATACCGTCAAAGAGACGGTGCATCCAAGGCGGCACATCCGTACCGCACATGCCACAGAACCGGACCGCACCGTCGAAGTTTGAGACCGGCATGATCCCCGGCACGATCGGCACATCGATGCCCGCCGCTCGGACTTTTTCCAACCACCGCAAATAAACGTCGGGATCAAAGAAGACTTGCGTGATGGCGCGCGACGCGCCGGCATCGATCTTTCGTTTGAGATAGTCGATATCAGCGTCTGCATCGGCCGCATCGACGTGTACCTCGGGATAGGCGGCCACGCTGATCTCAAAATCGGCAACGCGCTTCAGCCCTTCGACCAACTCTGCAGCGTTAGCGTAGCCGTCCTGGTGCGGCGTGAACGACGGATCGTTCTGCGGCGGATCGCCCCTTAGCGCCACGATATGACGCACACCGGATTCCCAGTAGCCTGCCGCGACCTCGTCAATTTCAGCGCGGCTTGCCCCCACGCAGGTCAAGTGCGCCGCCGGTACCAACGCGGTATCTTTTAGAATACGAACGACTGTCGCGTGGGTTCGTTCGCGTGTCGTCCCCCCAGCCCCATACGTGACGGAAACGAACCGCGGCCCCAACGGCTCCAGCCGCTTGATCGAGCCCCACAGGATCTCGCTCATCTTTTCCGTCTTGGGCGGGAAAAACTCGAACGACACCTGCGGCGGCGCGCTCGTGTTCTCGTGGGTGATCAAACCGTGAAATCCGTTCATGTCACGCGCGCCCCTTCTATCGCCGGTTTTTCCGCATGCCACACCGTGACCGTTAATGGATCGCCGTCGAGATGCACCGGCTCGCCGACATCGAGACCCGTTGCTTGCATCCATCCGGCAACTTCCGCATCCCGAAATCCGAGCCGCCGATGCGCATGTTCTTCGCGCAGCGATTCAACGGTGTGCGGCGCGAAATCAGCGACCACCATCAACCCGCCAGGCCGCAAGACGCGTTCGCCTTCGGCCAGCACGCCCGCCGGTTCATCGGCAAAGTGCAGCACTTGGTGATAAGTCACGGTGTCCACCGAGGCTTCGGGAAACGGCAGGCTGTGCATATCGGCGTGTCTGACGCGGCAATGCTTGAGATCAGGGCGATCAATGTTGGCACGCGCGAGGCCGAGCATTTCGTGTGACAGATCGACCCCGACGGCTTCGGTCGATCCCGGGCCAAGCAACTCTAGAATTCGCCCGGCGCCCGTCCCCACATCGACCAACGCCCCAATCGACCGATCGGCAAACAGACGCGCCATCACTGATTCGATGTTTGTTTCCGGGACGTGGAGCTGACGCACTTCGTCCCAATGCGCGGCATTGGCACGGAAATAGGCCGTCGCGGCGTCGGCGCGATGGCGGCGGACCGCCTCCAATCGGGCAAGGTCACCGTCTGCCTCGCCGGCATCATCTGGCAGGAGGTCGACAATCCGAGCGGACAATTCACCAGCCTCACCACCGCCCGCCAGACGGCAGAAAACCCACGTTCCCTCGCGAAACCGCTCGATCAGACCCGCATCGTCCAGGAGTTTGAGATGGCGCGAGACCCGCGGCTGACTCTGGCCCAGGATCTGGGTGAGTTCGCTGACGGTCAGTTCGGCACGGGACAAAAGCCCCAGAATCCGGAGCCTTGTGGGTTCGCCTGCCGCGCGCAGACCAGCGAGCAGGATATCAAGGGAGACGGCCATGCCTGAGATATAAAGATATGCTTATGTTTGTCAAAGCATTTGTCCCCGTGGTATTCCCGCCCCTAGTACTGTGCCGCGCCCTAGGCACTATATGAGCGATAAAGAGTGCGACAATGGCGCAACACTCCTGGCCTGAAAGCCTCTCTAGGGGGCTTCACCTGCTGGTTTTGGGAAGGGCCGTGTGCTACTCAGGAGCCCGCGTTTTTGACTAGATTTCGAGTTGGGGAACCGCGCTCTTGTTGGGTGTTCGCGTGGTTATCGAAGATGGCTCAGGTCTAGGATTAAGTAGTTTGTTTTTTCGGGAATAGGTCTGCGTGTTGAACCCATTGTCCAAGTTTTCTCGTAGAAGCGTTCTTGCCGCCGTGGCGTTGTCTGGCTTAGCCGCCTGCGCCAGCCCGGGCGGTGAACCGTCACAGATCGCGGATCCGTTGGAACCGGTCAATCGGGTCATTTTTGCCGCTAACCTAGCGGTCGATACGACGGTGATCGAGCCGGTGGCGACCCTCTACCGGGACGTCGTGCCGGACCCGGCGCGAGACGGTGTGCGCAACTTCTTGCGCAACCTCGAATCGCCGGTGGTCCTGGCCAATGACCTTCTGCAGCGCGATATCGACGCGGCTGGGGTGACAACCAAACGGTTCTTCATCAACACCACCGTCGGCATTTTGGGCCTTTTCGACAGGGCGGCCGAGATGGGCTTGCAGCGCCGCGACGAAGACTTTGGGCAGACCATGGGCACGTACGGGATCGGTCCCGGGTTCTACGTGGTCTTGCCGATCCTGGGGCCATCGAGCCTGCGTGATACCGGCGGCCGGTTTGTCGATTACTATTTCGATCCGCTGAACTACTACGCGGACAACACAGATCGCCGCAACATCACGCTAGCGCGGACCGGCCTTCGGGCTCTCGATGCACGGGCACGGACAATCGAGACGCTGGACGAGATCGAGCGCACATCGATCGACTTCTACGCAACTATTCGTAGCCTCTACCATCAACGTCGTCAGAGCGACATTCGCAACGGCTCGGCGCCGTCATTGCCCAAGCTCGATTTGAGCGGCGACTCGGAAGAGGACCGCACGGCATCCCTAGAAGACTGAGGCGTCTGACATGATCAAGTTCCGCCCGTTCTTTTTTGCACTGGTCCTGGCCACCACAGTTTCCGTCACGGCGGGTGCTCAAGGCGGCAAGGGTGAAAAGACCGAAACATTTATTGCCGACCTTGGTGACCGGGCCTTGCAGGTGCTGGTCTTGGATTCGCAGACCCCTTCCGAACGCGACGAGGCTTTTCGGAGCTTACTGAGCGAAGGGTTCGACCTGCCGCTCATCGGCCGCTATGCCCTGGGGCGGTATTGGCGGCGTGCCACGCCTGAACAGCGGACCGAGTACCGCAAACTCTTTGAAGATTTCATTGTTGAGACCTATGTCGCCCGCCTGGGCGAGTACAGCGGCGAAACGCTTCAGGTCGTGACCTCGCGACCCGATGACAAAGACACCATCGTTACCACCGAGATTGTGCGCGAAGGACGTCCGGCCATCCGGGTCGACTGGCGTGTTCGCAATGGCGACACCGAACCCAAGATCGTCGACGTCGTCGTCGAGGGGGTGAGCATGCTGCTGACGCAGCGGGATGAATTTGCCTCGGTGATCCAACGCTCCGGCGGCAGCGTTGAAGGTCTATTGTCCCGGTTGCGTGATAAGAACAGCGAGTAGCGCACCGCAGCGCGCCATGCGCTAGCGAAACACCTTGCGGTAAACCCCGAAAAGAACGGCCACGACGAGAACCAGAACCGTCGCCACGTTGTTCACGGGTGATAGAATTTGGGCCACAACACCGCCCTCTAAATCAATCACCGCGGTTGAAACACCCCGTGTGGTGAAACCGGCAACATCCATCAACAACGGCCCGACCAGCACAACGAGAACCGCTGCGGCCAGCGCCAAGACTACTAGAGCCAAGCGGCGACGCTGCCGCATCGTATCGACACGCGCCATGACGGTTGCTGTAAAGGCCGCCCCGTCGTGCGGTTCTTCGGCCTGGGCAAAGAGGGCCTGCAAGGACGGATCTCGATCTTCGGTCATCGGGCGGTCTCCGCTTGAGATGTTTCTTGGTATGCCGAGAGCAGCTGCTGCAGCTGCTGCGTGCCCCGGCGGATATGGGACTTCACCGTTCCTAGGGGCATATCGGTGAGAGCCGCGAACTCGGGGTGAGTCATGCCTTCGTGATAGGACAGGACCACGCACAGGCGCACGGCCGGCGCCAGCACAGAGAGGGCGCGGTCGAGGTCAATCCCGGCACCGGGTGTGGCGGGTGGCGCTACCTCCGATCCATCGAACGGGCCCGCCTCGCGGAGCGCATCGTTCGCACGGAGGTATTGAAGCCAAGTATTGATGGCGAGGCGTTTGAGCCATGCACCGAATTTGTGCGGTTCGCGCACGCCCGCGATTTGACGCCACGCCTGCAAGAAGACCTGCTGCGACAGATCGTCCGCAAGAACCGTATCGCCGCAACAACGGCGCATCACCTGCCTGATCCAAATTTGGCGGCGACGTACGAGATCGGCAAAGGCGGCGCGGTCGCCGGTGCGCGCAGCGCCAACCACCAACGCCTCGGGGGCGCCGGCATAATCGATCGATGGCCCGGCCAAGCGGCGTCTCCCCGGTGCCGCCCCTTACGCGCCCAAGTTGTCGTTGTATCGTTTGGCGACCTGGGCGGCGACGATCAGGCCGACGCCGATAAACACGAGGATCGCGGCGGACCCCAACAGGGGATAGAGAACCTCGGCCGCCAGGGCCGTGAGCACCCAACCCAACACGGCAACACCCGGCGCGACAAACAACACGATGACACCACCGACCATGAGGTCACGATCCAGGAATTGGTTGCCCCCGGCATTTGCCGCTAACAGTTTCTCGG
>Ga0055584_100004794_pt1 | contig 13228 bp, 8 predicted proteins | sample OSDHelmetaG_FD_58716 | JGI IMG/M metagenome (GOLD analysis project Ga0055584, IMG submission 58716) | Pelagic marine sediment microbial communities from the LTER site Helgoland, North Sea, for post-phytoplankton bloom and carbon turnover... | ecosystem: Environmental > Aquatic > Marine >... | reverse complement strand
AAAAAATCTAATATAATCTAAAAACTACAAACTAGATAAATAATTATGAACATTTTCAGCAGCATCTCTACCTTTAGAAATGGCAGATACAACTAAACTAGCTCCATTTGCAACATCTCCGGCAGCAAAAACTCCTTTTTTACTAGTTGAGAAAGTCTGATCAATCTTAACGTTACCTCTCTGATCTAACTCCAAACCAAACTCCTGTATTAATCCCTCGTGCACAGGATGAACAAACCCCATAGAAAGCATTACCATATCTGCCTCAATAACCCTCACAGTTTCAGGCTTTTCAGTCATCTGCCACTTACCGTCTACTTTAGACCAATCAACCTCTACAACCTCAACTCCTGTCAATTCACCCTTCTTCCCAATAAATCGACGAGTAGAAAGACTCCACATACGCTCACAACCTTCATCATGAGAAGAAGAAGTTCTTAGAGTAGTAGGCCAGTAAGGCCAGGGATTACCTGCCTGACGCTTAGTGGGAGGCTTAGGAAGAATTTCCAATTGTCCAACCCATGAAGCTTTTTGTCTGTTAGCAGTACCAACACAATCACTACCGGTATCTCCCCCTCCTATTACCAACACCCTTTTCCCTTTTGCATTTAGGAGTTCACCCTCAATAGTTTCCCCTCTGTTAACCTTATTTTGCTGCTTTAAATACTCCATTGCAAAATAAATTCCCTTAAGATCTCTGCCTTTTGCAGGTAAATCACGTGGCTTCATAGCTCCAATAGCTAAAACTACAGCATCAAATTCTTTTAAAATAGATTTCCCCTTAATAGTTTCCCCAACAGAAACATTAGTTTTAAATACTATACCCTCAGCTTCAAATAATTTAATCCTTCTATCTATGACTTTTTTATTCAATTTAAAATCAGGTATACCGTAACGCAACAAACCACCAATAGCGTTATCTTTTTCAAAAACTGTAACATTATAACCGGCCTGATTCAACCTATCTGCAACAGATAAACCTGACGGACCAGAACCAATAACAGCTACCTTTTTATCACTACGCTTTTTTGGTATACGAGGTTTAATAAAGCCTAGTTCAAAAGCCTTTTCAATTGTAGAGGCTTCATTCTCACGTATAGTCACAGATTCATCATGAATGGCTAACACACATGATTTCTCACAAGGAGCCGGACAAACACGTCCTGTAAACTCAGGAAAACTATTAGTAGAGTGTAAAATATTACTTGCCTGTTCATAGTCTCCCTTATATAGAGCATCTTGCCACTCAGGAATTTTACTTCCTACAGGACAAGCCCAATGACAAAACGGAACACCACAGTCCATACATCTTGAAGCTTGCAAGCGACGATCCTGATCATCTAAAACCTGTTCCACTTCACCAAAATCGTCAACCCTCTCACTCACAGGCCTGTATCCACTTATTTTACGCTCAACTTCTATAAAACCTTTTGGATTTCCCATAACTATATATTTTAGTATAGGTATTAAACCTAATTCCAAATTCAATCTTAAATAAAACTTATCTAATATATCTACCTACAACACTACTCTCTAATATAAGGAGCATCTTCAGTCTCGGCTAATTTACGTTCTAACTCATCTAACTTTTGTTGTTGCAGGACTTTCTTATATTCAAAAGGAATTACTTTAATGAATTTAGGAAGATATAAATCCCAATTCACCAATATTTCCCTTGCTTTTTCACTGTTAGTATGTAATAAATGCTTACTCAACATAAGTTGAAGTTCTTGCACATCATCATAATCATGAACTGGTCCTAATTCTACCAAACCCTTATTACAGAAATAATCAAAATTGCCGGTTTCATCTAATACATAAGCCACTCCCCCACTCATACCTGCAGCAAAATTTCTACCTATAGGACCTATTACAGCAACTCTACCTCCTGTCATATATTCACAACAATGATCACCAACACCTTCAACAACAGCATTGGCCCCAGAGTTACGAACGCCAAAGCGCTCACCCGCCATACCATGCACATAAAGAAACCCATCAGTGGCACCATAAAGAACTGTATTTCCTATTATAATATTTTCCTCAGGCTTAAAAATAGAGTTTTTAGGAGGTACTACTACTATCTTTCCACCTGAAAGACCCTTACCTAAATAATCATTAGCATCACCCTCAAGACGCAAAGTCACTCCTTTCACCAGGAAGGCTCCAAAACTCTGACCTGCCGAACCTGTAAACGAACAATTAATAGTATCTTTTGGTAACCCCTCTTCTCCATAAACCTTAGAAACCTCACCCGACAACATTGCTCCAACTGTTCTATCAGTATTACCTATAGGAGATGCCATCCACACCTTGGTTTTATTTTGTATTGCAGGTCTGGCCTGACGAATTAATTCATGATCAAGTACATTCTCAATCTTATGACTCTGTATAGAAGTCTGACGCAAAGAATACTTACGCCCCTCCTTAGGAAAGTATGTTAAAGCAGATAAATTAAGACCTTTTGTTTTCCAATTACCTACCTCAGGATCCTGAGTCAACAAATCAGCTCTTCCAATTATTTCATCTAAAGATTTAACACCCATAACAGCCAGGTGCTCACGCACCTCCATTGCTATAAAGGTAAAGAAATTAACCAAGTTTTTATATTTACCTATAAATCGTTTTCTTAATTTCTCATCTTGAGTTGCAATACCTGCTGGACAAGTATTCAGGTGACATTTACGCATCATAACACACCCGAGAACTATCAATCCGGAAGTAGCAAAACCATATTCCTCGGCACCCATAAGAGCCATCTTAATAACATCAAGCCCAGTCTTCAACTGACCATCAGTCTGAATTTTCACACGTCCCCTTAAATTATTCAACACTAATGTCTGCTGAACTTCTGTCAGCCCCATTTCGACAGGCAATCCTGTATGTTTTATTGAACCTAGCGGACTTGCACCAGTACCACCTTCGGTACCACTAATTACTATCAAATCAGCATGAGCTTTTGCAACTCCTGCCGCAACAGTACCTACTCCACTCTCAGATACCAACTTAACACTAATCCGGGCGTTGGGATTAGTACATTTCAAATCAAATATCAGCTGAGCCAAATCTTCAATAGAATAAATATCATGATGAGGAGGTGGAGAAATTAAAGTAATTCCTGGTGTCGAATTACGCAAACGAGCAATAATTTTATCAACCTTAAACCCGGGTAATTGTCCTCCCTCCCCCGGTTTAGCACCCTGAGCTATTTTTATTTGCAATTCATCGGCATTAACCAGATAGTTATTGGTAACTCCAAAACGACCACTTGCAACCTGTTTAATTGCACTACGGGCCTTTGACTTAAAACGACTGGCATCCTCTCCTCCTTCACCTGTATTGCTCCTTCCTCCTATTTTATTCATTGCCATAGCCAAAGCCTCATGAGCTTCTTTAGAAATAGAACCATAAGACATAGCTCCAGTTACAAAACGACGCATTATCGATTCAACAGGTTCAACTTCAGATACATCTATAGATTTTCCTGTCTTCACTCTTAAGAATCCACGCAGAAACAAAGGCGAACGATTATCTTCATCTACCTTTTTAGAATACTCTTTAAACTTACTGTAATCATTCTCTGCAGTGGACCACTGTAATAAACCAATAGTCTCAGGATTCCACCCATGTTTTTCTCCATTTTTTCTAAATGAGTAAACACCAAAATTTTTAAAGGGTTCTTCCTCATTTTTTTCGCTATAAGCCGCATCATGAAACATAGACGCCTCCTTGGCTATTTCATCAAAACCAACTCCTCCAATACGAGAAGCAGTTCCAGTAAAATAAGGATCGATAACTTCACGGGACACTCCTACAGCTTCAAAAATTTGTGCACCATGATAACTCCTAAGTGTTGATATTCCCATTTTAGACAACACTTTCATCAAACCTTTATTTACCGATTTTATATAGTTTTCTCTAGCCTCACCATAATTCATTCTAATTTTGCCTTTTTTAACCATATCATCAATAGTGGCAAAACAAACATATGGATTAATAACACTAGCACCATAACCCAACAATAAAGCAAAATGCATAACCTCACGAGCCTCACCTGTTTCTACAATAAGACCTATCTGCATACGCTTTTTAGTCTTCACCAAATGGTGATGCACAGCAGATGTGGCCAATAGTGACGGTATAGCAGCCTCTTCAACAGATATATTACGATCACTTAAGATTATATAGTTATTATCTTCATCTACTGCTTTCTCAGCGGCCTTACAAATAGATTCAATAGCTTCCTTAAGCCCCTTTCCTCCTTTTTTTACCTTAAAGGTCATTGGGATTGTAGCATAAGTAAACTCCTCACGCCTATAATCCTTTATTTTTCCTAAATCAGTATTTGTAACAATTGGAGAAGCAAATTTTATAGACCTACACTGAGCAGGAGTCTCTATCAATAAATTCTTAGAAACCGACCCTATATAACTAGTTAATGACATCACTAACCCCTCTCTAATTGGATCTATAGCAGGATTAGTTACTTGAGCAAACAACTGCCTAAAGTAAGAAAATAAACGTTGGGGCTTTTCAGAAACAGCAGCCATTGGTGCATCATTCCCCATTGAGCCAACAGGCTCATTTGCGGAAGTAGCCATAGGAAAAATTATCTGTTCAAAATCTTCCTTACTATATCCAAAGGCCTTTAAATAAATATTAAACTTATCTCCCAATGATGAAGGAACTCTTTGCTTAACCTCAATATCGCCAAGACTTATCCTATTTTCTTTTAACCAATTCTCATAAGGATGCAAACGCGACAACTGAGACTTAGTTTCCTCATCAGGAATAATAATACCCAACTGAGTATCAACCAATAATAGTTTACCAGGACGCAATCGTCCCTTAACAACTATCTCCTCCGGTGCAAAGGTCTGAACCCCAACTTCAGAACCCATAACTATCATATCGTCTTTAGTAATCACATAACGTGACGGACGCAGTCCGTTACGATCAAGAGTACCTCCAATAAAACGACCATCTGAAAATACTATAGAAGCCGGTCCGTCCCATGGCTCCATTATAGTACTATGATATTCGTAATAAGCTTTTAAACTAGGGGGTATAGGATTCTTATCATTCCAAGATTCAGGAATTAACATTGTTAATGCGTGGGGCAAAGTATGACCAGTCATAAATAAGAATTCCAACACATTATCTAAAGATGCTGAATCACTTTTACCCGGCTCAATTACAGGAAATAACTTTTTTAAATCTTCACCAAATAAATCATCCGACAAAAGCCCCTCACGAGCCTCCATCCACAGGCGATTACCTTTAATTGTATTAATCTCCCCGTTATGTGCCATCATCCTAAAAGGCTGAGCGAGATCCCAAGTAGGAAAAGTATTAGTACTAAAACGAGAATGTACTAAGGCAATAGCACTGGAAATTTCAGGGTTTTTAAGATCTAGAAAATAATCACCCAACTGCTCCGGGGTAAGCATACCCTTATAAATAAAAGTCTTACTTGAAAGTGATACTATATAAAAATGCTCCTTCTGTTTGAGCACCGATTCTCTAATTTTATTTTCAGTAACCTTACGAGCAACAAAGAGCTTACGCTCTAAAACATCCTGCTCATAATCTCCATGAACAAAAATTTGACGAACAACAGGCTCATTACTTTTAGCAATGTCGCCCAAGACTTTATTATCAACAGGAACATCTCTATAAGATATAAGTTCTAAACCCTCTTCTTCTAATTGAGAATTTAATACACTCATACATACCATGCCCTCTTTTTCATTACGAGGCAAAAATACTAATCCGGAACCATACTTTCCTACCGGTGGAAGGTTCAAACCAAAAGTGCAAAAAAGTCTATGAGGTAACTGCATTAAGATTCCAGCCCCATCACCAGATTTATTATCAGAGCTTTCAGCTCCTCTATGAGTCATATTAACCAACACCTCTAAACCTCGACGAATAATATCGTTAGACTTATTACCTTTAATATTAGCAACAAACCCAATTCCACAATTTTCATGTTCATTAGTGGGATCATACATCCCCTGAGCCTGAGGCAAACGTTCTCGCATTTTCATACTTTAATTTTTTTTCGACTCAAAAAGTCTTACCATAACAAAACGATACAAAAGTAATCAAATTATTTACATTTTGATAGTTTTATATTAGTAAAGATTACATAAAAACAAAAAAAATATCAAAACACTTCTAAACCATAACATCAAATACTATATTTAAAACCCTAACAAAATTAAATACTACAATAGCAATGTAGACATATTTAAACACTAGCGCAACAAAAAATAAATTCAAGAAACCCAAAAAGGCAATGTTTACAGAAAATAATAAATTTCAATACTTTTGCATTATTTTGTTATAATAGTTTGAGTTTTGGTAACAATTCATTACTTTTACACTCTTGTTAGTTTCTAATTATAAACTTATATATTATGTGTGGATTTGCAGTATATACTGGAAAAGACAAAAAACTAAAACTTGATATAGCTCATTGCTTCAGAAATATTGAGCACAGAGGACCAGACAACACAATTATACAAGATTTTCAGGATCATGGATGGATGGGCTTTCACCGGTTAAAAATAATGGATCTATCAGATGCAGGTAATCAACCCATTAACTACAAAAACATCCACCTAGTATGCAATGGCGAGGTCTATAATTATAAAAAACTGAAAAAAGAATATGAGAAATCATTTCCTTTTTGCTCTGAAAGTGATTGCGAGGTTATAATACCCCTATTTATGAAAAAAGGAATAATCGACACGGCAAAAGAACTGGATGCTGAGTTTGCCTGCGTTATTTACGATGACATAGAAAAAAAATATTTTGCAGCACGAGACCCAATTGGTATTAGGCCTCTGTTTTACGGCTACGACAAGGAAAATAAAATTTGCTTTTCAAGCGAAATGAAGAGCCTTCATCCAATTTGTGAAGATGTTAAGCCTTTTCCTCCCGGACATTGTTATGACGGTGAAAAGATGGTTCAATACACTAATATTTCAAAGGTTGAAAAATTTCATAATGATGACCAAGAAGTTATATTTTCAAAAATCAATAAACTACTGACTAAAGCAGTAGAAAAAAGAATTAATGCAGATGCCCCTGTTGGATTTTTATGTAGCGGTGGACTGGATTCTAGTTTAGTTTGCTCAATTGCTGCAAAATTATCAGACAGACCCATAAAAACTTTTGCTGTAGGTATAGAAGATGGTCCCATAGACACCAAATATGCACGTATAGTAGCAGATCACCTAAAATCTGATCACACCGAGGTACTTTTTAAAAAACAGCAAATATTTGATGCCTTAAGTACGTTAATCTATAGCATAGAAACATGGGATATTACTACTATTCGTGCTTCAATGGGAATGTATCTGCTTTGTGAATACATAGCAAAGAACACAGAAATAAAAGTACTCTTAACCGGAGAAATTGCGGATGAGATTTTTGGTTATAAATACACCGATTTTGCTCCTGGTCCGGAAGCCTTTCAAAAAGAAGCTGAAAAAAGACTGGAAGAATTATATATGTATGATGTACTAAGGGCAGATAGATGCATCTCGGTGCATGGATTAGAGGCAAGAGTTCCTTTTGGAGATTTAGACTTTGTTAAGTATGTGATGGCTATAAACCCTGAAAAAAAGATGAACTTTACAGGTATAGGCAAATATTTACTTCGTAAAGCTTTTGAAGATAACTATCTACCCGAGGAAATTATTTATCGTGAAAAAGCTGCATTTTCAGATGCTGTAGGACACAGCGTAGTTGACTATTTAAAAGATTATGCAGAAAAATTATATACTGAAAAGGATTTAAAAGACGCTAAGAAAAAATATCCTTTTGCCACTCCTTTTTCAAAAGAATCTCTTATGTACAGAGATCTATTCGAAAGTCATTTCCCCGGCAGAGCAGAGACTATTAAAGACTTTTGGATGCCTAATAAAGAATGGCCAAACTGCAATGTAAACGACCCTAGTGCAAGGGTACTCCCTAACTACGGGAAAAGCGGAGAATAATAACAATTCTGATCATTATAGAAATCCGGTAAAAATAACCTTGTAATACAAAGGTTAAATTTACCGGATTTTTTTTAACCCTTATAGTGATGATAAAACCAACAAATAGTTTCTATTCCTTTTAAAAATTGCTCAACAGGAAAATTTTCATTAGGACTATGGATAGCATCTGATTCCAAACCAAAACCCATTAAAATAGATTTCATACCCAAAATATCTTCAAAACTTGAAATAATAGGAATACTACCTCCACTCCTAACAGGAACCGGCTTCTTACCATAAACCTTTTCATATGCCTTATCAGCCGCCTTATATGCAGGAATATCTATAGGACAAACATAACCCTGCCCTCCGTGTAAAGGAGTAACTTTGACATTAACACAATCAGGTGCTATCTTCTCAAAGTGAGCCTTAAATAAATCTGCAATTTTATCATGATTTTGGTTGGGAACAAGGCGAGTAGAAATTTTCGCATATGCCTTAGAAGGCAAAACCGTCTTTGCTCCTTCACCGGTGTATCCTCCCCATATTCCACAAACATCAAAAGATGGACGTATACCGGTACGCTCATTAGTGGTATAACCAGCTTCTCCCTGCAATTCATCTACACCAATGGACTTTTTGTAAGCAGCCTCATTATAAGGAGCCTTACCCATTAATTTACGTTCAACATCACTAACTTCAATAACATCATCATAGAACCCGGGTATGGTTATATGATTATCATCATCTGTCATATTAGCGATCAACTTTGCTAATACATTTATAGGATTTGCCACAGCTCCTCCAAATAGTCCTGAATGTAAATCACGATTTGGACCCTCAACCTCTACCTCCCAATAAGCCAATCCACGCAACCCTGTGGTTATAGATGGAATATCACGTGCTATAATGGAGGTATCTGACACTAAAATAATATCAGCATTTAACAGATCCTTATTAGCCTTACAAAATGCAGGCAAACTAGGAGACCCGATTTCTTCTTCACCTTCTATCAAAAACTTAACATTACATTTGAGCAAATTGTTTTTAACTAAATACTCAAATGCCTTAGCATGCATAAAGGACTGTCCTTTATCATCGTCAGCCCCTCTTGCATAAATCTTACCATCCTTAACTACCGGTTCAAAAGGGTCAGTATCCCATAGATCAATAGGATCAACAGGCATTACATCCATATGACCATAAACTAAAACCGTAGGATATGCTGAATCGATTATCTTTTCTCCATAGCAAACAGGATTACCATTAGTTTCCATTACTTCTGATTTATCTGCTCCTGCTTTTAACAAAATTTTCTTCCACTGCTCAGCTGCCCTATACATATCAGGTTTATGATTACTCTCTGAGCTAATAGATGGAATGCGTATTAATTCAAAAAGCTCATCAAGAAATCGCTGCTTATTATCTTTAATATAAGTTTCTAAATTTTCCATATAATTTTTTTTATTCGCAAGAATATATGCAATCACCACAAGTAGCAATTCTAACACACCCCTGCTCTTTTAGTATTTCTATCAAACAAGCTACAACTTCCTTTTGTTCGTCGCAATCTTGACACAAAGGATCTTCGGTATATTTCATAAAAAAAAATTCCAAATCCTCCTCCGTAGGCCTTGATATCCTCCCTTCCACATGTCCGTCAACCAATCTCAATTCCATCATAGAAGTTACACCGGCATCAAGCAACATCATATAATCTTCGTACGACGACTGTACTTGCTCTTCAAGTGAAGGACCCGCTTTACCAGTTGAAAAACAACCTGTTATCACAAAACCTAAAATCAATAAAAAAACAAACACCCTAACCGAGCGTTTCAAACAACTATGATTCATATACATAAATTAAAACCCTGTCTGAAAAACAAATAATATATTTAAAACTTAAAAATAAATTAAAAGCTTTGACAATATACAAAAATCAGGTTCTTTGACAAACAAAAAGCCCCATCTTCGAAGGGGCTTTTTATTACAAACATTGTAAATATGAAAAGTGTCAAAATACCTTTATGCCATATTATGAAACACATTGGTTACATCATCATCCTCTTCAAATTTATTTAAAAGTTTTTCTATAGCTGCCTGCTGTTCTTCATCAAGAGATTTGGTCTCATGCGGAATTCGTTCAAATTCTGCATTAAGAATTTCAAATTCATTCTCTTCCAGGTATTTTTGAATAGGACCAAAACCCTCAAATTCACCATATACCATAATATAGTCATCCTCTACAAAAACCTCCTGCACTCCAAAATCAATCAACTCTAGCTCAAGTTCTTCAACATCAACCCCTTCCTTCACAGCAAGTTTAAAACTACATTTATGATCAAACATATAATCGACACTCCCTGTAGTTCCCAGCGATCCATTATTCCTATTAAAATAACTTCGAACATTAGCTACTGTACGAGTGGGATTATCTGTTGCAGTTTCAACTATCATGGCAATACCAAAAGGACCATAACCTTCATATACCACTTCTTTATAATCTGCCTGATCTTTTGAAGAAGCTTTTTTTATAGCCCTTTCAACATTCTCCTTAGGCATATTGGCAGCCTTAGAGTTTTGTATAAATACCCTTAAACGTGGGTTAGCAGCCGGATCAGGACCTCCACTTTTAACAGCAATAGCAATTTCTCGTCCTATTTTGGTAAAAGTCTTAGCCATATTACCCCAACGCTTTAACTTCCGGGCTTTTCTATATTCAAATGCGCGTCCCATATTATAATTTTTATTTTGGCTTACAAATTTAAACAAATATCAATTATCTGAACCTTCTGAGCCCTGCTCTTTTAAAATTTTATCGGCCTGTTCCATCTCATCATAAAATGTCTGACCATATTTTCTAATAATAGCTTCCTTTAAAAAACGAAATATAGGCATCCCTACTTCATTACCCAAAACCTTAGCAGCTTCACAAATAGGCCACTGATGATAATTAAGCGCCTCAAAATCCTTATACTTTGTAGCCCTTATTGGATACAAATGACAAGAAATAGGTTTCTTAAAATCTATTAAACCCTCATTGTATAACTTTTCTATACTACATTTACATACACCCTTGTCATCAAAATAAGCATAAACACACTCCTTCCCATTTATAATAGGAGTTACCTTATCACCATCCATATCTACTTCCCAAGCACCTTTTCTATCTATCTCTTCCAAAGCTTTTTGCGAAAGCAATGGTTTAACTTTTGGAAGTATAGACTCTAAAATGACAGTCTCCTCATCTTCTAAAGGAGCTCCGGACTCACCTTCAACGCAACAAGCCCCCATGCATTTTGGCAAATCACATATAAAGTGACGTTCAAAAATATCGAGACTAATTAATTTATCATCAATTTGAACCATAGCTCAGTTTTTATAAATAAAAATGCAGCAATTCCATAAAGGAACTGCTGCACAAAGAAATAATATTTATTTCATTACAACAATGTTATCAAGCTCTCACCTGTCATTTCCACAGGTTTTTCTATATTCATAAGAGTTAATATTGAAGGTGCTACATCAGCCAGGATGCCATCCTTCACCTCTCCCTTTCTATCTGTAACCCAAATAAAAGGAACAGGATTCAAAGAATGAGCCGTATTAGGTGTGCCATCAGCATTTATTGCATTATCTGCATTACCATGATCAGCAATAATAATGGCCTCATATCCATTTTCCTTCGCAGTTTCAATCACTTCCTTTAAACAATTATCAACAGCATTAACAGCCTTTAAAATTGCCTGATATTCACCTGTATGACCAACCATATCCCCATTTGCAAAATTTAAAGCAATAAAATCAAATTTCTGCTTTTTTAATTCAGCAACCATCTTATCCTTAACCTCAAAAGCACTCATTTCAGGTTGCAAATCATAGGTAGCCACCTTAGGAGAATTTACAAGTATACGCTCCTCTTTATCAAAAACAGCCTCGCGACCTCCTGAGAAAAAGAAAGTAACATGGGCATATTTCTCAGTTTCTGCCATACGAAGTTGAGCCTTACCCTTCTCCGCAACAACCTCACCTAAGGTACGACTTACATTATCCTTATCAAATAAAATATGCATATCCTTAAATGAAGCATCATAGGGAGTCATAGTACAATAATACAAAGGTATAGTTTTCATACCTTCTTGTGGCATATCACGTTGCGTTAACACCTCTGTTATCTCACGAGCTCTATCGTTTCTAAAATTAAAGAAAATAACAACATCACCCTCTTGAATAGTTCCAACAGGTTTTCCATTATCATCTACATTAACTATAGGTTTAATAAATTCATCGGTAACACCAACATCATAAGAAGCCTGAATCTCTCCTAACAAATCAGAACTAGACTCACCTTTTCCATTAACCATAACATCGTATGCCATCTTAATTCTATCCCAGCGCTTATCCCTATCCATAGCATAATAACGACCTATAACGGATGCCACCTGAGCATTATTACCTTTAATATGATCCATTAATTCACCCAGATATCCCTTTCCACTTTTAGGATCAGTATCACGACCATCCATAAAAGCATGTACAAATAACTTATCTATACCTGCATTGGAGGCAACATCAGTTAATTTATGCAGATGCTCTTGACTACTATGAACACCTCCTTTTGACAAAAGCCCTAAGAAGTGAACTTGTTTATCATTTTCCTTTGCATATGATAAAGCCTTAACCAACTCTTCATTCTGTGAAATAGAATTATCACGAATAGCAAGATTAATCTTAACCAAATCCTGATAAACAACGCGTCCAGCTCCAATATTTAAATGTCCCACTTCCGAATTACCCATTTGCCCGTCAGGCAATCCTACGCTCTCACCTGATGCTTGAAGTCTGGAATTAGGATATTTAGCAACAAGGCTATCAAAATAAGGGGTATCACCTTTATATACCACGTCTGAATCAGACTTATCACCATAACCCCAACCATCTAATATTACCAAAATAGTTTTCTTACTCATAAGAAGGAATTTTATTTGTTATAATACATTAACAGCTCTTAAACATAAAAGTTTATTCCCATAATGTACCCAGCACTACACCCTATAATGCAGTAATATAAGCACTCAACAAAAATACCTAAAAAAGCTAAAAATCAAAGACTAAAAGTGTTAATCAAAGCAAGCAACTGTAATAAAACAATAAAGCCGGCAAAAAGCCGGCTTTATTGTGGTACCACCTGGAATCGAACCAGGGACACATGGATTTTCAGTCCATTGCTCTACCAA
>Ga0055584_100004793_pt1 | contig 13229 bp, 12 predicted proteins | sample OSDHelmetaG_FD_58716 | JGI IMG/M metagenome (GOLD analysis project Ga0055584, IMG submission 58716) | Pelagic marine sediment microbial communities from the LTER site Helgoland, North Sea, for post-phytoplankton bloom and carbon turnover... | ecosystem: Environmental > Aquatic > Marine >... | reverse complement strand
CCGCGTCGTCGTCGTCGGTCGCGTCGTCGTCGTCGTCGTCCGCCGCGTCGTCGTCGTCGGTCGCGTCGTCGTCGTCCGTCGCGTCGTCGTCATCGGTCAGGTCGTCGTCGTCCGCCGCGTCGTCGTCGTCCGCCACATCGTCGTCGTCAGCCGCCACGTCGTCGTCGTCGGCCCCGTCGTCGTCGTCGGGCCACTCCAGTCGGCCGCTGTCGTTGCAGGCCCCGACGCCGAGCAGAAGGAGGACCGCGAGCAAGCGAAGGAGACCGATTCGACTCATGACCCGCAGCTTGGCCCGGCGAGCGCGCCGGTCAACCCGCTGTCTTCACCTCGACTCGGGAGTTTCCAGGGCGGATGCTCGTCCCGTGAGTCCGGCAGCCGCCCAGGCAATTCAACTGCTCGTAGGCGCCGTCGCCGCCGCTTCGGTCTGGCGCTGGCGCCCGCCCCCGCGCACCGCGCGGCTCGTCCCCCTCACCCTGCTCTTCGCGCTCCTCGCGCTGCTCCCCGCCCCCCTCGGCCCCTGGCTCAGCGGCAAGGAGGGCCTGGGCGAGGCCTTGACCGTGGGGGTCCTGGTGGCGCTGGGGATCCGCGGCGTCCGCGAGGCGCCCGGGGTGGCGGTCTGCGCCGCCGCGCTGCTGCTCGAGGAGCTCTCGTGGTTCCAGCCGCTGCTCGACTACCCGACCCCGGCGCCGCTGGCGACCCTGGGCTCCACGGCCTCGGCGGCCAACCTGCACAACATCCCCGCCCTGGACTTCGCGTGGCGGGCAGGGCCGGTCGCGGTGGTCGCGGCGCTGGCGGTGTGGCCGCGAGCGCGGCGCGGACTGCCGCACCTCGATCGCAGCGCGCTCATCGGGCTGGGGGGCCTGCTTCTGGGCACGGCGCTGCTGAGCCTGGGACTCCCCGAGGAGCCCTTGGACGAAGCCCTGGAGCTGGGGCTGGTGCTGCTGGTCTGGCTGGCCTGGCGGCGCGAGGCGCCAGCTACTCGTTCTTCTCCTTCGTGAGCTCTTCGTCCATCTCGTAGTCCACCTCTTCGGCGTCGACGGGCTCCAACTTGCTCTCGGAGAAGGTGTTCCGCCACAGCAGGTGGAACTTGTCGAACTGCATGTCGAGCCCGCCCGCGGCCTTCTTCTCGGCCTTGAAGACGCCAGTCATCTTCACGGTGCCGCCGGCCTCCACGAGGGTCTTGGTCGCCTTGCCGTCGGCGTTGGCGAACTCCTGGCCGTTGGGCGCTCGGATGCCCATCTCCCGGGTGTCGACCCAGCCCACGTTCTTGCCCGTGTAGGTGCACTCGAACTTCAGCGTCGACACGCCGGTCGTCAGCTTCGCGCTGTCCAGGCTGCAGTCGAAGGGGCCGGCGCTGAAGGAGTTTCGGGCAGCGGGCAGCTGGAACTCTTCGGCCTCATGAACGGCGCCCTTGGCCGCGACCTTGCTGAACCCCGCCAGCGTCAGCGTGAACTCGTCGACGTGGAGGCCGGAGTCGGCCTTGATCTTCAGGGTCTGGGACATCGAGCCGCCGGGCTTGATCAGCTTGGGCTTCTTGTCCTTGCCGCCGTTGGGCTGCTCCTGCTTCTTGCCCAGGTCGAACACCGGCGCCGAGGGCTGGAAGTAGTAGTAGTCGTTCCCGTCGTTGACGATCTTGGCCTTGACCTGGATCAAGGTCGCCTGGGCGTGGGCCCCCTTGAGGTGGATGGTCAGATCGTCAATCGACACCGGGTCCGCCACGACCATCCAGTTTTCGTGGTCTTCGTCCTCGTCCCCCGCGGCGGCGACGATGGGCAGGAACAGGGCGACGGTCAGGCAGGCGAGATCGAGACGCATCAGGCACTCCAGTCGGTGGTCGCCCGGCGTTTACCACGGGGGACGACGGCGCCGGAACCGATCCGGTCAGCGCCCGCGGCGGGCCCGATCCATGTCGCGCTTGGCCGTCGCCGCCCGCTCGTCCTGCCGCTTGTCGAGGAGCTTCTTGCCCTTGCCCAGGCCCAGCTCGAGCTTCACCCGGCTGCCGTCGAAGTACAGCGACAGCGGCACCAGCGTGAACCCCTGGCGGCTGACGGCGCCGATGAGCTTGTCGATCTCTCGCCGGTGGAGCAGCAGCTTGCGGTGGCGCAGGGGCTCGTGGTTGTTGCGGTTGGCCTTCTCGTAGGGCGGGATGTGCACGCCGACGAGCCAGGCTTCGTCCTGCTCCAGGCGGATGAACCCCTCGGCGATCTGGACCTTGCCCTCGCGCAGCGACTTCACTTCGGACCCCAAGAGGACCAAACCGGCCTCGAAGGTGTCATCAATGGCGAACTCGCGACGCGCACGGCGGTTCGTGGCGATGGTGCGCTGGGTCTTTGTCTTGGAGGCGTTGGATGACATGGGCCGCGGAGGGTACCAGCGTGGGGCGAACGTGCCGTCAGGGTTCATTGACACCCCTGGGGCCCTGTGCTCCATTCGCGCGCCCGTGAAGCCCCTCCTCCTCGTAGCCGCCGTCGTCCTCAGCGCTTGCGGCCACACGGCCCCGAGCGAGGGCCGGCCCGTCGGCACGGAGATCGGCCACCAGGCTCCCGGGTTCGACCTGCCGCTGCTGAACATGGACGGCCGAATCGCGCTGTCGGACCTGCGCGGCAAGGTCGTGCTCGTCAGCTTCTGGGCCAGCTGGTGCGGGCCCTGCCGGGCCGAGGTCCCCGCCCTGGAAGCCGCCGCGAAGCAGCTGGCCGGCAAGGACGCCGTCATCCTCGGCATCAGCCTCGACGACACCCGGGACGACGCGATGGGTTTCCTTCGCGCCCTCCCCGTCACCTACCCCATGGCCCTGGACCTCGGCGGCGGTGCCGTCGGCGCTCCGTGGCGCGCCCATCAGATTCCCCTGACCGTCCTCCTCGACAAGAACGGAGTCGTTCGCCGGCGCCACGTGGGCTACTCGCCCTCGATGGTCCGGCAGCTCCAGGTCGAGATCGACGAACTCCTGCAGGAGTAGACATGAGCAAGGCAGCCCCCTGGATCCTCATCGTGCTCGCGCTGGTCGGCATCGGCCTCGCGAACCACCTGACCGACATCCACTACCAGCTCAAGTACCAGCCGGAGATCGACTTCGACTCGGCGTGCGAGGTCAACGAGACGGTCAGCTGCAAGAAGGTCAACAGCAGCAAGTACTCGTCGATCCAGATGGGCGGGCGCGAGCTGCCCGTCTCGCTGCCGGCGGTGCCCTTCTACGCCGTGATCATCCTGCTCGCCCTGCTCGGCGCGCTGGGCAAGGACGAAAAGCGGGGCGGGGCCTTCGGCCTCATCGTGCTGCTGACCCTGCCGGCCCTGGCGTTCTCGCTGTGGCTGGTCTTCGTGCAGGCCGCCCTGCTCAAGACCTGGTGCCTGTTCTGTCTGGGCCTGGACGCGGTGACACTCGCAACCCTGGTCGTGGCGCTGCTGGGCCACGGCGGCGGATTCAAGGCCGCAGCGTCCGACGGCGTGGGCGCTGACAAGCAGCTGTTCTTCCTGGGCGCGGTGCTCGGCCTCGTCGTGCTGATGGTCGGCTGGGGCAGCTACAACAGCCGCGTCGACAGCGCCAAGCCGCCGAGCCTGGCGACGGGTGCGACGACGCCGTCCGAGGACGGCAGCACCGAAGCGGCCGAAGAGGAGATCAGCCCCGAAGAGCGAGCGAAGGCCCTCGAGGAGACGAAGGCCGCGGTCACCGAGTTCCTCGCCAGCTACGACTCGCTGGAGACGGTGGACATCGCCATCCAGCCCTTCGACGCCGTGAAGGGGAACCCCGAGGGCATCATCACCGTCGTCGAGTTCGCCGACTTCGAGTGCCCCCACTGCAAGCTCGCGGGCTACTTCATGCAGCCGGTCATCCACCAGTACGGCGAGTACGTCCGCTTCATCTTCAAGAACTACCCGCTCGGCACCGACTGCAACCCCGGCCTGGGCCGCGACCTGCACCCCGATGCCTGCGAGGCGGCCGTGGCCGTCCAGTGCGCGCGCCGCCAAGGCAAGTTCTGGGAGATGCACGACGAGGTCTTCAACAACCAGGGGGCCCTGGGCACCCGGAAGATGCGGAAGATCGCCGCCGGCCTCGAGCTGGACATGAGCAAGTTCGACCCCTGCCTGGAAAACCCGGCGCTCATGGACGAGGTCAGGACCCAGGTGCTGGACGGCAAGGCCATCGGCATCACGGGCACGCCGAGCTTCTTCGTCAACAACCGCACCCTCCCCTCGCCGCACCCGGTGCTGGTCGAGGCGGCGCTGCGGCGGGAGCTGAAGGCGATGGGCATCACCGACCTGCCCGAAGACGCCGACGGCATCTTCCCCGAGTAGTCCGCTGGACTCCTGGCTCGCCCTGGGGGCTCGGGTTCGCGATGGGCGCAAGGAGCTCGTCGCGGCCTACCTGCACGATCTCGGCACCCTCGGCCTGACCGAGGACCACCCCGGGCTGCACTTCGGCGACGAAGGGCCGCTGCTGTCGGGCGATCCCTCGGAGTGGGGCCCCGTCGCCGCGCCCAACCCCACCGAGTTCGTGCTGCTGCAGGCGTGGTTCCCGGGCGACGCCGACGGCGAGGCCCTGCGCCAGAAGCTCGCCGAGCGCTTGTTGGAGCTGGGCGAGGAGCACGAGCCGGAGCTTCGGTCCGTGGCCGACGAAGACTGGAGCGCGAGCTGGAAGGCGGGCTGGGTGCCTGTCCGCCTGAGCCCCCGGCTCTGGGCCGTTCCTTCCTGGTTGGACGCGCCCCCCCTGGCGCCCGGCGAGGTGGCCCTCAGCATCGACCCGGGCATGGCGTTTGGCACCGGGACCCACGCGACGACGGCGGGCTGCATGGCGCTGGCCGACCGGTGGCTTGCCTCGCGCGCGGGCGCGACTGTGTTGGATGTAGGCACGGGGACCGGCCTGCTGGCGTTCGGCGCCCTGGCCCTGGGGGCGTCACGAGCGTTGGGCGTGGACCCCGACCCCGCCGCGGTCGAAGCGTCCGTCGCCAACGCCGCGGCCAACGGGCTCGGGGATCGATTCGAGGCCCGGCTCGGTTCTACGGACGCAGCCCCCGGCCGGTGGGACCTGGTGTTCGCCAACCTGCTGGCCCCGCTGTTGGAACGCCTCGCCGCTGAGCTCGCCGCCGCGGTGGCACCGGGCGGAGCCTTGCTCGTGTCGGGGCTGCTGGAGCGGCAGGGCCCCTCGGTCCTGGCGGCGTTCGCGGCCCAGGGGCTGGTCGAGGCCGAGCGGGTGGCCGACGGAGGCTGGCTGGCGCTGCGGCTGTCGGCCGGCGACACTGCCGCCCAATGAGCGCTCAGGCCACCCTCGAAGCCGCCTTCCGCGACGCCGCCGCCCGCCTGCAACCCGGCACCGCCGGCCTCCCCCGCAGCGCCGACGTGCTGCGGTCCTGGCTCGTGATCCACCGGGTTCGCAAGCACTTGTCGTGGCTGGAGGCGGCCGAGCAGCTGGTCGACGCCGCCGAGCCGACGCCCGCCTGGCTGGCGGTCCTGTGCGATGGCTGGGTGGTGCGTGCTTCGGGGGGCTTCCGGGGCGCCGCCGAGGCCCTCCTCCCCCGCCTGCCCGACTCCCCCGATGCCGTCGCCGCGCTGCTCCGCTACTGGCGGATTACGGGTCGACCCGACGCCTTCGACCGCGCCCGCGCCTTGGTCCCGACCGCCCCGACCACCCCCGACGAGGCCGCCGCCAACTACGCGCTGTGGTGCGCCACGGCCGACGTCGAGCAGCGCCGCCTCGCGACCGACGCCCTGGACGGCCTGTCGTTCGCCGACCTGCCCTTCCGCCACTGGGCCATGCTCGCCGACCTGCGCGACCTGCCCCGCGGTCCCCAGGACGCCGCCGACGCTGTCGCCACTCGCCCCCTGTCCGACGCCGCCGACGCCGCCGCCCGGGTCCAGCCCCTGGCCGCCCTGACCCTCCCGGTGCTCCAGGTCGAGGTTCGCTGGTGGCTGGAGAGCGAGCTGCAAGAAGGGCCCATGTCCGAGGCCGCGACGTTTGCGTGGCCCGCGGTCCGGCTGCGGTTCGCCCGGCTGACGGTGCGCGACCAGATCCGCTTCGGCGCCCACCTCGACGGCGACGACCGGGGTGAGCTCGAAGACGCGGGCGTCGTCGGGCCGTGGATGGAATCATTAGTCGAGGAGCTCGATCTGGGCGGCCTCATCGGCGAAGTGCAGCGCCGCCGACGGAGCCCCTCGCGCATGCGGAGGCGCTGAGCGTGTCCCGCCTACTCATCACCGGGGCCGCCGGCTACATCGGCTCTCACGTGGCCGTCGAGCTGCTGCAGGCCGGCCACGACGTGGTCGTGCTCGACGACCTCTCGGCCGGGCACGCCGACGCACTCGTGCGGGCGGGCCAGCTCGGGGGGACGCCCGTCGACTTCGTGCTCGGTCGCGTCGAAGACCCCGACGCCCTGGACCGCGCCCTCACGGAGTTCGGCCCCGTCGACGCGGTGCTGCACTTCGCCGCGCTGAAGTCGGTGCCCGAGTCGGTCGCTCAGCCTCTGCGCTACTGGTCGGTGAACGTCGGCGGGACCCAGGCCCTGTGCGAAGCCATGGTCCGCCACGACGTGCGCCGCGCCGTCTTCTCGTCCACCGCCGCCATCTACGGCTCCGACGCGCCGATGCCCGTCGACGAGGCTGCGCCCGTCGAGCCCGAGAGCCCTTACGGCCGCACCAAGCTCGCCGCCGAAGGCATCTTCCGCGACGCCGCCGCGGCCCACGGCTGGCAGGTCCTGCTGCTGCGGTACTTCAACCCGGTGGGCGCCCACCCGTCGGGCCGGATCGGCGAAGACCAGGAGCGACCGGCGAACCTCGCGCCCATCGTGCTGGGCGTCGCCCTGGGCGAGCGCGACGGCCTCGTCGTCCACGGCACCGACTACGACACCCCCGACGGCACCGCGGTGCGCGACTTCCTGCACGTGCTCGACCTGGCGACCTGCCACCGGCTCGCCGTCGAGGGGCTGCCGAAGCTCGGCGACGGCGACGTCCGCGTCTACAACATCGGCACCGGCCGCGGCTCGTCGGTGCTGGAGTTGATCGCCGCCGCCGAGCGGGCCTGCGGCCACGCCATCCCCTACTCGGTGGGCCAGCGCCGGCCCGGCGACCTGCCCGCCGTCGTCGCCGACCCCCGCCGGTTCGAAGCGGACTTCGGCTTCCGCCCCCAGCGGGACCTGGACTCCATGCTCGCCGATGCCTGGGCCTGGAGCCTCGCCCAGCGCAGGAAGCCTTGGCGGCGCGGCGACGGGGCCCTCGCCGACCTCACCATGGACGACGACTGATCCGTCCCGGGTAGAGTCCGCTTCCATGGTCCGCCTGCTGCCCCTGCTGCCCCTGTTCCTGCTCGTTGCCTGCGAGCCGGTCGGGGATCCGACCCCGGGCACGGCCGTCGAGCTGACCCTGTCGACGCCTCAGTGCGAGCCCGACTTCGTGCCCGACGACCACTTCTTCGTCGCCGACCACTTCTTCGAGGTGCAGTGGCGGACCCTTTGCGTGCGCGACCGGTCTTCCTTTGCGTGGCAGGCCGTGAAGGTCTCGCTGTGGGACGACCGCGCGGAGGACATCTGGAACGTCTGGTTCCTCGACCCGGAGTTGGAGTCGGTGCGCTACGGCGACGCCGACCTGCCTGGCGTGGTGGACCCGGCCAACGACGCGTTTCCCAGCGCCCTGGAGCGGGTGCCTCCCCTGGCTCCCCTGCCGGCCGGCGATTACCGGGTCGAGGTCTGGGGCGTCCTGGAGAACCTGGGCGACAGCCAGCGGGCCGAGGTGCGGCTGACGGTGCTGCCGTGACGTGGCTGCGCTCGGCGCTGCTTGCGCTGGTCCTGCTGCTGCCGGCCCTCGCCTCGGCGGCGGTCCCGCGCCTCGCCGTCACCTACTTCGCCAACAACTCGGGCAACGCCGAGTTCGATCCCCTCGGCCACGGCCTCGCCGACATGCTCATCACCGACCTCGCCGGCGTGTCGACGCTGCAGGTGGTCGAGCGCACCCGCCTCAACGAAGTCCTGGGCGAGCTGGAGCTGCAGCGGAGCGGCTTCATCGACCCCTCCACAGCGGCGGCCGTGGGCAAGGGTCTGGGCGCCAGCTACGTGCTCGTCGGTTCGTTCGCGGCCATCGAGCCGGAGATGCGCATCGACGCGCGCATCGTGGACGTGGCCACCCAGGAGGTCGTCCAGGGGGCGTCGGTCACGGGGCCCTCGGCGGAGTTCTTCCTGCTGGAGAAGGAGCTCGCCACCAACGTGATCGAGCAGCTGGGCGTGACCGTTTCGGCCCGCGAGTCGGCGCGCATGGGGCGGGTGGCGACCGAGTCGTTCGAGGCGTTCAAGGCCTACAGCTCGGGGCTGGCGGCCCTGGACTCGGGCGCGCTGGAGTCCGCGCGCAAGGCCATGGAGGAGGCGCTGGCGGCCGACGACCGGTTCCGGCTGGCGTCGACGATGCTGGACGACCTGCGCAGCAAGATGGCCGCGGCCCTGGAGGCGCGGAAGGACCGCCTGTCCGAGCTCGCCGCGAGCCTGCTTTCGGCCGTGCAGCGGCTCAAGGAGTCCAACGGCCCGTGGGCCGAACTGGGCGAGCTGCTGATGGAGGCCCAGACCACGCTGGCCACGGGCATGCACCACGAGGAGCTCAACACGATCGCGGTGCGCATCCTGGAGCTCGAGCTGCCCGAAGCCATCACCGTGGGGGCCTACCCCGGCTCGCCCGCCGTCAACGACTGGGCCCTGGGGTCGGCGGCCAACTCGGCGGCCTCGCTGTTGCGGCAGGCCGACTTCCTGGCCTACGGGCAGGCCTACCTGGAGCGCTACCCCCAGGGCGTGTACGCCTTCGGAATCCAGTCCCAGATGGCCCGCCTGCTGGAGAGCCTCGAAGAGCAGGAGGCCAACCGGAGCTTCCGGCAGGCCGCCCTGGACTACGGCACGTCCCAGGCCGACCGCCTGTGGTGCCACGACGCCGCGGACCCCAAGACGAAGCTGCACCGCTGCCGCACCTGGTTCGAGACCGCGTCGGCGGCGGAGGTGGACGCCGACGTGGACGAGGACGCCCGCGAGGCCTACATCCGCGTGGCCGTGAACCTGGGCCAGACCGACGAGCTGGTGCCCCTGCGCGACGCGGCGAAGGCCAAGGACCCCTACTCCGACGAGACGATCGCCCTGGACCGCGCGGTGTCCAACGCCGACCGCCAGCGGGCGACGCTGACGAAGAAGCTGGCCAGCCTGGAGACCAACCGGGGCACCGACAAGCTGCGCGCCCGGCACTTCCGCGACGCGATCTTCGAGCTGCTCGACTTCTCTCGGGTGGACGAGGCGCGGGCGCTGGTGGCCGAGTTGCTGGCCGCCTTCCCCGACGAGGACACCAGCTACCGCACCGCCATGGAGTTCCACCTCCGCGTGCGCGAGGCGCAGAAGGCGCTCGACGTGGTCCCCCAGTGGGAGGCGATGGTGGCGCGGGTGGGCGAGGACGACGGCAAGGTCCAGCCCCAGCTCGTGCAGCGGGCGCGGCAGGCCCTGGACGAGCCCGAAGAGACCCCGCGGCAGGCGTACCTGCTGCAGTACCAGGCGACGAAGCTGCTGCAGTTCAAGCAGTTCGACGAGGCCGGCGACCGGCTGGTGAAGCTGGCCGAGACCTTCCCCCACTACAAGTACATGGACGCCGCCTCGGCCTGGCAGATGGCGGCGACGGCGTACCAGCAGGCCTGGAACCGGCCGGGGGTGCTGCGGGCGTACGCCGCGATCCTCCGCGACTTCCCCGACAGCCCCGAGGCCACGACCGCCCGCACCATGATGAGGTTCTACGGCCCATGAGACTCGCCCTGCTCCTGCTCGCGCTCCTGCTGCCGGCGACGGCCGCGGCCCGTGACGTCACCGCGGCCATCGTCTACTTCAACAACGAAGGCAACGACGAGCTGAAGATGCTCCGGCTCGGGCTCGCGGAGATGCTGATCGTCGGGGTGGCCAACGCCGAGGGCGTCACGGTCGTCGAGCGCAGCCGCATCAACGAAGTGCTGGCCGAGCTGGAGTTGCAGAGCAGCGACGCCATCGACCAGAGCACGGCCGTGGCGGTGGGGCGGGGCCTCGCTGTCGACAAGGTGGTGTTCGGTGGCTACCTGGAGGTGCTGGGGCAGTTCGTGGTGACCGCGCGCGTCGTGGACATCGAGACCGGCAAGGTGGACGGCGGCAGCAAGCTGGCCGGGACCGTGGCCGACTTCAGCTCCATGGTCGATCAGCTGGCGGCGGAGCTTCCGCCGGTGCTGCGAGGCGACGGGGACGACGGCGCGAACGGGACGACGGGAGGCACCGGCTCGACGGGTTCGACGGGCGTCACGCGGGGGTCCAGCGACCCGCCCGCCACCACGCCCACGCCCGCGCCATCGGCAACCCCCGAGCCCACGGCCGAAGCGACGCCCGCCCCCACCGCTGAGCCGACGCCGACGGAAGCGGCCCCCGCGACCCCCACCGACCCCATGGGCGCGGCGCTGGCGTTCTCCGAAGGCCTGGACTACCTCGACCGCAAGGACCTCAAGCGCGCCCGCGAGTCCCTGCGGCGCGCCATCGACCTGGACCCGAGCCTCGACCCCGCCCGCACGGCCCTGGCCGGAATCAACATTTGATCGCCCTGCTGCTGGCGCTGCTGCCGGCCCTCGCCCTGGGCTGCGAGCCGGCCGACGACGTCCCCCCCGAACAGCTGCCCGCGATCGTCGTCGACTTCAGCTTGCAGCTCCGGGCCGCCCGCGCCGCCGACGACGCCGAAGCCGCCGCCGCCTGCCTCGTCGCCCTGGGCCGCATCGACCGCGACCTGGGCCGCCACGCCGAGGCCCGCGGGCGCTTCGACGAAGCCCTCGCCCTGGACCGCAAGCGGGGCGACGAGGCGGCCGAGGCGTCGGACCGCATGCAGCTGGGCCTCAGCGACCTGGAGCTGGGCCGGGCAAAGGCAGCCCAGAAGCACTTCGAAGGCGCATTTCGGATCTACAAGGCCCTGGGCGATCCCATCGGCGCCGCCGACGCGCTCACCAACCTGGGGCTGGCCCGCCACGACGCCTGGGACCTGGACGACGCAGCCAGCGCCTTTCACACGGCCGCCGGCCTGTTCGCCGCTGCCCGGGACCCCCAGGGCCTGGGCGACGCGCTGACCAACCTCGGGGTGGTGCGCGCCGACCGAGGCGACTTCGCCGGCGCCATCGACGCCCTGCGCCAGGCCATCGACGCCTTCGACCAGGCCGGCGACCCCGGGGGCCGCGGCGCCGCCCTGCACGACCTCGGCAACGTCTACGCGGACCTGGGCGACTGGGAGCAAGCCGCCGCCCTGTACCGCCAGGCTCGCCCCCTCGCCGCGACCGAGGAGCAGCGCTCCGCCGCCGACGAGGCCCTGGGCCACCTCCTGCTGGCCCAGGGCGACGCCGACGGAGCGCGGGCCCAGTTCGACGCGGCCCTGGCCGGCGCCGACCCGACGGATCGGGCCGGACTCCTGCTCAACCTCGCCGAGACCGAGGAACAGCTGGGGCTCGATCCCACGGACCGCCTGCGCGCCGCCATCGCCGCGGCCCGGGAGTCCGGCGACCGCCCCACCGAGTGCGCCGCCGGCATCGCCCTGGGCGACCACCTGCTCGCCCTCGATCCCCCCGCCGCCTTCGCCGCCTTCAAGGCCGCCGCCGCCCTGGCCACCCGCCTCGCCCTGCCGGACCTGCAGTGGCGGGCCTGGCATGGCATCGCCCTCGCCGAGCAGGCCCGCGGCGCCGGCGACGGCCTGACTCCCCTGCGCAACGCCGTCGAGCTGCTCGAGGAGTCGCGCCGGGGCCTGCAGGGACTCGACCCCTGGACCGCGCGGCAGTTCCTGCGCGACCGCCAGCAGGTCTACGCCGACCTCGTCGACGCCCTGCTGGCCAGCGGGGACGGAGCCTCGGCCCTGCTCTACTCCGAGCGCATGCGCTCCGCCGAGCTGAACGGCAGCGGCGCCCCCGCCGACGACGCCGAGCGCCGCTTCGCCGAGCTGTCGGGGCGCCAGGAGCGGCTGCAGCAGGCCCTCGCCCGGGAGGAGGTCGCCCCCGAGTCCCGCCGCGACGGCGAGCGCATCGCGGCCCTGCGCAAGGAGCTGGCCGACGCCCGCGTCGCCTTCAGCCGCTACGTCGACGAGCTCCGCAGCTCCTACCCCGACTTCGACCGCCTCGTGCGCGTCGACCCCGCCGACATCGAGGCGTGGCAGCGAGACCTCGGGCCGGACGAGGTCGTGGTCCAGCCCATCGTCCTGCCCGACCGCCTCGCGCTGCTCGTCTTCACCGCCGAGCGGCTGGACTCCGTCGAGGTCGCCGTCACCCAGGCGGAGCTGGAGACCCGCATCGGCCGGGTCCTCCGCACGATGCGGTCGCGGCGGCTGTCGAACCCCGAGCGCCTGCACGAGCACCTCGACGCGCTCGGTGGCTGGCTGTGGGAGCCGATCGCGCGCCAGCTCGCCGGCAAGAAGCGCGTCATCGTCGTGGCCGGAGGCCCCCTGCGCTACCTGCCCCTGCAGCTGGCGCGGCGGGGCGGCCGCTACCTCGTGGAGGACCACGACGTCGTCAACGTCGCCAACGTCGGCAGCCTCAAGCGCACGAACGATGAAGCTCTGCGGCTGCGCGGCGACGGGCTGCTGGCCCTGGGCAACCCCGACGGGACCCTGCCCGCCGCCGACGTCGAGGTGGACCGCCTGGGCGCGCTGTTCCCCGGCGCCCTCATCCGCCACGGAGCCGACGCCAGCCTCGCCCGCCTCACCGCAGACGGCCCCGGCCGCCGGGTCGTGCACCTGGCGACCCACGGCGTGCTGGACAGCGCGGCGCCCGAGCGCAGCTACATCGTGCTCGGCGGCGGCGACCGCCTCGCCTACCTCGACATCCCCGGGCTGTACGAGCCCCTGCGGGACGCCTCGCTCGTCGTGCTCAGCGCGTGCGAGACCGCCGTGCCCCTCGCCCCGGAGGCCAGCGGCTCCGGCGTCCAGGGCGGGGGCCTGGAGATCGCGGGGCTCGCCAACCAGTTCCGCCGGGCCGGTGTGCCCCGCCTCCTCGCGTCCCTGTGGCAGGTCAGCGACGAGTCGACCCAGGCCCTCATGGTCCGCTTCTACGGCGCCCTGGGCGAAGGGCGAACACCGTCAGAGTCCCTGGCGGCCGCCCAGCGCGCGCTGATCGCCGATCCGGGCACCGCACACCCGTTCTACTGGGGCCCCTTCGTGCTGATCGGCACACCCCGCTGATCAGCTGCCGGCGGCCAACCCCGCCAGATTTGGCGGGAATTCCCATCAGCCCTGGCGCGAGGGGATCGCAG
>Ga0055584_100004792_pt1 | contig 13229 bp, 15 predicted proteins | sample OSDHelmetaG_FD_58716 | JGI IMG/M metagenome (GOLD analysis project Ga0055584, IMG submission 58716) | Pelagic marine sediment microbial communities from the LTER site Helgoland, North Sea, for post-phytoplankton bloom and carbon turnover... | ecosystem: Environmental > Aquatic > Marine >... | reverse complement strand
ATATCGTTCTTGGTTTTTAAATATGGCCGATAATACAATCGTAGAATCAATGCCAATGCCGGCACCAATGTTAAAAATTGGTAATAAGGAAATTAATTGTTGGACAAAATTTAATTATAATATAGATGGTAAAACGATGCAAGATTTAATTCGATACATACAAACTACATTTGAAATAATACCGTATATGATACTATATCAATCAAGTATAGTATATAGTGAAGGTGATGATACCGACAAATCATTATATGAAATGTTTAAAAAGGAATATTCTATTGATGTTAAAATACATAATGTAGTTTTAACAATAGTAGATACAACTATTGAAAATAATTTACCTCCTATTATTTTATTTTAATATATTGAATGGTAATATTTCATTTTATTACCACGATGACGTAATTTAGAGGATCCGCCTTTCATATCATCGAGTTGTGTTCCAGCTTGCACCTCTGGTTGTGTTCCAGCTTGCACATCAGCTTGCACCTCTGGTTGTGTTCCAGCTTGCACCTCTGGTTGTGTTGCAGCTTGCACATCAGCTTGCACCTCTGGTTGTGTTCCAGCTTGAACATCTAGCGGTATATTGTCTTGATCATTGGCTTGAACATCCGGTGGTGTCATAGGTGGTGTTATATCTGTATTTGTTAATTGTAAACTTGATGATGCAGGGCTATTAGTTAATACAGGGACTGTGGGTGGAATTGGAACCGGAACTGGGGCTGGAGTTTTATGTAATTGTTTAATTAATATAGGGACAAATATAAAACAAGCAAGAATAATCGCAAATACTACTAATATGGCAATTAATGTCATTGGTTTTATACTTGCCAATATCATGGCTGCAGCAGCTATATCACCAGATGCTTGTCCATTAGTTTGCGCGTCAATAGTATTTGCTATATCTTGTACGTTTTGTAAAAAACTATTAACTATAGTATTAGTCATATTAGTATTCACTGCTACTTTCATAGCACTATTTATTATATTACTTTGTGATACATTTGTAATAATTACTACACCTGCACACATTGTATTTAGTGAACTTGTATTTGATGCTCTTATTTCTGCCGTTATATTAGTTACAAGATTATTTACAATACAAGTAGCTGCACAATTATTAGTAATAATTCGATTCATTAACGCAGTCCTATTTTCATTGTCTGTTATCATACTTAAATTACTATTAAAATTATTAGTATTATTAGTCGATTCACTATTTCCCCATCCCATTAAATTAGTTGCTGCATTGATACTAGCTGCTGCATTTTTAACCATTGTATCAATTTCATCACCAATTTGTCCAGTGATTGTAGATAATAGAGAGGATAATGCTTGGGTACTTTGTTGGTTGGTTGTACCACTAAATGCATTTGATACTTGAGTATTAAATTGATTCGTAATATTATTTACAACATTAGTTTGAGCTGTAATTGCATCATTATTATTTACTATATTACTTTGTGTAATACCATTAATAATATCTTCAGCTGGCGGAGGATTGCATTGAGCATTTGGTCCGTTTATAATGAGATAATTACTTGCATTTATATAGTCATTTACCGAAGTTGACGTTTGACTCATTACACTATTTAATGCAGAGTTTGTCAGTTCTGTTAAATTTTGCACAGAGACACTATTAATATTTTTAGATTTAAAAAAATTATTAATACTAGTTGACGTAGTATTAGTTGTTGAACTCTTATTTCCCATTATCTATATATATATAGATCGATATAATAATTTCAATAATTTCAATATTTTATAAAATATTGAAATTATATAATAATAAATATATAATTTAAATATATAATTATTATATAATGGCATACAGTTTACAACAAACCAGTTTACAACAAACCAATATAGTTTCTCCCTATAGAAACATTCAACAATATACAAGAATACAAATATTACCTCATATGATGAATAGCGATATTATTAATAATATGGATATCGTATTGCAAAAGAAAGTGGAAGGTAAATGTAATAAATATGGATTTGTCGATAAAGTTCAAGGCATTGAAGAATATGAAGAAACGATAATGGAACCCGAAAAATTTAATGCGGCGGGTAATTATAATGTAACGTATCATTGTCGTATATGTATACCTGTTGAAAATACTATAATAATCAGTATAGTTAAAGCAATTAATCCTGAACTAATTATTGCATCGAACGGTCCAATGATAATATTTATTCCAAAAACTAATATTGATTCTAATATTTGGGATATTAGTAATGAATTTACTAATAAAGAAAAAAACGTTATATTAAAACCGAATGATTATATTAAAATATTAATTGAAAAAACAAAAATTAATCAAAATGATATACAGATAAAATGTATTGGAAGAATGTTAGATTTAGCGAGTGAAACTGAAATTAGTAATTATTATGGCCCCTCTCCTATTCAATCCAATTTTATTTTATAAAATTATTTTATAAAAATCTACAATGTAACTAATTTTAATATATCTTGTTCGATCGAATCTACCTGTTTCTTATCATAATTATTTATCATCCAATCATCTATCGACAAATCATATTTATTTAAAAACATATCTCTCATTTTAACAATTTTAGTACTATAATTTCTAATTAAATTTTTAAAACTTTTATTTGCTAATTTAATCTGTTTAATTAATTCATCGGCTAATATATTAGGTTTAATATTTGGATTTGTAACACGTTGATTGGTCCACCAAACACACCATACTGCACAATATCCATTAGGATCTCCAATTTTTCTACAACGTTCATCTTCAAGCGTTTCTAATATTTGAAATCCAATTGTTGGTAAAAAATCACTTGGTTTAATATAATGATAAGATGACAACTTTGATATATTTTTAAATTTATTATGTAGAATACTATCTAATAATTCGGGATTATAATAGAATCTTCTAGGATAATTTTTTCCATTTGGTTCAAATCTTTCAATCGTCTTATTAAATGTATCGATAATAATCATATTTGCGTGTGAACCAGTTGCAACTTCAATTCCAAGAGGAACTACAATAAATTGTTTTTTATTATTAATTCGATCATTCAGTAAACTATCAAAATTTGTCAAAGTAATTAATTTCATATAGCTCCAAATAATTTCAATATTTGAAAAATCAATTTTATAATTATAATTAATTCCAAGTTTTACATAATATTTCTCTAATTCAAGATTTTCAGTCAATGGGTATTCCAATACTAAATCGATTGATGGATTTTCTTGATATAAATATACCAATCCAAATAATATATCGATAGTAGAACCTGTATAGAAACAACCTACTTGATAAAAACCACTATCAATCGATAATGCTATATTCTGATATGATGGTATTGAACGTTTTTTAGTAGTAATCATATCTTTGATATAATCTTTACAATAAGTTTCAGCCGTAGCATTCTTAGCTAAAAGTTTTTTCTTACTATATAGATGCTTTAATTTATTCAAATCATTATCATTACAATATTTTTCCCAAGGTACTGTTAATTTTTTATTATTCTTTGTAGTGGTTAATATATTGTAATAACTATCTACAATCATTTGAATAAATTGTTCCATATTATTTTTGCCAGTTACTGAAAGGATATCGATAATACTAATATTTTCTTTATTGGTAATAAATATATTTAAATTCTTAGTACCATCAATTAATATATTGTAAATACTTTTATCTAGCCATAATTTTTTTTCGACTATATGATATAATGGAGTTATCCCCATATTATTTTGTATATTTAAATTAGTTCCTTTTATAAGTACTTTTAATATAGTAAGATAATCTGGTATATCGAGTAATTCTTTCATTTCTAAAAGAATATGCAATGGTGTATCTCCATTTAAATTTGTAGTATCCCAATTAATCACCATATTCATTGTATGATTTAAAAAACTAATATTTTTCTCTATCATCGCATAATGTATTGGAGTATTACCTAAAAAATCACTTTGATTTATATTAGCATCATTATCTAATAATTTAAAAGCAATTGTATTTTTATTTAAAACAACACATTGATGTAATGCAGTCAAACCATATTCCTTTTCTTTATTATTTACAATCGATTTAATAAAATTAGTATTTTTAAACATTGATTCTAATAATTCATTATAGTTATTATCTTCATATATTATAATACTTTGCAGAATAGATTCACCCATTGTATTAATATAATGATTAGTATTAATACTTTTAGAAAGTTCGTGTTCCAATAAATATAGCAATATATTATTTCTTTTATATTGTAAGCCAATCATATAAATATTATTACCCATATTATCAATTGATGAGATATCTACATTTTCTCGATATAATATTTTAAATGCTTTAAAATTATTAAATATTACCGAATAATACAAACCTGTATATCCTATATTATCTCTAATTTCTAAAAGAGATACACCAATATTATTTTTATCATATTCAATTAATATTTGTAGTAATTCAATATAATTAAATTTAATAGGAATATAAAATAAATTTCTTCCATCATTATCCAATATATCTAATCTAATTTCGCGATTATTTAAAATATAACTAACAATATCTGTTAAATTATAGGTTGTTAAATATTGTATTAAGTAATTATTAAATTCATCACATATATCTAGATCGATAGTTGGATTATTTTTAATATAAATAAACAATTTATCAAATTCTTTTTTCATAATAAAGTTAAAAATAATTATAGAATGATTATTATTTGATTTTTCAATATTAAAATCTTCCATTATTAAACTTTGAGATAAAATAATTATAAGATCAAATTCCTGGTCCCTGGTTTTTAGATTTGCTAATCCCTAGTCCCAGGTTTTTATTGAAATATTTCCAAGCTACCAGGAATAACTACTCGATAATATATACTATATCCACTACTAATATTAGGACGAGATATACGAAATATATCATTTATTTTTGCTCCATAGTATCGTGCCATAATATCCGTACTATTAATTCTTCCTAATTCTTTCATTGAAAAACTTTTTAATAATTCTTCTTTAGTGGGACCTTCAATTAATACGTGTTCAGGTATAAATTTTTTACTGGGAATATCTTCAAGAAATTCATATATTGTAAATATATCTGCATTCGTATATTCATCATTAACTTGTTTGTATGTTTTTTTAGAAAAATATTTAACTATTAAAAATTTATGTGTATCTAAATTTTTACTTAAATAATCATCTGTCGGTGAATTAGATGAAATATTTTTAATATCTTGATTCATAATATTAATACTATATTTCATATCACCTAATTTAAAACTTGTTGTTTTATTTTCGTGCATTTCCTTTATATTACTATCATTTAATACATCGATTGTATCAGTATAACCGCGCCGCATAAACATTTTAGATAAATTAGATAATACGGTATTTATCATTTCTTTATTATTAATTTCAACATTAGCTAAATCGGACATTATATTACTTTATATTATTACTTTATATAAAGTAATAATATTAAAGTTCAAATTTTATTTTATATCTTATTATAATGAAAAGTAACAATTTATTATTATTTATAGTGGTAATTACAGTAGTCATAATTATATTATTACCGCCTTGTAAATCATTATATGATAATTTTCAAAATAATTGGAATGATAAAATTGATGGTGTAGTTTATATTAATTTAGAAAAAAGAGACGATCGTAAAAAATTATTACTAGAAGAATTAAAAAAAATACAAGTAAATAATGATAAAATTAATAAAGTATCTGGTGTCTATACACCTAAGAATGGACACAAAGGATGTGTTCAATCTCATATTTTAGCCTTATCCATGGCTAAAATGAATCGCTGGAAGTATGCCCTTATATTAGAAGATGATGCTGAATTAAATGTTACTCCTGAAGAATTTAATTCTAATGTAAATAATGCAATGGAATATCTGTCTTCTAATAATATTAATTGGAATATTATAATGTTAGCAACTGCTTATTCTAGAAAAGAAACAGTTGCAAATAATCGTATAGTAAACCGTGTTATGAAAGCAACTACATCTTCTGGTTATATTATAAATCAAAACTATTATGATACATTGATTGATTTATTTAAATATTGCAATGATAATATGACAAAAGATAAATGGAGTGGGGGCGATAGTTGGGAACCATATGCACTTGATCAACAATGGGCTAAATTACAAGAAAAAGATTTATGGTATGGATTTGCATTTGATTTAATTAAACAAAGAAATATAAGTAGTAGTATTATGGGTGAAAGATAATTTACAATATAGTATTTTTCTACTATAAATATAATGTTAAAATTAATAATATTTAATTTAATTGCTATAATACATTTATTAATATGGGTATTTGTATTATTTGGATTTGTAAATATTAATACTGCTTGGGTAAATTTATTTATAATTATACCGGCTATCTACATATTACATATATTACCATTTCATATAATAGAAAAAACAAAAGAAAAAATGTACCGCGATGATTGGAAAGTAAAAGTAGATAGAGTAGAGAATAGTGTATTTATTGTAAAATATTTTAATAAAGTAAGCACATATTGTAATAAACATTGTTTTGCTTCACCAATTTCTCCTCAAGGTATGCTTATATTCGGTGCATTATCCTCAGCGTATGTGCTTCTTAATAATTGTAATGTAATGAAATTATAATTCAATTTGTGTAATAGATGGAAATATTGTTTTTATTGTTTCCAAGCAAGCTAGCGCAATATCTCTATGTTCTTTCTGTGTTCCATTACCACTTCTTAATTGAATATAATGCATCCAAGATCTCAATGTTCCATTCATATACATTCTAGAAACTGTCATTCCTTCTGGTAAAACAGCCCGTGCTTGCTCTTTTGCAATTCCATTATCTATCGCCCAATTATAAGCATCTTGTGACATTACTTTTACCTTTTCTTGTTGTTCCATCCATTCTTTTTTCAAAATATTATTATCAGTAATAATACTATTTTGTCTATTTTTAGTATCTTGAAGTCTCGCTTCTTTAAATTCATATCCTAAATCGGCAATTGCATATCTTTGTGAAAATTCTTGAAATGAAAATGATCGATGTCTTAATATTTGTCTTGCAATATCTCTAGTAGTTTGAATTTCAAGACATATATTGACCATTTCAAATGGCGACCAATGATTATTCTTTATTAGATAATTTAATAATTTTTCATTTGAAGAATTATTTTCTTGATTGGCTGGATTAGATACGCGAGCACAATATGCTACTATATCTTCAATAGTCTTTTCATTATTACAACTTTTACTATAACTTATTAACTTTACACCACTCATTATTACGATATATCTAAAAATATATGTTTATATTACGATACGATATAATATATTATAATATATTATAATGATATTAATATTAAGTTCTATTATTATTGGATTAATTCATATATTTTTATGGGTATTTGTATTATTTGCATTTCTGAATCAAAATGCAGCTTACTGTAATTTATTTATTGTAATTCCCATAGTATTTATATCTCATATATTACCATTTCATACTCTAACAGAAGCTAAAACTAAGCTAGATATTAAGATTAGACAAAAATCAAATAATCGGAAAAAATCGATAGATCTGGATCAAGTTTTAATTTTACCTAAATATATTAAAAAAGTTAGGAATAATTTAAAAAATTATTGTTTTGCGTCACCATTTTCACCACAAGGTATGTTACTAATAGGTGCTATTACATCTGCATTTGTTTTAATACATTCAAAATGCGATTAAAATTATTTATAGAATGCCCATTAAATAAAAATTGCAGTTTCGGTGTAATTTATAAAAATTGATAATATAATTTAAAATATATTTTCTTCTTATTATTTAATGACAAGTAAATATATACCATCTATTTATAAATTACCTTTTAGTGAAATTGATATAAATTCAAATACTGTAATTACAGGAAATGCAATCAATCAACCTTTAATAAGTTTAGGTTTTCATAGTTTTATTCATCGAACTAAAAGTGCGATGGATTTAACAAAAAAATTAGAAACTAAGAATGAATTCTATTATGTAGTTAATCCATTTGAAATTACTATTAATGATTATAAGGATAGTATAGAGCACTCTACTACTAAATATTTTCCAAATATCGATACCAATCAAACAAATCAATTCTATATATATTGGGAAATATTAACAATGTTTGATATCGCCAATCAATCTGAATTAAATGTTTTAGGTATCGATGATGGTGATATAAATAGTTTTACTGCTATTATTAATTATCGAGAAAAATTCTTTGATTTGACAAAAGATAAATTATATGGTAGAAATTATACAAATACAAAATATAAAAAATATATAGAAACATCTATTGTGAAAGATAAGAGTATTGCAAAAGAAAGCAAGACTGCAAAAGAAAGCAAGACTGCAAAAGAAAGCAAAACAAAAGAAAGCAAAACAAAAGAAAGTAAAACAAAAGAAAGCAAAACAGTGAAAGATAAAATGTATAATTTAATTATCGCCGATGGTTCATTAAAGTGGGTTAATGAATTGTATCAAGAGCAAGAATCATACTATTTAATTTTTAAAGAAATAGTAGAGTGTCTACAATCACAAGAACAAAATGGTAATATGGTTTTAAAATGTTTTGATACATTTACACAAGTATCGATAAAAATGATATCTGTATTATCATCTTTTTATGAAGAGGTATATATCTATAAACCATACTTTTCACGATTAACAAATAGTGAAAAATATATTGTATGTCGTAAATTTAAATTTAATCATATAAAAGATAAAGAGTTCTTAGATAAAACATTTAAAAATTTTAATAAAATGTTAGAAACAATGGATACAAAGCTTTTTATTATTGATATTTTTCCAAAATATACTATTAGTCAAGATATGATTAATGTTTTTAAATATACCAATGTGATCAGTATTAATAATCAACAAATTATGATAAATCAATTAATTGTTTACATTAAATCAAATAATTATTTTGGAGATGAATATCACGATTTTCGTGATAAACAAATTGAAAGTACAAAGTGGTGGCTATCCACATATTTTACAAAAACTAAACCTGACTTCAGTCAATTAATTAAAGATACTTCTCAGTATAATATGTCTGAATTATCATTATTTATAAATCGATTGACTGTATGATAAATTAAAGCATGATATTATTTTTTTAAATATTGATCAGCTAATTGCTCTCCTATTAATTTTTCAGCTGTATCGTTTGTTTTCATACCTTTTTCTACTTGATCTAATTCTTTTAACATTATTTCTAACATTGTATTATCAGTACCACTTATAAGTTGTAGAACTAAAAAAGGATAATTATCTATAATATCCGCGTGATGATTACAGAAATAATCTTCACGAGCTTGACTGCCAAATATTTGTTCCTTATCTAATCTTTTAATAATAAGATTTATCTTATTAATAGTAGAACGTAATTCAGATACATTTGGTTTAATTGATTTATCACTATTAATTGATTTATCACTATTCATTAATTATAATTATATTTTTGTTTTTATATAGCATCTATTTATAACAATATATAATATAAGAATAAATATTACTATTATTAATATCACTAATAGATTATCACTAAACCAATTAGGTTTTTTATTTGAAAATTTCTCGACAGGAAATATTTCATAATTTATTATTTTACCGGGACAGTCTCCAATACTATTTTTCTTTATTGCAGCTAGACCTTCCGCATTACTATATTGTGGTTTATTATTTGATATATTCACTAAATTATGCATTAATATTCCCCAATTTATAAAATCAGTTTTATTACTTAATATTTTATCAGTTAAAGGATATTCTTCCATATGTTTTATAAAATTAACACCGCAAATAGAACAAGGAATAACATATTTTAAACTATTAAAAAAATTTAAATAACGTTCTTTTATTTCAATAGAAGGTTGATTGGGATATCCTAATGTAATATAATGAATAAATTTCCACCCGTGTGGTCCCCATACATCTGGTCCTGACATAATATATATATATATATATATATTATAAAAAATTATAGAATAAACTATTTCTATTAAATATTTTTATACCACTTCATACTTTGATATAACTTTATCGCATTTACTTTCCCAATACCTATCCAGATAAATCATTGTACCAGATGTTACCAATCCTCCATACCACAATACACTTGGTATTTTATTGGTATAACCTATTATATAGACAAATAAGCATATCCATAAAGGTAATCTAACATATTTAATTGAATATTTTCTAAATTTTTTACATAAATAAGATAATTTTGAATCTTTATCATCTAATGCCATACTATCAACTCCCGATACAATTGAGATTAATTCGCAAATTAATATAATACTTTGAAGATATCCAAATCGATTAGCCGAGTAAGATAGTAATAATGAGACTATCAATAATATATGATGCAAATATAGATCACTACGTTTATTTTTAGTTGCGATCATGTATACTAAATCGACAACTAGGTAGGACATAAATAGATTATAAGCTTCATTCATATCAGTATGTTTAAATGCAAATGGATGTCTAATACCATTCCAAAAATGTTTAATTAAAATATTTAATCCAATACTAGTAAAAGTAATACACATTAGAGAACGATAATAATTAAATTTAATTTCATCGTTATAGTTTTTCAATATTGGTTGATAGAATACAATACTTTGTATTATGGTAATTATACAAATATTATATACAATTTCTTGCAATTCTAACATTATTTAAAAAATAAAATTATTCTTTACATATTAATTTAATACATTCTTTTTTTGTTATTTTACTAGATAGAATTATATTTGGTGTCATATTAATTAGTATTTGTATCAATTCATCTTTTTTCATTTTATCTAATTTATTTTTAGAAAAAACATTTTTATTAATAAAGGTATCATTACAACCTGTAAGTTGTTCTATTTCTAAAATATCCATAAAATTATCATTAAGTGTAATTTTTGTATTTACCTCTTTATATTTAAATATTTCTTGTAATAAAATTTTATTCTTAAAAATGGTAAGCTGACTATTACAACTACTTTGAGATTTAGTAGACGAATTACTAAATATCTTAGTATCTTTTGAAACAATTGGTTCCCACCAATTGTTATCATTTGCTAAAAAAATAGTTGGTCTCCACGGATTAAAGAAATCTCCAAAATATGCACTATATATATTACCATCTGTAAAATCAAATACTATAATATTAATATGAAGTGAATTAGATAATGCCCATATATCTTGTTCCAAATCATCTAAATTGGGTAATACTTGATCTAAACAATATGAAATACTATTTATAAACGATACATTAATCATTTTATTCATTGCTTCTATACCAAAACGATAAAATGTATCGTCAAATATATTTTTAAAATATTTAAAATTACTACTTTGTAATATTATATTTGGTTGATTTGAAAAATTATTAACTGGAGGCGCTAAATATTTCAAAATAATTTCATATGAAATTATATCATTTGTTATCATTATTATTAATATATATAATGTATAGCTTTTAAATCACACAGTGATACCAAAGTAGCTTTTAAATCACACAAAGAACCTTTATATTGTATAATATTATATAATAATAATATAATATATTATAATATAATATAATATGAGTCAAGTCTCTAATAACTCTAAAAATGTAAACAAAGAATCTTTACTTAAAGGCTCTTCATTTCCTATCGACTTATCTAATAATAAAGATAAAAATGCAATCTCACCTGGTACAATAGATTTAGAATCATTAATAGACCGAGCCACTTTATATTATGATATGCATTCTATTAAATATAAAGATATTATTAATACTGATAAAATAGAGCTAAATAGAGAAACGAATATTATAGTATTTCCCGATATTGATAAAAAAGAATGGAACTATGAAATTTTAGGTATATTTGATAATACTACTAATATATGGATATGGGCATGGATGGTACCTGATTTTTTAAGTAATGAAACAAATATTGTAAAAAAATTATTATCATATGGTCTTAAAATAAATACTACCTATAATGAAGTTAATATGCGTATCGATAAATTATACTTGAGAACACAGTTAGTAAATAGTAGATTTTTATTACAAGATGAATTTCAATTAGAATTACATTTAGCTATTTCGAGCTATTTAGCAAAAGATAATTTTAAATTTATATATCAAAAAAAAAAATACTTATCAAGTGATAAAAAGAAATATATAACTATTTATTATATTATTAAATAAATACTCTGAAGAAGCTTTGCTTCTTATTATTTCATAGTAAAGAAGCTTTGCTTCTTATTATTTCATAGTAAAGAATATTATTAATACTATTAATAATATTCTTTATTATTTCATAGTAAAGAATATTATTAATACTATTAATAATACTATTATTAGCAATAACAAGCTAAATATTATACCTGACACTATATAGAATAATATATTTGCTATACTAAATCCTGGTTGTGGCTTATGATCTAATTTTAATAATTTTGACATAAATAATGCAAAATTTTTAAAAGGCCATGTTTCAGTATTTTCAGTTTTATAGAATATTTGATAACAAATTGCTTTGTAATATTTATATTTTTTAATTTCAAATTTATTCCAATATTCATCGAAAGATTTAGTAACTTTATTATTCTCATAATTTTCTATAAAATGTTTTATATATAGATGGGAATATATAACTGAATGCGATGTATGTAATAATAAACTTTTATGATGTTCTATACTAACTGGATAACTAATATGTATAGTGGGCCCTATTGTATATAGGTGATAAGTATTTGTTGTAATAAATTCTCCAATACTATCAATTGTTTTCTTACCTTTTTCAGTTAATATATATTTATCAAACATAAAATCATCTTCTAATATAAGAATATTTTTATAATTATTTTTATTTGCGTGTTTAAATACATTATAATAACAATCATTCAAATCATAATTAGATGCTTGTTTGTATAATTTTTTATTACATTTTTTATAACCCTTATTAATTTGTATAATAATATTTGAAGCTATTTTAAATGTGTTTATCTGATCTATAAATTGCATCGTTCTAGAACTATTTTCCATTGTTAAGATGTAACACATATCAATATATTGATCAAATAATCCAATATTAGGTTTTTTTAGTATTAATTTTATCATTTTATAACAAGCCATTATATATATAATTATAATAAATTATATTATATATTGTATTATTTATCGTACTATTATTTATCGTACTATT
>Ga0055584_100004789_pt1 | contig 13234 bp, 9 predicted proteins | sample OSDHelmetaG_FD_58716 | JGI IMG/M metagenome (GOLD analysis project Ga0055584, IMG submission 58716) | Pelagic marine sediment microbial communities from the LTER site Helgoland, North Sea, for post-phytoplankton bloom and carbon turnover... | ecosystem: Environmental > Aquatic > Marine >... | reverse complement strand
CGAAAGATAGTCGGGACGACAGGATTTGAACCTGCGACCTCTACACCCCCAGTGTAGCGCGCTACCAGGCTGCGCCACGTCCCGAATTTGTTATCGAATCTGAATGGACTGCTCAGTCATTGATAACTTATTTCTTGTTCGCACTTTATCGCACGACCGCCTGCGAAATTCAAGATAACCGAGTCACTTACCCGCTGTTGTGATCAAAATAATCATCGAAAAGCAGTAAAACTCACACGTTCAAGCCGCCTCCCCTTACTGGATCCTTATCGGATGCGACAGGTTCACGATTTCTCTCTTATATGTGACAGGATCTGTAGAAATACTGTAAGTCGTTATAAGGTAGTAGGTTATTGTGTTGTCGGTTTTTTAGTTTTCTTGAAACTTGTCTTGGCACAATTTCGAAAGAGGAGTAGAATCCTCACTCCTGAATCCGGTTCCGGAATCTGTTGTTTTGTCCTTTCCAGTTATTGTTATTTCTTGTTTCCATTATCAATGCCCCATTCTGAATTACCCGTTTCTCTGAATCCAACCTCAATCGCTTTTGAAAAGGTCACTGTACCATTGAAGCGGTGGGTTCTGGTTGCGCTGTTGTTGATGTTGACGAGTGGACAATTTGGCTGTGTTCACCGGAGAATGACCATCCGTTCTGTTCCTTCGGGGGCGCTGGTGAAAGTGGATGGAGAAGAAATTGGATACACGCCGACCTCTGTTGATTTCACTTACTACGGCACACGTGAGATGACATTAACGAAAGATGGCTATGAGACGCAGACCGTGATGCAGAAAGTGAAGACACCGTGGTATCAGACATTTCCACTGGACGCCGTCTCCGATAATCTGCTTCCCTTTGAGGTCACGAATCGACACGATTTTACTTATCAGCTACAACCCAAAGTGGTCGTGCCAACTGATGAGTTGTTGAATCGTGGCAACCTTTTGCGAAGTGAATCGCAAATTGGACAATAGCCTAATTTTTTTAGCTATTTTTCGCTCTTCTTTCGCGACGCTTGCGTGATGATAAATTCCAAAATGGCGATACTGTCAGTATAGGAAGTCGAGTGTCCTTGTTCAGGTCGATCAATCAGCAGCGCGCTTTGATTGATTTGTTTGAGAATTTTCATCAACCGACGCGCACTTTCGGGCGGAACCGATTTATCCTGGCCTCCCACAGAAATACTGACTGGCATCGTCAATTTTTCCGGCCAGTACTCGGCACTGCGTTTTTTATATTCGTGTGGTATTTCCTGCTTTGTCCCGCCGAACGATTTACTGATGGCGGACTGAAAGTTGTTGTATTCCAAATGGTTGGCAGTGGGGTTCATGGCGGCGACTCCATCAATCAGTTTTGGGTGGAGTGCGGCAAAGGTCAGACTAGATGAGGCACCCATTGAGCCACCGCAGAGAAACACTTTATCGATGTTGTATTTCGATTTGAGATCATGAATGATTTGAACGAGATCCATTTCGGCTTTGGGACCCATCCAGGATGTCTTTGCACGATAATCGGGCGAGACATAGATCATGTGATATTTGGCAGCGATATCACGGGCTGCTTTACATTCGCCTCTCGTATTCTTAATGAATTGCCAGCGGTCCGATCCATGTCCGTGGAGTGCTATCAATACGGAATGTGATTTCTGATCTGATAAATTTTCTGGCAGAAGCATAACGTAGTTTTGTTTTGTGTGATCACAGTTCGCGGTGAATTCAATATCGTGGGGAGCAGAAAATTTCTGAGGTGGATCGGCGGCGATGGCCGAATTCATGATGACCGATGTTAAAACGCAGAGGTTCAAAAATATTTGACAGGGTTTCATGATATCACCGTTCAAAATAAACGACCCGATTTCAGTTTTGTTTACCAGAAAAAGCCGAAGATAATCCAGATGGAAAGTGCAATTAACGCCAACGCGTACCAGTTTGGGTTTAAGTACTGCGGAGTTGGTCGCTCAAAGGGAGATTCCTTGATTTCAGCCAATTCCTGACGACTTTCAGTTAACCAATTCTGATTCGCTGGAAGATCTGCCTCTTTTGGTTCGAGTGTTGTTTCAATTTTAAGCCATCCCCATTTTAGTGCGGAAGCATACATGGCGATGGTGGTGACAATTATGGAGCAGGGTAAGGCATACCATCCATCGGAGATGATGGGGCTGATCCAGTCAATATCATAGACTTCTTGACGGTGAAGAAATCCTACCATTCCGTACAGCGAGCCAACAGACAGACCTACCAGTCCACTTTCACGTGGGACGCGCGTCAGCACGCCCAGTAAGTAGATCGTAAATAAAGGAGTGACAAAAATGGGTATCAAATCTTTCAGAGCGTTAATCATATTATTATAACGCATGATAAAAGGGATATACAGAAATCCTATCAACAGAATGCCAATGGTGGCCCAGCGTGTGACTTTCAAATAATGTTTTTCAGTCTGGGTCTGGCAAATCCAGCGTGCATAAATATCACGTGTAAAGAGCGCAGATAAAGCAGACCCGATGGAATCGAAAGTGCTGATGGCAGCTGAGAGAATTCCAGCGACTACCAGACCTTTTATACCGGGCTCCAGATAATGATTGGCAAAATAGGGGAAAAGTTGGTCGGCGTTCGAAGATTCTAAAAACTCAGGAACCAGCACGCGACCCATGACTCCCATCAGCGTGGTACCAATCATGATCGGCATAATCAGGAAACAGCCCAGCAGAGCCGCCATTTTCATGTCCCAAAGCGAGCGTGCCCCCATCAGACGCATGGTCTGAGTATGATTGACGGTATAATAACACAGACCGATAATCGTCCAGCCGATGACAAACAAATAGGGTGATGTGGAATGGCTATCCTGAAATTCTCCAATGTGTAGCCAATTGATAAGGGGTTGCCCATTTTTATCCGTTGTCTGAGATAATTTTTCAACGGTTGCAGTCCAGCCTCCACTGGCAACCCAGACCGCGCGGAATATGGCAATGCCACCTGCCATCATGATCAGACTCTGTAACGCGTCCGTCCAGACAACGGAGGTCAACCCACCCCAGGTTGTATATGCTGCGGTAAAAATAACCAGCAATGCAATCAAGGCCCAGCATTGTACTGGTGAAATATCAAGGATGCCTTGCAGCATCAGATAAATTGACCAGATCATCAGGCCCAGCATCGTTGTTCGGTACTGAATTTGAATGAGCGCACTAAAGGTTCGGATCGATTTTCCGTAGCGTGTTTCCAGATATTCCGCGTTGGTAAAAAAACCACCTCGATAGAGGGCAGGCACGATAAAAAAAGCGGCTACAATCGCACCAAAGACACTGGCGATAGTATAGACCGTAATGATGTGCATTCCGTGGTTGTAAGCGTAGCCGGTTAAAGAAATTGCATCTGCATTGTCAACACTGGTCGCAAAAATAGAGAGCCCCAAACCCCACCAGGGAAGGGATCGTCCTCCCAGAAACCAGTCACTGCTGGATTTCGTATTACGAGCCAGATAGAAGCCAAAAGCGATGATCGATCCATTCAGAATGAAAACGATAAACCAGTCCAGCAAACTCATAAGAATGATCCCTGTTGTTGTGAGCCGTGCGGTTATTCAAATGTTTTCAAAACTGCTTCTTCGACATCATGGGCCAGACAGAAAAGGATATCTCCCTGACTGGTTAAAGTGGGAGCACGGTGAGCAATGGCGATGCCGTCAGAATTGGCCTGGATGATTGTCGGGTCCCGGTCGGGACGTTCGAGGAAATAGAGTGCTCCCAAAGGTTGGCCTTGTGAAACATCGGTCCCCACATCCACGAAACTTTCAAAGAGTCCAGACTCGGGTGCAAAAATGTAATCTTCTGCATCGAGTGCCTGAATCCACCGAGTCGGCGGAAGCCCTAAATCGGCGCGGCTTTTTTCTTCACCGGCTAATACTTTCAAATGAATCAACACATTATTGAGTCCGTCCTGTGAGAGTCGATGCACGGGAGCACTGGTAACTTCGCCACCTCCCATTTCGGTTGTGACTACGGTTTTTCCCATGTTTTCTGCTTCGACGGGTAAGAGTCCCTTACCGGCGATATCTGCATACAGGAAAGAAAAATCGGTATTGTATGCCCGTGTTGCTAATGCCATTCTGCGACGTTGTTCCAGATCCTCTACGAGATGCATATGAGCACACGGATAAAAATAGACTCCGCGTCCACCGGTATGCAAATCGATGACGACATCAACGAGAGGAAAAATTTCGGTTGTCAGGTAATGCGCCATGATATCGGTGGCTGTTCCGTCTGCATTTCCAGGGAAACTGCGATTCAAATTCTTACCATCGAGGGGTGAGAGTCGTGTGGCCGCTTTGGCTGCAGGGATGTTGATCGCGGGGATGAAAATAATACGTCCCGAAATATTTTCTGTCTTGAGGGATTTCATTAGTTTCATAATGGCAATCTGTCCGGGATATTCATCGCCATGGTTGCCCGCCATGAGGAGTACCGTTGGTCCTTCGCCTTGAGCAATTGTGGCAATGGGGATTTGCAGTTGGGCCCAACCACTGAGGTTATAAGAGAAGGGGATATTCAGAGTGCCCCACTGCATTCCTGGTTTATCAAAATCGATTTTTGTACTAATGGGAGATTGCGACATGGTATTGATTCTATTCAATAAGGGGAAAGTAGACTGCTGTGATTAATTTGATTCTGAGACAATGTGTGCAGAGACGAAGTCTTCATTGAGCGTGATGCCCAGACCTGGTCTATCGGGGACCTGGATGATACCATTTTCCGCTTGCACTTTTTCTAGCGTCAATTCGTGTCTGAGAGGCTCATCTTCCACACAGTCTTCAAAGATGAACGCATCTTTACAGGTTGCCAGCCAGTGCAGGCTCGCCGCGACGGTGATAGGGCTGGTATAGCAATGATTGCAGGGACGCGCACCAATTTCAGCGATTCTATGTTTTAGATATGTGGCTTCCGAAAAACCGTTACGTGCCAGATCAATTTGAAAAACGTCCAAGGCTCTTTGATCGAGATAAGGACGGAATGATTCGCGTCCACATTCTTCTTCACCGGCGGCAATCGGAACAGGAGAGCGATCTTTCAACCAGGCATAACCGGCGACATCGTGCGGGAAGAGTGGTTCTTCGAGCCAGCCGATATTGAATTCAGCAAAGGAGTGCGCTCGTTGCAGGGCAGTCCTGGCGTCCCAGACGCAACCAGCATCGATCAATAAAATACCATCTCCCATGCCTTCCCGGGCACCGGCGACAAGTTCCAGGTCAAGTTTTTCAGACTCACCCATCGGTTCCCAACCAAATTTAACGGCTGTGTAACCATTTTCGATCCAGCGTTGGGCGATGTCACATGTTTCCCGACCATCCCTGCCGAACAGGATGGATGCATAAGCCTGGAATTCGGTGTGGTGTTGTCCTCCCAGGAGACGATGGATTGGCTCGTTGAAATGTTTCCCTTTCAAATCCCAGAGCGCCATGTCAATGGCAGCCATGGCGGTGATGGTGACACCGGTTCTTCCAAAGTACATGGTGTGCCGATACATTTTCTGCCAGAGTCGTTCTGTTTCCAGTGGGTTTTCACCTATGAGAAGTTCTCTTAGTCCACACGCGACATTGTGACTATAGGGGGCATCGATGACTGCTTTGACGACTTCCGGTGAAGAATCTGCTTCACCGATTCCTTCCAGGCCGGTATCGGTTTTGATTCGCACTAAAACGGAGTCCTGGCAACTGGCTGTTTTGTTAGTGACGGAACCTGATCGTAATATTTGACAAGTGATTTGTTCAATTTTCATGGAAGTTAATTACCTTGAGTGTAGAGTGTGATTAAAAGCTGCATTGTACTAAGCAAGAATTTCTTTTACGACACGGCCGTGCACATCAGTCAAACGGAAATCTCTACCTGCATAGCGGTAGGTGAGTTTTTCATGATCAATGCCGAGCAAATGCAGCATTGTGGCGTGCAGGTCATGCACGTGGACTTTGTTTTCGGATGCGGCGAACCCTGTTTCATCGGTCGCCCCATGTACGTACCCGCCTTTGACACCGCCGCCTGCCATCCACATGCTGAAGCCATAGTGATTGTGATCACGGCCACTCATTGCGGGAAGTTCTGCGACGGGTGTCCTGCCAAATTCGCCTCCCCAGAGAGTCAGTGTCGAATCGAGCATTCCCCGTTGTTTTAAATCCTTCAGAAACGCGGCGATGGGCTGATCCCATTGGCCACAAAGCTGTCTCAGACCTTTTTCAATACCACTATGGTGATCCCATGCCTGACCTCCACTGTGCCAGACCTGAATAAAGCGGACTCCTTTTTCGAGTAAGCGGCGGGTCATTAATAATTGTCGTCCTTGTAAACCATCGCCGTACATTTCATGGATGTGCTTTGGTTCTTTTGAAAGATCCAGGACATTCGACGCTTCAAATTGCATGCGATATGCTAATTCGAAAGATTGAATTCTCGCTTCGAGTAAGGAATCATGTCCTCTTTGTTTTAGATGACGCTGATTGATTTTCTGTAACAGGTCGAGTTGTCGTCGTTGACGTTCGGGAGGTTGAGGGTTATTGATGTTTTCGATTAATCGGGAGACAACAGTTTCTTTTGTATCGAGATGAGTTCCCTGAAAAGAACCTGGTAGAAATGCGGACCGCCAGTTTTTGGGGCCGACAACTGGAAATCCATTGGGGCAGAGTACTACGAAGCCGGGCAGGTTTTCATTTAACGAGCCTAAACCGTAATTTACCCAGGAGCCAAAGCTGGGTCGGGGGAGGGCATTGTCGCCACAGTTCATTAATAGTAGTGATGGTTCATGATTCGGGATATCGGAATGCATTGAACGAATGATGCACATGTCATCGATGTGTGCAGCTGCTGTTTTTTGAAAGAGTTCACTGACTTCGATTCCTGATTCACCATACTTCTTGAATTGAAAAGGAGAACTCAGGGCACCTGCCGTCTTTCGTTCCGTTGGCAAACTGGGGTTTGGCAACGGTTTGCCGTGGAACTTTTTCAGTAGTGGTTTGGGATCAAAGGTGTCGACGTGTGAGGGGCCTCCATTCATAAAGAGGTGCACGACTTGTTTGGCCTGTGCAGGGTGATGTCTGGTGATAGCCCCTGAGCTGTTTGATGCCTGTGCGTTTTCTTCTGATGTCAGTCCTGCTAAAGCCAGCATGCCCATTCCCATGCCGGTTCGTGACAGCATTTCGCGTCTGGAAAGTGGGGGTAAGTTTTGTGTGATGTAATTCATGTTTTCTGCTTTAAACTGATTCAATCGATAAACTGAAATTCATTGGATAACAACAGAATCTGGGCCAGGCTTTGCCAGGGAGTTATTTGTACTGAATCGGGTTTTCTAAAATCTTTGGAATAGTTCCATAGCTGTTGGGGAGTTTGTTTTATGTTTGTCTTCGATGTGGTTTCTATTTCAAGAGGCTGCATTGTGATTTCCGGAGACCAGATAAAAGAGTCATATCCCAGATGATCAGCGATATCGACGATAAAATCGATGGAGTCATTTTTTTTCAGTATGATTTTATCGAGGTTAGTTTCTACCGATTTCTGGTGAATCTTCCATGGCCCCAGCATCAGTTTACCGTCGACGAGGATACGTCCACGAATGCCGTTTCCCTGTGGCATTTCGTGTTTGAGAGTTCCTTTTATTGACACAACCATTGCTTCAGGAGCACGCCAGCGAATCACGGCAACATGCTGCATGTCATTACCAGGGTGGCCTCCTGTGGAATCAATAAACACCCAGCCTATTTTTGGATCGGGTAAACGCTCTCCCCCCTGAAATTGTTTACCATTCCAGTAAGGCAGCGGATTAAAGTGCGAAAGTTTTTTTGACTCTTGGTCATAGGCGCCATAACCATACTCCCATAGTGAAGCAGTCAACTCTGGTTTTTCCGGGAGTTGGTCAGCTTCCAGAAACTTCTGCATTTCATTCAACTCTTCCTGATCTGGTTTTCGTTGCAAAATTTTCTGATAGAGTTGTCGGATTCCGATTGTTGGATTGGCAGTCTGTTCTGCTTCTTTTCCCAGAATCTCAGCAGATTTCAGGACTAAGGGGTGGTTCATCAGGAACAGAGATTGCCCGGGAACCGAGGTCGAGTTTCGGCTTCCAGTACTGACATCCGGAGAGGGGAAGTCGAAAGTACGCAACAGGCCAGGCACACGTTGTCGGTCGATGGAAGTATAAATCGTTCTGCGTTTGTTGGAATTCAACGTGATTCCATTGATTGATTTTCCACCGAATTTGGTATCGAGCTGCTGGCTTACCTGAAGTAATGTGTCACGCATCGTTTCAAAGTCCTGACGCCGACGATTCATTCTCCATAATAGCTTGTTTGCAGGGTCTGTTTTTTCGCCGTATGCATGAGAAATACTTTGTTGTTGATACGTGGCTGACTGCATGATATAGCGATGCAGTTTTTTAATGGACCATCCATTGTGCATGAACCAGCTTGCCAGGTGATCCAGAAGTTCGGGATGGGAAGGAGAGTCTCCTTGAATTCCAAAATCGCTGGGTGTAGAAACGATTCCTCTGCCGAAGTGATGCTGCCAGACACGATTCACAATGACTCTGGCAGTCAGCGGGTTTTTTGGGGAAACGATTGCTTGAGCAAGTTCCAGCCTTCCACTCCCTCGTGTGAATGGTTTACTGGAGAGCTGGTCGAAAAAGGTTAAATATCTTCTTGGGACAGAGTGAGCGGGCGTACCTGGATTTCCCCTTTTAAAAACCCGTGGTTCGATAATTTGTGTGGCATCCTGTAGCGACAACATTTGTGCCAGTTCGATGGGTGCATCAGCGCGGGCTTTATCCAACGCATTGTTCAGTTCTTTGACTTTTTTTTGTAACTTCCGATCTGGAAACAGCTTTAAAATAGTATAGCCATGCAAGGGGATCACTAATGGCGAATGGGGACTGTAAAATGCTGTGAAATAAGCCTGTTTATGAGACGCAAAATGTTTTCGTTGTTTTTTTCTTCCGGGTTTGGGAGCTTCTACGGTCCAGTTATCCCATTCGTGATCGAGTTTTTTAAATAGATCCGCATATCCCGAGGTCACATCCTGAAAACTTTTGAGTTTCCTTTTCGACAGATGAGAGGCAATGAGTTGGATCAAAGGGTCTTGAGTGTACTTTTTCAATGTGTGACGTAGAAAGTTTGGAGCCTGAATTGCAAATGAATCGTTGGGAATCGTGGCTAATTGATGCCAGAGCATAAATGCTTGAGATTTGCTGTTTTCAGATTGGTCTAGAAATTCTTGCCAGATTTGTAAGACTTCCGGATTGAGATCATCCCCATCAACGATCACATCAAATTTTACGGTATTCGGGCCACTTCTGCGAGATTGTGCTACGCTAAGGTATTCGGCCAATCTCTGATGGGTATCATTGAGGATTTTTTCGTATTGATGTTGATAGAGTTGATCTAAATTCTCAGCGGCTTGCTTGATCTTTTGTGCCTGTGCTTCGAGGTCCGCAGGGAGTTTACCTTGATTCCGAAAAGGGAGATGAATTGGCTCAAGCGAATTTCTGAAGACGCCATACAGAGAATAATAGTCATCGATTGAAATGGGGTCGTACTTATGGTTATGGCAGCGTGCACAACCTACCGTAAGACCAAGGAATCCGCGTGTGACCACGTCAATTCGGTCTGAGATGATATCATGCGTATCGTTTTTGAATCTGGGACCGACGGTAATGAATCCCAGTGCTGCCTGAGATTGATGCGGGATTTCCTCTTTTAAATAATCTGCAGCCAGTTGTTCCAGAATAAATTCGTTAAATGGTTTATCCTGATTGAAGCTGTTGATTACATAGTCACGGAACGTATATGCGATATGGAAGGAAGGTTTCTCAAAAAAAACGTAGCCTTTGGTGTCAGCATAGCGTGCCAGATCCAGCCAGTATCTTCCCCAGCGTTCTCCATAATGTAAGGAAGCAAGTTGTTGATCTATGATGGTTTTGATCGAGGTGGAATTGTGTTTGTCAGAAAACCTTTTGACTTGTTCAATCGTCGGGGGAAGACCAGTGAGGTCCCATGCGATGCGACGCAGTAGAGTGGCTGATTTTGCAGGAGGAGAAGGTTTGAGCTGATGTCGTTCCAGTTTGGAAAGGATAAAATAATCAATTTCATTTTGTGGCCAGTTTGTATTTTTCACAGCAGGTCGAACTGGTTTTTGAATTTGTTGAAAAGCCCAGTGTTCAGAAAAGTTGATTTTGGTCTCATTTCCAATGATTGCTTTTTGCGGCCAGGCAGCGCCATGTTTGATCCATGTAGATAATATTTCGATCTCTTCAGTTTTGAGTGGATTGTCGGGAGGCATTTCGAGAGACTCACGGCGAACTGCGGTTATCAAGAGACTTTCATCAGGATGATTGACTTTGATGGCAGGGCCCGTTTCACCACCTTTAAGCAGATGATCACGAGAGTCCAGTCGTAGTTCTGCAAACTGTTTTTTGGGGCCGTGGCATTCGATGCAGTGTTTGATCAAGAGTGGACGAACCTGCTCTTCAAAAAAACGTTCTTGTATTTTTTGAACGACTGGATCATTTTTAGTATCAGCCCAGCCGGAAGGCGATCCGCACAATAAAATTCCGAAAAAAATTAATGCGTGTAAGCTGGATGTCAATTTTTGTTTAATTGTATTGTACATGGCTGAATCGAATTTGCTTTATTCAATATGATCCTCAATTACCTGGAGTGCCTGGGCCAAACTTTTGCTTTTTAGTGCATCGATAATTGGCAGATGTTCTTCGTAGATCTGAATTGGATTTTTATAATTCAAATGGGATTCACGGAAATGCCGTCTGACGCGTGATACAATAGAAGACCAGATCGCTAAAAGATCAGGCGAATGAGAGCGTTTAACCAGCGCACGATGAAAGGCAATATCGTGTTCAGAGATGAGTGCAAAATCTTTCGCTTCGCAAGCTTGTTTCATTTTGCCAAGAATATTTTCCCAGATAAGAAAGTCTTCTTCTGTTAAATTGTCGAAAAAAAGTCGAATTGCGTATTTTTCGGTCGTGCACCGAAGTGGAATAATCAGTTCCGTAATTTCATCAGGGGCTGACGTTGCAACGAGTGCACCTTTATTTCGATCTGTATTAACAATGCCTTCCCAGGCGAGTTGTTGAATCGCTTCACGAATGGGGCCTCTGCTTACATCAAATCGTTTTGCCAGATCAATTTCGCGCAAGCGTTCGCCTTCTGCGATTCTACCCGAGAAGATGTCTTCTCTTAGTCGCTCCACGATCTGTTCGCCCAAGCCTCGGACTAACTGAGATTCATTCATTAGAAATCCTCAAAACAATAATCTGTTGTGATAATGCAAGTAATGGAATCAAAAGCAAATCACCATTTTCTTAAGCCGACACGTAGTCGATGAATATGTATGTTGTAAATTGTTAACAATCAGTTGTCAAATAGGTAAGGATTCATATAGCTATGATTAGAAGCAAAATCGAAAGCTAATATTTCAATTGAGTTTGAAGAGATGTGTTTAAATGAACATCTACCAAGTGAGGCTGATGAGATAGATCGGCAATCAAGAACAGCAGGGGGTTTTAGAATATAATTAAAACGCGTGAATTTCAATTAGTCCTTGTGTGGAAAACAATACTGTTAAGGCACTTAAGATCAGATTCGATTATGATTTCGTTCCAGCTGGGCTAGTAATTGTAAGGTCCATTTGTTATGTTAATACACAAATACATGTATGTAAAATTGTTTACTTCATTTTGTTTTTTTACAAAATCTGGTCAGAGTTAATAAATACTTTTGGAAGAATTACGAGTTCACCCCCTATATGCATATAGAGGGTGTCTGTCATTTTTGTGATAAGCGGAAATGACACACAGAGAAATGCACAGGTCTACTTGCTTCAATCAGCGCGCAACGTTAGGGGACTAGTGCCTGCTTCCTATCATTGTGTATGTAGGCCTGTGTTTTTCTTATTTCTATTTGATGAGATTCGGTCAATAAAGAATATCCTCAGGAGATTTTACGTGTCCACAGTGCACAGAAGGCAACATTAATATGGTGCCGTTGGACTTTTTAATTCTGGCACACCATTCCCAATCATGGGCTGGCACATCTCGGTAGTGACTGTCCCAATATCGTGGTGTCCTATCTTTCCAAAACATAAGACAACCAGTTCCACAGTAATCAACGGGACTGGTTTCTGTGCCAATCTCCGTGAAGGTGTTGACGATATGATACTCGTCAAAATGACCACCTACGAATTGCGTTTCGATGTGCCGGTTTCGATAGCAGCCGGAAACGGCATTGGGTGGAACCCAGTCTTCAGTTAATTTTGTGAACAGATTGATCCCCGCTTCAAGTGGTACACGGATATCGTCCTCTATCAGCCAATGAATATCGCCTTTCATTTCCACTCGTAATCGATTGCAGGCGTGAGCCATAAATCGCGACACCTGATTCCTCCGTTCCTTTTCGTTAGAAAACGTGAAAGAGACGGGGTGAGGAATGATTCTAATTGATTCGAAAGTGTTCAAGTATCGATTTGTCTCAAATCTAAGTAAGGCGAGTGTTTCCGGGTTATTTGAATTATCGAGTAAGATAAGCTCAACAGGTTCCTGGCTGCCGATGAGTTTTACCGATTGTGCAACAGCAGACATCCACTCAGGGAATGATTCGGCAATTCTCCCGCTGATAATGGATCCAACGCTGATTCTGGAACAGATGCGCCTTATTTGTGGCAACAGGACTTCTTGTCGCTTTTCATATTTTGTTTGAATATTAGCTGACCAGGAATTTGAATGCTGGCGATATTGCAAAATTGCTTTACTGTGCGCTGGAGTATCTAGTCTGGCACCTCTGAGGGCCAGGTCCCAGTCCCACATCGTATTGATTTTATTCCTCCAGCGACCGGCTGTTTCAAATGCTTGACGGTTCCATAACGCAGAAGTATTCACAAAATTTCTCAACCAGAGATCACCTTCTTTCCATTCAGGGGCTTCCCACAGTGTTGAGAAACTTCCAAAGGCTTCAGCTCCCCCATAGGCAAAGGGGGTCGAAGGGGTCATGGCTTCTAAGTGTTTTTCCACATAGTCGGGTGGAAGGATATCGTCACCATCCAGAAAAAGTAAATAATTCCCTGTTGCTCTTGAAGCAGCGCGATTACGTGTTTCGCAGACTCCGCTGTGATAAGGAGCTTTGATTACGATGAGCCCCTTGTCTGACCTTATCCCCGTGAATAGTACCAGTGATTATGAGAGAATCCATCCCGGGCGAAGC
>Ga0055584_100004788_pt1 | contig 13237 bp, 20 predicted proteins | sample OSDHelmetaG_FD_58716 | JGI IMG/M metagenome (GOLD analysis project Ga0055584, IMG submission 58716) | Pelagic marine sediment microbial communities from the LTER site Helgoland, North Sea, for post-phytoplankton bloom and carbon turnover... | ecosystem: Environmental > Aquatic > Marine >... | reverse complement strand
CGATACTCGACGAAGAGGGCGAGGACCATCACGTCGACCAACGAAGGGCACGGCGAACCAGGAACTGCTGCTGGCGGCTGGTCGGAGCGGGCTCGATCGTCCTCACGTTCGCTCGATGCGGATCGACGAGCTCGGAGCGAACTCGATCCCCGTTTCGGCGAACGCGACATGAATCGCACGAACCGCGCCGTCGACGGCGATGGTGGCGTCGGGCAGGCGGGGGCCGTGCCAGAACCGAATCGTCAGCACGATTCCTTCCTCGAAGGACTGGGCACGGATCGAGCCGAGCCGCGTGATCGCGTCGACGTCGCCGAGGGCGTCGCTGATGACCTCGTCAGCGTGATCGAGATCCGTTCCCAGATCGAGTGACACCGTCAGGGTCGAGCGTCGCTCCTCGTACGCGGTGAAGACGGTGATGGTCTTGTCGGCGAGTTCGGAGTGCGGGATGTGGACGCGTCGGCCGTCCCTGGTCCGGATGATCGTGCTGCGATTCCCGATCTTCGTGACTTCTCCGATCACTCCCTCGGCCTCGATCTCGTCACCGACCGAGAACGCCGTCCGGGTGGCCACGAGCACGCTCGCCGTCAGGCCGTCGACGAACGGCTTGGCCAGGATGACCATCACCACGATCATCGTGATGGTCAGCAGGGTCAACCATCTGACGTTCCCGCCCAGGACGGTCAGCGCCCATGCGACGAAGACTCCGAACACGAAGAACTGGGCGAGTCTGATGCCGACATCGAAGACTTCACCGGGTAGGACGCCCCTCGCCCACCGTTCGGAGCCCCGGTGAAGCAGTCTGCCGACCAGCAGGAACATGATTCCGCCGATCACCATCAGCGCCAACGCGACGAGCACATCGGTGCCGGAGACGCTCTGACCGGTCAGGGCCTCTTCGATCTTGTCGAGATCCATCAGGACTCAGATCGCCGCGAGCTCGTGACGACGTGCGTCGATCGCCCTGACGGAGCGGGCGCGGGGCATGCCGACCGTGACGGTTCGATCCCTCGACGGGCCGCGGGCTTCACGACAGGTGTTGCAGGAGGAACTGGTCGAGTTCGGCGTACGTGAAGCGGGACTCCGGCGAGTTGAGGGGGGACGTGATGGAACTGGTTGCGTACCTCACCTTTCGACTCGATGCCCTCCGGCCAATGGACGATCGTGCCGTTGCGTGTTCCGCCCCAGTTCGAGGCCACCTGCTTGGTCCACTGATCGGGCGTGTTCAGGGCGTGGGCCCAGCCGACCGCGTAGCGGTTGAATCCCACCGGACCGCCGAGATCATCGATGCGTGACGCCATGAACTCGGGGGCCTCGATGTCGAGCTCCCCGTTGAGTGACAGCAACTCGTTGAACGTCCCGTTCAACCCGCCCTCGGGTGATGCCCCGTTGTCGCCGATGATGTCGATGATCGGCGTGTTGTCGAGCACGCCGAGATCGTCGATGGCGTCGACGAGTCGGCCGAGGTGGTGGTCGGTGTGTTCGAGGAAGCCCGCCGTACACCTCCATCTGACGGGCGAGGACGGGCTCGAGCTCGTCGGGCATCTCGTCCCAGGAGGGGATGCCCTCGCTCCGTTCTGTCAGTTCGGCGTCGGGAGGGGTCACGCCCAACTCCTTCTGGCGGGCGAACGTGCGCTCGCGCACGGCATCCCAACCGTCGTCGAATCGACCTCGGTACTTGGCCGACCATTCCTCGGGGACGTGGTGCGGCGCATGCATCGCCCCCGGCGCCCAGTCCACGAAGAAGGGCTTGTCCGGCATGAGCGCCTGCTGCTGGCGGGTCCACTCGATCGAGTGGTCGGTCATGTCCTCGGTGACGTGGTACCCGTCCTCGGGCCCACCGCTGGGCTCGATCGGCACGGTGTCCTGGTAGATCGAGGGACAGTACTGATTCGTCTCGCCACCGATGAACCCGTAGAAGCGCTCGAACCCGCTCCCGGTCGGCCACTGGCGAAACGGACCCATCGGGCTGGTCTCCCAGGCCGGAACCTCGTGACACTTGCCGAACCGGACCGTCGAACACCCGTTCAACTTGAGCGTCTCCGCGAGCGGCGCGGCGGAAGGCGGAAGGGCCGAGTTGTCGCCCGGCGCGGCGGTGGCGGCCTCGGTGATGCCGCCCATGCCCACCGGGTGATGGTTCCGGCCGGTCAGGAGCGCCTGCCGCGTGGGCGAACACAGCGCCGTCGTGTGGAACCGGCTGTGCTCGAGCCCCCCGGCGGCGAGCCCGTCGGCCGTCGGGGTCTCACACGGGCCGCCGAAGGCTGTCGATGCGGCGAAACCGACGTCGTCGAGGAGGACGACGACGACGTTCGGTGCGCGTGCCGGGGGCCGGACCGGTTCGATCGGAGGGAACGCCGATGCCGAGTCGCTCGCGTCGTACATGATCGGCCCGGCGTAGGGCCGGCCGTGAATCGGCAAGACGGCCTGACTCTGTGCGCTCACCTCCATGGCAAGCAACACTAGACGTTGTGTACCCAACGGGTACGATTCTCCCCGTGTCCGAACATTCGACAACGGTCGACGATCACCGGGCCATGGGCGACGTCGATCCGCCGGCACCGCGCAGAGCCGGTGAGGTCCGTTCGGCTCTCGTTCTCGCTGCGATGCGACGATTGGAGGAGACGCCGCCCGCACGGTTGACCCTGCAGGCGGTCGCGGACGACGCCGGGGTCAACAAGGGGTTGATCCACCGCCACTTCGGCTCCAAAGCGGCGCTCCTGGCCGCGGTCATGCACCGGATTCGTGACGACTACGTCGCCCAGGTCCGCCCGAACGCCTCGATGATCGACCTGCTCTTCGCTCCGGTCGAGTGGATCGTCCAGAACCCCGTCCTCGGCCACATCCTCATCTGGATGACCAGCGAAGAGATCGACCCGGAGGTGTTCGGAGCCGGATACCCGTTGGTGAAACAGTCCGAGGACTTGCTGGCCGCAGCGGGAGTCGACAACCCGACGGCGATCATCGCTCACCAACTGAGCGCGGCCTACGGCTGGATCGCCTTCGAGACGAACATGATGCATGCGCTCGGCCAGGACCAGATCGAACAGGCTCGAGACCAGTTCCTCACCTACGCACACTCCGTCCTCGAACGCGAACTTCGCAAGGAGGGCTGCTGAAGCCCGGCAGCCCTCTCGGCTTGTACGCACGATCCACATTCCGGCGGCGTCGAGCACTCGGGCGCTTCGACGGCGACGGCACGGTCGTTCGGAGCGGTGTGAGTGCGCTCGGCAGTCACGACGTGGACTCGATCGTCGGTGATGCCACCGAGGTCTGCGTCCGGGCGATCATCGTGGACGACCTCGTCGATCGCCATGTTCGCGAGCCCGACACGCTCGCCCGAACGTCGTCGTCCACATGGTCGACGACGACGTGTGGCCCTTCGACGACGACGGGCGGGTTGCGCCGTGGTGCTGGTCGCGGTCAGGATCGCACTCAGCTTCTCGCTCGACATCGAGGTCGACGGAATGCTGCCGTGGCCGAGAGCCCAGACCGACGCCTCACTCCGATCACGCAGCGGCGACGACGCCGAGGACCAGGTCTCGGGCGGGTCGAACGTGAACCAAGACACCAACACAACCCAGAAGTGAGTGACTGAACATGGGAGAAGCAATCGGAGCCATTCTCGGCCAGGCGGTCGGGGTGGCGATCAGCCCGGTCCCGATCATCGCGGTCATCCTCATGCTCTTTTCGAAGGCATCGAAGATGAACAGCATCTCGTTCCTCGTCGGCTGGATCATCGGCCTCCTCGGCGCCGGAATGATCGTGCTCGCATTGGGTGTGTCGTCGTCCGACGGAGCACCGTCGACCGCCAGCGGGTGGATCAAGATCGCGATCGGCGCGCTGTTCCTCGTGCTCGGCGTGAAGCAGTGGAAGGGTCGACCGAAGAAGGGAGAGCAGGCAACGACTCCCGGATGGATGTCATCGATCGATGACTTCACGGCCGCGAAGGCGTTCGGCGTCGGGGTGCTGCTGTCGGGCGTGAACCCCAAGAATCTCGGGCTGACCATCGCCGCGGCCGCGACCATCGGCGGCGGCGGGCTGAGCTCGGGCGACGAGATCATCGTGATGGTCGTGTTCGTGGTCATCGCCTCGATGACCGTCGCCGCACCCGTGATCCTCAACCTGATCCTCGGATCGAAGGCCGAACACGGCCTCACCGAGATGAAGGATTGGCTCACCGACAACAACGCCACCGTGATGTCGGTGCTGTTCGTCGTCCTCGGCGCCAAGGTGCTCGGCGCCGGTATCTCGATCGTGGCCTGATCACCGTCGGGAGGCCACGCGGGCGAGGTCCTCGCTCGCGGGCGGCGTGATGTCCGACACGGGCACGCCGGGCGTCGTCGCCGCCGAGCGTTGATGCCGATCCACCCCCGCTTCACGCCCTGGTTGAGCGCACGTCGCAGGATGCCGTGGATTCGTCGCACGGTCGCGGGCGCGAGCGGACGACCGCCCGACCCACCCGACGCCAGGAGACGCCAGGAGACGCCAGGAGAACTCGTCGAGTTCGGCCGGCTTGAGCCGAGCGAGCGAATTCGACCCGACCGTCGGCATCAACGACCGGTCGATGTACCCCGCGTCTCCTCGACCGTCTTCGGGCGAGAATTCGGGCGCGGCGAACTCGAACCATGTCTCGAGCACCTCCCCCACCGTCGCCGCCGTCCGCGCCGTCAGGCCGCGTTCGGCCTCGGTCACCATCTCCGCAAGTTTGCGCCGCGCCTCGCGCTGGCCACCGCGCGCCGCGTAGGGCCGGTTTCGGTGACACGTGATCTGGCATACCAGCGCGTTGAGATCCACCACCGCGAGGTGCTCGGCATTCGCGACAGGAGGTCGACTCGCGATTCATCCGCGATCCCGCAGTGTTCGCACCGAGGCGCGCCCGACAACAACGAGAGCAATCGGCGCCGAGATCCTGGCCCGCCGAGGTCATCCGGTCGCCAACATGGCCGTGTCCTCGAATTCAAGCCAGCCGGAGACGCTGTGACATTCGTCACACTCGCTCGTCCGTTTCGTGTCCTCTGGTGCGCTCCAGTATCCGCTGGTACGCACTGGTCCGGATCGTCCGGTGGCATCCAATCTCGGGCTCTTGCCGACCGAATCACGGACGTGGAAGTCAGAGGGCCCATGTCGTCGTTGGGCCATCTCACCGAACCGGAGGAACACGATCTCCTCACGGTGCAAGAGGCCGCCGACTACCTGCGCATCGGCCGCACACTCGCCTACCAGCTCGCCCATGAGTACACGAACTCGGGCGGCACGTCGGGCCTTCCGGTGATCCGTCTCGGTGAGAAATGCCTGCGAGTTCCTCGATGGGCGCTCGTCGATTTGGCCACGACCGGTCGCGTTGTTCGGCTGTGCGATGTTGAGGCGCCCACGGTCGGAGCCTCCACTGCCCGCTGAATCGATTCGCCGGCCGATCGTCGTCGGCCCTCAAGCGGACGAGCTTCGCCGCTACATCGGCCCGACCTCGTGGGTGGTGCTCGAGGAGATGATGCAGTCCAGCGACGGACCCTCAGACCGACTCGTCGCGGTGGTGTCGATCCGATCGTTGGCCGCATCGCTCGGCTAGGCGAAGGACACCGTCGCCCGGGCCGTTCGTCGGCTCCGCGACCTCGGTGTGATCCGTGCCGAACAACGCCGTTCCGCACGAGGCGTCTTCGAGGCGGGCGGCTACCAGCTCGATGTCCCAGCCGTCTGCCTGTCCGTCGACGCAACGACGCTGCCACACCACCGACGAACTCCCCCGACGACACAACGTCGAACCAACACCTTGACCTCCACCACCGACACCGGCCAACTCTCCCTCACCTTCACCACGTGAAGGACCACCCCTCATGACCGAACCCAACACCCACACGAACCATCACTCTCCAATCAGTGAACCCAACACCCACACGACGCATCACTCTCCAATCAGTAGACAGGTTCCCGCCGGGTGGGGATCCCCGCTTGGTTCGACACCGTGCGAGCCGACATCGAAGAGGCGCGCCGTGCGGCTCAGCACGAGGTCGACGAGCGTGACGCGAAGCTGGCGGAGCGACAACGCCGTGTTGCCGCCGCAGAACGCCACTTGCCGGCCTCCGAAGCCGCTCACGCTCCGTTCCGACAGGAGGTCGCAGCAGCAAAGGAAGCCGAGCATGAAGCCCGACAGAGGTTGTGGAGGGCTGAAGCCGACCTGCGGATATCGGGCCCGCTTCATCGCCGCTCCGCCCGCGGGTGGTCGACTCAGCAACTGACGTCCTCGCCGTGGCGACCGACCGCATGACCGTCGCCGTCGACCGCGCCGAGCCAACCGGCGCCCGAGTCCATCACCTCGAGAGCATCGTGGCGGATGCCAGCAACCGCGACTCGATCGAATGCATCCTCGACGACTGGAACGACCTCGACGGCACCGCGGCCACAGCCGCCGGTCTCTACCAGGCGCTCGACCGCTGGAGGCACTGGGCCGACGGTCACGACGTCAGCCGGGACGAACTGACCCAGATCGCCATGACCCTCCACGCCAACAGCGACACGCCCGGCGCCGTCGAACTCGCGGACGAACTCCTCCAGCGAGAGAGCATCGACCTCGTCGCGGTCGATCGGGAGTTGTCACAAGGACTCGAGTTCGACCTCGGGATGGATTTGTGAATCGGCGTCAGGTCAACTCTTGACACGACCACACGCGCTCGGGCACCACGATGAGCCCACCTCCGCTCGGCATCGAGTCAGCCGGGGAACGAGATCCGCTCGCGCAGCCATGCGGCCAACCAGGCTTCGTCGACCTGTCGTGCTGCGACCGCGAACATCGCCTGGACCGTCTCATCGACATCGGGTCCGTCCGCTGACCAGGTGCCACCGTTGAGGTCGACGAAGAGCACCATGCAGGCCCACGCAGCGCGCTTGTTCCCGTCGGGCAACGGATGGTTCCATGAAATCCGACACGCAAGAACGGCCGCCTTGTCGTACAGATCTGGGTAGAAGTCCTCATCGTCGAATCCGGCCTGCGGCGCGTGGAGCGCTGAGTCGGCCAAATCAATCCGACTTGCCCGGATCAGTGTTCTTGCGTCAATGCCGGTGACCTGCTCGGCGAGGTACCAGAACTCGGCAAGGCTGAGGTACCGGGTCACTTCGCGAGTCGATCGAGGATCTCCCGGTCCCGCTCCAGCAAGCGCTTGGCGCGCGACGTGAAGTCGTCGTCACTGCGGACTCGCTCGATCTCGGCGGCGAGCGAGTCGATGATGAGCTGATTCAGGCTGCCACCGCGCACGCGCGCCACGGCCTCGGCATCATCAGCGAGTTGATCAGGCAAGCGAACCGTCGTCTGCTTTGTCATGACATCATGGTATCAAGATGCTCTGCAGAGCGTCGAGGACGCGCACGAGTCCAGCTCGAACCCGACGCACTCTCCCTGATTCATTCGAACCCCGTCGAATGTCGAGCGGCTGTGACCATCACGTGCGCGGGCCGGACCTACTCCTCGTTGCGCAACACGCCACCCATGATGTCAGCGGCATTGCGGTCGGTCTGCTCGACGAGATGGGCGTACACGTTCAGGGTGGTCGTAGCGTTGCGGTGTCCGAGGCGACCGGCCACGGTGCGGACGTCCATGCCGGCGGTGAGCAACTGCGTGGCGACGAAGTGTCGGAGGTCGCGGAGGCGAACGTCGGGTTGCCCCTCCTTCGCGCACAGCCGCTTGAACGAGCGCGGGAAACCACGGCGAGGTCGCGTCAGCGGAGTTGCTGAAGACGAAGGCGTCCGCAGGCATCGATACGCGGCACGACGCAGCCCGAGTCGCCACGCGCTCCTGATGTTCGGCGACGACCGCAGCAGTCCCCGCGTCGAGCGATACTCGCCGAGCAGAATGGGTCTTGGTTCCCTTCTCCACGAGCCCGTCCGGTCCGGCCACGATCCCTCGCTCGATCGAGACCGTGGCGCGATCGAGATCCACGTCGCTCCACCGCAACGCGATCGGCTCCGATCGTCGAGTGCCGGTCGCCGCCGCGAGCATCAGGTAACACCTGAGGTCCGGGGACTCCACCTCGGCTCGCCGGAGCACCCTGCTCAGCGCTTCGGCGGACGGCGGCTTGATGTCTGATGCGGGCACTCGCGGAGGTGTGGTTGCGGTCGCAGGGTTGATTCCGAGCCACCCCCACTTCACCCCCTGGTTCAAGGCTCGCCTCAGGATGCCGTGGATACGCCGAACCGTTCCCGGCGCCAGCGGTCGGCGGCCAGCACCCCCGGATGTGAGCAGCCGGCGGTAGATCGCGTCGAGATCGGCCGGCTTCAGCTTCGCCAACGGTCGCGACCCGAGCGCCGGCATCAGCGAGCGATCGATGGAGCCCCGGGTCTCCTTCACCGTCTTCGGCGAGAAGTCAGGCGCAGCGAAATCGCACCAGGCGTCGAGCAACTCCCCGACCGTCGCCGTCGTCCGAACCGTCACCCCGCGTTCGGCCTCGGTGATCATCGCAGCCAGCGCCGTCTGCACCTCGCTTGCCGCCACGCACCGTCCGCGTGGCGTACCGCTTCTTGCCAGTGAGCGGATCGCGGCCGAGGTACACCCTCAGCTCCCACGACGCCCCTCGCTGCCTCATGAAACCCGTCATCTGATCCTCCTCGGTAGAGAGTGGCAACGAGTCCAGAGAATCAGGAGAGCCACCCAGGAGGGTGGCTCTGACCTGGTGTTTCGTTGGCAGCCCGTACGGGATTCGAACCCGTGCCGCCACCTTGCGAGGGCGAACAGGGTCGTCCGGCCTGTGTTGTCTGATGCCGTTGTGTTCGGTCTGAGCAGGGGTGATGGTAGTGCGCGTGACGTTCCGTGTCGCCCCACGTTGAACGGTATCGCTGCGTAGATTGGCAAACGGATTGGCAGATCAGGTCCGAATCTGACGCCACAATGTCGAGGTGGTGTCGATCCCGACATGGTTGGCGAGCGTCTCCGCGAAGTCCTCGATCGGGCTTCCCGACAGGGCTGCGCAGGAGCGGATGACCGCAATCGCGGCGTAGAGCGCGAACTGCCAGTACTGGTCGATCCAGTAGGTGACCTCGTCGAGCAAGTCCGGCTCGAGGCCGCCGTGCACGGCGAATGACGTGAGGACGGCGTACTGGAACCGACTTCGGCTCTTGCTGCGCAGCTCGACCTCGCCGAGGTGCTTCGACAGCAGGTCGCCGTACTCCACGCGTGAATCACGACCCGCGCCGACGCAGTTGAGCGCGTCCGCAGCGAGCTCCATGAACACTTCGCCGGGGAACGTGTTGTTCCGTCGGTGGAGGTCAACAACCGAGGCCAAGATCCGGTGTGCGTCGTCGCCGCTGGCGAGTCCAGCGAGCACTCGCCGCGCAGCCTCGACCCGATCGCTGTCCGAGATGTCGGCCACGTCTCCCACGATACGCGACAGGGTGGTGGCCCTGTCTCGGTCGCGCCAACCTCAACGCGTTCTTGTGCACTTCGCCGCTCACGTACGTGCCTTCGATCCCGTGCAAGTAGCGGGCCTTCGGCACTCGCACCTTTCCGAGCGCTTATCATATGGGATACCATATGGCTATGGCTCGACGTGAGGTACTCGTACAACTCGACGATGAGCTCGTCGAGCAACTCGACGCACTGGCCGCCGATCTCGGCACCAACCGCTCGGAACTCATGCGCCGCGGCGCCCAGGCGGTGCTGGATGCCGAGCGGCTCGCAGCGGCCGACCGAGAACTCCGAGCGGCGTATCGTCGGCAGCCGGCCGATCCCACGCTCGTGCAGTCGGCCAGGCGACTCGCCGCCGAGACCGCTCCGGCGTGGTAGCCCGCAACGACATCTACTGGGCCGACCTCGGAACGCCCGCCGGACGTCGACCGGTCTGCGTTCTGACCCGCGACGCCGCGATCGAGGTACTCACGGCCGTCACCTGTGCACCGATCACCCGCACCATGAGAGGGGTCCAGTCAGAAGTCGAGCTCGGCCCCGAACACGGACTTCCCGAGACGTGCGTCATCAGCTGCGACAACGTCATCACCGTTCCGCTCGACGCTCTGGACGACGAACCGGTCGGCCACCTCGGTGAGATCACCCGAGCCCGACTCGACCAAGCCCTGCGATACGCGCTGGACATCGTGTACTGAGCCTGGCCCGGGCCGCGCATTACCGCTCGGGTCGGCGAGCGCAACGGTGCCGATACAGAGTGGTCTGATGAGTTGTGGAATCGGCACATTCTGGGCAGCTTCGCCGTGCCGGCTCAAGGTCACCTTCCACCGATCGTCGGGTCATCATCAAGGACTGCGTTGGGAACGGCAAGAGGCTGGGCTACCTGTTCCGGACTATCGACTGACGGATCTCAGCGCTGTCGAATTGGGTGGTGGGTGTCGAGGATGCTGGTGGCGATTCGGCAGGCTGCTTGTACTTGTTCGGGTGGGGCTTTGGCTCGGATGCAGGCGACGACTCCGATGAGGGCCATGGTGAAGAAGGCGGCGAGTTCGTCGAGGTCGGCGTTTGGGTCGAGTTGGTTCGACTGTTGTCCGTTGCTGAGGGCATGGCGAAACGCGTTGGTGAGTCGGTCGAGGTAGGCCGCGACGTAGCGTCCTGCCCCGGCGTCGAGTGCTGCGCGTTCGACGGCGGTGTTGCACATGAGACAACCGCGACCGCGAACCCATCCGTCACTGGCATCGGCGTAGCTGGCGAAGGCTTCTCGGATCGCGTCCAGCCCAGCATCGGGGGCTTCGATCGGGCCGAGCACGTTGGACAGGTGTTCTTGGTTGTAGCGCTCGAGTGCTGCTTCGAAGATTCCCTGTTTCGATCCGAACTCGGCGTACATGCTCTTGCGGTTGACGCCGAGCTCGGCGACCAGTTCGGCGGTGCTGGTGTCGGAGAAGCCCTGCATGCGGAACAGCTCGATGGCGCGGTCGAGTAACTCGGTTCGGTCGTACTGCTTGGTTCCGCTCATCAAACGCTCTCCAGTGTTTCTTCTTGACAAGAGGGTAACCGAATAGTTACCTTGGCGCAAGTGACCGAACGGTTACCTCAACGAAAGGGAGAGACCAATGGACAGCGATCACGTCACCGTCGTCTACAAGTGGACAGCACGGTCGGGGAAACTCGACGAGCTCGCCTCGATCTACACCGACGTCACCAACGCAATGGAACAGAACGAACCCGGAGCCGAAGCGGTCCACGTCTACGTGTCCGAGGCCGACAACGCGCTGTACGTCCGTGACGAGTTCACTGACGCTGGCGCGGTCGGGTTCCACCTCTCCAGCACCGCGGCAGCCCACTTCCCTGCACTGCTCGCCATTGCGACTCCCGGCCCGTTCTTCTTCATGGGGTCGGTGCCCGACGAGATGAAGGCAGCCACCGAGCAGATGCGACTCGGCGCCGAGTTCAGCACGCACTCGGCCGGGTTCGACCGCGAAACAGTCCAGTCATGACCTACACACCAGAGCCGATGCCCGCCTTCTTGTCCGAGCCTTCGCGAATCGGAAGCGAGATCAGCGTCACCGGGAAATGGGTTCCGTCCAAGCCGAACGGGCGGTTCCGCAAGTCAGAGGAGTCACAAGAGATGCTGGCCGAGTGGGAAGACATCCACGCCGGCGCCCGAGCCGACACTGGCGTGCTGTCGACCGAGATCAACCACGCAGTCGGCGAAGACGCCGTGCTCGTCCACCACGTCTTCGCCAACCCCGATGCCCTCGTCGACTACTTCTCGACCACAGCCACCGAACACATGGGCGCGCTCAGCGCAGTCGCCACACCCCAGCTGCATCTCGTCCGGGGAATCGACATTCCCACCTCGGTCCGAGACGCCATCGCGGCAAAGAACGTGCCAGTCAATTTCGGCGAAAGGGCCTTCGGGTTCGTCAAAGACGACTACCGCCAACCCGACCCCGCAGCGGCCATCCAGGTGACCGCGAAGTGGACGTGCAAGCCAGACGACACGTCGACCATCGACGAACTCGAATACTGGTGGCAACGCGTCGGCACCGAGGCCCACACGCTCGAAGAGGGACTGCTCCGTTTTGAGACCTACCGAATCGACGGTGAAGACGCGCTGATCATCCACGAGACGTTCGCCGACACCAGCGTGCTCAAGTTCCACCTGACCAAGGGCACGGCGGCGATGTTCAAAGACGACATCGACAAGATCGCCGCACCCGAGAACTACTACTTCCGAGGACCCGTCTCCTGGACGATCCGCACCTACTCGAAATTCATGCACCTGCCCGCCACCTACAGCAGCCGAGGCAGCCACCACACCGTGACAGACGGAACGATGAGCGAAGGGACCACCGTCTAGGCGATTCGCAACAGATGACGAGGGTCGATCAACCCGCGCGACAACCGACACGACGATCGACCCTCGACAGTGCTGACGGCCTACGAAATCGACCCGTGTTCTCGCGCGCCTGGGCAGCGCGGTAGCAGGCCGCACCTGTGCGGGTGGTCGGGACGAAGTCGTACCGTGCGCTCGGCCGGTCGGGAGAGCTCCAGTGATATGCGTGGTTCTCGTACGCGCCGAGCTGGAAGGTCGATCAGGCGAACTCGCTACCGACTGCGAGTTCCCAGCGGTTGCCCTCAGGGTCAGCGACGTATCCGCTCATGCCGCCCCACTCCCGACGAGTGACCGGCGCAACCTGTGCTGCTCCGGCGGCAATGGCTGCGTCGAAGATCGCACGAAGGTGGGCCTCGGACTCAACGTTGATGGCAAGCGTCACCCCGTTCCACTCGGCCTCGGGTCTGGTGGCACCGGGTGCTGCCTCATCTCCGAGCGAGTCGATCGGGTACAGCGAGAGCAGCCAGCCGCCGACATCGAAGGCCGACCAGCCCTCATTGGCATCTTCGGTCTCGGTCCAACCCCATCGGGCGTAGAAGGCCCGCAGGGATGCAAGGTCTCGTGCGCCGAGGGTCACGATGCTGACTCTCTGCGGAATCGCCACGCCGAAAACGTACACCCGCCCAAGATCGCCACCGGCGAGCGGGCCATCCCGACCGGGAACGACCCGGCTCCTCAGTCGCGCATTTCCGTTCGGGTCGACGAGCGCCGAGGTGCCGTACCTGAGCCGTCTGGTGAGAGCCGCCGCGGTGGTGATATGCGCTGCGCCCAGCCCTCGATGCTACTACTGGTAGCATTCTGGTATGAAGGTCAGCGTTTCCCTCCCGGATGAGGACATTGAGTTTCTCGATGCCTACGCAGCGAGCAACGGCATGGCGTCACGGTCGGCCGCTGTTCACAAAGCGGTCCGTCTTCTCCGCTCGTCCGGACTCGGCGCTGCCTACGAGCAGGCATGG
>Ga0055584_100004787_pt1 | contig 13239 bp, 14 predicted proteins | sample OSDHelmetaG_FD_58716 | JGI IMG/M metagenome (GOLD analysis project Ga0055584, IMG submission 58716) | Pelagic marine sediment microbial communities from the LTER site Helgoland, North Sea, for post-phytoplankton bloom and carbon turnover... | ecosystem: Environmental > Aquatic > Marine >... | reverse complement strand
GAGTTAATTGAAGCTAATGGTATCCATAACTATTTAGTCGAAATAGGCGGAGAACTTCGTCTAAAAGGTTTTAAGCATACGGGCGAATTGTGGGCAATTGCGATAGAAAGACCTATTTTTGATCCTTTAGGTGATCACAGAGCTGCTCAGCAAGTGATTATCCCTAAAGATAATGCTGTTGCTACAGCAGGAGATTATCGTAATTATTTCGAAGAAGATGGACAACGTTTCTCACATATAATTGATCCTGATACAGGAAAACCTATCAATCATAATCTTGTATCAGTCACTGTTATCGCGCCGTTATCAATGACTGCGGATGGTTTATCTACTACCATGATGGTAATGGGCGCTGAGGAAGGGATGAAGTTTGCGAGAGAAAATGATTTAGCCGCATTATTTATTTCTAAAGATGAAAATGGCTTTCATGAAGAATTTACCGTAAATTTTAAACAGTATTTGAAATAATACTTACCGTGTGTCGGTCTTATTAATAAGATAAATAGACATAAATTGAATACAATGGCTCATGTCCTGAGCCCAATGATTACTTAGTTGAGAGCATAACATTATGATGATTTTTTTGATCACTTTTGGTTTTTTCCTTTTAATAGGTTGCGCTATGGCTATTGGCTATCTATTTCAAAATAAAACATTAGCTGGCAGTTGTGGAGGTTTAGCAAGTGTAGGTATTGAAAAAGATTGTAATTGTGAAAACCCATGTGAAAAACGTCAAGAGCGGGATCGTAAAACAGCACTCGAGCACAATTTACAAAATAGAATAGATGTAGAGAATCTTTAGATATTTTAACTCGCTAAAGCAAAATTAGCTTATCAAGGATAGTCTCAGTACTATCCTTTTTGGTATTCTACACAAGTTTCTTATAGAAATAACTTATACCAGTTTCATTAATTAAGTGATCTACGTTATACACAGGGAAAACGGCCAAATACACGGCATTTATTTTAATAACGAGTTATTCTACTTATTAAATAAATAACGCAGTCGTTGGTTGGTTTAACCAGTAGAAATGATCACATAGTTAGTGATATTGGTATTATTGAATAAAGTCATTAACTTTATTGATGATCCCTTGGCTATCTAAGCCTAATTCATAATGGATCTCTTCTTGTGTACCATGCTTTACAAAATGATCTTTAATACCAATATTAAGAGTTTTTATCGCTTTTCCTTGCGATAATACATATTCATTCACCGCGGAACCAGCCCCCCCTGCAATTGCATTATCTTCAATGGTTATTAATGTACGATGAGTTGCTATTAACTCATCAATTAATGCGTGATCTAACGGTTTAACAAAGCGCATATCGACAATAGTTGCATTTAATGCTTTCGCTGAAATTTTTGCTTCATGTAACATGGTACCAAAGCTTAATAAGGCAATGTTCTCACCTTTTTCTATGAGCATACCTTTACCTATTTCAATAAGCTCTTCTGTACTTGGTAATGTTTTACCAATGCCGCTACCTCTAGGATAACGGACTACAGAAGGGGCTTTAAGCTGATGGCCAGTATTTAACATCAATTGGCATTCACGTTCATCTGATGGAGCCATAATTGTCATATTAGGAATACACCGTAAAAAGCTTAAATCGAATAAACCTTGATGTGTTGCGCCATCAGCTCCGACAATTCCAGCCCTGTCTACTGCAAACATCACAGGTAAATTTTGTATGGCCACATCATGAATTAATTGATCATAACCTCGCTGTAAAAAACTTGAATAAATAGCTACAACGGGATGTTGACCACCAATCGCTAGACCAGCAGCATAAGTGACTGCATGTTGTTCAGCAATTGCAACATCATAATACTGATCAGGAAAACGTTGGCTAAATTCAACCATACCAGAGCCTTCACGCATAGCAGGTGTAATGGCAACTAATTTTTTGTCTACAGCAGCTGTTTTACAAAGCCAGTCACCAAAAATTTGTGAGTAGGTTGGTAGTGAAGGTTTAGATTTAGGTAAATGATCATCACTTGGATTAAATTTAGGCACAGCATGGTACTTTATAGGATCTTGTTCTGCCGCTTGATAGCCTTTACCTTTTTTAGTGGCGATGTGCAGTAGTTGAGGTCCTTTTAGATTTCGCATATTGTTAATCGTTTCTACTAAACCATTAACATCATGACCATCAATTGGACCGATATAATTAAACCCTAGTTCTTCAAAAAAGGTACTAGGAACAACCATACCTTTAAGGTGTTCTTCTGCACGACTGGCTAATTCTTTAATTGGTGGGATATTGTTAAGTAAACGCTTGCCGCCTTCTCGAATTCCAGTATAAATACTACCAGAAAGCATTTTGGCTAAATGATTATTTAATGCGCCGACATTCTCAGAAATAGACATTTCATTATCATTTAAAATAACTAACATATCCTTGCGAATATCACCAGCATGGTTTAAGGCTTCAAATGCCATTCCCGCAGTCATAGCACCATCACCAATTACCGCTACGGTTTTTCTATTTAACCCTTCTTTTTCAGCAGCAACAGATAAGCCTAATGCCGCTGAAATAGAAGTACTTGAATGACCAACACTTAAAATATCGTATGCACTTTCTTCACGCCATGGAAATGGGTGTAGCCCATCTTTTTGTCTAATAGTATGAAGCTGATCACGACGCCCAGTTAAAATTTTGTGTGGGTATGCCTGATGACCAACATCCCAAATAAGATGATCAAAAGGAGTGTTATAAACATAATGTAAAGCAACAGTTAACTCTATTGTTCCTAGACCCGAGGCAAAGTGACCGCTACTTTTACTTACTGAATTTAATAAAAAGCTACGCAATTCATTACTTATTCGCGTTAATTGATCTTGAGAAATATTGCGCAAGTCATGCGGAGAGTTAATTTGAGCAAGTAATGGGTAATCAGCAAGGTTTGTTATCATAGTTGTTCTATAGTTGTTTTTATTTTAACTAATTAATGGCTACGTTTAATGATGAAGGTAGCGAATTCAGCTAAGGATTGTGTATTGTAAGGTAAACTGGCTAAAGCTTGAAGGGCTTGTTGAAATAAGTTTTCAGCTTTTTGTTGTGCACCTTGTATGCCGAGCAGGGCTGGATAAGTGCTTTTGCTTGACTCAAGGTCAGATCCACATGGCTTTCCAAGCTGTTCTTGTGTTGATGTTATGTCAATAATATCATCTCTTACTTGATAAGCTAAACCTATATATTGCGCATATCTTCTTAGTATTTCTTTTTCTTTGGCTGATATTGTTATACTACATGCAGCTACCATCACTACCGATGCTTCAATTAATGCTCCAGTTTTTAATGAATGTAAAATTTCTAGTTGCTCGATAGATATGGTTTTATCAGTAGCAGCTAAATCAAGCGCTTGTCCTCCACACATACCTTGGTAACCTGACGCTGTCACTAATTGTTGAATTAATTTTATTTGTTTTGGTTTTACTGTTTCTGAAAAACTGTGATTGGCAATAATATCAAAGGCAAGTGTTTGTAAGCTATCACCTGCGAGGATTGCAGTTGCTTCATCAAATGCTTTATGGCAAGTCGGCTTACCACGTCTTAGGTCATCATCATCCATTGCGGGCAAATCATCATGCAACAATGAATAGGCGTGTATACACTCAATTGCCCCAGCTATGCCATCTATATCATTTAAGTCTAAACCTAATGCTTCACCCGTTATATAAGCCAAATAAGGGCGCATACGTTTACCACCAATTAATAATCCATAACTCATGGCTTGATGAAGTTTATCATCATTAATAGGTAAGCTTTTGAGTTTCAAAGTTAAAAAATTATCGATACGTTTCTGCAAAGCAGCATGGTTAGTTAAGTGACTCATGATAGCTCACCCGACGATAGGTTATCTTCAGATAAATTAAAATCATCAAGGTGTTGTTTACCATTTTTTTCGACTAATATTTTAACTTTTTGCTCTGCTGTTTGAAGCTTATTTTGGCTTAATTGGCTTAACGTTAAACCTCGTTCAAATAATGCCATTGATTCCTCTAAATCAAGTTCTCCTTGTTCTAGACTTTGCACTATCGTATCTAACTCGCTTAGTGATTCTTCAAAAGTTAGGTTTTCTAATTTTTTTTTTGCCATCTTTATATTCTCTTTATGCCTGTCGCTTTAATCGCTAGGCGCAAACTTACCTTAGGTAAGGACAATGGTCAATGTAGCACTAATAAATTTCAGCGACTATCATTTAAGATAATTCATTTCCAATAACTATTAAGTTATTGACTATATGGGCGATAATAAAGAGATAAGTAATAGCGAATAGTTTTATCATAATGTACTATTATTTTATTAGTTAGAATTGGTTTTTGTAGTTTTAGGAGATTTTTTGTGGATTTAGCAACCTTAGTAGGTATTATCGGCGCTATCGGTTTTCTCGTTATGGCAATGATATTGTCTGGCGATATTATGATGTTTGTTGATACTCAATCAGTTCTTATTGTTTTTGGCGGTTCACTTTTTATAGTCTTATCGAACTACAGTTTAGGTCAGTTTTTTGGCATAGGAAAAATAATAGTTAAAGCCTTCGTATTTAAACTAGAAAAGCCAGAAGAATTAATAGATAAATCTGTTGAGATGGCCGATGCAGCACGTAAAGGTGGATTTCTTGCATTAGAAGAGGCTGAAATTACGAATGCTTTTATGCAAAAAGGCGTTGATATGCTTGTTGATGGGCATGATGCCGATGTGGTTCGTGTAACATTACAAAAAGACATAAACCTCACTACTGAACGCCATGAAAAAGGTGCTGGTATGTTGACTGCTTTGGCCGATGTTGCGCCCGCTATGGGAATGATAGGTACACTTATAGGTTTGGTTGCTATGTTATCAAATATGGATGACCCTAAATCTATTGGCCCTGCTATGGCTGTTGCTTTGTTAACGACTCTTTATGGTGCTTTCTTAGCCAATGTTATTGCTATTCCACTTGCAACGAAATTAAAATTACGCATGGAAGAAGAAAAAATGAATCAAGAGCTAATACTTGATGCGGTATTAGGTATTCAAGACGGCCAAAACCCTCGTGTTATTGAAGGTTTATTAAAAAATTATCTTGCTGAAGGCAAACGCCAGTCAAGTACAACTGATGAATAATAAGCTGATAATTAGGAGGGGTTATGTCTGAACAAAAATGTAAATGTCCACCCCCAGGACTACCTGCATGGATGGGTACTTTTGCTGATCTTATGTCGTTATTGATGTGTTTCTTTGTCTTGTTGCTTTCTTTTTCTGAAATGGATGTGTTGAAGTTCAAGCAAATAGCAGGCTCTATGAAATTCGCTTTTGGGGTACAAAATAAAATAGAAGTAAAAGATATTCCCAAGGGGACTAGTATTATTGCTCAAGAGTTTAGACCAGGTAAACCTGAGCCAACGCCCATAGAGATGATTCAGCAGCAAACGATGGAAATGACGCAACAGATGTTGGAATTTCAACCTGGAGATGAAACTTCTACTGGCGGTCGACAAGAGCAGCGAGGGAATGAACGTGGTGGACAATCACAAAATACCGACGATGCATTATCAGCACAAATGGTACAAAAAGCACAAGAGCAAATGGAAAAAGCTGATCAAGAGCAAGTTAATGACTTGGTAAAAAAGATTGCAGATAAACTTGAACAACAAATTGAAGATGGTGCCATTGAATTAGAATCTTTAGGGCAGCAAGTTATTATTCGTATACGAGAAAATGGTTCATTTCCTTCAGGGTCTGCATTTTTACAACCTAAATTCAAACCTATTATTGGGAAAATTGGCGAACTCTTAAATACAATACCAGGTGAAATCATGATTTCAGGTAATACTGATAACCGAGGTATTAACTCCGAGTTGTATGATTCTAACTGGGATCTATCAAGCAAACGCGCTGTGGCTATTGCCCATGAGTTTATTAAAGTCCCAGGCTTTAATCAAAATCGATTAGTCGTTGCTGGGCATGCAGATACTCGTCCATTAGTGCCTAATACCAACCCATTAAATCGTCGTCGTAATCGTCGTGTTGAAATTGCAATTAATCAGGGGAAAGCGAAAGAAACTACACCTATTCAAGTAATTCAATAAAGAATTTTAATAAATAATAGCCGTTAATATAATACAGACGGCTATTATTCATATCAAAAATAGCCTGAAACTCGCATATTAACGTTGTTTGAGTATATAATGCGCGCCATTATTCTTATTGTTATTATTTACTAGGTTCTACATCGATGAAATTTATCGTAAAGCTTCAAGCTGAAATCACCATTAAATCTCGCCCTGTCCGTAAACGTTTTACTAAAATCTTAGAATCGAATATTAAAAATGTTTTACGTCGTATTGATGAACAAGTTACTACGCGAATGAATTGGGATAATGTTGAAGTAAATACTAAAGATAATAGTCCTGAAAACCGAAAACGTTTAATTGCAGCGCTTAAGTGCATTCCTGGGATACCAATGTTTTTGGAAGTACAACAATCGGATTTTATTGATGTTCATGATATTTATGAAAAAACGGTAGCTGTACACGCTAAAACTATAGAGAATAAAACATTTTGTGTTAGGGTAAAGCGTACAGGTACCCATGATTTTAATTCTCTTAAAATAGAACAATATGTAGGGGGCGGTTTAAACCAATCGGTAGAAACTGCCAGAGTTAAACTGACTAAGCCTGATGTTACTATTCGTTTAGAGATAAAAAACAAAGATTTATTTATTGTTACCGAACGCCATATTGGTTTAGGTGGCTTTCCAATTGCAACCCAAGAAGATGTATTGTCATTAATGTCTGGTGGTTTTGATTCGGGGATTTCAAGTTATCAAATGATCAAAAAAGGCGCACGTACTCATTACTGTTTCTTTAACTTGGGTGGCTCAGCGCATGAAGTTGGAGTAAAGCAAATTAGCTACTTTTTATGGGATAAATTTGGCTCATCACACAAAGTTAAATTTTTCGCGGTAGATTTTGAACCTGTAGTTGCTGAAATTTTAGAAAACGTTGAAAACAGCCAAATGGGTGTTGTGCTAAAGCGTATGATGGTACGTGCAGCAACTAAAATTGCCGAACGTGGTAAAATTCAAGCGCTTGTTACAGGCGAAAGTTTAGGTCAGGTTTCTAGTCAAACACTAACTAACTTAAACGTTATTAACAAAGTGACTGATACGCTTATTTTACGTCCGTTAGCAGCTTATGATAAACAAGATATTATTGATATTGCCCGTAAAATTGGTACGGAAGACTTCTCAAAAACTATTCCTGAATATTGTGGTGTTATTTCGAAAAAGCCAACTGTAAAAGCGGTATTATCGAAAGTTGAAGAAGAAGAAAGTAACGTTAACTTTGATGTCTTAGATAAAGTAGTTAGTGAAACACGTGTTTTTGATATTCGTGATATTGGCAAAGAAACTGAAGAAGAAATTCGCGCAGTAGACTTGGTTGAAAATATTCCTGCTGATGCGGTTATTGTTGATATCCGTAGTCCTGAAGAAGAAGAAGATAAACCATTAAGCTTAGACAATGTTGACGTTAAACTTATACCTTTCTATAAACTTGCAACGCAGTTTGGTGATTTAGATATGAGCAAAGAGTATTTACTGTATTGTGATCACGGTGTAATGAGTAAATTACAAGCGTTATACTTACTCGATAACGGTTTTACCAATGTTAAGGTGTACCGTCCTTAAGTAGGCGTCTAACCTTTAGGTACTAGCATCTTTACTGTTTGCCACATCTTAGTGTTTTCAGGTGTGGCAATATTATGTTTAAGACCTAAGCGGTGAATATAACCACTAATATAATCAATTTCACTCCTACGATGCGCTAAAACATCACATCGCATAGATGAACTATTTTTAGCTGTCGCATTAGCAACCTGTTTTACAGTTTGTTTTAACATGGCTAAATCTAATGTCACCTTTTCTGCATCTGCTACCGCGACAACTTCTTCAAGCAATGTGTTAATTAGCGTTAAAAATTCTGAATTATTTATTTGACCATTATTAATATTATGTATGGCTGTTAGTGGATTAATAGCACAGTTTATCGCTAACTTTAGCCATTGTTTTTGTTTTATATTCTTATGAAATGTTACTTGTGGTAATGCATTATTTAATAGTTGAGTAATTGAATTTTTCCGTGATAAATGATTTCTCCCAGCAAGTAGTCCTATATCGGTTACACCTACGCCTGTGTGTCTAATAGTTAAAGGAGCAGTTCGTAAACAACCATGCGTAGTGAGCAAAGCATAAATATTATGTCTTTTTAGCAAAGTTTCTGACAATTCAGTTAACGTTCCCATACCATTATGAGCGAGTATAATATGGCAAGTACTGGCTAAATTATTTTCTATTTTTTTTAGTGCTAACGATATTTGAAAAGATTTGACACACAAAATAACGAGATCTGCATGCGCAATATTTTGCGCGTTTGCGTAGTGAATTTCATCTGTATAGATAACATTTGAGTTATCGGTAAAAGTGTATTGTCCTTCTTCTTTGAGTGTTTTATGTGAAGGTAATAGATGCAATTGTGTTTTTTTATAATCAGCATGGTTGTTTATTAATTGCTGAATATGGTGATACCAAAGTAATCCTATTGCGCCTTGCCCAATAATAATAATATTCATTAATTTGACCTAGGTAATTTATTATTTTTGATTTTTTTTAGCATAAATAACTGATAGCGAATATAACTAAATTTTAACAAAATAAAACAGCTTATTCCTGCTATGTCGGCAAAAAAATCACTAAATTCACCACTTCGAAAACCCAAATAATATTGTCCTAATTCTGTAAGTGCAGCATAAAAAGCTAGGGTAATAAACGTTGTGATAAAAGGTGTTTTTATGACAGAGGATATACACCAAGTTAATACAAAAAAGGTTATAAAATGGCCAATAGTATCTATTTGAGAAGAGCGAAATATCAACTTTGTTAATGCTTTTGGCAGGAGGAGTTCACTAGAAAAGAATAATAGTATGGCACAGCATAGAATAATAATGAAAAAGGTTAAATGGTGTTGTATTTTCACAAGTAAATATATTTTAAAAAACTAATAAAGATATATTATCACGCTCATGATAATTGTGGATGATAATTTCTCTTCAAGGTTTCTTGTCTGGTGATTTTAGCTAGGTATAATAACAAGCATAATATTTAATTTACTGAGAATTGAGAATAGTTATGCCATCAATGGATATTGTTTCTGAAACTGATTTAGAAGAAGTACGTAATGCAGTAGAAAACGCTAACCGTGAATTATCAACGCGTTTTGATTTCCGTGGTGTAGAAGCTAGTTTCGAATGGAAAAAACCAGCGGTTACATTAAAAGCGGAAGGTGATTTTCAGCTGAAACAGCTTTCAGATATATTACGTAGTCAACTAACTAAGCGTAATGTTGATGCTAAAGCCATGACAATCGGTGCTGCTTCGGCAACGGGTAAAAACTGGAGTCAACAAGTAACGTTTAAAGAAGGAATTGAGCAAGACGTTGCTAAAAAAGTGGTTAAGTTAATTAAAGCTGAAAAATTTAAAGTGCAAGCGGCTATTCAAGGAGAGCAAGTGCGTGTAACTGGTAAAAAACGTGACGATTTACAGGCGGTAATGCGCTTTGTACGTGAAGCGGATTTAGAACAATCATTTCAGTTTACTAACTTTAAAGATTAATTTTTCTATCAAATTCAATTCAAAAATTACGTTTATTTAAAAGCTAAGTTTAACAAATGAAATTATCGAGTTCTGACGCCATTCCTTTTAGTGGCTCAAACTCGATGTAATACGGTGATTTTCTCCTAATTGTAACTTGAAGCTAGCTGTTAGTTTATGGCATGAGAATAATTAGATAAAGTTTAAGCCTTACGCATTTGGTGAATGTATAAGGCTAGTTATTTAACGTATTAATTATTTTCCATCATCACAATTTTCATCTTCACAATTTTCATTTCCACAGCCTGCACTTTCAGAGTGAATAAGGCCATGAGCAAGTTCTTCTTCAGTTGCTTCACGTACTTCTAAAATTTCCACATCGAATTTCAAATCAATTCCTGCTAAAGGGTGATTACCATCAACGGTTACTTCATCATTGCTAACATCAACAACGATAACGGTTTGCTCTCCATCGTCAGTACTCGCACGAAGTTGTGTACCAACAGTTAACTCTTCAACGCCTTTAAGTAACTCTTTCGGTACTGTTTGTACATAATCATCATGTCGTTTGCCATAAGCTTGATCTGCGCTTACAGATACTTCAAACTGATCACCCGTTTGGTGATCTATTAATGAATTTTCAAGACCTTCAATTAAGTAGCCTGCACCTTGAATAATACTCATAGGTTTATCATCATAAGAGCTATCGATTAATGTGCCTTCACTATCTGATACTGCGTAGTGCATAACAACGACTGAGTTTGTGGTAATTTTCATATATCCTCTATTATGTAAACTGTCTGTACAGTTAAATTTTTAGTTAAGTGTAGCGTAAAATTTTCGTTAATATCTTCTATTCTTCTGCAATTAATGTGTAAGGCAGTGCCACAAGTTTTACGCTAGCGTCAGGTTGCGATTTTATCCTTAATTGTGTTGAATTATCAACGTCATTACCTAGTACGGCTTGCAGGTAACATGTGCCATTATCCGCTTGATAAGTCGATAAGATATCGCCCGCTTTACGCCAGTTATCACCTAATTGTTTTTCAAGGATATCATCATTTTGAATTGGCTGCTTTAATGTAACCGCTAAGGAAAACAAAGCCTTTTTATTTTTACCTAAATACTGCATACGCGCGACTGTTTCTTGACCTAAATAACAGCCTTTAGTAAAGCTAATACCATGAATAGCTTGTAGATTAAGCATTTGTGGGACATATTCACCACTACTTTCGTGAGAAAGCTGCACAAAGCCTTCGCTTATTTCAAGTAAATCCCATACCTTGTTTTGGTAAATTGGTAAATTCATTCCGGGCAGTGATTTTTCTAAGTTAGCTGTAGAATCAATTAATAGGTAACGTGCTTCTTTACCTGCAATATAAACGAGAGTTGTAGAATCAGACTGCACAACAGGATTTAAACTGTCAGGTAGTCGAGAAAACTGACTTTTTAATACATTAACTGCATCATCGCCAACAAGAGCAAACAACGTAAGTTCATCCGCTACTGAAATATCAACTTTAGCAAAGACACCAAATTTTTTTAATTCAGCAATAGAGCTGTCAATACTGGCTTTAGGTTGAATTAATAAATGTGCGGAGTCTCTATTTAATAAACGGAATACACTAAATACCTTTCCTTTTGCATTACAGTGTGCACCAATAAGTAAACTGTGTTCTGTGCTGGTTGTTACATCACAAGTAACTTGTCCCTGGAGATATTTGCTTTGATCTTCGCCAGATAGTGAAATTGCACTATAATGACTTAAAGCAACTAAATAAGTATTGGGTAATTGTTCTAGGGTAGGTAATTTTTCTTCAATATTTATGGACATAAGGCAAGTCTATACAGTGATTAATATAAGATAAATATGGGTTAGTATGTACAAAATCAAGTTTAGTTATAAAAAACTCACAATTAGTTGGCGAAAAAACAAATGTTATTGTTACAATATAGGCTAATCAAATTTAGGTAAAATATTATGCCAACATCAGTTAAATTATCAGAAGACAATGCTCACCCTATCGTTAATAAAGCGAGACTGAAATGGGCATGTCGTCGTGGTATGTTAGAGTTAGATGTATTGTTTATGCCTTTTGTTGATGAAGCTTATGACAGTTTAACGGCAAAAGAACAACGCATTTTTGAACGTTTACTCACCGAGCAAGACCCAGATTTATTTGCTTGGTTTATGGGACACAAAATCTGTGAAGACAACGAACTTAACACCATGGTGCAACTTATTCTCAATCGAGTCAAAGTATAGTATATGCATTCAAAAATCTCGCTATAAAACCTTAGTTTTTGCGGGAAGTCTGGCTGCGTTAGTTATACTGCCTCTATTGTTTTTTACTTATGCGTATTTCTTAGCATTAACGCTTGTGGTGATTGTTGCGGTTTTATTCAGCGTATACGTATCTAATAGCGGTACTCCGTTAGATTTTGTTAATACTTTTGAACTCAGTGAGCAAGGCATATGTTCTTTCGCCGAGAGTGATGAGCACTATCAATTACAAGAAAGTAGCCGTTTTAGTTTTTTGGGCTGTTGGCTAATCTTTCAGCCTATATCATTAAGCCATTTACAGTATAATATGAACACCAACCTCGATAAAAAACAAATCACATTGTTTATTTATCGAGATAGCTTATCTGCACAGGACTTTTCCCGTTTAGCAAAGGTTATTTCTCAGCTAAATCCTGTGTATTAAGATCGTTAGGGTATAAGCTTTTATTTGAACTAACTTTACCTACTAATATGGTTGGTTTAGCTTCGGTTAAAGTATCAGGGAAATCTAGGGTATAATGTAATCCTCTACTTTCTTTTCGTTTTAACGCACAATGAATTATCAGCTCTGCCACTTGTACTAAGTTTCTTAATTCGAGTAAGTTATTGCTAACTTTAAAATTGCGATAATAATCTTGAATTTCACGCTGTAATAACTCAACGCGGTGTAAGGCGCGTTCAAGTCTTTTTGTTGTTCTAACAATACCAACATAATCCCACATAAACAGGCGTAGTTCATGCCAGTTATGCTGAATTACCACTTCTTCATCTGAATCTGTTACGCGGCTTTCATCCCAAGGAGGTAGGTTAATAAAACTATTGTTATGTGTTAACGATTCACTAATTTCTAGTGCTGCTGCTCGAGCATAAACTAAGCATTCGAGTAATGAATTACTCGCTAAACGATTAGCCCCATGAAGGCCTGTATAAGACATTTCACCAATAGCATAAAGTTGATGAACGTCAGTTCTACCACACTGATCTATCATCACACCGCCGCAAGTATAATGAGCTGCAGGTACTATTGGTATCGGTTCTTTCGTTATATCAATACCTAAATCTTTAGTGCGTTGATAAATAGTAGGGAAATGTTGCTTAATAAAGTCACTGGGTTTATGGCTGATATCAAGAAACATGCAATCAACACCAAGGCGTTTCATTTCATAATCTATTGCGCGCGCAACAATATCACGAGGCGCTAATTCAGCACGTTCATCAAAAGATGGCATAAATCGACTGCCATCAGGTCGTCTTAACTTTGCTCCCTCACCACGCAGTGCTTCTGTTAGTAAAAAAGTACCCGCGTCAGGAT
>Ga0055584_100004786_pt1 | contig 13240 bp, 13 predicted proteins | sample OSDHelmetaG_FD_58716 | JGI IMG/M metagenome (GOLD analysis project Ga0055584, IMG submission 58716) | Pelagic marine sediment microbial communities from the LTER site Helgoland, North Sea, for post-phytoplankton bloom and carbon turnover... | ecosystem: Environmental > Aquatic > Marine >... | reverse complement strand
TCCTATTTTGCAGGATCCTGTGGCGGTGCGTCTTTGAATATACTAACAAAATACATTAAGCAACAAAACAGACCATCGTAATGTTACCGCTTTGCGGTAATACCGTACATCCCCAACATAAATGTAGGGGGGGTACGGTTTAATTGATAAACTGACCCTATCAATAACCTAGGGAATTATCTTAGCTTAATATTTCACATCAAACTAAAATTCATCTCGATGGAAAACCATTTTCCCAGCACTAGATTCGTCATCAACATAATAATACCCTGCCATATCAAAGGCTTTTAATGCTTGCACATCAGTGAGCTTATTTTGCGTAATATAACGTACCATCATTCCTCTGGCTTTTTTAGCATAGAAACTAATAATCTTATATTGACCTTTCTTTTGATCTTTAAAAATAGGCGTTGTGATCTGTACACCATTGACTTGTAATAATGAGGTATTGACGGCTTTAAAATATTCATTAGAGGCTAAATTGATCACTTGATTCTCTTTTTCGTCTCGCATATCTTTTAGCAATAACTGAGTAATGGTATCGCCCCAATATTGATACAAATTTGTTCCCTTAGGATTTTCAAGTTTGGTTCCCATTTCTAAGCGATAAGCCATCATCAAATCTAAAGGACGCAATACACCATACAAACCAGACAAGATACGTAGATATTTTTGCAACCAATCCACATTGTCCTCACTTAATGTATCAACATCCAACCCAGCATACACATCTCCTTTAAACATATCGATGGCAGACTTGGCATTCTGAGTATTCATTTGCGCTTTCCATTGGGCAAAACGCGCCACATTCAATGCCGCTAATTTATCACTAATTTTCATCAATGAAGCTAAGTCACTTGGGGTTAATTTTTGGCATACATCAATCAACTCCTGACTTTGAGGCAAAAGCCGTGCTTGGGTGTGATATTTTCTTAATACTTCACTTTCAACATCCAATTTTTTTGCTGGTGATATTATCATTAACATAATTTTTCCCTATTTTTCAATCGGTTATTTTATAGACAAGCATATAGCAGAATGTGATCGAGATCTAATAAAACATTCACCTAATTATCACAAATGTGAAATATATCAAGTTTATACTGCTCTTAATTTGATATTTATTAGTCCAGTTTTAAACCATTGTGTCGCAGTTACATAACCCAAGTAAAAATGAGGTATTTTTATGGATGAGTCAATGTTTAATAATTTATGGTCTGCAGAAAAAACATCACATAGTCGCAGTAAACCACAAAAAAGAATGTGGCGCGAAATCGAAGCATTAAAAGAAGAACAATATTTACGCAAAGAACTTGCAGAAATTGATCTTTTAAATACATTTGAAGATGAAGAACTTAACTTCTAAAACAATAGAGCACACCTAAAACCTGATGGATATTTGCTAATCATCAGGTTTTTTTATATTCTTCCTACCTATTTCCCCATTCATCTATCGATTCCATAAGGCCCCCATGAGCTCACATTTAAATTGGTCTGATATTATCAATCAAGAAAAGAAAAAGTCTTACTTACAAGATACCTTAAATTATGTACAACAACGTAGAGAACAAAACATTCAGATCTACCCGCCTCAAGATGAGATCTTTAATGCCTTTAGCTACACACCTTTCGATCAAGTTAAAATTGTCATGCTAGGACAAGATCCTTATCACGGTAAAAATCAAGCGCATGGTATTTGTTTTTCTGTCAAACCGGGCATCAAAATTCCACCGTCATTACGCAATATATATAAAGAATTAGCCACTGATATTGAAGGATTTGATATACCTACACATGGCTATCTTAAAAATTGGGCCACACAAGGGATCCTCATGCTTAATGCCGTATTGACCGTGGAAGAAGGTAAGGCCAATTCCCACAAAAAATTAGGTTGGGAGACTTTTACTGATGTTATCATAGATAAAATTAATCAAGAAAAACAAGGTGTTATTTTTTTACTCTGGGGACAACAAGCACAAAAAAAATGTGCTCATATCGATACAAATAAACATATTATTTTAACCGCCCCCCATCCATCACCTCTTTCTGCTCACCGAGGCTTTTTGGGTTGTAAGCATTTTTCTCAAGCCAATACCCTACTAAAAAAACAAGGTAAAACACCAATACAGTGGCAAATTTAATTTTTTCCTTTTTATTCTGGCCACATAATACCAATCATTTCATCATGATGATAAAAAAAACTATTGACTCTATGCATTCAATAAGCTATTTATATTATTCAATCTATTACAAGAAGTAAAAATATATGCACAACTCTATCGGCGGCTCAATTATAACCATTACCACCATTATTATGGGACGGTAAGGGCCGCTGATACAACAAACACAAGTATTAAGCCTGTATCTCACGAAAAAGATGCAGGCTTTTTTATTATCTGGGAGGATATTAAATGAGAGTATTAAAATTTGGCGGTACTTCGCTGGCCAATGCAACACGCTTTGCACATGTCGCGGATATCATTGCTAACAATACACATCAAGGTGATGTTAGTACGGTGTTATCTGCCCCCGCCAAAATAACCAATGCCTTAGTGGCCATTATAGATAATACCGTTGCTGGAAAAGAAGCTACCCTCGAATTAGACACAATACGTACCATTTTCTCATCTCTCTTTACTGGCTTAGTTGAAATCCAACCTAATTTTGATCCTTCAACTTTAAATGTTCAATTAGATAACCTCATTAGCCAATTAAAACAATATATACATGGCATTGAGTTACTTGAAACTTGTCCAGACAATATCTATGCACGCATCATCAGTAAAGGTGAAATTTTATCTATAAAAACCATGGCAACTTTACTTGAAGCTAAAGGGCATCTGGTTTTTGAAATTGATCCTGTAAAATATTTAGCTGGTACGGATAATTACTTGGAATCTATGGTGAATATTGAAGCATCAACCAATAGATTTAAAAAAGCCCCTATTCCAGCTAACCATATAGGACTTATGCGTGGTTTTACTGCGGGGAATAGCAAAGAGGAACTTGTCACTTTAGGACGTAATGGTTCTGATTACTCAGCTGCAGTACTGGCCGCTTGTTTACGTGCTGAATGCTGCGAAATATGGACAGATGTAGATGGGGTTTACACTTGCGATCCACGACTTGTTCCTGATGCTAAATTGTTAAAATCTCTCAGTTACCAAGAAGCCATGGAATTGTCTTATTTTGGTGCTAAAGTCATGCATCCCAAAACCATTGCCCCTATTGCACAATTCCAAATTCCTTGCTTAATTAAAAATAGCTTTAACCCTCAAGCTCCAGGGACTTTAATTAGCCAAGAATGCTCTAATGAAGATAACCTCCCAGTAAAAGGGATCACAACCCTAGATAAATTAACTATGGTCAATGTGTCAGGCCCTGGTATGAAAGGCATGGTGGGTATGGCTACTCGCGTTTTTGAAGCCATGGCAGCCTCTGAAGTTTCTATAGTGCTCATAACTCAATCTTCTTCTGAATATTCTATTAGTTTTTGTATTGAACATTCAGAACAACAAAAAGCACATAAAGCATTAATTAAAGCCTTCGAATTAGAATTAAAAGAAGGTATGTTAGATCCTATTGAATACCATAATGAAGTGGCTATTGTTTCTTTAATCGGCGATGCGATGCGAACGTCTCATGGTATTGCAGCACGCTTTTTTACCTCTTTATCTGAATCTAATATCAATATCATTGCTATTGCTCAAGGTTCTTCAGAACGTGCCATTTCTGCTGTTATTCCTGCTAAGAAAATTTCTGAAGCCGTTAAGGCTTGCCATGAAACCCTCTTTAGCACCAAACATCATCTTGATGTTTTTGTCATTGGTGTTGGTGGTGTAGGTGGTGAATTTGTAGAACAGATTAAACGTCAAAAAGATAAACTCTCCCTTAAAGGTATTGAAATGAAAGTATGTGGCTTAATCAATAGTCGTAAAATGCTTTTAAATGCCGAGGGCATAGATTTACATAACTGGCAAGAAGAATTGGAAAATGAAACACATTCCTTTGAATTTTCACGCCTCATTAGCCTAGTTCGTCGTAGTCATATCATCAACCCAATTATTGTAGATTGTACTTCTAGTCAACATATCGCCTCTCAGTATGTGACTTTCTTAGAAAATGGCTTCCACGTGATTACCCCAAATAAAAAAGCCAATACAGACACCATGGAATACTATTGCCAATTGCGCAAAACGGCTCGTGCGCATCATAGAAAATTCATGTATGAAACCACTGTTGGCGCAGGTCTGCCTGTTATTGAAAATCTACAAAACCTCATTGCAGCTGGTGATGAACTTGAACATTTTACCGGTATTTTATCTGGCTCATTGTCTTATATTTTTGGTAAACTAGATGAAGGTATGACGCTAAGTGAAGCAACCCTTGCAGCTAAAGAAAATGGATTTACAGAACCCGATCCACGAGATGATCTATCCGGTATGGATGTGGCTCGAAAACTGCTCATTTTAGCCAGAGAATCTGGATTAAGGTTAGAGCTGTCAGACATCACTATTGAACAGGCTTTACCACCAGAATTTGATGATACAGGTTCAGTAGACACCTTTTTAACTAATCTACCTAAAGCGGATGCTTACTTTAAAGACCTGTGCACTCAAGCTGCTGCACAAGGAAAAGTACTACGCTATATAGGTGAAATTGAAAATGGACAATGTCATGTTTGCATTAAAGCTGTCGCTGCAGATGATCCTATGTTTAAAATAAAAGAAGGGGAAAATGCCTTAGCTTTTTATAGTAAATATTATCAACCCATCCCGCTGGTTTTACGTGGTTATGGTGCAGGAACTGAAGTAACAGCCGCAGGGGTGTTCTCAGATCTTATGCGCACAGTTGGTTGGAAATTAGGAGTTTAATATGAGCACTATTAGTATTTATGCACCGGCATCTATAGGTAATGTCAGCGTTGGATTTGACGTATTAGGTGCAGCTGTCTCACCTTGTGATGGTTCATTTCTTGGTGATAAAGTCACCATTAGTAGCAGTGACACTGAATTTAGTTTGGAATGCACGGGGGATTTTGTACAAAAACTGCCTAAAAATCAGGAAGAAAATTTAGTCTATTTTTGTTGGCAAGCCTTCAAACGTGAATTAGCATTAAAAGGTAAAGATCTTAAACCCCTGCATATGAGCCTCGAAAAGAACATGCCTATAGGTTCAGGTTTAGGCTCTAGCGCATGCTCAGTTGTCGCCGCTCTTGATGCCTTAAATCAGTTCCATGGTAATCCCTTTACTGAAAATGAATTGCTTGCACTAATGGGGGAAATGGAAGGTCGCGTGTCAGGCAGTGTACATTTTGACAATGTAGCGCCAGCTTACTTAGGTGGCTTACAATTTATGGTGCAAGAAGAAGGTATTATCAGTCAAAAAGTACCTTGTTTTAACGAATGGTATTGGGTCATGGCCTATCCTGGTATCAAAGTTCCTACTGCAGAAGCTCGTGCTATTTTACCGGCCCAATATCGTCGTTCAGATATTATTTCTCATGGTCGACACCTTGGTGGATTTATCCATGCGTGTTATTCTCATCAGCCCAAACTGGCAAGTAAAATGATCAAAGATGTAATTGCAGAACCTTATCGTCAGCAACTTTTGCCTAATTTTGCTAAAACACGACAATATGTGATGGATGCAGGTGCTCTAGCTTTTGGCATTTCAGGATCAGGCCCGACAACAATGACAATTTGCGACAATTTTGAGGTTGCTCAACGCATCGCAACATGGCTTGCCGAACACTATGTACAAAACACAGAAGGGTTTGTACATATTTGTAAATTAGATCAAGACGGTTCAAAAAAAATCTAACAGGAAAACACAACATGCAACTATACAACATCAAAGAAAATGATGAAAAAGTTAATTTTTCTCAAGCAGTTCAACAAGGTTTAGGCCGAAATCAAGGTCTGTTTTTTCCAACTCAACTGCCTTTTTTTGACGATATCGAGACACTACTCGATCTTCCATTTAATGAACGCAGTGCGAAAATCATATCAGCTCTTTTAGGCGATGAATTAACTCAGGCTAAAGTGGCTGAACTTATCAATAATGCTTTTCAATTTCCAGCACCACTTTCTACAGTAAAAGACGGCGTTTATGCACTAGAACTTTTCCATGGTCCCACACTCGCATTTAAAGACTTTGGCGGTCGCTTTATGGCACAATCTTTAGCTGCAGTCTCAGATGGAAAACCTATTACTATTTTAACAGCAACTTCAGGTGATACGGGTGCTGCTGTTGCGCATGCATTCTATGGCATGGATAATATTCGCGTGGTGATCCTTTACCCTGAAGGTAAAATCAGTCCCCTACAAGAAAAACTTTTCTGTACATTAGGTAAAAACATTCACACTATCGCCATTAAAGGTGATTTTGATGACTGTCAAGAACTAGTAAAACATGCCTTTGATGATGAAGTATTCCGTCAAGAAGTAGGGCTTAATTCCGCTAATTCAATTAATATCGCACGTTTACTCGCACAAACTTGCTACTATTTTGAAGCCGTGGCTCAACTGCCTAAAGAAAAACGCCAAAAAGTGGTCTTTTCTGTCCCTAGTGGCAATTTTGGTAACCTCACTGCGGGTCTAATTGCTAAAGCAATGGGACTTCCCGTAAAACGTTTTATTGCAGCAACTAATATCAATGATACCGTGCCTCGTTATCTAGAAACAGGGAAATGGGATCCAAAACCAACGGTAGCTACCATTTCTAATGCCATGGATGTCAGCCAGCCGAATAACTGGCCGCGCATTGAAGAACTATGCAAAACTAAAGGTTGGGGATTAGATGAATTAGGAAAAGGCGCGGTTACTGATGAACAAAGTAAAGACAGCGTACGTGAACTCCAATCTCTTGGCTATTTATGCGAACCACACGGCGCTATTGCCTATAAAGTACTAGAACAACAGCTACAAGCAGGAGAAACTGGTATTTTCTTGTGTACAGCCCACCCAGCTAAATTTAAATCAGTAGTCGATGATATTCTTGGTCTCGATATCGATTTACCCAAAACTTTAGCAACACATGCTGCAATGCCACTTTTATCTGCTCATATGGAAAAAGATTTTGATCAGTTAAAAGCACAGGTACGTAAAGTACAATAAGTTTTATTCATACTTTTATCCCAGATCTTTTGTTGTCGATCTGGGATAAACCTTAAAGAACAAAACTAAAGATCAATAATCCTAATGTGACTACCCAACCTAAAATCATAGGATACATTGCACGCCGCGCTTTTTCTTTTTCAAACCAAGTTCTCGGTGAAATTCCCTTCCACAAAAAAACTAATTTACTGGCCAAATTCACACAAATGATATTAATAACCAACATTAAAGCAGCATGCTCTGCGGCTACATAATTATGATGACTTAAATACAAACCTATGGTGGATGTGGGGGGCAATAAAGCGACAGCAACCATAACACCAACTAATACACTAGATGCACTAGAAGTGAAAGATAAGGCAGCAGCTGCACCAGAAACTAAAGCTAAAGCCACTGTCGCCATATTCACATGAGTACGACTGATCAGCTCATTCGTATCTAAAGGAAAAGTTAATAGGCTACCTATTCCCCAAGACAATAAAAAAGCTACTAAAATCCCCACAATTAAAGTGATACTGGCATTTTTCATCATGCTTTTATCACCTAAAGCAGTACCAAAACTTAAGGCTAAATTAGGACCTAATAAAGGCGCTATCACCATGGCGCCGATCACCACCGCTACATTATTTTCAATCAGACCAATAGTCACCACAATAGTAGACAGCACCACCAGCAAAATATAATTAGTATCTAAATTTGCCCCTTTTTCAATTTCTTCATACAAGGTTTCACGAGCCGCAGTCGCTTTGTCCTCTTCTTTCTGTTCACTCATTTTAGGTAGATACACTGAAATAGATTCAACAGCTAGGGATGCCCCCTTATCGCGTAATAACAATGGTTGAATTTTATCTAAAAAAGCTTGTAAATCAGCGTCTCCTGTAATAATTCTAACCATTTGTCGCTCATCACTGCCTTGGGCACTAATCCAAATATCTTGCGCAGATAACTCATTGTAAATATCAAAAATTTTGCTGATATAAGTTTGAGAAATCAATAATTCAATACGTTTCATAGGTTATCCTGTCGTAGGGAAACATCTCTTATAAATCGATAAATAACATAATATTAAGTATAAAACAAAACCTAATATTTTGTTTTATCAAGATTTTTATATTAGTATGAAGTTTCATTTATATTCAGACCATGAGGCAACCATGAAACATTTTGATATAGGATCAATGGTAATTATTACAATCACACTTATCCTTTTTATCATAGCTCTGTTCTTTACAGGATTTACACATGATATTTTATTAGAAACAGGAGTGTTTTTAATCTCAGTAAAACTTATCGTCATGACATATAAATCCAGTGTATCATCCCATAAAATGTATAAAGAATTTCAGGAAGTAAAAAAACTGCTCGAAGAAATTAAAAACACTCAGAAATAGCAACCATAATCTCTCTTAGGTTGCTATTGACGAATAACAACTGTTATTCCAAAAGACCTATACACCAATATGAGCTACTAAGAGCTTTCCCGTATAAATCATCGCATTGGGCGTAGCAAAACCACGTTTCTTTGCCACAAAAGTGATGGTTTGTTGTGCCTTAATGCAACAGTCGCCCACTTTACCTAAATTCGCGTCCATACCAGAAGGAATATCTACGGCAAAAACACGAGATGCCTTCTCATTAATGACCTTTATTAACTGCTCAATATTCGAGCGTAATTTCCCAGAAAATCCAGTTCCTAAAACGGCATCTACCACTAATGATTTTTCTTGTAATAATAAACTTAATTGCTCGGCATCCACTTGATCAATATTCATGCCTAAATAGGTTAAAATTTTATAGTTAATCAGTGCATCACCTTTTAATTTATCTGCAGCTGTCGTAAGGACAACCTCAACCTGCAATGAGGTAAACTGGTGCAAATGCCGAGCGATGACAAAACCATCTCCACCATTATTTCCTCCACCACAAACAATTAACACTTTTTTTTCTTGAGAGTGATGCGCTAAAGTAGCCACCGCTTGTGCAGCACTGCGACCAGCATTTTCCATCAAAACAATACTAGGAACATGCCATTTTTTTATAGCGTTTTGATCATATTCTCGTGTCTGTTCACACGTCATATATTCTATTGTTTGTACTGACATCAGCCTCTCCATTAATCTAATAATTTATGTACAAATTGCGGTACTAATTCACTGGCTTTTCCATATAGATGTTGTGTAAATTGATTTTCAACAGCGGATGGGCTTAAATTAATTTCCACACAATGGGCGCCATATAAAGTCGCTTCCTGGACAAACCCCGCCGCTGGATAAACGACACCAGAGGTACCAATAGCAACAAAGAGATCAGCACGAGTCAAAAGTTGACTAATATAGTCCATCTGTAAAGGCATTTCCCCAAACCACACAATATCAGGTCTTAATTGTACACCAGGCTGACAACAAGAACAGAGATCGCCTTCTTTGAGATCTTGTGTCCAAGGAAAGGTTTTTCCAGAATGAGGGCAACGCGCATTTAATAACTCACCATGCATGTGGATCACATTCTTACTTCCGGCTCTTTCATGTAAGTTATCAATATTTTGCGTCACAACCGTCACTTGTCCAAGAGATTTTTTTTCTAATTCTGCTAGGGCAAAATGGGCTGCATTAGGTTTTATATGCGGTTTTTGTAGTCCCTTGCGCAACTTATTATAGAATGCTTGCACAAAATCAGGATCGCGCGCATAACCTTCTGGGGTTGCTACATCTTCAACGCGTTCATTTTCCCATAAACCATCTTCGGATCTAAAGGTCTGAATACCAGATTCTGCCGAAATACCGGCCCCAGTTAAGATCACTATATTTTGGTAGGGATACTCCATTAGTTCCTCCTATAAATGATGAATTTCAATACTGAGTATATACCTTTAGCTCATTATTTTAATCATAAATGCCCAACACTTATATAAAAAAAGAGAGGGGATTTTCATTAAGATCCCCTCTCTTTTAACTATTAATTTATATTGATATGAAAGTATTTAAATACCTTGACTTTTGAGATATTCCGCATAATTTCCATGAAAATCAATCACTTCTGTTTCTTTTATTTCAATAATACGTGTTGCTAGCGATGAAACAAATTCACGATCATGACTCACAAAAAATAAAGTGCCAGAATAATTTTCTAAAGCCAGATTCAAAGATTCAATCGATTCCATATCTAAATGGTTAGTAGGTTCATCCATCAGCAAGATATTGGGTTTATCCATCATCAATTTACCAAACATCATGCGTCCTTGTTCACCACCAGAAAGAATTTTGACTGATTTAGTAATATCATTAGCACCAAATAATAATCGGCCAAGAACACTACGTACCGATTGTTCATCATCACCTGGCTTCATCCATTGAGACATCCATTCCATAAGATCGATATCTTCTTGAAACATATAACCATGATCTTGAGCATAATAACCAAGATGAGCATTTTCTGACCATTTGATGCTGCCAGAATCTAAAGGTTCTTCTCCGACTAACATGCGCATCAATGTCGTTTTACCTACCCCATTTTGTCCAATAATAGCAATGCGCTCACCCACTTCTACCATGGCTTTTACGTCTTGAAAAAGGGGCTTATCAAAAGCTTTACATAAGCCTTCCATTTCCAATGCATTACGGAATAATTTCTTTTCTTGCTTGAAAACAATATAAGGATTTACGCGACTAGAGGGTTTAATTTCATCTAATTCAATTTTTTCAATTAACTTAGCACGAGAAGTGGCTTGCTTTGCTTTTGATGCATTAGCCGAAAAACGACTAACAAAAGTTTGTAATTCAGCAATTTGAGCCTTTTTCTTAGCATTATCCGCCATCATACGTTCACGAATTTGCGTCGATGCCGTCATATATTCATCATAATTACCTGGATATAAATGTAGTTCACCATAATCAATATCGGCCATATGAGTACAAACTGAATTTAAAAAATGGCGATCATGAGAAATAATAATCATGGTACATTTACGCTCTGCCAATTCATCTTCAAGCCAGCGAATCGTATCTATATCTAGGTTATTGGTCGGCTCATCGAGTAACATAATATCAGGATCAGCAAAAAGGACTTGTGCTAAAAGTACACGTAATTTCCAACCTGGTGCAACTTTAGACATAAGACCATAATGTTGTTCAAGTGGAATACCAACACTTAATAATAATTCCCCCGCACGAGAATCAGCTGTATAGCCATCCATTTCAGCAAATTGCGTTTCCAAATCGGCAACGATCATCCCCTCTTCTTCGCTCATTTCTTCCTGAGCATAAATTCGGTTACGTTCGCACATCACTTTCCACATTTCTTTATGCCCCATAAGAACCGTATCTATTACTGTGTATTCTTCAAAGGCAAATTGATCCTGGTTTAATTTAGATAAGCGTTCATTAGGATCTTTGCTGACATTTCCCACACTGGGTTCAAGATCACCCATTAAAATTTTCATAAAAGTGGATTTACCGCAGCCGTTAGCGCCGATAAGTCCATAATGATTACCGTTACCAAATTTTACGGAAATATTTTCAAAAAGTGGTTTTGCACCAAACTGCATAGTGATGTTGTTTGTACTTAACAAAGCTGGATTCCTAATAGTAGATGAAGAGAGATATTGCGTAATAAAGCATCAGATTTAAACGAATGGCTATTATACAGAGCAATTTTATGATGTGTAGTTATTTTATAATTTATTTTTAACTGATTAAATTCACAGTATATTTTGTATTTATCTTTATTTTCATGTATCATCGTGCTTTCAAAATTCTTACTACACACAAAATACTGTGGGGAAACAACATGACAGTAGAAACTCGCTACATGGTAATTCGAAATGGGGATGAAGTCATGAGCACAACGGATAAAAAAGAAGCTGACAAATATGATCAAATGCTAGATATGGCCGATGCTTTATTTGCCATTATTGGTCGTTCAGATATTGAATTAACTGATGCGGATCGCGATAGTTTAAGCATTTATTTAGCACAAAATAAAGAAGATGTACTAGTCGCACTAGGTGCCAAAAGACCAAAGAAAAAAACATCAGCTAAATCAGCACCCAAATTAAAAACAGTTGAATCCATACCACCAGCACAAGATGCAGTTAATTTATAACTATTATCTAAGAGGACACTCCGATGCCAGTCAATTCTAAATTTAAAGATAAACAAGTAGAAGCCATTCTCATCCAAATTATTGAAGTCTTAGAAAAAAATAAAGCACCTGTCGAATTATCCCTCATGGCCGTAGGTAATATTGCTACTAATATCATAAACAATGATATTCCTCGCTCTCAACGTGCAGCTGTTGCTCAAAAATTTTCCGATGCCTTATTTGCCTCTATCGATCACTAAAGACAAATATCCTCCTGTCCATCTGTTGATATAACTCATTCATTTTTTAGTCTTCTATCAAAACACCATTCTTACCCCCTCAATTTATAGTATATAATTGATTAGTTTTAGGTATACTAACTTTTTGTATATGTATTGAGGGTTTTTCATGTCGATATTTATTGCCAATCAGATCATTTCTTCATCCTATTGGATACTTATTGTTTTATGGATGATCATCATTCGACTATATTGGACCCGATTTAGTAAAGTCAAAAATCATGGTGTTTCAGGGGCGATTTTATTTTTAATTCTTACTCTTGATGCTTTTAGAACCCTTATAGAGAATGCTTTTTATGGCTTTTCTTTTAATTCAATACATGGTTTTTTACCCACGAATATTCAACAATTGCTCTCTATCCCTGAAATATTAATTTTACCAAAGATATTTACCATTATTTGTGGCTGTTTTATGATCTATTTACTATTACGCCATTGGGATCCCAATAAAATAGAAGAAATAAACCATCATAAACAACAAAAAGATCTAGCACGAAAAGTTTATAGTCATACTCAAGAAGGTATATTAATCACTGATCCTGATGGCTATATTTTAGATTGTAATCAAGCTTGTATTAATATTTCCGGCTTTGCTCGGGAAGAAATTTTAGGTAAAACGCCGCGTATTTTTAAATCAGGTCATCAGTCACCTGAATTCTATGAGAATATGTGGGACACCTTAATAAGCAAAGGATATTGGCGTGATGAAATTTGGAATAAACGCAAAAATGGCAATATCTCAGC
>Ga0055584_100004785_pt1 | contig 13240 bp, 6 predicted proteins | sample OSDHelmetaG_FD_58716 | JGI IMG/M metagenome (GOLD analysis project Ga0055584, IMG submission 58716) | Pelagic marine sediment microbial communities from the LTER site Helgoland, North Sea, for post-phytoplankton bloom and carbon turnover... | ecosystem: Environmental > Aquatic > Marine >... | reverse complement strand
ATGATGACCGCGGCGCACCTGGCCAGGTCTCTCGCATCGTCCGAGACCACGGCGTCATGGAGCTCCTCGATCTGCTCATCGCGGAGATGTGCCAGCGGGGACCGACCGCGAGCGATCGCCGTGCGGCGTTCCAGGTCGCGCTCAATGAGGACGAGCGGAGCCGACGCCCGTGCGAACAGGATCGCGAGCGGCAGCCCGACGGAGCCGAGACCGACGATCCCGACCGTCGGTTGATTTGTTTCGGTGGCCATGGAGGCGCGGAGACGCGCGGCGAGGGGATTCCTTCCCTAAGTAGGTCAGGAGACCGCGTGAAATGCGGCCAGGAGGCGCGCCTCGTCCCCGGGGAGGAGGGCGCGAGGGTCGAGCAGGACGGCGTCCTCGTGGATGCGCACGAAGACGGGGGGCTCCCCCGCCCGGAGCCGGGTGGCGAGGGTCTCGGCCGACTGGCCGTCTGCCCTCACGCGGACCGCCGTCGTGGGCAGGAAGATCGTCGGGGCGCTGCCGCTGCCGGGCTGTGACCGCTCCGGGATGGCCTCCGCTGAGAAGGCGGAGAGCGCGTCGATGGCCGCCGCGATGCGCCCGGCGCTCTCGGCCAGCTCGGCCTCCGGGCGGTGCATGAGGCGTCGCGAGGGGATCTCGCTCCCGCGGCCGGCCAGCAGCAGCTCGAGGGTGGTCTCGAGGCCCGCGAGGGCGACCTTGTCCAGGCGGAGCGCCCTGTAGATCGGGTTGGCCCGCAGGGCCCGGATCGACTCGCGGGTCCCGACGATCAGGCCCGCCTGGGGGCCGCCAAGGAGCTTATCGCCGGAGAAGGCCACCGCGTCGACGCCCGTGGCCACCGCGTCGCGCACGACCGTCTCGTCACCGACCTCCTCGAGGGGGCGAGTACCCTCCACCTCGATGCGACCGGAGCCCAGGTCCCAGCCCGATGTCACCCCGTGCTCCTTGCCGAGGCGCGCGAGCTCTGCGGGGTCCGCCTCCTCGGTGAAGCCGACGACCCGGTAGTTGCTGGTGTGCACCTTCATGAGCAGCCCGGTGTCCGGGCCGATGGCGCGCTCGTAGTCCACCGCGCGAGTGCGGTTGGTCGTGCCCACCTCCACCATGCGCACGCCGGCGCGCGCCATAACGTCGGGCACCCGGAAGGAGCCGCCAATCTCGACCAGCTCGCCGCGGCTGACGATGGCCTCGCGCCCGCCGGCGAAGGTCTGCATCATCAGGAAGGCGGCGCCCGCGCAGTTGTTCACGGCGATCCCCGCCTCCGCGCCGGTGAGGCGGGAGAGGAGCACGCCGAGGCGCGCGTCCCGCTCGTTGCGCCGCGCGCTGAAGCGGTCCATCTCGAGGACGCAGTACCCCTCGGCAACGGCCCGCATCCGCTCCGCCGCCTCCGGGTGCACCGGAGCGCGCCCGAGGTTGGTGTGGAGCACCACGCCCGTGGCGTTCACCGCAGAGCGGACCCCGCGTCCGGCCTCCACCCGGGCGCGCTCGAGGAGCGCCGCCTGGAACCCACCGCCGGAGACCTCAGCCTCCACGTCCGCGGCGCTCAGACCGTCCTTGCCGATCCGCCGCCGCAGGGCGTCCAGCTCCTGCTGCACGAGCTCCGTTCGGACCGCGGCCGGGATCGCCCCCATCCGGGCGGCGGCGTCACCTGCGCCGCCGGGGTCCCCGTCGAGGAATCTGTCGAGGACTCCGTCGAGCACCCGTCGGCCCTCGTCCACGCTCGGGAGGGCTCGGAACGGGTTCGCCTCGCTGTTGGCTTGCTTGCCGGAACTCATGGTCCCCCGAGATTAGCGCTCGAAGCGCCCGCCGTCGCGCCGCCGGGCTCGATCCCGATCCGAGCCGCTGTTAGGTTGTGTCCATGGCGCCCCCCTCTCCGACGGCCTCGGCCTCGCCCTCCTCCAACTCTCAAGGACACCCGGCCCTCCCCGGACACTGGAATCTGATGGAGCCGGACCAGGAGCTGGTCCAGGGCCTTGTCCACTCCGAGCGGGTCCCCGACGTCCTCGCGCGGCTCCTGGTGAATCGCGGGCACAGCTCGCCCGAGGCCGCCGCCTCCCAGCTCACCCCGACCCTCCACGGGCTCAATGATCCGGCCGGGCTGCCCGAGATGGAGCGCGCCGCCGAGCGCCTGGAGAAGGCGGTGGCAGACGGCGAGACGGTGCTGGTCCACGGGGACTACGACGTGGACGGCGTCAGCGGGACCGTCCTGCTGGTGCGCTTCCTCCGGCACCTCGGGGCGAAGGTCGAGTGGCACATCCCCCACCGCACCAAGGACGGCTACTCCTTCGGCGATCACTCCGTCGTCAAGGCCAAGGAGACAGGGGCGACCCTCGTCATTTCGGTGGACAACGGGACCTCGGCGGTGGAGCCCATCGCGGCCCTCCGGGACGCGGGGGTCGACGTGATCGTCACCGACCACCACGAGCCCCCCGAGGGCGACCTCCCCCCCACCTTCGCCCTCGTCAACCCCAAGCTCCCCACCTCCGAGTATCCGTTCCGGGAGCTGTGCGGGAGCGCGGTCGCCTTCAAGCTCGCCTGGGCCGTTTGCCAGCGCATGAGCGGCGGCGACAAGGTCCGACCCGACCTGCGCCAGTTCCTGCTGGAGGCCCTCGGCTACGTGGCCATCGCCACCGTCTGCGACGTCGTCCCGCTCATCGGCGAGAACCGCATCCTCGCCCACTTCGGTCTGCGAGCGCTGCACGAGTCCCCCTCCCCCGGGGTTCAGGCGCTCCTCGAGCGCACCGACCTCGCAGGCCGCGCGTTGACCGCCGAGGACATCGGCTTCCAGATCGGCCCGCGCATCAACGCCAGCGGGCGCATGGACAGCGCCGCGCGCGCGGTGGAGACGCTGCTCGCCGCGGAGGCGGTCGAGGGCCGCCGCCACGCCGAGCACCTCGAGTCCCTCAACGACGCCCGCCGCCAGGTGGAGCGCGGCGTCCTCGAGGAGGCGCTCGAGCAAGCCGAGCAGTTCGCGGACCCCGAGGCCTACCCGATCATGGTCTTGGGCGGCGCGGGCTGGCACCCCGGCGTGGTGGGCATCGTCGCCTCCCGGATCGTGGACCGCTTCAACCGCCCGGCGCTCATCATCGGCATCGACGACGAGGGCATCGGCCGCGGGAGCGCGCGCTCTGTTCCGGGCGTCAGCGTGCTGGAGATCATGCGCGGCGGCGCGGACCACATGAACCGCTTCGGCGGGCACGCCATGGCCGCCGGCTGCGAGATCCACGGGGAGCGCCTCGAGGACCTGCGCGCAGCGCTGACCGCGAGGTCCAAGGAGCTTCCCCCCCGGGATGCCGTTCAAGACCTGCGCATCGACACACGGGTCCAGCTCCAGGGCTTCAACGAGAGCTTGATGCGCCAGATCCAGCGGCTCGAGCCCTGCGGTGAGGGCAACCCTCAGCCCGTCCTGCTGGCGGAGGATGTTCGCCTCGAGGAGATGCCGCGCATCATCGGCCAGGACCGCACCCACATGCTCCTCCAGGTCCGCTCCGGGACGACGGTGCTCAAGGCGCTCGCCTTTGGCATGGCGAGCCGCGAGCACGAGCTTCGGATGTCACGCCCGGTGGACCTGGTGTTCACCCCGAGGCTCAGCCACTGGCGTGGACGCACCCAGGTCGAGCTCATCGTGGCCGACTTCCAGTGCAGGTGACGGGGCCGCGATCCTGACCGGGCCGTCGCCGTCTGCGAGCGGGGCGCCTATTCTCGGGGGATGAAGTCCTCGTCCCCCTCGACGCTCGCCGCCCTCTCGCTCCTCCCCCTCGCGGTGGCCTGCGCCGCAGGCGGGTCCGCACCGGGCGCCGACTGGCCCCAGGGGCCCGGCCCCCGCGGGGACTGGAGCAGCGCCGGCCCCGAGCCGCCCCTGCACTTCAGCGTTCGTCGCGGAGAGAACGTGAGGTGGCGCGCCCCCCTCCCCGAGACCGGCCAGGGGGGCGTCACCGTCGCGAACGGGCGGGTCTACGTGGCGTCCATGGCCCCATGGGATCCGGCCAACACCCTCGACGAGGTGGAGGCAGAGCGGTTCAAGCACGCCACCGAGGGGCGCGGCGTGGTGGGCAAGGACATCGACGCCCATTGCCTCGACGCCGACACGGGGGAGCTCATCTGGACCCGGCGCATCGAGGGCAGCGTCCCCGCCATCTACACCTACCCCTTCTCGGACGCGACGTCGGCCTCACCGGTGGTCTGCGGAGAGGATGTGATCTTCACGAACGCCGCCGGACGCGTGGTGTGCTTCGACTCCGACGGGCTCGTGCGCTGGGCGCGTGCCTACACGCCGGCCTTCGACGGCCCCTTCAACAAGCAGTTCGAGCCCGTGCTGGTCGCGGACGGAGCCCGTCGGGTGTTCGTTCACATGGAGCCGTTCGCCCCGGACGGAGGCGAGGCTCCGGCCGTCGGGACCGAGGGCGATCTCCACGGCCGGTGGCACCACCTCGTGGGGCTCGACGCCGCCACCGGCGCCGAGCTCTGGCGCAGCGCCGACGGGCTGACGCAGTACAACGCGCCCACCCTGGTGGGCGGTGACGCGCCGCGCATGCTCCACGCCAGGGGCGGGCCCCACGCCGTCCCCGAGCGACCCGTAGGGGTCTCGCTCACCCGCCTTGACGGAGAGAGCGCGGGGCAGCGCAGCTGGCGCTACGAGGACCCGCGCGGGAACCACGAGGCCTCCCTGCAGACCATGGCCCACGACCCACAGTTCGCGTACTGGATCCTGAAGGAGCCGCGCAACGAGCTCGTCGTCCTAGACCTCGCCTCGGGCGAGGAGGTGAGGTCCGTCTCCCTCGTGAAGGGCGTCACCCGGCGCATCTTTGATCAGGCGCGCGGCCACTGGACCGCCGAGGAGGGCGTGGACCTCGAGAAGGGTGTGTTCCCCGCCCGGTACTCCATGATCGCCGCCAACGGCGCCGTGTACTTCCAGTGCTACGCCACGGCCTGGGGCAAGCCGACCATCGGCCCCGCCTACAGCTTCGCGCGGGTGGACCCTCACGCCAGCACGGTGGAGTACCTCGAGGTGCCGACGGATGCCATGGAGGGCGGGGCAGCCGGCGGCCTCACGCGGCTCTGGCGTACCCCGAGGGTGGCGCGCCCCCTCAACAGCCGGGGCGTGGAGGTGACCGGCGACGACCGGTGCCGCTGGGACGGTTGGGACTGGGTCTTCAACGGCTCTCCCACCCGCGTCAACGACCGCCTGTACTTCACCCTGGCCAGCGGCGTGGTCTACGTGCTCGACGCGGCCGCCGAGCCCTTCGACGGCGCGGCCCTCCTCGCCGTCAACGACCTGGGCCCGGCGGGCGAGGTGTGGACGGCGAACTCGATCTCCTACGCCGCCGGTCGGCTGTACCACCGCACCGGGGCCGAGGTCATCTGCTTCGGGCGCTGAGCCTCAGCGCAGCCCGAGGGACCGGAGCCCCGCGGCCCTCGCCTGGTCGAGCTTCGCCGACATTGCCTCGACCCGCTCGGGGTGGTCGGCCGCCACGCTGGACGCCTCCCCCACGTCGACCGAGAGGTCGTACAGCTCGTCCTCCCCCTTGGGCCGCTGGACGAGCTTCCAGTCGCCGTCCCGCAGGGCGAGGCCTCGCGCCTCCTCCACCACGTACTGACGGCCCACGGGGTCGCGCCCGAGGAGCGCCTCCATGGCGTCTCGGCTGTCCATCGCCTGCCCCTCGGGGAGCGGCACGTCGAGCATCGACGCGAAGGAGGCCACCAGGTCCACCTGGGTCACGAGCGCCGTGGAGACTCCGGGCTCGATCCCCCGGGGCCAGCGGATGATCAGGGGCACGCGCGTGCCCCCTTCGTACACCTGGTACTTGCCGCCTCGGTACGGCCCGGAGCCGTCATGGCCGCGGTCCACCTCCTCCCGGCTCGTGAGCACCGTCGTCCCGTCCACGTAGCCGTCGTCGTACACGGGGCCGTTGTCGCTGGAGAAGATCACGATCGTGTCCTCCGCGAGCCCGCGTGCCTCCAGGGCTGCCATCACTGCACCCGCAGCCCAGTCGAGCTGCACCATGGCGTCGCCACGGTAGCCGAGCTCGCTCTTGCCCTGGAACCGCGGGTGGGGCGTGCGCGGGACGTGGATGTCCTGGGAGGAGAAGAACAGGAAGAAGGGCTCCGCCGCGTTCTCGTCGATGAAGCGCGTGGCCCGCTCCACGAACACGTCGGCCATGGTCTCGTCGTCCCACAGGGCGGACTGGCCGCCGGCCATGTAGCCGATCCGGCCGATGCCGTTGATCACCGACTGGTTGTGACCGTGGGAGCTGGGGTAGTAGGTCATCGCCTCCGGCTGCTGCTTGCCGTTGGGATAGCTCGTGCTCCCCTCGGGGAGGTCCTTGAGCTTGCCGACGAAGAGCGGATCCTCCGGATCGAGCCCCACGACCTCGTGGCCCTCGAGGTAGACGCACGGGACGCGGTCATTGGTAGAGGGGAGCAGGAACGACTCATCGAAGCCGAGCTCCATGGGCCCCGGCTTCACCGCGCCGTTCCAGTCCACGGGCTCCCCCTTCGCCCCCAGACCCAGGTGCCACTTCCCCACCACCCCCGTGCGATAGCCCGCGGCCTTGAAGGTGTCGGGGAGGGTCCAGGCGTCCACCGGGATGGTGAGCCGCGCGTTCGGCGGGAGGACTCGCACGCCGCTTCGGAAGCCGTGAACGCCTGAGAGCAGCGCGAAGCGCGAGGGGGTGCAGGTGCCCGCTGCGCAGTGCCCGTCGGTGAACCGCAGCCCCTCGGCGGCGAGTCGGTCCAGGTTCGGCGTGGGGATCTTCTGCGCGCCGTAGCAGCCCAGGTCCCCGAAGCCGACGTCATCTCCATAGATGATCACGACGTTCGGGGGACGGTCTTCACCTGGCTGCTCCGCGACCCTGGCGGTCGCGCAGGCCGCGAGGGAAAGGGCCAGCAGCGCCGGGATCGGTCTCGCATTCATCGTTGTTCTCCTCCGCCGTAGCCGAGTCCGTTCAGGACCTCGCGCGTGCTCGGGTCCAGCGAGGCCTCTTCACCTCGCTTCAGGGCGCTCATCCCGGCCTCCACGGCCTCGAGCTCGGCCAGCAGCCGCGCGAGCTCCTCTGGCCTGGCCCCGGCGAGGTCCCGCTGCTCCGCCGGGTCGGCGATCACCTCGTAGAGCTCAGGGTCCGCGCCTTCGCGCACGATCAGCTTCCACCCCGCCGACGTCCAGCTCGTCTGCGGCCGCGCCCACATGTTCCCGTGGGCCAGGGTCGGTCGCCGCTCGCCCTCGGGCTCGCCGCTCGCGAGGGGCACGAGGCTGCGCCCGACGAACTGGCCGGGAACGGGCACGTTACAGAGCTCGCAGAGCGTCGGGGCGAGGTCGATATGGCGAACCGGGGCCTCCACCACCGCCGGCGCCAGCCGGGCCGGCGCGCGGATCAGCATGGGCACCCGGACAAGCTCGTCGTAGAGGGTGTGACCGTGCTCGAAGCCCCCGTGCTCCAGGAACTCCTCGCCGTGGTCCGCCGTCACGACGAGGACGAGTTCATCGCGCTCCCCACGGGCCGCGAGCCCGTCGTCCAGGCGCCCGATCTGGGCGTCCAGGTAGCTCACCTCTCCGTTGTAGAGGGCCTCGGCCCGCCGGATCGTGGCGGCGGCCGGGGAGAGCTCCCCCTCCCGGATCGCGACCATCTGGGGCCGCGTCCCGAAGGTCCACTCCCCCTGCTGATCCCCGGGCTCGGCCCACCGCTCGCGGAAGGCAAGCGGGGGCGCATAGACGCAGTGGGGGTCGAAGTAGTGGACGAGCAGGAAGAACGGGCCGTCGTCCCCGTTCGCATCGATCCAGTCGAGGGCCGCGCGCGTCGTCGCGTCCGCCGCGCGCACGTCCACGTTGGTCTCGAAGACCTGCTGATCCACCGTCTCGAAATCACGGGTCACGCCGAAGCGCTCTGGGTCGAGGAAGAGCACGTTGACGATGGCGTGCGTCCGGTAGCCCTGGTCGCGGAACGACCTCACCACCGTCTGGACCTCGGCGTCGAGCTTCGTGAAGCGTCCCAGGCGGCCCCCTGCGCCGTGTTCCTCCGGATGGAGGGAGGTGAGCATCGAGGCCGTCGAGGGCAGCGTCCACGGCGCGTGCGAACGTGCCTGATCGAAGCGCACCCCGGCCGCCGCGATCCGGTCCAGGTACGGCGTCAGACCCGCGGGGCCGCCCATGCAGCTGAGCTTGTCCGCGCGCAGCGTGTCGCCGACGACCATGACCACGCTGGGCCTCGGCTCATCGCCGCCGCACGCGACCGCCAGGAGCGCGCCGGCGAGGGCGATCCATCGGTGGAGAGGGCTGCTCACCGGTCTCCCTCACGCGTGGCGCCAGCCCGGGCGTCCTCCCCCTTCGGGAGGAGCACGACGCCATCGCCTCCAGGGCCCGGGCGGAGGATCAGGTCTGCCCGAACGACGGAGCCGTCCCCGTCGCCGGAGGGGACCCACAGCGGCGCGCGCTCCTCGAAGAAGAGCTCGGCCCTCCGGGCCAGGGAGCGGCCCAGCCGGAAGCGCTTGTCAAAGACGGCGAACGCGACCTCGGCGTCCGCGGCCATGTCGACCTCGAACTCACGCCACTCGGTCCCCGGCCCGAGCCAGCAGATGGACGGTGAGGGGATCGTGGTGCCCTCGAAGCGGAGCGCGTCGATCCCCCAGGCGCGAAGCACGAGCTCGCCCCCACCCCGAGCTGACCTCATGCGCAGCTCGACGGTGCGCACGCCATTGACCTCGCGGGCGTCGACCACCTCCAGCTCCGGGGCGGGCTCCTCCGAAGGCCCGGTGCTCACCGCGAAGGCCGTCCGACCCGACCAGGGGATCCACTCGCGGTCGGCGCCGAGGATCGCGCCCCCGAGCGCGCTCGCGAACATCGAGCGGGCCTCCGCGTCCACGGGCGCTCCGCTCGAGAGCACGTGCCAGGAGGCGCTCCCGCCGGGCGCCTGAACGTGCACGAGGTTCATGCGCCCGGGCTCGTCCTGGGTAAACGAGCGCGCCTGGGTCGCCGCCGCGCCGGCCGCGAGGCCGAACGCCAGGGAGGCCGCGCTGACCCACGGGGAGGCGCCCGCCGCAGCGCGACAGATCACGGGCAGGACCAGCAAGGCGCAGGGGAGCAGGGGCCCCAGGAGGCCCACGCCGGAGTTGGCTCCGAAGGCGTCCACCAGCGCGACGTGGAGCGGCGTCCACTGGAGCGCCGCGAGCGCGACGGCGAGGACCGCCGCGTTACAAGCCCGAGCGCCCAGGTCGCCCTTCCGGGGAAAGACGAAACAGGCCGCCGCAAGGACAAGCGCGGGGAGCACCAGCAGGGGCGCGGCGCCGGGGACGCCCCAGGACACCAGCATCCCCCCAAGAGAGAAGATGAGCGCCACCGCTGCGCCGGTCTCCGCCGCGCTCATGACGCGGGCCAAGAAGACGGTCAGGGCGAGGAGCACGCCGAGGCCGATGGCGACCACGCTGACCGCGATCACCTGGGTTGCCGCGGAGAACGTCGCGGCGGGCGCGCCCAGGCTACGGAGCACGCCAAGGTCCACCTGCGACGCCACAACAGCGACCGCCGTCGCCGCCGGGATCCCCAGCAGCGCGAGCGTCAGCCCCTTGAACGTGAGCGCTCGGCGAGCGAGGGCCCGGGCCACGCCCACGAGCGTCAACAGGAAGGAGAGTGCTGCGAGGCCGCGGAGCAGCGTGATCGGCACGGTCACGAGGCGGCGGGAGCCGAGATCGAAGAACGCGACGTCTCCGGGTAAACCGGTCCCGCCCGCAGCCGCATCCTCGGAGAAGGCCAGGCCGTCGAGGGCGAGCACCGCCTCGAGGGCGTTGGTCACGTGGTGCTGCAGGCTCCTCGGGTCGAGGTGCGCGAGGTCATCGAGGGGGGTGTGGTAGCGGGCGACGCCGCCGATGTAGGCGAAGTTCAGCCCCGGGATGCCCCGGTCGCGCCAGATGGAGAAGTCCGTGTCATTGGGAAGCCGGCGGTACACCTCGACGCAGACCGAGTGTGCGCTCGGACGGGTCGCCGCCGCTGCCCACGCACCCACGAACTCCGCGTTCCCTGCCCCCGTCTCGAACATCCGGCTCAGGCCCCCGGTCCCGCGGGCCTCGAGGTTGACCACCGCGCCCACGTCCTCGGACCACGGATGGTGCTGCGCGAAGGCCTCTGCTCCGAGCAGGCCCCCCTCCTCGGCGTCCTCGATCAGGAAGATCACGTCCCGCGACGTCCCGCCCCGGGCCTCGAGGGTCCTCGCCACCTCGAGGAGCGCGGCGACCCCCGCGAGGTCATCGCTGATCCCGGGGCCGGCGGGCACCGAGTCGTAGTGGGCCATGCAGAGGATCGCGCTCCTGGGCCCGCGGTCTCGGCCGTCACCACGGAGGCGCACGAGGATGTTCCGGGTCATTCCGGCGACCTGCCGCTCGGGCGCCACGGTCACCTGAGCGGAGACCTGCGGCTCGAAGCCCAGGCGCAGCCACTCCGCGACGATCCGAGACCTGCAGCGCGCGTTGGCCGCGGTTCCAGCAGGCCTGGGCTGCGGCGCTCCGCCGCCCTCCTCGCGCGCGATCTGCTCGAGGAACGCCAGCGCCCGGCCGCCGGACGCGACCTCGGCGGGCGCGCTGGCCGGTGAGGGGGCCGGCGGGGCCCCCAGCCAGACAGCGCCTGCGCCGGCGATCAACCAGACCAGAAGCCCGCGGCCGACTCGCCAGCCATCCGCGCGCATACGACTCGGGGTGAGTGGTTGCTCTTGCAAGGTCCGTGAAGTCTGCCACACCACGGACCCCGTGGCGCCCACCAACTCCGCCCGCGCCGGCCAGCCCCACCGTCCCGCCCAATGGGCGGTTCGCCATTGGAGCGTCCCCGCCAGCCCCTTAGCCTGTGGCCGGACCCGCAGGCCCGAATCGCCGCCCCACCAACTCTGGCCGAGGCGGCTCGTATCTCTGCGCCCCCCCCCACGCTGAACATGACCGTCTCCCCGTCCTCGACGCTCCTCCACGCCGCCGCGGCCCTCTCTGTCCTCGCGATCGCCCCCCTGCTGGGCGGGTGCGGAGGCTCCGGCGCGGGCGAGGGAGCCGACCGCCCCACCGTCGAGGCCACGCTCACCCGCGAGCGGGTCGCGGTGCTCTTCTCGAAGGAGGAATATGGCGCCGCGCTCGAGGAGATCTCACCCCTGATCAATGGCACGGACGCAAGGGTGGGTGACCTCGTGATGGCCGCCCAGGCCGCCCTGAAGGCGGGCGACTTCGAGGGAGCCATGAACCTGGTCACGCGCGCCCTCGAGTCAGCGCCTGAAGACCCGGGCGCCAACTATCTTCAGGCCCGACTCGTCTCCTACGACCCGGACCGCATGGAGGAGGTGCCCGCCCTCTACGAGCGAGTCCTCCAGCTCGCGCCCGGAGATCCGCCCTCCAAGCTCGGGCTCGCACGCTCTCTCCTGGGGCTGGAGGAGGACCTGGACCGCGCCGTCGAGGCCCTCGACGAGGTCGTTGCCCTGGGCATCGAGGTCGGCCTCCAGTGGTACGTCACCGCGGTCTACCAGCGCTATCGCTTCACCGCCGCCTATGGTGAAGACGAGGAGGAGCTCCGCGCCTGGGACAGCCTCTGGACCTCGCTGCGCGAGAAGGGCTTCAAGCCCACCAATGACGTCGAGCTGGATCAGGGCCTGCTCGCGCGCGTGGCGCCCCCGGCCCCCTTCGGCTCGTTCCCCGCTGCCGATGCCACGCCCCCCGAGTTCGGCGCTCCGCGCACCATCGCCCCCCTGGGTCCGGAGGTCTCGGCCCTCGAGATCCGCGACCTGGACGGGGACCGCACCCTCGACCTCCTGACGGTTCAGGGGGGCGCCCTCGCCGTCCACGTCCGGGACGGCGGCGACGATTCCAAGCTGGAGACCACCGAGCTCGCGGCGAGTGGGATCACCGGGCCGGTCCGCGCCCTGGACCTGAACCAGCGCCTCGGCGGCGACACCCTCGACATCATCGCCGGGGCCGGAGACCGCCTGGTGCTCTTCGAGCAGTCCGACGAGCCGGAAGGGCCGAGGTGGGGCCCCTCCCCCGTCGCCCTCCCGAGCTTCGAGGGAGAGATCCGCGACCTCGAGACCGTGGACTTTGACCACGACGGAGACCTGGACCTGCTCGTGGTCGGCAGCTTCGGAGCGAGGCTCCTGAGCAACGACGGGGCCGGCGCCCTGGTGGACAAGGACGGCAACGTTCAGCCGCGCGGGACCTGGCGTGACGCCAGCGAGGCGGCGACCCTCCCCGCCGGCGACTTCGACTGGTGTGTGGCCGAGGATCTCGACGGAGACAACGACGTGGACCTCCTCTTCGGAGGAGGCGCGGCCACGCACCTCATGGACTCCATGCGGCGCGGGCTCTTCGCGGACCTTGGCGCGAGCGCGCTCGGCGGGGCCACATTCAAACGGGAGCCCACGGTGGCGGACCTCGACGCCGACGGCCGCCCGGACCTGCTCGTCCCCGGCGCCAGCGGGTCCCGCTGGTTCCGGCGAACGGGCGAGGGGACCTACATGCCCGGTGACCTGGCGGTGAACGTGTCCGAGGGGAGCCGCGTCGAGGTCACGGACCTGGACATGAACGGCGCGGTCGACCTGCTCTGGATCGACCCTGCGGGCGCCTGCCACGGCTTGCTCGGCCTGACGCAGCCCGAGCCGCTCGGGTTCGAGGTGCCCCTCGAAGGGGGCGACCTCCTGCTCGTGCGGGACATCGACCGACCGGACCCCTACGCGCCGCTCACCCTCGAGGTGCTCAGGCTCGGCGACGGCGGCCTCCTGGCGATGTCCCCTACCAACGCGTCCAGGAACGCGTTGCTGCTGAAGTTCGTCGGGCAGAAGGACAACCGGCAGGCGGTGGGCGCGGTTCTCGAGGTGCGAGCTCAGGACCTGTACCGCCGCATCTACCTGGGCGGCGAGGCCGCGATCGTCGGCATCGGCGATCGCCCCTATGCGGACGTCGTCCGGGTGTCCTGGCCCAACGGCGTGGTCCAGCAGGAGCTGGATGTCGAGGCGGGCGTGCAGTTCTTCCTCGCCAACTCGGACTTCGGCGTCCAGCCCGAGGGCCTGATCGGCTCCTGCCCCTTCCTCTACACCTGGAACGGGGAGACCTTCGAGTTCATCAGCGACGTGATCGGCATCACGCCCCTGGGCCTCCCCATGGCGCCGGGCATGCTGGTGCCGCCGGACCACGACGAGTACGTGCTCGTGCGCGGGGACCAGCTGGTCCCCGACGAGGACGACGAGCTGGTGCTCCAGTTCACCGAGGAGCTGCGCGAGGTCACCTACCTGGACCGGGT
>Ga0055584_100004784_pt1 | contig 13241 bp, 10 predicted proteins | sample OSDHelmetaG_FD_58716 | JGI IMG/M metagenome (GOLD analysis project Ga0055584, IMG submission 58716) | Pelagic marine sediment microbial communities from the LTER site Helgoland, North Sea, for post-phytoplankton bloom and carbon turnover... | ecosystem: Environmental > Aquatic > Marine >... | reverse complement strand
AAATATTAAATGCAACTAATAAGTATAATGAGATTTTTTACAATCATGGGAGCAGTACTTCTGCTGAGGCTAGAGCGATAATTCGGTCTGCTGTAGAAAAATATGAAAATAATAAAATAACTGAGTTATTTTTTTACTTTTCTGACCATGGTGTTATTAGTAACGACTTTATATTTTGTTGTAAAGATTTTAAATCACGAAGACCAAAATCGACTTCTATTCCAAATGAAGAACTTGATACTTTGTTTCGTTCGCTTTCACCAGATGTTGTTGTAAAAGTTATCGATGCATGTCAGTCGGGAAAGAGGATGATAAAAGATGTTGATGTGTTTGAGAAAGCCATTGCAAGTAAAGGGTTTAATAATTTTATACAAATGGCCTCGTGTTTAGATAATCAATTGTCATATGGTAATCAAAAATTCAGTTTTTTCACTGAAAAGTTTTTGCAATCTACTACGAATCAGAAAGAAAACCCGATCTATTACTTTGATATTATGAATTATATTTCGGATAGTTTTGAAGATGATATAGCCCAAACACCATTGTTTACTCTACAAATTACTGGACGCGAAGTTTTTTGCGAAGATGCTGCTGAGACATACAGTATTCGCGATAGTTTATTTGGTGATGAAGGTAATTCGAGTGTAGTTCAGGAGGGAAAGGCGACAATAAGTATTGGTGATATAATAAAAGAAAGAGAGAAAGAGTATATTTCTAAAAAAGAAGTTGAAAATATTTTAATTGAGTTCAAAAATTCACTCGGAAGTATTGAATTAAATGAAGACATTATAGATTATTTTGAAGTTTTACTTCATGAGCATCAAGATTTTGAAGATGTGCCAAGTATTTCATCGATTGCATCGGGCATCGATAATAACAAAGATCCGGATATGTTGTGTGAAATTCGCTATGAAGACCGGACAAGAGACATTCCGTATCGTCGATCAAATGTTTTCGGCTTGAGTTTTCCTGGATTATTTGGACAGTCAAATTTAACTGGCGAGGAAAATAAGACTCGTATGGTAAATTTTCGTGTACCGATTGGAATAAGACCAAAGGATGCATGGCCATTCGCTTGGTTGCAGTTGCAATTGGAACCCAAGGCGCAATGTTTGCCACCGTTGGCAATGGCGGTACTCTTTGTTCCGTATCGAACAAAATGTAGGATTTATTCTTCTTTCATTTCGTATAAGCGAGCAAGTTGGGATGAATTCCGCATGGACAGTGCTAGTGCAGATTGGAGTTTTAAAGAACACCAATGGCTGAATTTTGATGTCTCGGAGTTATCCAAAGGTTTCTTGAACCAGTTTAGTGAAAAAATAGAGCAAGTGGTTGAGGAAATTATAGATGTAGATATAGGTACCGAAAAAGATAATTCGAACGATTAGGCTTGCTGTACGTTTGTGATCCACCGTGACGTTTGTAATGAAAAGTTGGACTAACGGAACTTCGTTAAACGCACTATTTTGTACGTTAATGTATTTTTGGAAATTCGACGGCGGAATTCATCATGACAACAATTTTGGAAGACAAATTCACCGGCCCCATGGTCTGGGACGCCGATAGCGAATTCCCGAATGACGGATTGGCGATTCTCGACGATACCTGTCAGGCGGAAATTGCCGCCGTTGCTGAAGTGTTGCGAGCCAACCCGTTGCCGACGGAAGCGTTGCAGCCGGAAGATTTCGAGATGCCCGCGTGTAAAGCCTTGATGGCTGGCGTGCGGGAGACCGTGGATAACGGGACCGGCTTCGCGGTTGTCGACCGGCTCGATGTGGACGGCCTCGGCAGGGATATCGCGACCAAGATCTATTGGTTGTTGATGTCAATGGCGGGGCGTCCGGTTGCCCAAAAGTGGGACGGCACCCTGGTTTATGATGTCCGTGACAAGGGTGGCAAGGCGACACCGGGGAGCGGTGTCCGCTCTTCGACGACCAATGGCGGGCAAGGTTTTCACAACGATAACGTCTTTAATCTGCCGCCGGATTTCGTGGGGCTCTTTTGCCTGCAAACCGCGAAGAAGGGCGGAATTAGCGGGATTGTTAGTTTCGAGAGCGTCTATAACAAATTGCTCGATGAGCATCGCGAGGTTTTGGAACGGCTCTATCAACCCTTCCATTTCGACCGTCAGATGGAACACGCGCCGGATGAGGAACGCTTGTCCCGCAAGCCGATCTTCGAAGTGGACGGCGACGCGTTGAATGTCAATTTCTCGCCGCGCTTGGTCGAGCACGGCTATCAGATGAAAGGCGAGGAACTCGATCCGGAAGCGCGAGAGGCCATCGACGCACTGTGCCGGACGACGGAAATCGACAACCTCTGTAAACGGTTCGAATTTCAACGCGGGCAAATTCAGATCGTCAACAACCGTCGCTTGGGGCATCGACGCACCGCGTTCCGGGATGCGGAGAAGCCGGAAGACCGGCGGCATCTGGTGCGCATCTGGCTTCGGAAATCCGGCCGCCCGTTCTATCAGGGCTGAGATCGTGCGAACGTCGCCCTTCGACAAGCTCAGGATGATGTTTAATGTTAATTGCGGGTGTTCGTCATCCTGAGCTTGTCGAAGGATGAAGGGCAAATTCCATGGAAGCCGAACAGGAAACTGACATGTCGTACGAAACCATCCAAGTCGATCCGCTAAGTCCCATTATCGGTGCCGAAATTAGCGGTGTCGATATTTCCAAGCCGCTCGGCAATCAGACCTATCAGGAATTGCACGACGCGTTGATGAAGCATCAAGTGATCTTCTTTCGCGACCAGGAAATGACTCTGGACGAACACAAGGCGTTCGGCCGGCATTTCGGTGAGCTGCACATCCACCCGAGCGCCAAGGCGCCGGAAGGACATCCCGAGATCATTACCATTCACGCGGATGAGAAATCCAAGGTGGTCGCCGGTATGAAGTGGCATTCCGATGTGTCCTGCGATGCGGAGCCGCCAATGGGCAGCATCCTGCATTTGCACACGATCCCGGAGTCCGGCGGCGATACGATGTTCGCGAGCGGATATGCCGCCTATGACGCGCTTTCCGAGCCGATCAAGGAAATGGTCGACGGATTGAAGGCCTGGAACGAATCCGCCCATGTGCATCGCGACCGCTTCGGCGCATCCGGTAAATTGCGGGACGGTGACGACGCTTTTCCGGAATCGCTGCACCCGATTGCGCGCACGCATCCTGTCACGGGCAAGAAAGCGCTGTTCGTGAATGAAAATTTCACGACGCGGATCGAAGGGCTGAACAAGAATGAGAGCGATGCGATCCTAAAAATGCTGTGCGACCACATCGCGACACCGGAATTCCATTGCCGTTTCCGCTGGCGCGAGAAGTCGGTGGCATTTTGGGACAACCGCTCCGCGCAACACCGCACGGTCTGGGACTATTTCCCGCAAGTTCGGCATGGCTATCGAGTGACGATCGCGGGCGATAAGCCGTTCTAGGAGGCGCTCGTCATTCCCGCGAAGGCGGGAATCCAGTTGGACTTGCAAGCGTTCTGGATTCCCGCCTTCGCGGGAATGACGAGGAGGGGGGATAACTTGAGCTACCAAACCATCGACGTTAAACCGCTCAGCCCGGTCATTGGTGCCGAAATTAGCGGTGTCGATCTCTCGCAACCTCTCGGCAATCAAACATTTCAGGAAATCCATGATGCGCTGATGGAACATTTGGTTGTCTTCTTCCGCGACCAAGACCTGACACTGGATCAGCATAAAGATTTCGGCCGTCACTTCGGTGAGCTGCACGTCCATCCCGCCGCTCCCGGGCCCGAAGGGCACCCTGAAGTGATCAATGTGCATGCGGATGCGGAGTCGAAATGGGTGGTGGGAGAGACCTGGCACAGCGACGTGACCTGCGACGACGAGCCGCCCATGGGCAGCATTCTGCACATCCACGACGTGCCGGATGCGGGTGGCGATACCATGTTCGCCAACATGTACCGCGCCTATGAGGCGCTGTCGGAACCCGTCCGAAAGATGTTGGACGGGCTGAATGCAGTGCATGATTCCGAACACACCCTGAGTGTGCGTTATGGCGACGAGGGACGCTTCCGAGACCCTGAGGTGCGATACCCTTCGGCGGTTCACCCGGTGGTGCGCACCCATCCTGTGACGGGCCGGAAAGCGCTATATGTGAACACCTCCTACACCACCGCCATCGAAGGACTTTCGAAGCGGGAAAGCGATGCGGTGTTGGAGATGTTGCTCCGGCATATCGCGACACCGGAATTCCAATGCCGTTTTCGTTGGCGGCCAAAGTCCATCGCGTTTTGGGACAATCGCGCGGCGCAGCATAGGGCGCTGTGGGATTACTATCCACAGACGCGGTCTGGGTACCGGGTAACCATTGCGGGCGACAGACCATTTTAACAGATGAGTGAGAATATGATGCTGAGCCGAACCGTTGAGCAGTTCGACGAGACTTTTGATGTAATTGTGGTGGGATACGGTTTCGGTGGCGCCGTCGCGGCGATCAGCGCACATGATTCTGGGGCCAAGGTTCTATTGGCTGAGAAGATGCCGAACCCCGGTGGCATATCGATTTGCTCCGGCGGAGGGCTGCGCCTACCACATGATCGGGATGCGACCTTCCAATATCTGAAAGCCACGAATGACGGGACGACGCCGGATAATATTCTAGAGGCCTTCGTCGACGAGATGGTTCATATCGATGGCTACGTGGAGGAATTGGCCGAGGTGAACGGTGCCCGCGTCACGCGAACGGAACGGCCCGGCAGTTATGCCTTTCCAGGTTTCGACAAGATGTATTTCTTACAGATCGACGATATTCCGGGATTCGATCCGAAGCGTGACTATGCCTATGCGAACGCGTTGAGCGGCGGCCCTTTCATGTTCAAGGTGCTGCAGGACAATATCGACAAGCGCGGGATTGAGACGCGCCTCGGGGTCGCGGCGCAGCGCCTGATCACCAACAAGGACGGTGCGGTTGCCGGTATTTGGCTGGACGATGGCAACGGGCCGCGCGCGGTGGGGGCACGCAAGGGTGTCATCCTGGCCTGTGGCGGGTTCGAACACGCGCCCGAGATGCAACGCCAATACTGGCAGATCAACCCGGTCTACTCGGCCGCGTTTGTCGGCAATACCGGGGACGGGATCCGGATGTCGACCGACCTCGGCGCGGACCTCTGGCATATGTGGCATTTCCATGGGACGTACGGGTTCCGGCACCCGGACCTGCCCTTCGCGATCCGCACCAAGCGGCTGCCTGATTGGGTGCCGGGTGAGCGGGAGGCCGAAGCGCCGATGAGCTGGATTTTGGTCGGCGACAACGGGCGTCGTTTCATGAACGAATACGATCCTTATATGCAGGATACCGGGCATCGCGGTATGGACCGGGTCGACCCCACCCGAATGGGGCAACCCTTCGTGCCGTGCTACATGGTCCTCGACGATGAGGGCAGGGCGCTCTACCCCTTGGGTCAAACCATGTTCAATGACGGGGCCTATGAGAATTACGAATGGAGCCGGGACAATCTGAAGGAAGTTCAGAACGGGTTGTTGCGCAAAGCCGAATCCATTGAGGAGCTGGCCGAGATGATCGGTTGCCCTGTCGATGAGTTATCAGCGACTGTCGATATGTGGAATGAGAGCTGCGAGAAGGGCGTCGACGAATTGGGTCGTCCGCCCAAAAGCATGGTTGCCGTCCGAAAGCCGCCCTTCTACCTGGCGGAAATTTGGCCGGTGATCTCCAATACGCAGGGCGGCCCTGTCCACGATGAGAAGCGCCGTGTGGTGAATGCCTATGGCGAGCCCATTCCACGGCTCTATACGGCAGGTGAGCTTGGCGGTATCTGGGGTAGCCTCTATCTTTCTGGAGGGAACTTGACGGAATGTTTCGTCAGTGGACGCATCGCCGGGCGCACCGTCGCGGCGGAAGACAGCAGACCGGATTAGGACCATGACGGAAAAGCCGAAGCAGAAAGTCTATAAAGGCCGTGCCGGACGGGCGCGCAATTTATCCAATTCACGGGCACAAGGCGTCTACGAGACCATTGAGGTCAAACCCGCGACGGCGGTCATCGGGGGCATCGTATCCGGTGTGGATATCACACAGCCGGTCTCCGACGCGCAGATCGACGATTTGAGCCACGCTCTGGCGGACCACAATGTCTTGTTCTTTCGCGACCAGCCGAAATTGACTCCGGACCAGCAGATCGATTTCGCCAACAAGTTCGGTGAATTACATGTCCATCCCGCCGCCCCGCATGCGGAAGGACACCCGGAGCTTTTCGTCATTCACACGCATAAGGAATCGCAAGTGAACAACGGCGGTGGATGGCACACGGACGTTTCCTGTGACGAAACACCGCCACTCGGCACCATGTTGCAATTACACATTGTGCCCGAGGTCGGTGGCGATACATTGTTCGCGAATATGTATGCGGCGTTCGACGCGTTATCGGATTCGATGAAGGATTTTTTGCGGACCTGTACCGCGATGCATGAGTCCGAGCATATCTATCGCGGCCGTTATTCCGACCGCGGTGTGGACGATGCGGATAAGGTCTATCCCAGTGCCGAGCATCCGGTGGTCCGCACGCACCCGGTTTCCGGCCGCGAAGCGCTCTATGTGAACCGGGCTTTCACTACGAAGATCGTCGATTTGGAAAATGCGGAGAGCGATGCGCTGCTCAAGTTCCTCTTCACGCATTTGGAACAAGCGCAGTTCCAGGTGCGCTTCCAATGGGAGGAAAACTCCATCGCGTTTTGGGATAACCGTTGCACGCAACATCTGGCGCTTTGGGACTATTGGCCGGAAGAGCGCAAAGGCCACCGCGTCACCATCAAGGGCGAGCGCCCCTTCCACCGGATGAATTGAGGAGAGGCCGATGTCTGAACGACCATTACACGAAGGCAAATTGGATCGCGCACAAGCTCTCTCCAACGCGCGCCAGGAAGCCTCTTACGAAACGATTTCAGTGACACCGGTCACGCCGGTCATTGGCGTTGCGGTGGAAGGCGTCGACCTGTCCGAGGACGTGCCGGAGGCGCAGATCGCCGATCTGACACAAGCGCTCGCGAACCACAACGTCTTGTTCTTTCGCGATCAACCGGAATTGACGCCGGAGCAGCAAATAGCCTTCGCGCGTCGGTTCGGCGATTTGCACATTCATCCGGCGGCGCCTAGCGACGCGGAACATCCGGAACTGTTTGTCATCCACACCCACGGCGAATCCTTCGTGAACAACGGCGCCGATTGGCACACCGACGTCTCTTGCGACGAGGAACCACCGCTGGGGACTATGCTGCAAATTCACCGTACGCCCGGCTCCGGCGGCGATACGCTGTTCGCCAATATGTACGCGGCCTATGACGCCTTGTCGGACAAGATGAAGGGGTTTCTCGACGGCAAGATTGCTGTCCATGATTCCGAACGCGCCTTTCGCGGTCGCTATGCGGATAAGGGCGTCGACGATAAGGACGCTGTCTTCCCGACCAACGAGCATCCGGTCGTGCGCACCCATCCGGTCTCCGGTCGTCAGGCATTATACGTGAACGAGACTTTCACCAGCCGCATTCGCGGCATGACGGAAGAAGAAAGCGATGCGCTTTTGGAGTTCTTGTTCCGCCATATGGCGCGACCGGAATTCCAGGTCCGGTTTCACTGGGAGCCGAACTCGATTGCCTTTTGGGACAATCGCTCGACACAGCATTTGGCGATGTGGGACTACTGGCCGAATGAGCGGTACGGCCACCGCGTCACGGTAAAGGGAGACCGTCCGTTCTACCGGGCGAACTAATCAAGCATGTATCCAGGAAAATATGCGGCTGAGACGCCGGAGAAACCGGCTGCCGTAAACGCCGTGACCGGAGAGGTGCTGACCTATCGGCGCTTGAACGAAGACTCGATCCGCTTGGCGCGCTATCTGCGCGCGGTCGGATTGAAACGGGGAGATGCTCTCGCGATTAATCTAGAGAACCGGCTAGAGTTTTTCGTGGCGACCTGGGCGGCGCTGCGGAGCGGTCTTTATCTGGTGACGGTGAACCAGTTTCTGCCGGCTCACGACGTCGCCTATATCGTTGCCGATTGCGGCGCGAAGGCTCTGATCACGTCGGAGCGTCTGTCGAAAGTGGCGGGAGAATTGTTGCCGCTGATCGACCAATGTCCCCACCGCTTGATCATCGGTGGTGCGCTTGCCGGTTGGGACTCTTATGAAGCGGCCCTGGAAGGGCAGTCCGTCGAGCCGCTCGACGATGAACGCCAAGGCGAGCATATGCCTTACAGTTCGGGGACGACGGGAAAGCCCAAGGGTATCCGGCGCGAGTTGGGCGAACGGCATGTCTCGGAAGGGCCGGTACTCCTGGAGTCTTTTCGAGCCTACGGCTTTGACGAAGACGCGGTCTATTTGTCACCGGCGCCGCTCTACCACGCGGCACCCTTTGGATTTACCAACCGGACCCATGTCTTGGGTGGAACCGTGATCATGATGCCGCGCTTCGATGCGGAAGAGTCTCTGCGCCTGATCGAGCAGTACAAGGTGACCCACAGCCAGTGGGTGCCGACCATGTTTATCCGCATGTTGAAGCTGGAGGAAGATCGACGCGCGGCCTACGACCTCACGACCCATAAAGTGGCGATCCATGCGGCCGCACCCTGCCCGATTGAAGTGAAACGACAGATGATCGAATGGTGGGGGCCGATCCTGCAGGAATATTACGCGGCCTCCGAGCGCAACGGCTGCACACGGATCAATAGCGAGGAATGGCTGCAAAAGCCCGGCTCCGTCGGCAAGGCGGTGATGGGCACGATCCACGTCTGCGACGATGACGGCAAGGAGTTGGGAGTCGGGGAGGACGGCGTCATCTATTTTGAGCGCGAGAGCGTCGTCTTCACCTATCACAACGACCCGGAGCGCACGCGAGAGGCGCAACATCCGCAGCACCCGAATTGGTCGACCATGGGCGACGTCGGGCATTTGGATGCGGACGGGTATCTTTATCTCACCGACCGCAAGACCTTCATGATCATTTCCGGCGGCGTGAATATCTATCCGCAAATGATTGAGGATGCGTTGTGCCTGCACCCGATGGTCCACGACGTCGCGGTGATTGGCGTGCCGAACCCGGATTTTGGCGAGGAAGTAAAAGCCATCGTGCAAACCGCCGATGGTGTGACCGATGATGAAGATGTGCGCACCGAGTTGATGGATTTCGCGCGCGAACGTCTTGCCTCCTACATGATCCCGCGGTCTATCGATTTCAGGGATGAACTGCCGAGACTCCCGACCGGTAAGCTTTACAAGAAGCAACTGAGAGCGGAGTTTTGGCCGTAGTTACCTAATATCGTCATTCCCGCGCAGTCATGAAATTTTGGAGTCTCCGATGCCCCACGACGAAAAGATAAAGCAACTCGAAGAACGTCGCGCCTTCGCGCTTGCCATGGGGGGTGAGAAGCGGCTGGAGAAGCATCGCAGCAACGGTAATCTCGATGCACGCGCGCGGTTGGCGTATCTCTTCGACGATGGGGAGTTGGTCGAGAGCGGGATGCATGCGCGCTCGGCCCGGCCCGAAATGCGGGATCGCACACCTGCCGACGGCAAGGTCTCCGGGTTCGGCAAGGTCGCCGGACGGTGGGTTGCCGCCATGTCCAACGACTTCACGGTTCTGGGCGCTTCCAGCGCGCTGATCAACGGCAAAAAGATGCGCCACCTTAAACATGTCGCGAATACGCAGGGCATGCCGGTGATCTGGATGGGTGAATCGACCGGTGCCCGGATGCCGGACCGGATGGGTGCGTCGGGCCGGGCAATCCTGGGATCGGACCCCGCCGAATACCGCCGCCTGCGCGAGACGCCCTGGGTCGCGGTGCAGCTGGGTGACAGTTACGGCTCGCTCACCTGGTATGGCTGCATGTCGGATTTCGTGGTGATGAAGAAGGGTGCCGCCATGGCGGTAGCGTCGCCGCGCGTGACGTCGCTCGCCATCAATCAGCCAATCGACAAGGAAGACCTCGGCGGGTGGCGCATGCACACGCGGGTCAGTGGGCTGGTCGACTATGCGACCGATACGGACGAGGAAGCCATCGACCTGGTGAAGAAGTTCCTCTCCTATCTGCCGAGCCATTCAAAGGAAGCGCCACCGGTCCATGACGTGCCCGAAGGATCGGGTGACGAGATGGAAAACATCCTCGATATTGTCCCCGAAGAGCGTCAGAAGGTCTACGATGTGCGCAAGGTGATCTCCGCCATCGCGGACAAGGACAGCCTGTTCGAGTTGAAGCCGAATTACGGCAAGACCGCGACCACTGCGTTCGTGCGGATCGAGGGGCGCAGCGTCGGCGTGATCGCGAACAACCCAATGTTCAAGGGCGGAGCCATCGATCCGGACGGCTGTAACAAAGTCACCAGCTTCATGGTGTTGTGCGACAGTTTCAATATTCCTTTGGTGTTCTTGGTGGATGTGCCGGGGTTTTTGATCGGCGTGGACGGCGAGCGGATCGGCGCACCGGGGCGGATCATGAATTGGATGAATGCGCTGCAACTCGTCACCGTGCCGAAATTCTCGATCATTCTGCGCAAGAGCTACGGACAGGCTTACATGAATATGGGAGGCGGGCGAAACACCGACGAAGTGGCGCTTTGGCCCACGGCAGATTTGGGTTTCATGGACCCGCGGGTTGGCGTGAGTGTTGTTTACAACATTAAACGCGAGGACGACCCGGAAGAATTCGACCGGCGCGTTGAGGAACTGGACCGGGATTCCGAACCTTGGGAGTTGGCCGAACTTTACGAAGCCCAAGAGGTCATCGACCCGCGTGAGACCCGGCGCTATCTCATTGATATGTTGGAGGTCTATCGCGGCCGCATGAGCGGTGGCGTCGGCCAGCGACTCCTGTCAAGCTGGCCGACCAGTTTTGTTTAGAAATTACCCACTCTATCTAGAAATTAAACGTATTCGACGGCTCGTCCGTGAAGGGACGGTCGCGATTGATCCGACCGACCATCGCCGCGACATAGGGCGCCGCCGCATTGATTTGGTCGATTTGCACTTCGTTGAGCGGTAGGCCCGCGGCTTTTACCGCATTTGCGACCCGCTCGCGCGTCTTCGCGTCGGCGCCTGACGGTGCATCGGGGGCGGGTTGCGGCGCGGGTGTAACCGTGGCATTCGGATCGAGCTCGGGACGACGTGCCCGCCAGGTCGTGGAACGTTCATAGGCGTCGCCCGCTTGGAGCACCGCCGCATCGTCGAAGGGACGGCCGACAATCTGCATCGAGAGCGGCAGGCCGCCGCTGTTATAGCCGATACACAGTGCCAAGGCCGGGCCGCCGGTCACATTGAAGGCGGTTGTGATCGCTGGTTTCTCCCAGAAGGCGACTGTGCGGTGCGCATCGAACCGTGGCGCTGCAAAAGTGCCAGCAGTGACCAGTAGATCGAAGCGCTCCCAAATCGGCTTCATTTGGTTCAGCATCACGCGGCGTTCTCGTTGCGCGGCCACGTAATCGGGCCCGCTGATCAGGCAGGCTGGTGTGGAGCGCCCGAGGAAGTCCGACCCAAAATCGCCGGGACGGGTCCGCAGGTTACCTTCATGGACGTTGTAGAGCTCGGATTCCGCAATGGTGACCTTCACATCCATATATTCGCGGATTGTGCGCAGTCGGACATCTTCAAGCTCCGCGCCAAGGCCGCGCAAGACGTCGTAGGCCGCTTCCAGTGCCGCTTTCGTTTCGTCATCCGCTGGCTGTTCTTCCTCGTAGAAGTGTCGCACGACACCGATGCGCTTACCTTTAAGGTCGCCGCCAAGTGCTGCCGCGAAATCCGGGACCTCCACGTTGGCGCTCGCGGGGTCGCGGGTGTCGTGACCGGCGAGCGCCTGCATCATCAAGGCCCCGTCTTCGACGGTCCAAGTGAGGGGCCCGCAATGGTCGAACGTATAGGAGTTGGCGATGACGCCTGCACGGCTAACCAAACCATAGGTCGGCTTGAACCCGGCTGTACCGCTGAGGCAAGCGGGATTGCGGATGGAGCCGCCGGTATCGGATCCCATAGCACCTGGGAGGAAGCCCGCCGCAACGGCCGCACCCGAACCACTCGACGAGCCGCCGGTGACGTGGTCGGTGTTCCAAGGGTTGCGGGCCGGCGGCCACGGCAGGTCGAAGGACGGGCCGCCATGGGCGAATTCATGGGTCGAGAGCTTGCCGAGCAGCACCATCCCGGCCTCGTAAAGCTTTGCCGTGGTGGTCGCGTCCTGGTCCGGGATGTGATCTTGCATGACCTTCGAATGACCGGACGTCAGAATACCCTTTGTCTCGTAGATATCCTTCAATCCAAAGGGGATGCCGTGTAACGGGCCTTTATGGTTGCCCGCGGCGATCTCAGTCTCGGCCGCTTTCGCCTGGTCGCGCGCCAATTCCATTGTCGGAGTGATGAAGGCATCCAATTGGACGTTCAGAGTTTCGATGCGGTCGATATAGGCATCGACCAATTCGACAGGCGATAGATCCTTTTTGGCAATCCGCGCGCCGGCTTCGGCAATGGTGAGAAAGTGGATATCATCCGACATTTTAAACGCCCCATGGTGAACTATTGTCTTAGTGACATTGTTCGGCGGGAGGCGATATACAAACCCACGGTTACCGAGGTAGCGAAGCTTCGTTATCGGAAGGCAACATCTTCTTCGCTAATCCACTGAAGACGGTGGCTGAAATATCTTTAAATTGCGCGGAGTGGTTTGTTTGAACTCTTGGCGCGTTTTGAATTCCATAGCTAATTTCCTACATCCACGATGACTTAAACAAAGGGAGCAAAGAAATGGGCATTCCTGTCCTTTATCTGGTGAAATATCACAATGACCAAAAAGCCGCGATGGTGGCGCGACCGGAAATGCGGGACCGCGCGGAAGTTCATAAAAAGGCAATCAAGGATTTCGGCGGTATTCCCATTGCGCAATTCGGCAGTTATGGCGAATGGGATATGGTCTACATTTATGAGATGCCGGATCAAACAGCCCTCGCGGCAAACTTGCATTTGACCGATTCGTTCGGATTGGCCAAGGAAAGTAAGGCAATTCCATTGCTTAAGATTGAAGATTTTATCGAATCTCTCGCGCTTGCCGATCAAACCGACACGGAATACACCCCCGCGACCCGTTAGCCATCGTAAATCCTAGATGTATACCTTGGTAATACGTAATGTTTCGCCACGATAGCGTTCTTAAACGTGCTGTGTTTGAGCTACTCCCCGGAATTCGGACACAGACGTAAGCTACGATTTGTAGTCTGCTGGTC
>Ga0055584_100004781_pt1 | contig 13247 bp, 11 predicted proteins | sample OSDHelmetaG_FD_58716 | JGI IMG/M metagenome (GOLD analysis project Ga0055584, IMG submission 58716) | Pelagic marine sediment microbial communities from the LTER site Helgoland, North Sea, for post-phytoplankton bloom and carbon turnover... | ecosystem: Environmental > Aquatic > Marine >... | reverse complement strand
CTATCAAGCGGATAAGAGCCGGGTCGCGCCGACGTCCGGCCCCCCGATACTAGACGATCATTGCTACAAAAACGTGAGGCCAGTACCAAAGAGCTTTATGGCGCGCCTACTTCTTCCGAATACTTCAACTGAGCGGTGTTTCTAGCGAGACCACACCTTGGATTCTTCGAGAAACCGGAAAATAGCCGTCGCTGCGCCCGCATCACCCAGCACGTCATGCGCGTCCTTTCCCGCACCGGCGCGCACCACGAGTGACTGCGACCGCTCCCGCTCCGCCATATACAAACCGCAATGGCCCTGTTGGCCGGGCGTATTGTCCGCCGCATAAAAAGGGTCGTCTTCACGCACAATGGCCAGCACCGGCGTCCGACGTGGCGCGCCAATCCCGGCCACCAAGGGTGCGCCGGTGCAGGTCCATTGGGTAATCACCCGCGCGTTAAAGACGTCCCCGCGAAAAAGCGCCGCCGTGACGGCGCCTTCGCTCGCACCGACCAAGAACAGGTTGTCGAGATCGACCCATGGCAATTCCGGGAGTTGCTCCAATGCGTAGGTCAGTTCCGCCGACCGAAAGTCGTAAATGAATAAGTTGCGTCCACCACGAGAACTCTTCGGGTCACATTGAAGCGGTCGGTATCGACGGGCAAAACTATCCGGCGCGACAACGGCGTAGCCCTGTCGGCCGAGATCTTCAAGAAACGGCATGTTCCCAATGCCGGTACAGCCGTGCAGGAACACCACCGTCGGGAACCGGGTCCCGCTTGGAAACTCGCGCATGTGACGCCCGACCGCATCGTCGGATTGCCGAAGCGACACAGGATCGTCGCCACCTCTCGCGGCCGGCAACACCACCAGCGCTTCAGCCCAAGTGCGCTGGATATCGCCACTCCCACCGGGCACGCCCGACGCGCAAGCGCTCAATCCGGCTGCTGCAATAATCAGCACCATCGGCAGGCGCACCGCATGGGGCCACAAAAAACGTTCGATGAATCTCCAAATCTTCACCGGCACCATTCTCCTAGTGGGCGTCTGTTGCGACAACCCACCAATCGGGGTGCACGTCGGCAATTGCGGTCCTGGCAGCGCGCGATGCGTCCGCCGTGTCGAAGAGACCGAAACATGTCGCCCCGCTCCCGCTCATCCGCGCAACTAGGCACCCGGATTGATCGCGCAAGATGCTGAGCGTATCCCTCACCTCAACCACTAGGCTAATGGCCGACGCTTCAAGATCGTTCCGCCCCGCACGAATCCAAAAAGTGAGATCGTCCGACTCGGGATCAATAGCAGCCGCGCCATAGGCCGTGCAGGCCGCAAAGACCGTAGGGGTCGCCACGGGCACGCCGCAATTCACCAAAACCAAATGCAGCGGCACCGCCGAAACCATTGGCTCGACGACCTCACCAATCCCGGTGATCCGTGCGGCCTGGCTGCGCAAACAAACCGGGACATCTGCCCCCAAGCTTTGGGCCACCGCCGGGAACGCCATGGATGGACCGGTCTCCCAGAGCCGTGCCAGCCCGCGCAAAACTGCCGCGGCATCGGCTGAGCCACCGCCCAATCCAGCGGCGGCCGGCAAGTTCTTGACGAGTTCCACATGCACGCCATCGGGCCGACCGAGCGCCGCGCCCAACTGCTGCACGGCCCGAATTGCGAGGTTCGAATCATCGCCGGGCACATCATCGGCGAACGGACCCGTCACGCTGATCTCGGTTTGCGGGCTGGCAGTGAGCATGATCTCGTCGCCTACCGACGCGAACACCACCAACGAATCAAGATCGTGATAGCCGTCGGGGCGCCGCCCCAAGACGTGGAGAAACAAATTGACCTTGGCGGCAGCGAATTCACGAATGGTCATAGAAGGATCGACCGTCCCGGTCGTCGGGCGCCGTTAGATATCTTCCAAGCCGTCGCGAAGCTTGCGCCGAATAACCGGGACGAGATCGTCTTCGGGCTCAAAGGACAGTGCCCGCTGCCACTGAAAACGGGCTTCGCGCGCGCGCCCCACCCGCAAATACGCATCACCAAGGTGATCATTGATCACTGGGTCGGTCGGCTGCAACGAGACCGCCCGCTCCAGATACTTTACGGCACCTTCATGGTCGCCCAGCCGGTAAAGCACCCAACCCAAGCTGTCGACGATGTAGCCGTCGCGGGGCCGCAATTCGACCGCGCGCTCCAACATGCCGCGGGCACGGTCTAGGTTCAGCCCCTGCTCGACCCATGAGTAACCAAGATAGTTCAGTACCTGCGGCTGCTCGGGCTGTAGTTCCAGCGCTTGCAAAAAGTCTTTCTCCGCCTCGGGCCATTTCTTTGCGCGCTCGTAGGCAATGCCGCGCGAATAGTAGAAGCCCCAGTTTGTTTCGCTGGGTGGGCCCGAGCGTTCGATCGCGCGCGAATACGCCACCGCGGCCTCGCGCCACCGCTCTTCGCTGCGCAAGAGATCAGCCAACTGGATCAGCGCGTCGGTGCGATCTTCACGTTCATCCGCCAGATCGCGCAGCATCGCCATCGATTCGTTGGTCCGGTCCAGACGTCGCAACGTCGCGGCGATACGCAACCGTGCGCTCCAGCCAAACGGTGATTCCGGATCGACCCCACGATAGGTCTCGATCGCTGCATCCCATTGCTGCGCACTCTCTTCGAGATTGCCAATGATGACGCGGACTTCATCCATCCCGGGGCTAAGGTAAAGGGCCAAGCGCGCGTAGATCGTGGCGGTCTCGCGATCGCCGTTGCGCGCCATGAAACGGGCCGCCCCGTTCAGCGCTTCCGCGACGCCCTGCGCAGCGCTGGCCACCATCGGCCGTGGCGGATCTTGGGTCAGGATATTGCGGGCATCCTCGACCAAGGCGTTCGACGAATCAGCCTCAAGATATTGGTCGATCAGTTCAGCCGCTTCGTCGCGCCGACCCGCGCGCATAAGAAACGTACCGAATGCTTTCACGGCACCCAGCGTGCGCGTGTTGCGATCATCAACCAATTCCCGGTACGCCGCTTCAGCCTCGCCCGGCATTTCGATCAGATCGTGGATCAACGCTTGATGAAAGAGGCGAAACGTTTTCGACTGTTCGCTTCGCCGCAGATCCTCCAAGGCATCGACAGCCGCCGCGCCATCACCACGGCCCACCCGAACCCAGGCTCTGGAAACCGGTCGCAACAAGACGTTCATACCACTCAGCGGTACGTCGTCTAACCAGGCGTTGGCCTCATCGAACGCGCCTTCTCGGATCGCGGCCACAGCCAAGGTAAGAGGTACAAGGCCGTCGTTCGGTTCGTGCGCCCCGATCTGCCGCGCCAGCGCAACGGCCTCATCGACCCGGCCGGCCGCCAGCGAAAGCCGATATGCCTTGCGCTTGATATCCAGGTTGCCGGGATCGTCAGCAATTGCCTCGCTATAGAAGTCTGCCGCGGACCGGCTATCGCCCCGCGCGCGAGCATAGAGGCCGGCAAGGTAGCTGCCGTACGACGAATCGGCGGCCCGCTCCGGCATGATCTGATCGCCGTTCAGGCTATTGGCAGCATGCGCACCCAGCGCCGAACCACCGATAAATAGCGCGGCCACGACGCTTCTAGAAATCCACCGCAGGCTTTTGTTTTGCTGGCCCATCAATCCCTTCCACGGCGCATCGGATGCGCCCATTTCACGCGCCACCTTAGGCAGCACACGCTCGGTTTGCCAGCAAGCGGCGGCGACGCAGGGTTCATTTTTGCGCTATCGCGCGGCACCTACATGTTGGGGTAGTTCGGGCCCCCACCGCCCTCGGGGACCGTCCAGGTAATGTTCTGTGCCGGGTCTTTGATGTCGCAGGTTTTGCAGTGGACGCAATTCTGCGCGTTGATCTGGAACCGTTTTTCGCCACCTTCTTCAATCACCTCATAGACCCCGGCCGGGCAATAGCGTTGGGCCGGTTCGTCAAACGCTGGCAAATTGCGCGCGATCGGAATGCTTGGATCAGCTAACACCAAGTGTACCGGCTGGTCTTCTTCATGGTTGGTGTTCGAAATAAAGACCGACGACAACTTGTCAAAGCTGATCTCGCCGTCAGGCTTGGGATAGTCGATCGGCGAACATGCGCTCGCATCTTTCAGCGTCTCGTGGTCCCCCTTGTTGTGGTTCAGCGTTATGGGCAAGCCGATACCCAGGGTATTCATCCACATGTCGACCACGCCGAGAGCACCACCCAACAAAGTACCGACTCGACTCAGGATGGGCTTGGCATTGCGCACGCGGTGCAAATCCTTGTGCACCCACGATGCTTCCCACGCGCCTTGATAGGCATCGAGATCGGGGCTTTCCGTCTTGAACGCCGCAAACACCGTTTCCGCCGCCAACATCCCCGACTTCATCGCATTGTGCGTACCCTTGATGCGCGGCACGTTGACCATGCCGGCTGCACACCCCAACAACACACCACCCGGAAACACCAACTTGGGCACCGATTGAAGGCCGCCCTCTGTGATCACCCGCGCGCCATATGAAATGCGTTTGCCGCCCTCAAGATAGGGCCGCACGCGCTCATGAGTTTTGAAACGTTGGAATTCATCGAACGGCGATAGATGGGGGTTGCTGTAGTTCAGGTGCACCACGAAGCCGATCGCCAATTGGTTCTCTTCCAGGTGATAGATGAAACCACCGCCGCCGGTGTCGTTAGACAGCGGCCACCCCACGGTGTGCTCGACCAAGCCGGGTTTGTGCTTGTCGTGGGCAATTTCCCACAACTCCTTTAGCCCGATACCGAACTTGGGCGGCTGCTTGCCTTTGTCCAACCCGAACTCGGCGATGAGTTTCTTGGCCAGCGACCCGCGAGCCCCTTCACCAATCAACGTGTATTTGCCCCGCAACTCGATGCCAGGCTGATAGCCACCTTTCTGGCTGCCGTCGCGTGCTATCCCGAGGTCGCCGGTGACCACGCCCGCGATGCGCCCGTTGTCGTCCCGCAACAGATCGACTGCCGCAAAGCCTGGGAAGATATCGACCTCCAACGCCTCGGCTTGCTCGGCCAGCCACCGCGCGAAATTGCCCAGGCTGATCGCGTAGTTCCCATGGTTGTGCATCAAAGGCGGAAACAGAAACTGTGGAATCGAAAAACTACCGCCGCCCGGGCTCAAGAAGACAAACCGATCTTTTTTGACCGGTGTGTTCAGCGGGGCGCCGCGGTCCGCCCAATCGGGCAACAATTCATTCAGAGCTTTCGGGTCGAGCACAGCGCCCGACAAGATGTGCGCGCCTACCTCGGATCCTTTTTCAAGGACGCAGACCGAAATTTCGGTCTCTTGTTCGGAGGCCAATTGTTTTAGCCTTATGGCCGCAGACAGCCCCGCAGGCCCGCCACCGACGATCACAACATCGTATTCCATGAACTCGCGTTCGACGTTTTCGTCGGTCATGCTGGCCTCACTTTTAATAGGTCATGTCGTTATGCCCGGGTTGCCCGGGACCGGTCAAATCCTTGCCTATGTGAAGTCCGCCAGCGTTTTCGACCGACGGACTCAGCGCCTCGGAACCGTGCTAAAAGCACGCCATGACACCCAACGCCCTTTCGGCCCTCCGTTGGCAGGTTGAAGCCGGTGCCGACGAAGCCGTCGACGAAGCACCGCGGAACCGCTTTGCCGCCGTGCCCAAGCCTGACGCTGCGGCAACCAAGAAGGCTGGCGCTCCACCGACCGCCACAGAAACGGCGGACAGCATTCTACAATCAGCCCGCGAAACGGCCGCGGGCTGTAAAGACCTCGCCGCGCTGCGCGACGCACTGGCGGCCTTCGATGGATGCGCCCTCAAGGCCACCGCTAAATCGCTCGTTTTCGGCGACGGCAACCCTGAAGCGCCGCTCATGCTGGTCGGTGAAGCACCGGGCGCCGACGAAGATAGAGAAGGCGTCCCCTTTGTCGGGGTCAGCGGCCAGCTTCTCGACCGCATGTTGGCCGCCATCGGCCACGACCGCACCGGCGCTTACATCACCAACATTCTCCCCTGGCGCCCGCCCGGCAACCGCAAGCCGACGCCTGCCGAAATCCTCTTGTGCCAACCTTTTGTCGAGCGCCACATCGAGCTGGTCGCGCCAAAACTGTTGGTTTTCGTCGGCGGCACCGCCGCCAGCACGCTGCTGGACCGTACCGAAGGCATTACCCGTTTACGCGGCCGCTGGTTGGAATGGCGTCAAATTCCCGTCATGGCGATCTATCATCCGGCATATCTGCTAAGACAGCCGGCGCTCAAGGAACACGCATGGAAAGACATGCTCGCGATTCAACAAAAACTCGAGGAACTCGCTTGATTACCCGCCCCTTTGCGCGGCGCAGCTTGTTGGCCTCAATTCTATGCACCGTCATGCTTGCCGGGGTGGGATCGGCCGACGCGGCCGAGCCGCGATTACCCCGTGAAAAACCGCCCGTCCCTGAAAAAGTCGTCCACGAACCACAAACTCCGTTCGACATTTTGTCGCCTGACGATGTGGTGCTTTACCGCACGGCATTCGATCTTCAGCAATCCGGCGATTGGGGCGCGGCCGACCGCGTGATCGCCCGCATCAGTGACGATGTCCTCATGGGACACGTTCAATTCCAGCGCTACATGCACCCGACCGATTACCGCTCGGGCTTCCGCGAATTGTCGAACTGGATGCGGAACTACCGCGACCATCCCGGCGCCAACCGCGTCTACAAACTCGCCCAGCGCCGCAAACCGCAAGGCATGCGGGCGCCCGTTCCGCCACAGATCGCCCGTCTCGAAACCGATGATGACGACGGCGAAGCCATCGAAATCTCACCGCCTCCGGCGAACACCTATCGGTCATCAAGAAATCGTACCCGCGCCGAGCGCCGCGAGGCACGCAACTGGCAACGCCAAATGTTGCGGCAAATCCAGCGCACCATCCTGACCAAAACAGAGCAACAGCTCCGCAGCAAAAAGTCTCGCCGGATCATCGACGAAGCCGAGACCGATCAGTTGATGTGGGAAATCGCGCGGCGCTGGTACTTCCGTGGTGAAGACAAAAAGGCCTACCGCGTCGCCTCAACCGCCGCCAAACGCTCGCGCGAACACGTCGCCATCAATGATTGGACCGCCGGCCTCGCGGCCTGGCGTCTTGGTCGATTCAAGGACGCCAAGAAGCACTTCGAGGCCTTGGCGCTGGCCTCCACCGCATCCGACTGGAACGTTGCCGCCGGCGCGTATTGGGCGGCCCGCGCCAACCTCGTGACCAATAATCCGCAAGAAGTGTCGCGCTGGCTGCGCCTAGGCGCCCGGCACCCGCGCACCTTCTACGGCCTGTTGTCGATGCGCCTCCTAGGCGAAGACATCGACATAACCTGGGATCTGCCCCCGTTAGATGAAACCCGATTCGCCATGGTTCGGGAAAACCAGGGCGTGCGGCGAGCCATCGCGCTCGCCCAAGTCGGTCAACAGCATCTCGCCGAACGCGAAATCCGCCAACTCGTTCCCAGCGCGTCAGCGCAGAACGCCGAAGTGCTTCTTGCCGTGGCCGGTCACCTCGGTCTTCCGGGCGCCGCCATCCAACTGGGCTTCAAGACTCTCGATCCGGCGAGCCGATACTACGACGCAGCAGTCTATCCCCTCCCGGCATGGGAACTCGAAAAAGGCTACTCGATCGATCGCGCCCTGGTGTTCGCCTTCATCCGACAGGAGTCACGCTTCAACACCAACGCAAAGAGTCCGGCCGGTGCACGCGGCCTGATGCAGTTGATGCCGCGGACCGCAAGCTTCGTCGCTAAGGACCGTTCCCTGCGCAACAACCGCCTCAACGAGCTCTACAACCCGCAGCTCAACCTCGATCTTGGCCAGCGCTATCTGCAATTGTTGATGGGCGACAACATCGTTCGGGGCAATTTGTTCATGTTGGCCGCGGCCTACAACGGCGGCCCCGGCAATCTGAACAAATGGCTCAAGCAAACTAATTATCCCGAAGACCCCCTTCTCTTCATTGAGAGCATTCCGTCACGAGAAACGCGATTGTTTATCGAGCGCGTTCTCACCAACTTCTGGATCTATCGGATGCGGCTTGGACAAGACGTGCCCTCTCTTGACGCCGTCGCCGCTGGCCACTGGCCGTTTTACGCAGCACTCGATGGATCGAGCCCGCTCAACGCCCTCCCTGGGTCCGCCGTTTCGGAGGTCAATTACCTTGCCGATTGATGAAACCCGCACCTTCGTTCCGGTCCGCATCGCCGTGATGACCGTCTCGGACACGCGCACGCTTGACGACGATCGAAGCGGCCAAACCTTGGTCGACCGCCTGACCGCCGCAGGACACACCTTGGCAGACCGGGCGATCGTGCAAGACGAACGTCGCGATATCGAGGCCCAACTCCGCAGTTGGATCGCCAACAACGACGTCGACGTAGTGATCTCAACCGGCGGCACCGGCGTCACCGGCCGTGACGTCACGCCCGAAGCCTTCGCCGCAGTCTACGAAAAACCGATCGAGGGCTTTGGCGAATTGTTCCGCTGGGTCAGTTTCCAGAAGATCGGCACTTCGACCATCCAGTCTCGCGCCACTGCCGGCGTTGCAGGTGGCACCTACCTCTTTGCTCTACCGGGCAGCCCCGGCGCCTGCAAAGACGGTTGGGATGAAATTCTGCAATACCAACTCGACTACCGTTATATGCCGTGCAACTTCGTCGAACTGTTCGACCGCCTCACCGAAACCGAACGCCGAACCAAATCCTAGGCCGACACGCCGACGGACGTGATCGGCTGCGCCGGCGCTTTCACGTGAAACAACACCGCGTAGAGCACCGGGACGACGCCGAGCGTCATGACCGTCCCCACCCCAAGACCCCAGGCGATGGCATTGGCCATCCCAAACCAAAGATCGCCGCCAAAAAGGATGAGCGGGACCAGGCCCAAAATGGTGGTCAGGGTCGTCATCAAGATTGGCCTTAGGCGCATCACGCCCGCTTGAATCACCGCATCATATGGTGCGCGTCCTTGCGCCAATTCGATCTCGATGCGGTCAAGTAGAACGATCGCATTATTGATGATGATCCCGGCAAGGCTCAGGAACCCAAGGGTCTCCATGAACCCAAACGTCGCCCCCATCGCAAGCAATCCGAGGATCGCACCGATCATCGCCATGGGGACGGTAATCACGATGATCAGTGGTTTTCGGATGGAACGAAATTGCAAGACCAACAGCAAGAGGATGGCGGCCAACGCAAGCGGCATGTTCGCTGACAGCGCGGTCTGCGACTCCGCTGACTGCTCTAACTCCCCGCCTGTTTCCACGCGGTACCCTGGTGGCAAGACCAAGGCATCAACCGCCGGTGCCATTTGCGCCGCAAGATCGCTGGCGAAAAGCCGCGTATTCTTGGCGGAAACCGTAATCGTGCGTTCGAGGTTGCGGCGCTGTATCTGACCAAACTGAAACACCGGTCGAAACTCGGCGACTTGCAGCAAGGGGACATTGGTCCCGCGCGTGCTGGAGTAAATCGTTAGCGTGCGGACTCTGTCCAGATTGAACCGCTCCTCAGGGTCACCGCGCAGAATGATTGGAATAGACTGATCCCCCTGCCGAAAGTCTGTGACGTGGTGGCCGGACAGGAAGCTACTGAGCGCCGCCGCTATTTCCTCAGAAGTCACGCCGGCGCGGCGCGCCCGTGCCTGATCGACCTCCACAACCATCTTTTTGACGAGGTTGCCCCAATCATCCTTGATCGCGACCGTACCGGGGATTTCACGAAAAGCCGCACGTAAATTGCTTGCTGCATCGAGCAAGATATTGCCGTCAGGTCCGCTAATGCGGAACTCGACCAGGCCTTCTTCACTCGGCCCGCGCGAGAGTTCCTTAATCTCAGGGCGAACTTCAGGAAGATTGCCGACAACATAGTCACGCGCACGGCGCATAACCGCCGCGCGATCGGCTTGAGGGTCGATATTGACCAAGACAAACGCGACGTGTGGGTCTGGATCGATCGGACCGAGCGCTAGATAGAACCGTGGGCCGCCACTTGAAACGTAGGCAACGTGATCCACGATTTCTGGATTGACGGCCTCGTCATTCAGCCAACTAGTGAACTGCTTCACGACGCGATCGGTTTCACGGCTCGATGCGCCGTTAACCAGATAGAAATAGGCAAGAAACTGCGCACGCTCGGATTTAGGAAAGAACTGCTGCGGCACGAACCCGAAAGCCCAACCCGCAACAATCAGTGCTGCCAAATTGGCTGCGAGGAACGGCCAGCGAAACCGCAGGATCGCCGCCAGGAGTCGACGATAGATCCTGTAGAACGCTCCTTCGGGCGGCGCCTCTTGCGTGGTCACGACCTTCCCGGCGGGCACAAACCAGTAACACAACAACGGCGTGACATAGAGCGCGATCAACCAACTCGACAACAACACGATCATCAGAACCTGGGCCAAGCTGCGCACAAATTCGCCGGAGACATTCTCAGCAAGCAGTAAAGGCAAGAATGCCAAGATCGTCGTCAGGGAGGAGGTCAATAGCGGTAGCGACAACTCCCGTCCGGCCGCCAAGGTGGGAGAACGGATTACGCTGATGGAGAAGAACCGTGATGATCGACCGCCGCGCGCTCCTGGGGACACTGGCAGCCCTTCCCCTCGCCGCCATGCTGCCGCACGCTGCAAGCGCTCAAGAGATTAGGGTCAACGGGCAAACCATTCGCCTGACCAATCGAGACAAAGCTTGGATCAAGCGACGCTGCGAGAAACTTGGCCACACCGAGGGCACGCCCGCCTACCAAGAGTGCTACGACAACTGGGTCAAAGACATCCTGGAGCAGCGCGCGCGGGACGCACGATACCGCGCCGAGGGCCCTTAGACCCGGGCCATCCATGTCGCGAGATCAGCTGCAGTGTCTATGTCGGAAAGGGTTGTGGCGTAACCGATCCGCCAACCCGCCGGGACATTCTCAACGGTGTCGCTCAGCGCCGTAACACTTGACCAACGCACGCCATCGAATAGGCACCGCACTGCGGCGATCGGCAGTCCATGCCGCACGCCCACCAACCAATACCCGCCATCCGTCGCCGGGCCAAAAACGACATCATGTCGCCCCAACAAATCGAACGCCCGCTGGATATGGCCTGCGGTCATTTCCGGGATATCGCTACCGACAATAACCGTCGGTCCGGCGCGCGTTCCCGCAGCCAGCGCCAGTCCCATCCGCCGACCAAGATCGCCCTTGGCCTGAGGCATGCGTTCGACCGCATCGGGCCAATGCCGGCCACGAAACACAGCCGCCGGCGGTGTTACCGCGAGGCGCGTTGACCATGTCGGCGACGTCGCAACGGCGCGTAACGTCGCATCGGTCATCGCGCGATAGGCGCGCCATGCGGCGGCGGATCCGATCTCGGCCGCAAGGCGCGTTTTCACCGCGCCATAGTGCGGCGCGCGCGCAAAGATAATCAGCTGCCGCGAGGCGGGCGCGGTCACGCGCCGTAAACCCGGCGGATCACGTTTACGTTCACGCCCAATGAGTACAGGGCAAGACACAACAAATTTCGCGTCGCGCGAATCACGTAGCCGTCGCGGCGGTACCGCGCGGCAGACGTGACCGCCGGTGTCTCCAAAAACACCAAACGCCGGCGCCCGATGCGCCGCACAAGATCGACGTCTTCCATCAACGGCAGAGACCGGTAACCGCCGACCTTTTCATAAAGGTCGCGGTGAATCAGCAACCCTTGATCGCCGTACGGCAGACCCATTCGGCGACAGCGCCACGCAACACCCCGTGCCATCACCCGCGCCATCACCCCGGGATCGTCAAGTTGGAATCGAAACGCCGCCGCCTTCGCGCGGCGACGCGGATCACGCATGAACATAGCAACCTCCGCTGGCCAATCCGGCCCAAGACAGGTATCGCCATGCAAGAACAAGAGCCACGCGCCGGGCGCCGCATTGGCGCCGGCGGCAAGCTGCGTTCCCCGACCCGGCAACGACGCCACTACCGTCGCGCCGAACTGCGCGGCGATCGCCGCGCTGTCGTCCGCGGACCCGCCATCGACAACGACTACCGAAACATCGGGCAACGCCTCCAAGGTCGCGGCGAGGGTCGCCCCCGCATTCAACACCGGAATGACGACCGTCAGCTGGCGCAACCCGTCAAGCGTCGTCGTCCCGGCGGAGGCCGCAAGATTGCTTGCTGGGGTGTCCATCGGGCCGGACTATGGCGGCGGCCTCCCGCCCCGACAAGCAGCGCGGCAGGCAAAATGATGGCATCAATGTTCTTGCTTTGTTCTTATTGGCGCCTAGAGTCCCCCCATGGCGCCGCGCCCCCACAATCTCCCAGAAACCCAGACGACCCCGGTCGCCGTTCACCCCGACGCGCGACGGGGGCGCGGCGCCATCAGCAACGCCTCCGGTCGGTTCGAAGCGGAATCCCGGGTTTCGCGCGACGATGATTTCACTTTCGACGACGGATGGGGTGGCGCCGAAGAAGCACCGCCCACGCGCACCACGGTGGAACGCGACACCTCCCGCACCATTCTCTCCCGCAACACGTCGCCGGACATTCCGTTCGATCGCTCGATCAATCCCTATCGCGGGTGCGAACACGGCTGCTTTTATTGCTTCGCGCGACCGACGCATGCCTATCTCGGGCTCTCTCCGGGACTCGATTTCGAAACGCGGTTGTTTGCCAAGCCCGACGCCGGCGCGCTGCTTGCCGCCGCCTTGCGCAAGCCCAGCTACACCTGCCGCATGATTGCGATCGGCACCAACACCGACCCCTATCAACCGATCGAAGAGCGCTACGCGATCACGCGCGACGTGCTCAAGGTACTGTCGGCGTTCAACCACCCCGTCGGCATTGTCACCAAAGGCGCGCGCATCACGCGCGATGTCAACGTGTTGGCGGATCTCGCCAGCCGCGGTCTCGCGCACGTCATGCTGTCGGTGACCACGCTCGACCATCGCTTGGCACGTAAGATGGAGCCGCGTGCCTCGACGCCGCAAAAAAGACTCGAGGCCATTCGTTTGTTGAGCAATGCCGGCATCCCGACCGGTGTGATGGTTGCGCCGATCATTCCCGGCCTCACCGATCACGAGATTGAACCGATCCTTGCCGCCGCCGCCGACGCCGGTGCGAAGACTGCGGGCTACGTCATGTTGCGCATGCCGCATGAAATCAAAGATCTCGCCCGCCAATGGTTGACCGAGAACGTTCCCGACCGTGCATCCAAGGTGATTGCGCAAATGCAAGACAGCCGCGGCGGCAAAGATTATGACGCGACGTTCGGCGCCCGAATGCGCGGCAGCGGGCCGGTTGCGGAT
>Ga0055584_100004780_pt1 | contig 13247 bp, 15 predicted proteins | sample OSDHelmetaG_FD_58716 | JGI IMG/M metagenome (GOLD analysis project Ga0055584, IMG submission 58716) | Pelagic marine sediment microbial communities from the LTER site Helgoland, North Sea, for post-phytoplankton bloom and carbon turnover... | ecosystem: Environmental > Aquatic > Marine >... | reverse complement strand
ATCGCCATCGCCATCGCCATCGACTAGGTGGGACACGTCGACTTTCCGAAACCCGGCAATCGCACAGGCAATGGTATCCAGCAGCAACCGCCGGGCGGCGTTTTCGACATCCGCGGGCGGCTTCGCTTGTACAATCCAATCGCCCAATTCCTGGAGCTTGCGATCATAATCAGTCGGGGTTTCCCCGTTGGCGCTATTCACGAGTCTCTGCACCTCTTCGTCCATGGCCTGGAATGGATCGGCTCCGCACAGCCTACTGATTGCGGCGGCACAGCAAAAGAGAAAGGTCGCGGCCTTCGGTCCGCACTTGTCACACACCCGATACCACGGTTTGGTGCAGCCCAATCGACTTTTTGGGACAACCCTCACCACATGACCTCAACCGAAGCCAGTACCGAGCGCCGTTTGCGCCGGATGGCCTTGCCGATCATTGTTTCCAACGCGACAGTGCCACTGCTGGGCGCCGTGGATACGGCTGTGGTCGGACATTTACCGGACCCAGCCTTTATCGGCGGCGTCGCGTTGGGCACGGTGATCTATACCTATGTGCATGCCAGTCTGAACTTCTTGCGTATGGGCACGACCGGACCGGCGGCGCAGGCTGTGGGCGCTGGCAAGGGCCTGTCTGAGGGGCCGGGCTGGGGCGAGGTGCGCAATATCCTGACCCGCGCCATGCTGTTCGCCGGCGTTCTGGGGCTGGCCATTGTCATATGCCAGACAGTCATTGTGGACATTGGCCTCTGGGCGCTTGGCGGCAGCGAGGCGGTGGAGACGCAGACGGCGAAGTATCTGGCTATTCGGATGTGGAGTGCGCCGGCGGCGTTGGCCATGTTCGTCGCCATCGGCTGGTTCTATGGCTTGGAAGACGCCAAGGTCCCGCTCTACCTGCAACTGTTCGCCAACGGCCTGAACATCTGCCTGGACCTGATCTTTGTCCTAGGCTTCGGCTGGGGCGTAGAGGGCGTGGCTGCCGCCACCGTCATCGCCGAGTACCTGGCCATCGCCCTGGCCTTCGTGCTGATCCGGCGGCGGCTAGCCACGTTGCCGGCAGGACAAGGCCGAACGCGCGTGCTGGACCTCGCCCGCATCCGCCAGATGATGGCAGTAAACCGCGATATCTTCATCCGCACCCTGACCCTGATCACCGGTCTGGCGATTTTTATGAACATGAGCGCGATGCAAGGCGATGTGGCGCTGGCGGCCAATCAGGTGCTGTACCAAATGGTGATGATCGGCACCTACGCGCTGGATGGCTTTGCGCACGCAGGCGAAACCTTGGTGGGGGAGGCTTACGGCGCGCGCAACCGGGCGCGGGTGCGGGCGGTGACGTTTGCAGCGTTGCGCTGGTCGCTGGGCATTGCTGTGATATTGGCGGCGATTTGGGCCGGACTGGGCTGGATCGGTATCGCGCTGCTGACCGGCATTCCGGAGGTACAGGATCTCGCTCTGACCTATCTGCCCTACGCAGTTGCCTTCCCAATTGTGTCGTTCGTTGCCTTCGTCATGGATGGTGTATTTCTGGGAGCAACACAGAACCGGCTGATGCGGCATGCCATGCTGATGAGCATGGCTGTCTACCTGGCCGCGCTGTACCTGACGCAGCCCTGGGGTGGCAATGACGGGCTCTGGCTCTGCCTGCTCCTGTTCTTTTCCCTGCGCGGCATAACCCTCTGGCTGTTCTGGCCGAGGCTGCTGCGGGGTGTAGAAGGCGGGTAAATGCCCAAGAGCCTCGATGTGTTGGCCGTGAAACAGGTCTGTTGGCGGAGCATTCCCCCAAACCGCCCTATCCACTACCTCAGCACCTCATCACCGCCCCGGCAGCACCACCCGCATCTCCACCCCACCCAGCCCATGCACCTTGTCATGGCCCCGCACGATCACCTCCCGCACCCCCGCCGGCACCGCCACGCCACTCAAAGACCGCGTGAAGGGCTGCTCACTCACATGCGGGTGGTACAGCACCCGCTCGCCATAAACCGTTTTGCCGTCCAGAGAGACCACATCCCACCGGTCGGCATAATGGTCTCAGCCCTCATCCCCATGGCGCAAAGTCACGTTGAAGGTGAAATAGCCGCCGCTCTGCGCGTCGACGCCCACATCCACCACCTCGACCTCGCCGGCGACCGCCAGCGGCACTGCCAAGTAGGGCAGCGCCAACAGTCCCAGAACCATCCACAGCGCGCGCTTCATCCACATTGTTCCATCTCCGAATCAGGCTAGCTTGCCCGCTAGTCAGCACCTCCGTCAGGTCTCCGGTCAAGTCACAGCACCGCGAGCCAGCCCGTCAGGACCGAACCCAAATGGCCGACCTCTTCGCCGCCAACGCCGCCGCCACCTCCGACTACTCCGCCGCCGATATCGAGGTGCTGGAGGGGCTGGAGCCCGTGCGCCGCCGTCCGGGCATGTACATTGGCGGCACCGATGAGGGCGGCCTGCACCATCTGGCCACCGAAATTCTCGACAATTCCATGGACGAGGCCGTGGCCGGCCATGCCAGCGTTATTGATATGGAATTGATGGCCGATGGCTCGCTGGCCGTGCGCGACAATGGCCGCGGCATCCCGGTCGATCCGCACCCCAAATTCCCGGATAAGTCAGCCCTGGAGGTCATCCTCACCACCCTGCATTCCGGCGGCAAGTTCGGGTCCAAGGCCTATGCGACGTCCGGCGGTCTGCATGGCGTCGGCGTCTCCGTCGTCAATGCGCTGGCGGAATGGCTGACGGTGGAGGTCGCCCGTGACCGCACGCTCTACCGCCAGACCTTCCAACGCGGCGATCCAGATGGGCCGTTGGTCACCGTCGGCCCCGTCGCCAACCGCCGCGGCACCCTGCTGCAATTCAAGCCCGACGGCGAGATTTTTGGCCCCCGCGCCCGCTTTCAACCGGCCCGCCTGTTCCGCATGGCCCGCTCGAAAGCCTACCTCTATCGCGGCGTCAAAATCCGCTGGAAGTGCGCGCCGGAGCTGTTGCAGCCCGAAAGCGCCGTGCCGGCAGAGGCCGAACTGCAATTCCCCAACGGCCTGGCCGATTTCCTGGGCTTGCTGCTGGAAGAGCGCGCTTCAGTCCTCCCCGTCTACGCCGGCGACCTCACCTTCCCAGGCGATGGCGCCGGGCGTTGCGAGTGGGCGATTGCCTGGTGCGACGACCATGGCGACCCGCACAGTCACTCCTACTGCAACACCATCCCAACCCCCTCCGGCGGCAGCCACGAGAACGGCTTCCGCAACGCCCTTCTGCGCGCGATTAAGGCCTTTGGTGAGCTCGCCGGCCAGAAAAAAGCCGGTCAGATTACGGGGGAGGACCTGCTGGGCTCCGCCGCCTTCGCCCTCTCCGTCTTTATCCCAAACCCGCAATTCCAGGGCCAGACCAAAGAGCGGCTGGACAGCCCCGAGACCCAGCGCCTGCTGGAAGCCAACCTGAAGGACCGGTTCGACCACTGGCTCTCCGCCGATCCCAAGGCATCGTCGGCGCTGCTGGAGCACCTGATTGAGCGAGCGGAAGATCGCCTGAAGCGCCGGGCTGAAAAGGACCTGCAGCGCAAGACCGCCACCAACCGCCGCCTGCGCCTGCCCGGCAAACTGACCGACTGCTCGTCCACCGGGCCGGAAAACACCGAGATCTTTCTGGTGGAGGGTGATTCTGCCGGCGGCTCCGCCAAGCAAGCGCGCGACCGCAAGACTCAGGCTGTGCTGCCTCTCCGCGGCAAGATCCTGAACGTGGCCAGCGCCACCGCCGAACGCCAGCGCGGCAACCAGGAACTGTCCGACCTGGTGCAGGCGCTGGGGTGTGGCAGCGGCAAGAATTTCGACGTGGACCGCCTGCGCTATGAGCGCGTCGTCATCATGACCGACGCCGATGTCGACGGCGCCCACATCGCAAGCCTGCTGATGACGTTTTTCTTCCGCGAGATGCCAGGCCTGATCACCCGTGGTCACCTGTTCCTGGCCCTACCGCCGCTCTACCGACTGGCGGCGGGCGGCACCACCATCTATGCCCGCGACGACGCCGACCGCGCCCACCACCTCGCCACCACCTTCAAAGGCCGCAAGTCAGTGGAGACCAGCCGCTTCAAAGGCTTAGGCGAGATGCCGCCGATGCAGCTGAAGGAAACCACCATGAACCCGGCGACCCGCACCCTGCTGCGCGTCGATATCGGCCTCTCTGAGCAAGGCACCGGCACCGCCCGCGAGGCCGATGATCTGGTCGAGCGCCTGATGGGCCGCAAACCAGAACTGCGCCTGGCCTTCATCCAGCAAAACGCCCAATTCGTCGAAAGCCTGGATATATAGGACCGCCGTCATGCTCCGAATTTGGAACAAGCGCCGCATCGCTGGCGTACTAGGCGTGATCGCACTGGCGGCCCTCAGCGCGTGCGATGCCGACTGGGCCATCCACTTCGTCAGTTATGAGCAATACTCTGCCAGCGAAGCCACCGTGGCCGTGCTCTACAAACCTATGCCACTGGTGGTCTTGGGCAACCCGACCACCGTTTCCGACGGCGCCTTAACCACAGCCGTGGCGGAGGGCTTGCAGGGCAGTCACATCGTCCACGACACAATTTTCAAGCCATCAGGTCCGGGCGAACTGCATCCCTACCGCACCGTCATTGCGTTCGGTGCCGTGGGCCAGGCCGATATCTGCGCCGCCGCCGCAGGGTCTGTGCCAGCGGGTCAAACCCAGATGATGAACGCCGCGTTCTGCCGTGGCAGCGAGGCGCTGTCTTACCTGCAAAGCCGGATCGGGACAGTCAGTAACCTGACAGCCTCATCGTTCCAAAAACACGTACAGGCGGTCGGACTTCAGTTGTTCCCAAGTAAAAATCCGAACACAGATCGGTGACGACTTGGCAGTCTGGCTTGTCTTTCCAGCATCAACACCCACTTCAGGGTGAGTGAGACGCCGGAATTTCGCTGCCCAACCACTGGACGAAGGTGCAATGATGCGCGCGCTTGTGAGCTACGTCGGGATCCTGTTGCTCTCTGCCTGCACCAATGGCAGTAGCGGCAGCAGCAGTACCATCTATTTCACCGACTACGAACGCTACTCCGCCAGCACTGCCGTCTATGCCGCGCGCAACAACAAAATGCCGCTGGTGGTCTACGGCAACCCAACTAGCGCTGACCAACCGACCTTAAATGCAGCCGTCGCCCGCGGCCTCGCCGGCACGCATGTGGCGCCAGCGGTCGCCTTCTCCCCCGTGGCGACACAAGACGCGCCGACCTATCGCACAGTGGTGGTATTTGGTGGCACGACACGCGATATTATCTGTTCAGCCAAGCCCATCACGACGTCGGCGAACGGTGACGGACCGATGTCGGCCGCGTTTTGCCTGGATAGCGAACCGCTGTCCTTTGCATCAGGTGCCCTCCAGCGTCTAGACGGCGCAAATGACCCAAAATTGCAAACTCATATGGCGTCTGTGGGATACGCGCTATTCCCCATTGCCAACCCCAATCACGCTGACGATTGCGGTCCTGGTCGGGTGTCTTGCAAGTGATTGCTTGACTTCCTTAGTAGTGACTGTTACCCGACCCCTATGATAAGTGCGTGCGGTTGTACGCATCGTCTTAACCCACTATTGCGCGTTAGGCTTATATGACATTCGAAGCCTTGGGACTGAGCGATGAAGTCCTACGCGCCGTCAACGATTCCGGTTACACCGACCCCACACCGATCCAACGTGACGCGATTCCGGTCGTGCTTATGGGTCGAGACGTGTTGGGTTGTGCACAGACCGGCACCGGCAAGACGGCGTCCTTCACACTGCCGATGATCGATATCTTGGCGTCTGGCCAAGCGAAAGCGCGCATGCCGCGTTCGCTGATCCTGGAGCCGACGCGGGAGTTGGCTGCCCAGGTGGCCGACAACTTCACCAAGTATACGGCATATCAGAACCTGAACTTCGCCCTGTTGATCGGTGGCGAACGCATGGGCGACCAGCAGCGAGCGCTGGATCGTGGCGTCGACGTGTTGATCGCGACGCCGGGACGGCTGCTCGATCTGTATGAGCGCGGGAATATCCTGCTGTCAGACTGCAAGATCCTCGTGATTGACGAGGCTGACCGCATGCTCGACATGGGGTTCATTCCGGATATTGAGCGGATTGTCGGCCTTCTGCCACGCATGCGCCAGACTCTGTTCTTCTCCGCCACCATGCCGCCCGCGATCCGCAAGCTGGCCGACGCTTTCCTGATCAACCCCAAGGAAATCACCGTCGCCCCGCCGGCCTCACCGGCTGCAACGGTTGCACAGCACAAAGTGGTCGTGGCAGAGCGCGACAAGCGCGAGGCTTTGCGCACGCTGATCAAGCAGGAGGAGGTGACAAACGCCATCATCTTCTGCAACCGCAAGCGCGACGTGGATATTCTGGTCAAATCACTGACACGGCACAAATTCGATTGCGCTGGCCTGCACGGCGATATGGCTCAGCCAGCCCGCATGGCGACGCTGGAGAAATTCCGCGATGGTGAGGTGCGTTTGCTCGTCGCCTCCGACGTGGCGGCGCGCGGGCTTGATATTCCGCGGGTTGGCCACGTTTTCAACTTCGACGTACCTGTGAATGCTGAGGATTATATCCACCGCATTGGCCGCACAGGCCGGGCGGGCCGCAGCGGCCGCGCTTTCACTCTGGTCTCGCCCGATGACAATCGGTTGCTAGGCGCGGTCGAGGCCATGTTGGGCCAGACGATCGAAGAGATCGACTTGCCCAACATGGCCTCGGTCGATATGAGCGAGGGTGAAGGCGATTCTCATGGCCGCGGTCGCGGTCGCAGTGGCGGTGCGTCCAAGCCCAGAGGCCGCGGCGAGCGGTCTGCACCGCGAGAGGCTACTCCGGAACCGGAGGTCGTCACCGCTCCAACAGAGCAGGCACCAGCGGAGCCCGAACGGCAAGCAGCGCCTTCCCGACAACGGGAACGCGGACGCGGCGGTTCTCGGCGGAGCGAGCAAGCGCCGGCTGCATCATCGGCCCCAGCCTCACCACGAGCACCCAGGGAAGAGCCGCAACGGCATGGGCGGCGCGATGATGTAAGGGATGGCAGCCTAGGCTTCGGCGATAACGAGGTTCCGGCGTTCTTCCTGCAACGGTCCATCGCCCCACGCCCTTCGTCTGAAGCATCCGAAAGCGCCTGAGACAGTCGCCAAATCCGCGACTCCGCTTTAGGATAAAGGCAACACTACCCGCTTCGACAGAGGATGAGACCCTATGGGCAAGCTTGAAGGCCGCACGGCTGTTGTCACCGGTGCCAGCCGCGGCATCGGCCAGTATATCGCTGAACTGTTTGCCGCAGAGGGCGCAAACGTCGTCTGCACGGCGCGCACCCTGAACAATGGCGACCACATGCTGGAGGGCTCGCTCTCCAATACGGTGGAGAACATCAAAAAGGCTGGCGGCAACGCCGTCGCCATTACCTCCGACGTGTCGCTGGAGGAAAGCTGCGAGGAATTGATCGCCAAATCGCGGGAGGCCTTTGGGCCCGTCACCGTATTGGTGAACAACGCAGCGCTGAACTATTACATCCCAACCGAGACCTACCCAACCAGCCGCTGGGTTCGGTGCTTTGCCATCAACGTGCATGCGCCCTTTATCCTCTCCAAGCTGGTACTGCCGGATATGAAGGCTGCCGGCCAAGGTGCCATCGTCAACATCTCCAGTGGCTCTGCCATAGGCCCAGGCCGCGGCCCCTATGCAGACCAAAAAGCCGCTGGCGGTGTCATGTATGGTACCAGCAAGGCCGCGCTGGAGCGATTTACCCAGGGCCTGGCCCAAGAGGTCGCGCAGTATGGCAATATCGCCGTCTCCGCCCTATCTCCAAGCCAGGTGGTACCGACAGCCGCCACCATCTATTTCAAGCTGGTCGACAGCATCGACGACCCCAAGGGCGAGCACCCAGACCTGATGGCCAAAGCCTCGCTGTTATTGGCTAGCGAGCCGTCAGCAACGGTCAATGGCCGGGTCTGCTACAGCCAGGAAATTCTGAGTGAGTTCGGCTGGATGGACGGTGCCAAGGGCCGCGGTGTAAACCTGCCGGGCTCTGGCTACTCGCAAGTATAAGGGATAACGCCCCGTGGAAGAGGTTCTTCTGCCAATTGCCAATGTCAGCACCGCCGCCCTATTCGGCGGCATACTGGCCTTCACCGCCTTCTTTGCGCCGCAAGCGTTCAAGCTGCTTCCGGAGGGCGTCTCGGATAAGTTCGTGCGCGAGCTGTTCCCGCTCTTCTACCTCTACGCTGCAGTGCTATCAGCGATCTCCACGATCGCTTTTGCGCCGATCAGCCTGCCAGAAACAGTCGTCATGGGCTTGGTCACGTTGGGGTTTGTGTTTGCCAAATACTATCTCATGCCCCGCACAGTCCGCGCCCGCGATGAACGCGAAAAGGGCACCCCCGGCGCGGCAGAGACCTTCGCCGACCTCCACAAACGCAGCGCCTTCTTGAACATGGTGCAGTTCATCGGCACTTGCGCGGTGTTGGTGCGGGTAGTGGGTTGAACCAGCCAGCCCGAGGACCAGCCTGATGCCCACCAGCCCCTTCCCCTGGAACCGCATCGTTGTCATTCTTGCCATAGCGCTGGTGATGCTGCTGGCGCTGTTGGGCGGCTGGTGGATATCCCAATCCGGTGGCAATTCTGCAATCACGGGCAAAGCCCTGATCGGCGGCCCATTTACCCTGGTCGATCAGGACGGCAAGACCCGCACAGAGAAGGACTTCGAGGGGCAGAACCTGCTGGTCTATTTCGGCTACACTTTTTGCCCGGATATCTGTCCGACAGAGTTGGCTAAGATCGCCGCCGCCATTGACCTGTTGCCCAAGAATGCCAACGTCACCCCGGTGTTTATCACCATTGACCCGGAGCGCGACGGTGTGCCGGAGGTCAAAGCTTACGCAGAGGCCTTTCACCCGCGCACCGTTGGCTTAACCGGCACGGTTGAACAAGCGCGGGCGGCAGCTAAGGCCTATCGCGTCTACTTCGCAAAGAATGAGAGCAGCGGCAGCACCGAATATCTGATGGACCACAGCTCCTTTATCTTTCTAATGGATACGAAGGGCGAGTATGTTGCCCACTTCACCATCGAAAGCACGCCAGCAGAGATCGCGGCAAGAGTGCGTGAAGCGCTGTAGCGGCGCTCAGCTTTTCTCGACCAGGCGACCTTCCACATACTGGTGGACGATGCTGGCCAGCAGGGTCTGGTATGGAATACCCAACTGCATCGCCCGCACCTTCAGCTTGGAGAGGTCATGCACCGACAGCCGCGTGGTGATCGGCTTTTTCGGCGGATTGATCGTGGCACGGGCGGCGGCTTCGAGCTCCGCCTTACGCCCTGGTGTTAGCGTATCGACCAGCAACCGAGCCTCAGCTCGCGCTTCGATTTCCTCAATCAATTCACGCTCTTCGTCGTCGAGGTATGGTGCGTTCTCAATTATGCGTGGTTTCTGCATATCTTAGTGCTCCAGGTAGATGCGCTTTAGCTTTCGACTCTGAAACGCGGTCTTAAAAAACATCGTATCACCGTCCGACACTTAAGGAACGCCAATTGCATAGCCGTTGATTTCCACGATCAGTAGCCGTTGATCAGGATGATGCAAACTTGGGTTCGCAATATCGGTAATCACGCGATTGGCGTCGATGGGATCGACGACGTCTTCAAACCCAAAGCCACGTGTCCGCAGCAGCAATGCGTTCTTTTCAGGATCCCATCGGTACACCTTTGCCATCCGCTAGAATGTATGTACTTTGTCCAGACAGTCAAGCGCACAAAGCCTGCTTTGGAGCCCAGCCCATGCCCACCTCCATGATCACCGAAGCCCGCCCGATCCAGTTCTCCGCGCCCTTGCCGGATGCTGTCGATGTGGTGGTTATCGGAGCCGGTGTGGCGGGCACGGCCACCGCCTACTTTCTGGCCGAAGCCGGCATCAAAATCCTGCTCTGCGAGAAAGGCCGGGTCGCCGGCGAGCAATCCTCCCGCAATTGGGGCTGGGTGCGCCAGCAGGGCCGCGACTGGGCCGAGCTGCCGATCATGATGGAGGCGAACCGCATCTGGCGCGGCCTGGCCGAGCGCACGGGTGAGGCTGACCTGGCCTTTACCAAGCGCGGCTGCCTCAACCTGGCCAGCACGCCTGAGGCCATGGCCAAGTATGAGGCTTGGCACGGCATCGCCGAGCAGCACCAGCTTGGCACGCGGCTCCTCACCGCGGAGGACGTCGCCCGCGAGTATCCGCACATCGCACCACCTGCCGGCGGTCAATGGCTCGGCGGGTCGATCACGCCCAGCGATGGCAAGGCAGAGCCCTTCGTCGCCATCCCGGCCCTGGCGCGCGCCGCTGAACGGGCGGGGGCGACAATCATCGAGGATTGCGCTGTCCGCACGCTGGATGTCGCCGGCGGTCAGCTGGCCGGCGTTGTGACCGAGAAAGGCCGCGTCGCGTGCAAGCAGGTAGTCCTCGCCGGCGGTGCCTGGAGCACCCATTTCGCCCACAACATGGGCCTGTCACTGCCGCAGCTCTCCATCCGCTCCACCGTGGCACGGACTGAAACAGCACCTGATGTCTACGGCCCCAACATCTCCACGCCCGGTCTGACCATGCGCCGACGCGCCGATGGCGGCTACACCATCACCAGCGGTGATCTGGCGGAGCACTTCGTCTCGCCCAACTCCATCCGCTGGCTGGGTAAGTATCGCCGGCTACTAAAGCTTTCCGCCAAGGATGTGAAGCTGCTGCCGATGGCGCCCAAGGGCTATCCCGGCGCCTGGGGCACGCCACGCAGGTGGAAGGCGGATGAGCAGAGCCCATTCGAACGCCGCCGCGTGCTAAACCCCGATCCCTCTCCCGTGGTTGTCAAACGGATCGAAGAGCGGCTGCCGCAGCGCTTCCCCAAGCTGGCCGGCACCAAGATCGCCGAAGCCTGGGCTGGCATGATCGATGTGACACCGGACGCCGTGCCCTATATCGCCGAGGATCACCGCCAGCCTGGCCTGTTCATCGCCACCGGCCTCAGCGGCCATGGCTTCGGCATCGGCCCTGCTGTTGGCCGGGTTATGGCCGATTTGGTGCTGGGCCGCCCCTCCGGCCACGACCTGAACCGCTTCCGCACCAACCGGTTCGAGGACGGCAGCGAGATTGAGCCTGGACCCTACTGACGCGCGGGAGTAGTTTCCGCGCCAACCTTTCCAACCGATGGAGCCTTCGATCATGACCAAGCCAGGTGGCGTGTGGGTGGCGGCGTTGACGCCGATGAACACCGATCTTTCGCCGGACACTCAGAAATTCGTTGCCCATTGCAAATGGCTGCTTGGCCAAGGTGCCAACGGGCTGGCGGTGCTGGGCACCACCGGCGAGGCGAACTCGTTCAGCACGGCCGAGAAACGCAAGGTGCTGGACGCGGTCGCCGAAAGCGGTATCAGCGGCAGCCAGATGCTGCCGGGCACCGGCTCCTGCGCCATTCCCGACACAGTTGAAATGACCAAGCACGCGCTTAGCCACGGTGCGGCCGGCGTGGTGATGCTGCCGCCATTCTACTACAAGAATGTCAGCGATGACGGCCTGTTCGCCGCCTATTCTGAGGTGATCCAGCGGGTCGGCGACGACAAGCTGCGGGTGTATTTCTACCACTTCCCCGCCATGTCCTCCACGCCGATCAGCCATGACCTGATTGAGCGGTTGCTGAAGGCCTATCCGACGACGATTGCCGGCATCAAGGATAGCTCCGGCGATCTGAACAATATGCTGGAAATGTGCCGCCGCTTCCCGGGCTTCGGCGTGTTTGCCGGCTCTGAGCAATTCCTGCTGCCCGTGCTGCGCGCTGGCGGCGTCGGCTGCATCTCGGCCACTGCGAATGCGACGATTGCCATGTGCGTTGAGGTGCTGAACAAGCAGAACGATGCCAGCGTTGATGCCCTGCAAGAGGAGCTGACGGCCCAGCGTCTGGCGCTGCAAAGCCAGGTGCTGATCCCTGCACTGAAGTCGGTGGCCGCCCGCCGCACCGGCGATAAGACTTGGCTGACCGTGCGCCCGCCGGTGGCACCGCTCAGCGCCGCCAATGAGGCCGCGTTATTTGCCGCGTTGGATGGCACCAAATTCAAGCTGGCGGCTTAGACCTCTTCTTTTTCTTCAGCCTGAGGTGGCGCTCGCAGAGCGCCACCTCAGGCTGAAGGCAAGCGGATAGTTGGATTATAAGGACACCTCCTAAATGCGCGCGTACCGCTATCTGACAGGCAAAGACGACTCCGCCTTTTGCCACCGGGTCACGGCCATGCTGAACAAGGGGTGGGAACTGCATGGCTCCCCCACCCTGACCTATGACCCGGTCAAGGGCCACGCAGTTTGCGGACAGGCCGTCGTCAAAGACGTGCCCGGCGTTGAGTATGAACCCGGCATGGAACTAGGCTCGCTTTAAACCGAAACAATTACGGACACGATTTATGGGTGAGACCACCAAGCGGATTCGCACGTCCGCCGGCCAAGCCGCGCCAATCGCGGTGGACGGGCCAAAGCTGTTTGCACTGGCCGACGGCTACCTGGATATGGACCTGTCGCGCTTCCCGGATGTGGTGCGGGGCATTGGCGACGATATGGCCATCGCTGATGGCCAGGACCTGAACGACATGACGTTGTCGGTCAACGCCTTCCTGATCCAGACTGGCGACCGGCTGTGTCTGGTCGATGCCGGCGACGGCAACCGCCGTGGCGACACGCTGGGTCATGTGCGGGCGGCGATCAAGGCGGCGGGCTATGACCCGGAGGACGTGACTGACCTGCTGATGACGCATCTGCATGGCGACCATGCAGCCGGCCTCGTCGAAAAGGGCGTGGCGCTGTTCCCCCAGGCTGACCTGCACGTCTCTGCGGAAGAGGTGCGGTTCTGGAATACACCAGAAGAGCACGACGCCATCCAGGCAACGCAGGTGCCGTTCGCTTTGGTTGCGCTGGAGGCCTATCGGGAGCGGGTTAAGACACTACAGCCGGGTGGCGAGGTGCTGCCCGGCGTGACGACCCAGGCACTGCCAGGTCACACGCCAGGCCAGATTGGCTTCCGCGTTGGCGAGGAGAACCCCGTTCTGATCTCCGCCGACGTGCTGCATTTACCAGCGCTTCAGGTCAAACACCCGGAATGGGGCTTCCTGTTCGATGCGAACAAGGCCAACGCGCTGCAAACCCGTGTGGACCTGATGGCATCCACATCAAAATCCCAGGGCTAACGCATGAAATTTCTGAGAGCCTGCCCGAAAAGTAGTTGAACGATATCAGTG
>Ga0055584_100004779_pt1 | contig 13250 bp, 13 predicted proteins | sample OSDHelmetaG_FD_58716 | JGI IMG/M metagenome (GOLD analysis project Ga0055584, IMG submission 58716) | Pelagic marine sediment microbial communities from the LTER site Helgoland, North Sea, for post-phytoplankton bloom and carbon turnover... | ecosystem: Environmental > Aquatic > Marine >... | reverse complement strand
TATTGATTCTTAAAAAAGAAACTGTGTTTTTTAGTGAAGTCTCAGATGAGTATACACCCATGTAGCGAATTAACCATTTTTATGGGTGGGAAAGCCAGGACAGCCAATTCCCAATAGACCGATGGTCAGAGCGGGCCCAACTCACCCGAAAGAGCATGACCTGTAGCTTCAAAAAATAGTCAGCAGGGTAAAATTTCTTCAGGAAAAAACTCGCCCCCAGGCTCGGGCAGGGTGAGCCCGTGGACCCAGATCGGCAGTCCGTCAATATCCCTCAAGATATAGTTATTTTCCGGAAACTGAACTGGTGAACCATCAATCAAATCCAGCCTCTTCAAACCATGATGTATCTGAGCCTCGACCATGTTGCTTCCCCCTGCGGCATAGGCCGCGGTGGCCGCAGTGTGCCGGATGTTTATCTCGGTAACCAGCGGGAAGCCGTCTTTATCTTCGCGCAAATCAACCGTAAACAGGCCACGCACCTTCTCACCGGTGTGCCTGGCTATTTCCCGGATTGCAGCCTCGGCATTGACCAAAACCTGCTTTTCATTAATCAGCCTGCCACGGGATATATTTCCGGTCACGCCGGATGGGGAAACCGGCCCCATGAAGTATTCGAGTCGTTCATAACTGCAATTTTTAAGCAGCCTGTCATTATCGAATAACATGCAACAGGCGTAGTTACGACCAGGAAGAAAGCCGGATAACATGAAACGATCAATGTTTTTATTGAGCAATACCCACGCCCGTATCTCGTCGATACGTTCGACCTTCAAAGCACCCTTACCACTGTCTGAGCCGACTGAAAAATCCCGTATCCACAGCGGGTATTCAGCAGCAGGGGAGGGCCCGTTGTTGCTGAGTAAGTGATCCCTGCTGTGAATCGCATAACCGGGAACAAGACCGGTTGGGGCGAGTTGTTCGTACAACTTTCCCTTATCGGACGCGATATTTGCAAGACCTGGCGGTGGAAGTGTAATGGGTACACCAAGCTCGTTTGATGACCAGAACAGTACCTCTTTTTCTGGTGTTACGATCGCAAGGTCAATTAGCTCTGAAGCGCAGATATCAAGCACCTGGGTCCTGTAATCCAGTGCATCGCCGATATCCGAGACCCTGTAAATTTTGTCAAATAAAGACTCGTGGAGCCCGTACCAGTAATGACAGACATCCGCGCCGATAATTCGCGCGTTAGAATAATGCTTGCTGAGTTTGATAGACCGGGCAATCGCTCGTGCGACGACTCCACAACAGCCGGTAATGAGAATATTCAAAGCAGTACCTCTTTTTCCGGACGAGAATTGGATTTTTATTTTAAACCCCCCGGGATTGAGTGTCAGGACATCACCAGTATGGCACCTGTAGTGACCCGTGTTTAAACAGGCATCGCGCGATAGAAAGGAAACAGTTGGTCATCACTGGATTGCAGCTCAAACTGTATGTCTGTGCGTGCCTTGAGCGCGTCAAAAGCCAGCTCGGTAAATCGTGTTTCATTAGCGCGTCCGATATCTTCACCCAGCTTCGATGCACGATTCATTTCGTCACCCTGGGAAAGGTTGGGGCCAATAGCAAAAACATTACCGTGGCCTATTCCGATTGAGCATTGCGTCGGGTCTTTTGAAGCCTGCGACGAGTGCCGCAAGAGTTTCATACGCCGGTGGATTTCGAATGCTGCATCAACCGCATTGTTTGGATCATCAAAAACAGCAATGATATCATCGGCAAAGAATCGTATCAGCCGGGCTGAAAAGTTTTTCAACACAGGGATGCTCACTTTTTGGGCATCCAGGATTCTGAGCAGGCTTTGTCACTCTCCAATTTCCATTGTGCTGGCGGTGAGTCCGGTCATATCAACCACCAGGATTGTGCTTTGCTGCTGGTATTTCTGGTGAAAGGCTTCAAAGCTTAGCGTTCCACGCTGGCAGGCCAGGAAATCCTGATAAACATCTTCACTCCACCCGCAATAATCTGATAGCTCCTGGGGATCTTCCAGTAACTCGTGCGGGTAGTTTTTCGTCATGATTAAACCAAAGAGTCTGAAATATCGGTTTGAATTGCACCGCGTTTCACCAGTCTTATTTCATTCCCGCCGCCTGCTAATGGCAGGAACTCAGCTTCATCCGTCATTTTTCTGATCAGGAAAATACCCATTCCACCAAAAGGTCGATCTTTTAACTCGGTATCGAGCTGAGGAGTTTTGACCTGGCTAGGATCGAAGTTTGCGGCGTGGTCGCGGATTCTGATGAAAACTGCATCGCCTTCCGCGTGCATATGTAACTCGACTATGCCGTCGGACTCTTTATAGCCGTGAATAACAACATTGGTGACTGCCTCGTCGACAGCCAGGCGGAGGTCAGCCAGTGCCGTGTCGGTTACGACAAGAGACGCACCTACCCGATCAATGTATGACCGGATTTCCTGAAGGTTTTCGAGACTGGCTTTGACCGAAAGATCAAATGCTGGCTCTTCACTCAACTCCCGGGTCTCCTAAAAGGAGTTAATGGCTTCGCCGCGGTCCTGGTAGATATCCAGGTAGACATCAAATCCCAATGTCTTAATGACCCTGGCAACCGCATCTGTAGGATTGAGTAATTTCAGATGAGCTGACTTCATTGTGCCCGGGGTATCACCGTCATTCAGCATATTGCTAATTGCGTGAATGGCACGGAATCCGGCACTACCCATGTAGTTAACACCCCCGAGATCCAGCAGGATATGCGTGGAACCGGCCTCTATTACTTCGGCGGCTTTATCATGAAGTGACTTATGGGTGGCAGCATCAATGTCTCCCTCAACCCTCAGCACCGTGACAGGAACATTACCTTGCTCTTGTCCGACCATAAAATTCAATGTAGTCATAAATACCGCCTCCTGCCTTGTGTTAGATAAACATAATATAAAGTTTACACATTAACGTGTCTGTTGTCGCGTCAGTCAATATCAAACCTGTGCATATCAAGCTGTAGAAGTCTGCAACCGATACTTCAAGGCGAGCATTGTAATGTCATCGGACTGCTCGGCCGCGCCCCGAAACTCGTAAATGGCATCGAGTATGATGCTGAGAAAATTGTCCGGAGAGATATCTCGCGGGTCGGTAGCTTCCATGATTCGTGACTCGCCAAATTGGTCACCTTGAAGGTTTTTAGCTTCATTGACACCATCGGTATAGGCAAAGATGAGGTCGCCGTTGTTCAGAGTTACCGTTTTAACGGCGTATTGCGCAGCGGGAAACAGGCCAATGACGCCACCGGTGATGTCCAGCAACTCTGTCTCCCCGTTTTGCCGAAATATAATGGGGGATTCGTGCCCGGCGTTAACGTAGTGTAACTCTCCTGATTCAGTATCCAGCAACCCAAAAAACACCGAGGCGAACATACTTGAGCCGGCGTGCGTGGTTGCAATGTAACGATTGGTTGTGAGGAGGCTGTTTTGCAACACCTCGTCCGCAGTGATGGAAGCGTCCCCGGGTTCCGCATCAACCAGGCCTGAATACACGTTGCCATATAGTGAGGAGGCCCGAATCAGGCTGCGAAACAATGTCATGAACAAGGCGGCACCTACGCCTTTGTCACACACATCGCCAATCACGATACCCAGGAGGGGAAGGTTGTTGAGTTTGAAAACGTCGTAAAAGTCTCCGGCTACTTCGCGAGCGGCTACAAACGAGGCCGCGAGTTCCCAATTTTCCAAAACGGGTAAAGACTTGGGCAAAAAACCTGCCTGGATCTGTCTGCCTATCTCCATTTCCTTTTCGTAAGCCATCAGTTTTGTCGAGCGCGTTTTGACCTCGCGAATTATCCCCCTTCCCCGTTGTAGCACCCCGTGTATGACGGCCTTGAATGCATTCGGGTCGGTGGATAGGGACTCATAAAACATGTCCCTTTCAATAACCAGTAATAGCGTGGAATTTTCGGCTGTTACCGATGCGCTGCGTTTCTCCGAGTCTAACACCGCCATTTCACCGAAGACGTCACCCGTACCAATATTGGCCAGGACTACTTCACCGTGGTGAACCCGTGCACTACCGGAAATGATGAAATACATGTTTGAACCGTCTTCACCACGGGTGATAATTTTTGTTCCACCGTCAATACTCAATATTTCTGCTTTCGCGGCGAGATCACTTAGTACGCTGTCTTTCAGGCCTTGCAGGAACTTACATTTCCTGAGTGTTGCGATCCTGGTTTTAGTGGAAGCTAAAGATGTATCCATACAGTGATCCTTGATGTTTTCAAATTGTTGCGTTCAGGGAAAAGCTTGCGGACACGACTGGAAAAGAAGCATGAATTCATGAGGTTATCGTCTGATTGAATACCATGGGGCCCTTTGCAATAGACGCCTGTATTTACTTTACAAAAATCTTATATATGAGTCTAGACAATTTAAACGTAATCATCCTCTGCAAACTGGCACTACCGGGCTTTTCAGCATTTTGGTTGCGAGTTGACTATGATTATCTTAGTTGGCCATGCCAAAGCAGTATCAACCAGAGTTCTGGCTGACACTCATGGCTATGTCAGGTTAGTAGAAGAGCGTTCCAGGGCCGAAGAGGAAAACCCTTGATTTCGTGAAATTAGGTAGCCTGCCTCTAACGGCAGGTCGCTTTCATCACGCCAATAGACCCACAGCGTTCAGAACCTCCAGTTAATCGATGTAATGAATGCGTCACGCGAGCCGATGAACCCGTCGTATTCTGCTGACCATGAAAGACGCCTGTTAATATCCCAGTTGAAGCCGAGCAGGGCGTTCCATTTATCCTTGTTTTTCTGATCGATGATGTAATCAAAGCTCAGCAGTCCATCCGGTGTTTCTGCAGTGCCATCAATGCTTAGATCCGAGTTGAGATAATTGCCGCCGACAAATAGTGAAAGGTTGCCGTTTCTACCCAGATTGAATGTTTTACCAAACCTGGGGGTGACGGTGTAGTTGATACCATCTGTCTCAGAGCCTGTCATATCGGCGTAAGTGAAGTTGAATGGGAGAGCTACAAACCACCCCTTCCAGCCTGCTGCAAAGGTAGCTCCGATCCCATAGGTTGTGCCATCAAAATTTGCTCTTATCAAAGGAAGGGTAAAGGTTTTGTCCTCAAGAAGAGGACATAGAGGGCTGGGTGGAAGGCCCTCGCATGTGATATCAAGCTGTTCCAGCATGCCATTGCCATCCAGATCAATATCGATATCCGCGTGACCGTCAAGTTTGCCCAGCATGACATAGACATTCATAAAAGGCAGGACCCATGTATCTGCTTTCAGGCTATATGAATTGCTGACAGAGCGTGCATTTTCAAAACTGACAAAGTCAAAAGGAACAATATCCGAACCGTTGATGCCTACCTGTAATTCGTCGAGCAATTGCAACTGATCGACATTTGCGTAGGTGAAACCTACCCCGTACGGTAGCGGTAAATCATAGCCCTTATCGATAACCTTCTGCGCAAGAAACGGAAATTTATGCTCCCAGACCCGGGGTGCATCTTCACCTTGCTCGCCGACAGATTTAAAACCGGTATTTGGAAAGTTGACCTCTGAAAGCCCGGTATCAGTCAGGTCTTCATTGACCGATGTTTTAACCAGACGTGCGGTGGCGGCTAATGTAACGCCCGCATCTGATGCATAATGTACGCTGTATCCGTCTCCTGCATTGGCCACATTGCTGGCTCCTTGAGTGCCCATCGCAGATTCTGCGCCTATGGCGGAATGCCATGCACCATCCCTGAATTTCTCCATCAATTCGCGATCCTCGAATATAACCAGCACACGGAATTTTCCGGCACCAATACCAGCACCAAGATCAAACCGTGTAATGTTTATGTATGTGCGGGTATCGTTCTCTTTGTCAAACAGAAGTGCGAGTCCGTAACCACCACCCAGAACAGGGATTTTTGTCGCGGATACGCTGGCCACGGCATAACCAATTGATTGGTTCAGTGAAACCTGAATGGCGGGATCGGCCGCAATCATTTGCGTTATCGTCGTTTCTGCAACCTGATTTACTTCATTGCGAATCTGGTTGCGTTCGTCAACCGGAATGGTTGTGCAGGCCCCGAGCAGGGACAGCGCAAGCAGCGCAAAAAGAAGCTTAATCGAGTTTCTGACAGTTAACTTCAATACCGTGTTCCCCAGCAGGGTTGGCGTTCACAACCAACAGTTCGCGCCAGACTGTAATGCCAACTCCGTAGCATTAATATTTGCCTCAAGAGGGATGTCAGCTGGCGTTGAAACATCACTTCATAAAAGGGCTTTTAATTACAGGAGTGAATTGTAGTCGAATGTTCCAAGTTGTGCCCAGTGTGTCCGGTTTGATAATCGAGTACTGTGGCTCCAGTCGCATCTTGATGGGTGTGCCGCCCCATTTTACCGTCTTGGTTATTCCCAGCCCGATCGGAAAAGTCAGCTTCTCGCCACTCGGTGCCTTCCAGTCAAAAGTCACTGTCGGTCCCATTCCTATTGACCAGCCGCCTGGCAGGGCGCGACGCATGATGTACTGCAAGTCTGTCCGGCTGGTGTCCGCACGGTCTTCGTCGCCCGAATAAGACCACCAGTGTTGTACTACAACCCCCGTTGTCCAGTGTTTGCCTATATTAATGAGCATGGCTGCGGGCCCGGCCTGGTTTTTCCCCTGGCCCAGTGCCTCACTTGAAGCAGTGTTAAATTTAAAGGTGGCTCCAAGACCCCAAACCGTACCCTTGGCAGAGTTGGGACCAATCATGACAAAGGTCTGGATATCCCCTAGTCCGGTATCACTGCCGATAACACCACTTGGTGCAGCGGGGTCGTAAATTGCGCTTCGGACCCAGGGGAAGACCGGGCGTATGATTAAAACCTTATCCTGGTTTTTCCCCACCGGCACCGGCAATGCAGGTTGGAAAAACAGGTTATTGCCCCATTCAGACCCATCAATCGCATCACCCTTGATAATGGAATAGTTCTCCTGAAAGGTAAGTGACCAAAGTGTGGTAAGCGGGTTTTCCAGTTTACGGCTAATTTCATCGACACTTTCTTCAGCAAATGAATCTTTATCGGCAGTTGGCTGCTCCACTGCTTCCTGCGCATTAACCGGGCAGGAAACAAGGCTGAACATACAAACCAGTACAGAGGTGATCGATAAGTTCTTATTCACTTGGGTTCATGACTTGCTGTAAGGATTCAAAAGACTCAATAAAATCAGCCCCCGGAGAGGGGGCAGTCACTTAGTAAGATTGGGATGATCAGAACAAACATCTGATTATCATGGTTTAAAGTCTTAATCGTACTCTTCAAATTCCACGTCGGTATTGGCGCCGGATTCGATGTCTTCGACAATATAGATCACCGTTGTACCCTGATAAGCAGGGCGATACCAGATGCCGCTACAATAATAATAGCTAACGCCGGCACGCACCCTGGTGGTCGCGCAACCATAGGGCAGTGAATACAAGGTCATATGACGATACACCCGACGACGTGTGCGTCTGCGTGTGCGTCTGCGTACACCGGCTACGCTGCCGGGTGTGGCGGGTCTGCCAACCCTGGCTTCAACCAGGCCTGCCAGTGGAAGCGCTACAACGCCAACCGCGAGGGTGGCCACTGAGCGCATAAATTTCCTGCGTTCCATTTTCTTCTCCCTCGTGCTCATTGTTCTGATGACCCGGTGACGAATTCAATTTTAAAAGCACCTTCAGGTGCCTTGAATTCAAATTGCCCCGGTTCAAACTTCGGACTGGTATCCCAGTGAAGGTTGGCGATAAAACGGGGTGAGCCGCCTTCCCATTTTGAAGTGATCATGATTTTCCGTACCACCGGGCGGTCACCCTCTTCAACCCAAAGTTGGACATCGACTTCTGCACCGCGGATGGCGATGTGATGACAGTCTGCACCACCGACCCGGCTTTTGTCGGTCAGGTAGAGGATGGATTCATCTGAGTTGATCAAATGGGCGGCAGCGTCTTTATAAATCAAATCCAGTAAAGGAGCTTCAACATCCAGCTCCTCCAGTGCGAACTCCATGGCTGCATCAATATCTTTTGGGATATTGGCCTGTGCATAGAGGTTCTTTTCTGAGTTGTAGACGGTCAATAATCCATCATGAAAAAACAGGCCTTTTTTTGCTTCGCCATCAAAGCTACTGATGTGCATCGAACCGGGCCGGTCAATCGATACATGCACTTCTTCGGAGTTTGAAACCATCAAACCGGCACCAAGCCTGGCATCAGTGAATGTGACCCCGGCAATAGTCACTTTATCGAGAGACGACTTATGTGCAGCCATTTGTTTCAATACTTCGATGGCCTTGGCGTCTTGTTGAGCACCATCTGCTTGCGCAATAAGACTGCTGAAGCAGAGTAAGAGGCCCAGCAAGACAAAGGGTAGTGTGTGTCGGGTAATCAATTTTTTCTCCAAAATGCAGTGATTGAAAATCAGGTAATCAAGCCTAAAACTCTACAATAGTTCTTGTATCTTAAACAATTAAGTATGTAGCAGGCGAATAACAGGGAACATCAGTTTTCCATCAATGCGTTCTCCATTTTGACGAAAATATGATATTCCCTTCCTGGTTTTTCAGAGTTACTATCTGATTTATTTAAAGAATATACTCGGAGTACTATGGCTTGGTCGTGCCATTGCGTCGCCGGAGACACATAGGGCACCATGCAGTAGAATATATCGAGGTGCAGCCAACGGATACTGTGGGCCGCCATTACCAACGGGCGAAGCACACTGTAAAGCGGGTTGTCACGATGGTTGCCCGGTTCGACATGGATTGTCTGCAGAGGTTATGTTCGGAAAACAGTAACCTTCTTTCATCAATCAGTTACCGAAATTTTCTGGATACCTTATAAAGCCCCGGATGGGGAAACTGAATCAATTAGGAGTAATTCATGACTCTAAGAGCTAGTCTGATTGCACTTTTATCGCTGGGGCTGATGTCCCAGGTCTCCTTGGCAAAGGATTTAACTCATGATGCCGAGTACTATGTTGTGGAGGCACAAAACGGTGAAAAGTGAGCGTCTGACGACAAGGCCACTGCCAAACGACTGGCAGACCTTCGTAAAGCCAACGGTGGCAAGCCGCCCAACATCGTTTATATTCTACTCGACGATCTTGGCTATGGTGAGATTGGCACACCGGGCCTGACACCATCACGCGGCTACTCAACGCCGAATATTGATGCATTCGCCAAACAAGGCATGACCCTGCAGCGGATGTATACGGAGCCATCTTGCACGCCTACCCGCGTAGCCATGATGACAGGGCGATACCCGGTTCGAACCGGTCTGGTTGAGGCCAAGGCCACGATAGCCGGTGATGGTCTGGCGGGCGAAGAAATCACGCTGGCAGAAGTGCTGAGAGAAGCGGGTTATTACACCTCCCATGTTGGCAAATGGCATATGGGTGATATCGAACAGGCTTACGCCAACAACCAGGGGTTTATGCATGCTGAATTCCCCATTCACCAACAGGGACAATTGGCCATCATGTCTCCTGAAGCTGTTGAAGCCGATGTCATTCGTGGCTCCGACCCCACCACCCAGTTACAGACTTATACGCTGGACAAAACCTTCGTAACCAACCCCAGCCACATGGTGACGGGTGTCGAAGTACGTGATGGCAAGCTTTATGAGATAGACCTTGAGGCAGGCGAAGTCTGGACCCAGACACACTATCGTGAGATGAATGAGCGCTATCAGCGCAATGCCGTTGACCAGCTTCAGAGACTGGCTAAGCAGGACAAACCTTTCTTCCTGAATTACTGGCCGTTATTCCCATTGACTTTCATACCGTCTGATATCGTAGTGGCAGAGACTCTTAACGGTGGCACCGTGGCCCAGTCAATTGTCGAAGTCGACAAGTGGATTGGTGAAATCATTGCCGAGGTAGATCGCCTGGGTATCGCTGAAAATACTATCATCATGGTGATGGGCGACAACGGTCCATTCATGCAGTATGCCGGAATCTCCGGTCAATCAGACCGGGTGTATCGTGGTGGCAAGGCCGAATCACTGGAAGGCGGTGTTCGTGTCAACGCTTACATTCGCTGGCCTGCAGCGATCGAGGCGGGCTCAACTGCTGGCGACATCATTCATGTATCTGACCTGTTTACCACGTTCGCAAAATTTGCTGGCGCCATGGATGAGGCCGATTGTTATAACTGGGCTGTTGATCGCACTGGTACTGATCCGTTTGATCTTGCCAGGCAGGCTGCCGAGCAAACTGCCGCAAGCGAGCAGGCAATGGCACAAGCACAATCTGCAGGTCAGGGCGCGACAGGTAGAGGCGCAGCCGGTGGTGCAGTAGTGGGCGGCGTGATTGGTGGTATTTTCGGTGGCGGCAAAAATAGCGGCTGGAAAGGCGCCGCCGTTGGTGCGACTACCGGCGCACTCATTGGAAATTCAAAGAAGCGTAGCGCACAGGCACAAGCGACCCAGGAAGTTGCAGATCAGTCAGCCCAGGCACAGGCTGCCACCCAGGCACAAATGGATGACTTCAAGATTGCTTTTACCACCTGTCTTGAGGCCAAGGACTATATAGCCAAGTTCTGACAATACAAACCTGAAGCAGATGAGTAAGTAACAAATCACCTCGGTTGCATAACCGGGGCAGGATCAATTATGTTAACTCCCCTCCAGGCGCATCAGCATCGGTGCCTAACGAGCTACGCACCCTACAAACCACTTTCGGTCCGACTCAAGAATTACTCAAGTTATCATAAATACAAAGACTTATGACTGCCCTGGAATGCGGATTCAGAAATAACTGCTATATTTAACTATAGATGTCTGTCCTTTTGAATTGAACCTGCCAGGATTGCTTATTTTGTTCTCAAGCCAGCCTGAAAACTTGAGGTTCAATTATTATGGGCATGCAAAAACTTAAATTCAGTGGTTTAACTACACCGGCGTATTAAGGCAGTTTGGTTTCTTTGATGGAGGAGTTTATTAAGCAAAGCTTGACGATATAGCGGGTGAGATACGCTCACTTTGGTGCGATGTCGAAGACATGTCATCAGAGAGTGAAAGTTCCAACTGCCTGGTTGGTAGTTATGTGTCGCATAATGATTTAAAACCCTTCAGGTCAGACCTCTTTTCCTGCTAACGCAAACTTTTTAATCATAAGAGGGTACTGTCTAGTAGGGCTATAAAAATATGACTACACCTAAAACCATAAGCACTACACGCATGATTTCATTCTTGAATGAACTAAAAGAGCGTAAAGTGCTTCGGGTCATAGTCGCCTATATCGTTGTTACCTGGATCGTTATACAGGTGGGTGAGTCCACCTTTGAAGCACTGAGCTTACCCTCCTGGTCAAACACTCTTCTGGTCGTTTTCATAATGTGTGGTTTTCCATTTGCCGTCATCCTGGCATGGGCATACGAATTAACCCCGGATGGGCTTGAAAAGGATATCGATGGCGCAGTAAGTCAGCGGCTTGCCGCCAACAGGCGGTACCATGACGGCGAAGAGACTAATGGTGATAAACCGCCACCATCGATTGCGGTCCTGCAATTTGAGGATATGAGTTGTGAGCAGGATCAGACCTATTTTTGTGAGGGCATCGCCGAAGAAATTTTATGTGCTTTGAACGATGTCGATGGATTGCAAGTTGCAGCGAGGCTCGCGTCATTCCAGTTTGACAGCAAAAGCGCTGATGTTCTTGAAATTGGCAGGAAGCTGAATGTTTCAGTGGTATTGGAAGGTAGTGTGCGCAAATCAGGTGATCAGATCAGGATCACCATTCAATTGATCAACACCCATAATGGATACCAGTTCTGGGCTGGCCAATATAATCATGATCTGAAAGATATCTTTGATATTCAGGAACAAATCGCCCAGTCAGTCGTGCGGGCGATGCGATTGTCCATTGGTGAAAATTCACTGACACGGCCTATTACCGAAAACTCCGAGGCTTACGATTTATACCTGAAAGGCAATAACTATTTCACCCGTCCTGACAGGCAGAATATTATTTTCGCCAGGAAACTGTTCGAACAGGCTGTCGAGGCCGATCCGGACTTCGGCCGCGCCTGGGCCAAGCTGGCCTCAACCTACGCCTATGAATACCTGTGTACCAAACCGGATATGTTTGCCAAGAAAGAGGCAAGAAGAATCAGTAAAAAAGCCTTGCGACTGGCACCGGGTATTCCCGAGACCCATATTGCCAGGGGTATTGCCTATTCAATTTACCAGGATTTCAAGCAGGCAGACCTGGAGTTTGAGGTTGCCACTAACCTGGAATCCGGTTCATACAGTGCCTGGTTTACCTGGGCACGCAGCAAAACGTACGAAGGTGATGTTCGCAAGGCGATAGAGTTTTATGCAAAAGCATCCGAAGCCAGGCCGGAATGTTATCGCTGTGATTTGATACAAATGACGATGCTGGCGTCTCTGAATGATAGGACTGGTTCGAAGAAGAAAGCAAAAGACGGCTTGCGCAAAGCCAGGGAATATCTGAATCTGAATCCCGACGAAAACCGTGCATTGAATATGGGTGCGTTCGCCTTGTACCGCTTGGGGAGGGTCAACGAGGCTGAAGATTGGATGAGCACTTCACTCGCAAATTCCCCAAGCAATTCGGAACTAATTTATAACGCGGCCAGTTTCTATTCAATGGCTGGTGATACCAACAAGTCCCTGGACTACTTAGGGCAGGCCGCTGAGAGCGGTTGTTTCAACCTTACCTGGCTGGAGCAGGATTCAGACTTGGACCATGTGCGGAACAACCCCAGGTTCAAGGAGATTATTGAGAAATTCAAGGATTAAAAAGTGTAGCGTGGGTAATTTATTACCCACGCGTTCTCCCGGTCGGGTCAAACGGTGCGTTACAAGTAACGCACCCTACCAGGCACTGCCGACAGTTAGGTAAATGGAGGTGTCTTCGGGCCCACGGGCAATATCAATACCCGATTGCAAGCCAATTTTCCTGGCCAGTCGATAGCGAAAACCTAATCCACCGGCGGCGACCGTACGACCATCGCTTTCCTGTTCGTCGATGGCTGTTGTATGCCCGACGCCGCCAAAGAAGACCATGGACCATCGTGGCGTGATGCCCCACAAGTACTCCGCTTCACCAATGATGACATCCTGGCCCTGGTAGCGCAGCGCGGGTATACCCCGCAAGTCCACAAAGGGATAACCAAAAAACGGAACATCACCACTGACCTTCTCCGCTTCCAGCCTTAAACCCAGGCTTGAATAATCACCAAAGGGAATGTATTTGAATAACTCTCCGGAGTAATGATCGTAGTCAAAGTCACTACCCCAGGTGTCATCATAA
>Ga0055584_100004777_pt1 | contig 13252 bp, 11 predicted proteins | sample OSDHelmetaG_FD_58716 | JGI IMG/M metagenome (GOLD analysis project Ga0055584, IMG submission 58716) | Pelagic marine sediment microbial communities from the LTER site Helgoland, North Sea, for post-phytoplankton bloom and carbon turnover... | ecosystem: Environmental > Aquatic > Marine >... | reverse complement strand
TCTTAAAGAAGAACACTTTAGGTTAATGAAGGATAAAGCTATAGTTTGTAATATTGGTCATTTTGATAACGAGATCGATATGGCTTGGTTAAACGGTAAATACGGACATACTAAAGACGAAATAAAACCTCAGGTAGATCTTTATAATTTGGATGGAAAAGATATTATTATTTTGGCTGAAGGAAGGCTTGTTAATTTGGGTTGTGCTACAGGTCACCCAAGTTTTGTCATGAGTAATTCTTTTACAAATCAAACTTTAGCTCAATTAGAACTTTGGTTAAATACAGATGCGTATGATAACAAGGTATATATGTTACCTAAGCATTTAGATGAAAAAGTTGCTAAATTACACTTAAATAGATTAGGGGTTGAATTAGAGGAACTAGATAAAGAGCAAGCTGATTATATTGGGGTTAATATCGAGGGTCCTTATAAACCAGATTACTATAGATATTAATCACTATATTCTGTAAATAAATTGATTTACAATGAAAAAAAAAATAGAAGAATTAGATTTTAAACTTGTTTTTAAAATTTTATGGGATTACAGAAAAACAATTATAATCTCGATATTTTGTTTTAGTTTTTTTGGGGTTATTATATCCTTCACAACACCATTTGAATATACTGCTCAAACAACTGTTATACCTGTTGAATCTAGTTCAGGATCTTCAAATATAAATCAACTTGCATCTTTAGCAGGGTTCGATTTGATGAGTGGACTTGGTGACGATCAATCAATCTCTCCAAATTTATATCCAACTGTTGTTTACAGCTCTCCATTTTTAAAAGAGCTTTCAGATTTTAAAATTAAAGTCGAAGGGTTTGATAATAGAATTTTATTAAAAGATTATTTATATAATTATTCTCAATTAAGCAAGATAGATATTTTTAAAAAGGATATTTTAAAAATTAATTTTAAAAATCTTGAAAGTAAAATAAATGTCAATAATAAATACTCTAGTCAAGAATCTGACTTGAAATATTCATATTATACGTCTGAAGACAAAGAAATTTTCGAAGAAATTTCTTCGAAAATTTCAATTTCTTTTGATCAAAGAGAAGGTCTTCTATATATTCAGGCATCAATGCCCAATCGAATTTCAGCAGCTGAACTAGCTCAAAAAACAACTGATTTATTACAACAAAAAATAATAGAGTTTAAGATAAAAAAAGCAAATAATGAATTAAAATTCTTGGAGAGTAGATTCATAGAAATTCAAAAAGTATATAATAATAAAAAAAATTTATTAGCAGATTTTCAAGATAAAAATCTCAATTTAATATCATCGAGATCTAATGTTAAGTTAAATCAATTACAATCTGATTTTGAGTTGACATCAAATGTTTTCCTTCAACTTTCTCAACAATTAGAATCGCAAAAGTTAAAAGTAAAAAAAGAAACTCCAGTTTTTAGTATGATTGAACCTGTAAGCGTTCCACTAATTAGATCAAAACCCGTAAGATTTTTCATATTAAAGATTTCAATTGTTACAGGTTTAATTACAGGTATTTTTATATCAATATTTAGATTTTTTTATAAACAATATTTAAATTAATAATTAATGGCTAAAATTTTACTAATAAACCCAAGTAAATGGGGAAGAGGAATAACTCCAATATGGATTGCGTCTCATTCAGCTTGTTTGAAAAAAGATGGACATGAAGTTGAATTGTTTGATGCTACCTTTTATGAAAATTGGACATTTAATGAAACTTCATATAACACTAATAACAAGCAGTATAGTCCAACAGATTATCTTAATGTTATTTCTTTTTCTAAAAATGATATTGTAAAAGATTTTATAAAAAAATGTAATTCTTTTAAACCCGATATAATTTTTTGGTCTGCTATTTCTTCTCATATTCACGGAGAAGGGGAGTATGTTAATATACAGTATGGTTATGAAATTGCAAAAAACTTTGTTAATCCAAATACTATACTTTTAACGGGAGGACTTCAAGCTACTGCTGTTCCAAAAAAAATATTTAATTTAATGAGTCGAATTGACTACCTAATTAGAGGAGAATCAGACTTGGTTTTAAATGAAGTTGCTAATAATTTTAATAACAAAAAAACTCTTGAAGAAATAAGAGGATTGTGTTATAAAAAATCTAATAAAATTATTTCTAACCGTCCACAAAAAATTATCAATGATATGGATGTCATTCCTCAATATGATTATTCTATTTTTGATCCACAAGTTTTTTTAAGACCATACAATGGGCGTATCTTAAGAGCTGTAGATTATGAATTATCTAGAGGATGTATGTTTGCTTGTGAATATTGTGTAGAAACGGTTATTCAAAAATATTATGGATTTGAAGAAACTTCTTCTAGGGGGACTATTCTAGGAGCCAAAAATTATTTAAGAAATAAGTCTGCATCTAGAATTTTTGAAGAAATTACATATTTAAATAAGGAGTTTAAAATAGAGTTATTTAGATGTCAAGACACAAACTTTTTATCAATTGATCGAAAGATGCTTAAAGAGCTTTCAGAATTAATTTCTGAAAGTAATCTTAAAATTATGCTTTATATTGAAACTAGGCCTGAGGGAATTAATTCCCCTGCTGTAGAATTGTTAAAAAAATTAAAAGTTGATGGGATTGGAATGGGAATTGAACTTTCATCTCAGGAATTTAGGGAGGATAAACTTAAAAGATTTGCAGACACTGACAAAACTATTAAAGCTTTTGGGCTATTGAAAGAAGCAGGAATTAAAAGGACTACATATAATATTATTGGACTTCCTGAACAAGACGAGCAGTCAATTAAAGAAACCATTGAGTATAACAGATTATTAGATCCAGATAACATTACCGTAGCATTTTATTCTCCGTACATAGGAACTGCTCAACAAATTAAAGCATCTGAAGAAGAATATTTTGATGATTATGAAGATGATGTAGATGGTCAACTTAGAACTCTTTCAAAACACGTTTTAATTAGTAGTGAAACTTTAAATTATTACAAAAAAAATTTCATCTCTCTCGTAAGAGAAAAAAAATAATTAATAAATATGCCCAATCACAATTTATTAAGAAGATCCAAAATTGTATTAGGTCTTTGGCCATTAAGCGGAGATTTTGGGCCTGTTAAGCTTTCAGATTATGAACAAGTTATAAAATTTGCTCTCGATAATGATATAAGAACTTTTGACACAGCTCCTAATTATGGAAATGGATATTCTGAAAGTGCTCTTGGAGTTATTTTACAAGGTGAAAAGAATATAAATATTAATACTAAATTTGGATCTCACCCTTTTGGAGGAAAAAATTTTTCAATTGATTCTTTAAAAAAATCACTTGAAGAATCTTTAATTAGATTAAAATCATCTAAACTCAACACTGTATTTCTACACAACCCTAGAACAGAAATTAGTGATTATAATAAGGTTTCAGATTTCATGAATAAATTGAAAACTAATAATATTATTAATAATTCAGGTATCAGTTTAGCAAAGGATTATGAATACAAACAAATAAATAAATTTGATTCTGTTCAACTGGATGCCAATATTTTATTTTTGAAGGATTTAGAAAAATATAGTAATAAAAAAAATGAAATATTCGGAAGATCTCCACTTGCCTCTGGAATGCTTTCTGGAAGATTATCTCATGACACTAAATTTCATCCAACAGATTATCGTGCAAGTTGGCTAAAGGGACAACGACTTGAATCAGTTTTGAAAATAATTTCAGTATTAGAAAATAAATTTCCTGATTTCGAGTTAAAGTCACTGTCAAGAAGATTTTTATTTGATAATTTCAAAATAAATAAAATAATTTTTGGTGTTAAAAACAAAAATCAATTGGAAGATATCTTAATTGATGCAGATAGCACAGAACTAAAAGTAGAAATTTTAGAAGAATTAACTAAATTGGAAAATAATAATTTTAACTTAAGTAAAGATTTTAAAGGATTTTAAAAATGAAAGAAAATAATTATAAGAAGCCTAAAGTAATTGCTGAAATTGGATGTAATCACAAAGGCAAAATGAGTATAGCAAAAGAACTAATTAAAGTTGCTAAAATTTATTGTAATGCTGATGTTGTTAAATTTCAAAAGAGAAATAACAGAGAACTTTTAACTGAAGAACAATACGATGCTCCTCACCCTAATCCAATAAACTCTTATGGAAAATCGTATGGTGAACACAGAGAATTTTTAGAATTTGATTTAGATCAGCATTTTGAGCTAAAAAAATATTGCGATGAACTAGGAATTGAGTATTCCACATCAGTATGGGATATTATTTCAGCTAAAGAAATAAATCAAATCAACCCAAAACTTATTAAGATACCTTCAGCGTGTAATAATAATGTACCAATGTTGGAATGGTTGTGTGAAAATTTTAAAGGAGATATTCATGTTTCCACAGGAATGACAACAAAAGATGAAGTTTCTGAAATTTTTAGTTTGTTCAAGAAAAATAAACGAAATAAAGATTTGATTTTGTATAATTGTACATCCGGATATCCTGTTCCTTTTCAGGATGTTTGTTTGTTAGAAATAAACAATTTAAAAAATAAATATGAATCTCAAATTAAAGAGATTGGTTTTAGCGGACATCATTTAGGAATAGCTGTTGATGTCGCCGCATATACATTAGGAGCAAGTTATATAGAAAGACACTATACTTTGGACAGGACCTGGAAAGGAACTGATCACTCTGCATCTTTAGAGCCTGAAGGAATGAGAAAACTTATTAGAAATTTAAAAGCTACGTATGACTCTTTAAACTTTAAACAAAAAGAAATTTTAGATATAGAGCAAGTTCAAAGAGACAAGTTAAAACAAATAAAACATGTCTAAAACAATAGCTTTTATTCCTATCAGAAAAGGAAGTAAATCTATAATTAATAAAAACTTAAAGAAATTTTGTGGTAAACCATTGGTTTCATGGGTTATAACTGCGCTAAATAATTCAAAGTTAGTTGATGAAATTATAATTGCATCTGACTATGAAGAAATAATTCCAGAATCTCATTTAGAAAAGGTTCTTTTGTATAATAGATCATTTGAAAACGCTCAGGATTCTTCTTCAACAGAGTCCGTAATGCTTGAATACATTTCAAACAAAAATCTTAATCACGAGGATACTTTTATTTTAGTTCAAGCTACTTCACCATTCACTAAGACTATTCATTTCAATGAAGCTTTGGAAAAGTTTAATAAAGATAATTTAGATTCATTACTCTCTTGTGTTAGTTTTAAAAGGTTTTTATGGACTAAAGAATCTAAACCAATTAATTACGATTTTAAAAATAGGTTGAAACGGCAAGATTTTGAAGGTCAATTTCTAGAAAATGGTGCATTTTATATTTCGAAAGTTAAAAGTATTCTTAAATTTCAAAATAGATTGTCTGGAAAAATTGGGATATATGAGATGCCAGAATACACGGGTATTGAAATTGACGAAGAAGACGATTGGTTAATTGCTGAGAAAATCATGGAAAAGTATAGCCTAAATGTTAATCAAGATTTTTCTAAAATTAAATATGTATTTAGCGATGTTGATGGAGTATTGACTGACTCTGGAATGTATTACACTGAAGATGGCAATGAAATAAAAAAATTTAATACTAGGGACGGTTTCGCGTTTGAGTTACTTAGAAAAAATGGCTTAAAAACAGGAATTATCACCTCTGAAAATACAGAAATGGTATCAAATAGAGCTAAGAAATTAAAAGTTGATTATTTATTTCAAGGTGTTAAAAATAAATCTGAAGTTATAAGTGAATTTTGTTCTAAAAATAAAATAGAACTGGATTCAATAGCATTTATTGGTGATGACGTAAATGATTATGAGTTACTATCAAATCTTACTGTTAAAGCATGTCCCTCGAATGCAGTTGATAAAATAAAATCTATTCCAAAAATAAATATTCTTAGTTTAAAGGGTGGTGAAGGAGTTTTTAGAGAATTTGTTGAAAATTGCATTCTGAAATTAAAGTAAGTGCTAAAAAATTTTATTAAAGTATTAATTGATTTAATTGATTTAAAAGGGAAATTTCTTTTAAAAAAAAATAAGAAATTATTCAATTTAAATAAAAATAAAAGATGCTTTGTTATTGCCCCTGGAACATCATTAATGGAAGCAGATCTATCATTGTTAAAAAATGAATTTAAAATCGGTTTTGGTTTTGGCTTTCTTCATCACCAGATACACAATAATTTTTATGATCTATATGTTTTTTTAGATAATTACTTAAATAATAACAAGAATAAGAGTTTTCCAAAAAGTTTAAATGCCGAAAATATAGACGATCAGGCTCACATAATGTATTCTTACATTTCAAAAATGGATATTCCATATTTATTTATAAACAGAAACAATTATTCTTATGTTAAAAATTTTTTTCCTAAAATGCTAAATAATGCTTATTTTTTTAAGTGTTCTCATGGTGAAATCAATAAAGACAAAATAGATTTAACAAAAAGATTTAATACGTACCCAAGTACAATGATCGCATCATTACAAATTGCATTGGAAATGGGATTCAAAGAAATTTATATTTTGGGTGCAGGATTCACATATACACCTAGAAATCTGTATCATTTTTACGATGGGTTTATTGAAGATTCGTCTCAAGATTTAGATCTAGTTAAAAGTAAGGCAAGCAAATTTCTTAATAATAGACAAAATCTTAACCCAAATAAAAAACTAAACTTTAAAAGACTTATTAAAAATAAAAAGTACTATGGTCTTTTTACTGAAGATGTTTCATTAGATGACCCTCACTATCAAGCTCATGCCCAAATTAAGTTATTAGCCGAATCTTATGAATGTGATATATTCAATGTTGCACCTGAAGGTTTTGATTCTCAAATTTATAAAAAAATTAAATGGGAAAATTTAAAAAAAATGTTGTGACAAAAATGAAATGTAAAGTTTGTAACTCAAAAAATATTAATTACATAAACTATGATAATCATATTTTAGATTTATCATTTAAAGGAATTTTAAAATTTATTATTCCAAATTTCAATTTCTTAATTCCAAATTATTTTTCAAAAATTAAAGATATTTCGTCAAGAAAAAAAAATGGCTTTAAGGGAAAAATATCTATATGTCAAGATTGTGGATATGGTGTGATGGTCGATATACCATCCTTAATTCAACTTGAAGAATATTATACAAATGATTATTGGGATGGATATAGACAGATTAAACCTCCAGTTTTTAAAAATAAGTATAAAAAAAATCAAAGAGGAGTTACTCAATCTGATTTTGTTTTACCGTTTTTAAACAACATGAGTGAAAAAAAAATTAATATTTTAGAAATTGGTGCCGCTGGTGCATGGGCAGTTTTAAATTTAAGAGATAGATTAAGTTATGATGTAGTTTCTTTGGATGTTTGTGAGCCAGGTGACAAATGGAAAAATTATTATAAACAAGCTAAAATTAACAGAGTATCAACTTTTTTTCCTTTTAAAAATTCAAAAAAATACGATTATATTCATACTAGTCATTGGTTGGAGCACGTTAAAAATTTAAATAATACAATCGATTCTCTTTATGAAATGCTTGATACAGGGGGAAAATTGTTTATTGAAGTTCCAAACACAGAACACTATTATTGGAATTTACCCGTATCTGATACTCCCCATATTCATTTTTTTACAATTAAGTCATTAAATAAAGTTTTTGAAAAAGCTGGATTTAAATGCTTGAAATCAGGAGAATTTGGAATTACTTTTCTAGATATAAACAACGGATTAGTCCCCATGCATCAACAAAATGATAAAGGATCTTATATAAGGGCTTTATACATAAAAATTTAATTATAGAAGTGCTAAGAATTAATTTCAAAATATATGTTGGAGTTTTTATTTTGCTTTTAAGCACTTTAAGAGCATCGTTTTTTTTAATTACAGGTTTTCCCCCTAATCAATCTTCTTTTTTTGTCTCAACAATATTAATTTTTTTATTAGTTATTTTATTTTCAAATCCAATTAATTTTTATAAAATCAATAATTATAGTCTTTTTAAAAACATAATTATTTTAAATTTAATAGCAGGTGTTTTTTGGTGTATAATTGAGTTTATATTTAAGGGGTTTTCAAGTGGGTTAATAAGAGAGTTTTTTATTATTTTTTTTGCTCCTTTAAGTATTTTGATTTTTATTAACATGGACTATAAATTAATCAAAAATCTAGTTTTTTTTATAGTTTTTATAATAGCATTTTCATGTATTTTAGATTTTTGGGTTTCTAACGTTTTTCCTGGCGGTTTTTTGGGGTCGGAAGTGAAAAATTACTATATGCAAAAAATTACTCCACCTTCCACTAACATAGTTCCAGCACGAATTGGATTAATGACTAGAGCGCATGGTATTACTGGAAGCTACCATGATTCTGCAAATATTTTAACCTTTTGTTCTATATTTATAGCTGGTAATTTATTTTATAAAAAGGAAAGAAGATTTGTAAATTTTATATTTTTAATAATTTCATTAGTTGGGTTAATTACTACATTATCTCTAGCAAATATTATCGCATGTTTAATTGGTTTAATTGTTATTAATTTTTCAATTAAAAAAGGTTTGGTCTTAAGAACTTTCTTTACTTTTTCTATTTTGATTTCAATAATGTATTTTTTTGATGTGTATTTTGAAATTTCAAAATACGTATTACCACAACTTGACCCAAGTGGAGTTAAAATGAATGCTATGTTAATAACTGGCGAAAGTAATGTTTTTCAAAATCTTCTAACTATACTTATTGGTCATGAAAGTTCTACTGGTATTTCAGATTTAGGCTATTTTTCAGAAATAGCTTTTATTGTTTTATTAATGAAATATGGTATTTTAGTTTTTCTTCCTTTTATGTTAGTACTAACTTTGCCTATTTATTTGTACTTAAAGTCAACTAAATCTATGAGAAAAACAATTTTTGTAGAAACATTAACATTATCAATTGCTGTCTTAACTCTTTGGCATTACGGATCTTTAGTTAGATCTACCAGTATTTTTTTATTTTATGCTTTGTATTCAATGGTGATTAAAAATTATTATTTAGAAAATAAACTTCATGACAAAGTCTAATTCTTTTATTAAAGATATAATTACTTTATCATCAGTCCCTTTAATTTCTCAAATTCTAGGTTTATTATTAACTCCGATTGTTACCAGAATCTATGCTCCTGAAGAATTTGGAATATTTAATACTTTTTCTTCAATAGTTGCATTTTTAGGTGTCATTGCTACCCTAGCTTTTCACAGTTCAATACTGCTTCCTAAAAAAGACTCTAAAGCATTTGATATGCTTATAGTTTGTTTTTTAAGTACCATATTTTTCACATCAGTTTTAGGTTTAATAATATTCATTTTTCATGACTTGATAATAGACAAATTAAATATAATAACATTAAAAAATTATATTTTTTTAATTCCTCTTTTTGTTTTTCTTCATGGAACATTTCAAACTTTGAGATTTTGGAACACTAGATTTAAAAATTTTACAACAATTGCTATCTCAAAGGCCAGTGAAGTCATTACAAACAAGGCTGTAGTATTAGGATTAGGTTTTTCTGGCTATATAACTGCAGGAAGTTTAATTTTGGGTGTGCTAATCGCATCTGTGATCAAAAATTTTGTTTTATTAAAAAACTTTTTTAGTCGAGCATCTGAAATTAAAAATGTTAAGTCTAATCATTTAATTGAGGGAGCAAAAAGATATATTAAATTTCCAAAATATTCTCTTTGGAGCGAACTGTTAAGTAGAGCACCAGCTCTAATTATTGTTCTACTTATTTTAAAATTTTTTGATTCTACTGTATTAGGATATTACGCATTATGCATAATGGTTTTAAATATTCCTACAGTTTTTATTACAAGTTCTATTATGGAAGCATTTAGTCCAAGAGCTGCTGAGGCTAAACACACAAATAAACATATTGATCTTCTTAAAGAAATTTATCAAAGAGTTGTTTCGTTAACCATTTTCCCTTTTATTATATTGGTTGTATATGGAGATGTTTTGTTTGGAAATTTTTTTGGAGAAGAGTGGTTTGAAGCTGGGTTAATAGCTCAAATATTTGTATTTCGTGTTTTTTGTGAAATTATTTTTGATCCAATAATTTCGTTAACTGTAATAATTGAAAAACAAGAAATAAATCTACTTAGAAGAGTTTTAAATATAATTGTAATAACTATTTCTTTAATAGTTGGAGGTTATTATGAAAATTATTTTTTGGCATTTATACTTTTATCTATTTCTCAAGGTTTAGCCACCATTTTCATTGGGAATTATTTAATGAAAATTATGAAAATTAAAATTTTTAGTTTATTTAATAAAACAAAATATTATTTTAAATTATCAATCTTTTTTTTAATAACTCTAGTTTTATCAAAAGTTGTTTTAAATATTTCATTTATTATGTTAATCATTGTTTTTTTATTATTAACATTTATTTATTACTACTTAGTATTTTTGCATGATAAGGTACTTTTTCATAAAATAAAAAACATTTTAATTAATAATGAAAAATAAAATAAATTATAAAATTCCTGAGGGAAAACTAAAAGGTAAAATTCCGTATGGATATCATCATGTTGACCAAGATGATATTAACTCAGTTGTTAATTCTCTAAATAAATATTCTATAACTCAAGGAAATTTAGCTATAGAGTTTGGTCAAAAAACAGCTGATTTTACTGGGGCAAAACACGGTTTAGCAGTTTCAAGCGCAACTGCTGGGTTACACTTGGCTGTTTGTGCGCTTGATCTTAAAAAAGGCGATGAAGTTATTACTTGTCCTATGTCATTTTGTGCTACTTCTAATGCAGTGCTTTATCAGGGTGGAAAAGTTGTATTTGTAGATATTGATATGGAAACTTTAAATATTGATATTAATCAAATTGAGGAAAAAATAAACGATAACACAAAGGCTATAATACCTATAGATTTTCGAGGACATCCGGCTAATCTTTATGAAATTAAATTATTAGCAAAAAAATATAATCTTACTGTAATTGAAGATGCATCTCATTCAATTGGTTCATCTTACGAGATAAATGGTACGAATTTTAATTGTGGAGATGGTAATCACGCTGATATGTGTATTTTTAGTTTTCACCCAGTTAAACATATAACAACAGGAGAGGGTGGTATGATTTTAACCAACGATTCTGAATTATTTAAAAAATTAACATTATTGCATAAACATGGAATAGACAGAAGAGATGAGATGTTTTCAGAAGAATTAAGAAGAGGTGCATGGTTTTATGAAATGGAAAACTTGGGATATAATTACAGAATGAATGAAATGCAAGCAGCTCTGGGTATAAGCCAACTTAATAAAATAGATTTCTTTATAAAAAGAAGAAGAGAAATTGTAAAAATTTATAATTCTGAACTTAGCAAAATAAAAAACATCATAATTCCGCCTGAAGATAAAAATGTTAATTCAAATTTTCATATTTATGTTATTCAAATATTGGAAAATAATTTTTTTGACAGATACGATTTATTTAATCATTTATTAGAATCCGATTATGCTCCAATGGTTCATTACATTCCAATCCACTTATTAAAATATTATAAAAAAACATTTAATTATAAACCTGGAGATTTTCCAAATTGTGAAAAGTATTATAATAGATGTATCTCATTACCATTATTTCCTTCGATTTCTGATGATGAAATTTATCGTGTAATTAAAACTATAAAAGATTTTGTTAATAATAAACTTTCATAAATATTAAAATGACCAATAAACTAATTTTGGGAACTGCTCAATTCGGGCTAAATTATGGAATAAATAATTTTAATGGTCGCCCAAATAATTTGGAAATATTTAAAATATTAAATTATGCTTATAATAACGAAATAAGAACTTTAGATACAGCTGAAGATTACGGAATTGCTCACGAGGTAATTAGTCAATATTTAAAAAAATTTCCAAAGAACAAGTTTGATATAATTACCAAAGTAAATCCTCAGAATGTAAAAAAATCGTTTCTTTTATCAAAAGTCATGAAAATATGTAAATTTTTTAATTCTAAAAATTTAGCTGGCTTTATGTTTCATAATCTTCAAAAACTAAAAGAGAATGAATCATTATATGGAGAAATTTTAAAAATAAAAAAAAATGGATTTGTAAAAGAAATTGGAATTTCTGTTTATGAAAATTTTGAAATAGAGGACGTAGTAAATAATTACAGTGATTTTGATTTTATTCAAATACCATTTAATCTATTAGATAACGAAAATTTAAGAAAAAAATACATAGATATTGCCAAAAATAAAAACATAAAAATTCATGCTAGATCAATTTTTTTACAAGGACTTTTTTTTAAAAAACCAAGTTTGTTAAATAAAAAATTTGTAAATATTATACCAGATCTTGAATATTTAAATAAAATTTCAAAAAAAAATAGTATTAAAATTAATGAAATGGCACTAAAATATGTTGTAGAAAAAAAATATATTGATAAGGTTTTAATAGGAGTTGATAATATAAATCAAATAATTGAAAATATAAAAATTTGTAATAACCCTAAAGATTCTCATTCAAAATTAATATCAAAAATTTTCGTTGATGACAACAAAATTTTATATCCAAAAAATTGGTAACTAATGAAAATATTAGCTATTACACAAGCCAGAACTGGGTCATCGAGACTTAAGGAAAAGATTTTAAAAAAAATTAATAACAAATCTCTTCTCAAAATTCATTTAGAAAGAATTTTAAAAGCAAAAAAAATTTCAAAATTGGTTATAGCTACTACAAATGAATATGACAGTGATAAAATCGTTAATATTGGTCATGATTTAAAAGTTAAAAGCTATAAGGGCTCTGTGTCTAACGTTTTGAAAAGAATTTATGAAATTGCAGTAATTGAACAACCTAAATGGATAGTTAGATTAACTTCTGATTGTCCATTAATTGATCCCGATTTGATTGATAAAGTAATTAATTTTACTGTGAAAAACGACTTTGATTACGCATCTAATACTCTAAATCCAACATATCCTGATGGATTAGATATAGAAGTGTTTAAATTCTCTGCTTTGAAAGAGGCTTTTTTAAAGACTAAATTAAAGTCTGATTTAGAACATGTAACACCCTACATATGGAGGAATTCATCATTTTTTGGTAAAACAAAATTTATTTCTGGATCTTTTGAGTGTGAAAATGATAATTCTAAATATAGGTTAACAGTCGATTATATTGAAGATTTCGAACTTATAAGTGAATTAATTAAACAATTAGGAAATGATTTACCTTGGCAACTATAT
>Ga0055584_100004776_pt1 | contig 13253 bp, 12 predicted proteins | sample OSDHelmetaG_FD_58716 | JGI IMG/M metagenome (GOLD analysis project Ga0055584, IMG submission 58716) | Pelagic marine sediment microbial communities from the LTER site Helgoland, North Sea, for post-phytoplankton bloom and carbon turnover... | ecosystem: Environmental > Aquatic > Marine >... | reverse complement strand
CGGGTGATGCGGTACGCCTGGGTGATACCACCTTGCTAGCCGAGGTTGAAAAAGATTTTGCCGTTCTCGGTGACGAATGCCTCCACGGTGGCGGCAAAACGCTGCGTGACGGCATGGGCCTTGCGGGCGGGTTAAATTCCGCCGATGGTACGCTCGACATGCTGATCTGTAACGTGCTGGTAATCGACGCCGTGGTCGGTATCGTCAAGGGCGATATCGGTATCAAGGACGGCAAGATCGTCGGTATCGGCAAGGCCGGTAATCCGGAGGTTATGGAAGGTGTCGATCCGCGCCTAATCGTGGGTGCGGCCACTACCGTGCGTGACGCCGAGGGTTTGATCGCGACTGCCGGTGCACTCGATGTGCACGTTCACTTCGACAGCGCGCAACTGGTCGAGCACGCGATGGCGTCAGGAATTACCACCATGCTTGGCGGATCGCTCGGTCCGATCACGGTTGGAATTGACTGCGGCGGTGCCTTCAATGTCGGCAAGATGCTACAGGCATCTGAACAGTGGCCGATGAACTTTGGTTTTCTGGGTCGCGGAAATTCATCGCGCCCGCGTTCGCTTTATGACCAGATTGAGGGCGGTTGCCTGGGGCTCAAAATCCACGAGGACTGGGGTGCGATGCCGGCCGCGATCGACAGTTGCCTGTCGGTCGCCGACGAGTTGGACTTCCAGGTTCAGTTACACACGGATACGTTGAATGAAAGCGGCTTCGTCGAAAATACACTGGCCGCGATCAAGGGTCGTACAATTCACATGTACCATACCGAGGGTGCCGGCGGTGGCCATGCTCCGGACATTATTACCGTCGCGGGCCAGCAGAACTGCTTGCCATCGTCGACCAATCCAACCAATCCGTTTACCCGCAACACGTTCGATGAACACCTCGATATGACCATGGTCTGTCATCACCTGAATCCGGCGATTCCTGAAGACGTGGCCTTTGCCGAAAGCCGCATACGAGCACAGACGATCGCGGCTGAGGATGTTCTGCACGACATCGGCGCGATTTCCATGCTGGGGTCGGATAGCCAGGGTATGGGGCGCATCAACGAAGTCATTACCCGTACCTGGCAGTTGGCGGACAAGATGAAAAAACAGCGCGGCAGGCTTAAATCGGAGTCGAGCCGTATTGGTGATAACGAACGTATCAAGCGCTATATCGCGAAGTACACGATCAATGCGGCGCGCACCTTTGGTATCCAGGACCATGTCGGCTCGCTGGAGGATGGCAAGATGGCCGATATCGTGTTGTGGCGTCCAGCGATGTTCGGAAGCAAGCCGGAGTTAATCGTCAAGGGTGGCTTTATCGCGATGGGGCCGATGGGTGACAGTGCGGCATCGCTGATGACCTGCGAGCCGTTGATCATGCGCTACCAGTGGGGTGCCTATGGCCTGGCCAAACAACATTTGAGCGCAAACTTCGTCAATCCACTGGCGATCAAAGCTGGCCTGTCGGAAAAACTGGGGCTAACCAAGGCCCTGCTGCCGGCCAGTGGCACCCGTGGGCTGAAGAAATCGGACATGCTGCACAACGATGCCTGCCCGGAGATGCGAGTTGATCCGCAGACCTTCGATGTGTTTGTTGACGGCGAGCTTGCCACTTGTGAACCGGCGTATGAGCTTCCGCTGACACAGAGGTACATGTTGCGATGAACCCGCTGACCGATTGTTCAAGCCCGGTGCCAGGGCCAGCCCGGCTGGGTATCGGCGGTCCGGTCGGGTCCGGCAAGACCGCGCTGATTGAGCGCTTGCTGCCCGAGTTCAAGGCACGTGGGATTGAGGTGGGTGTAATCACCAACGACCTGGTTACGAAAGAAGACGCGGAGCGTCTGCGGCGCAGTGGACTGATTGATCCGGAACGGGTCTCGGCGGTGGAGGCGGGTGCCTGCCCGCACACGGTCATCCGTGAGGATCCGACACTAAATATGGAGGCCGGTGATCGTATGGTGGAGCAGTTTCCCGAACTCGATCTGCTGATTTTCGAAAGTGGAGGCGATAATCTGGCATCAACTTTTTCGCTGGATCTGGTCGATGAATGGATTTTCGTGATCGACGTGGCTGGCGGCGACGACATTCCCCGTAAACGGGGTCCCGGGTTATTGCAGTGCGATCTGTTGATTATTAATAAGGTCGATCTCGCGCCTTATGTCGGAGTTAACCTGGAGCAAATGTTGCTGGATGCAACGGAAATTCGGCAGAGCAGGCCGGTCATTGCGATCAATTGCCGCAACGGTGAGAATGTCGAACGGGTGGTTAACCATATCGCCAGCAGCCTGTTGTTCAGGGATGACGAATTCGAATCCGTGGGCAGGATCGCCTGAGATGAACGCGGCCCAACCTTGGTCAAGCATCGCCCCAGACCTGTCGCGCAGCGCCAGATCGTGGTTGTCTTTCAGACGGGATCCGGCAGGGCAGACCTATATCGCCCGGCAGCGCACCGAGTATCCATTTCACATGACCCGGCCATTTCGGCTGCCTGCGGACCCCGAAGGAATGCTGACGCTCTACCTGCAATCTGCATCGGGAGGTCTTTATCGGGGCGATCGCCTGACGCTGGATGTCGATGTCGAGGAAAAAGCGGCGTTGCACTTGACCACCCAGGCCGGCACCGTGGTTCATCATACGCGTGAAGGCGAAGCTAGTCAGACTACCAATATCAGAGTCGGGGCGGACGGCTTCTGTGAGTATCTGCCGGATCCGCTGATTCTCTTCACGGGCGCCCGCTTGTGTACTCGGACTCATGCGGTCGTCGAACCCGGCGCGACTCTGTTGCTGGCAGATGCCTTCACTACCCACGATCCGGGCGGTGGGCGAGTGCCGTTTGCTAACCTGGACAATGAACTTAAGCTTGAAAGCAGTAATGGCGAGTTGCTGGCGGTCGATCGTTTTCAGATCGATGGCGCTGCCTTTACCTCCGGAAACAGCGCACTGCAGGGCGGGCAACTCAGTCAGGGGACCGTATTGTTGGTGGCGCCTGGTGACCTGGATCCTGTGGTGACAGCATTGAGGCAGAGCCTTAATTCGACCCCGGGAATTTACGCCGGGGTTTCAATGCTGCCGGGGAAACGTGGCCTTTGGTGCCGCTTTCTTGCGGACGACGGGGTGGCACTAGGCGCCGCACTCAAGAATGCGTGGACAACCGTTCGATCCGGGCTAACCGGAATTCCGCCCGTCGAACGGCGTAAGTAAATCATGAAACAGGTGATATCGGAATTTGCCCCCACCGCTACACCTCGTGTTGGATCATCTCTAACCCCTGGTCCAGTATTTTTAACGCGGCTTATACCCGTCTTCGGTGCCGCGTATTTTTCTATTCAGCGTACCGGGATGATGGTTTCGCGGGTGATTTTTCGGATAGTCAACTTGAAAGGTGAAATACATGAGTAAGTCAATTAAGCAGCTGGCAGAAGGGTTTTACGAACGGCTCAATAACGGGGGCGACCTTTCCGAAGTTCTGTCGGAGGATTTCGTGTTCGGAATCATGCCGGGATTTCCCTATGGTGGTGACAAGAACGGCCTGGCGGCGTCGTTGGATTTTTTCGAAAAACTTGGACAGCATTTCGATTTCTGGGAAGTCGTTCCCCTGCGTTACATCGATGTGGATGACAGTAACCTGGTGGTTACCGCGCTGTACCGCACTAAGGCGACCGAAACCGGGCGCGACATCGAAATGGAAACCGTGCATTTGTGGACATCGAAGGATGGCATGCTGAATACCTATAAGCATTACTGCGATACCGCTGTCCTGTCGGCTGCGCTGGATCACAAGGTTCCGCAGTAAACGCAGGGTACTGACTGTCGTGACGATGCTTAAACCGGACGATACTGTACTGGCACTAATCGATGTGCAGGGGAAGCTCGCGCATTTGATGCATGACCGGGAAACGCTGTTCCTGAATCTAGAAAGATGTATCCGTGGCGCCCAGATACTACAGATTCCCATCCTCTGCGTCGAACAGAATCCGCAGGGTCTCGGTGCAACGATACCGGAAATTTCTCGCTTGCTGGAAGAGTATCAGCCGCTGGGAAAAATGAGTTTTAGCTGTATCAAGAACAGCGAGATCAAGAAACAGCTATTATCGTTACGACGAAAGCAGATCCTGGTCGTCGGTCTCGAGACACATGTCTGCGTGTATCAATCAGTCCGGGATATGTTGGCCATCGATTTGCAGGTGGAAGTCATCACCGACGCGGTCTCGTCCCGAACCCCGGAAAACAGGCATTATGGACTGCAGAAAATGCAGCTTGCCGGTGCCGCGTTGACCACTACCGAAATGTGCCTTTTCGAACTGGTTGCCGATTGTGAAAAGCCTGAATTCAGGCAAATCCTGCAGCTGCTGAAATGACTGGTTTCCTGTTCCTGGGATTCATGCTGGGAATCAGGCATGCACTAGAAGCCGATCATATCGCCACGGTTGCCACGCTTGCCTGTTCACAGGCTTCTCGAGGGCAGATTTTACGCCAGGGTCTTACCTGGGGAATCGGGCATAGTTTCACCTTAATGTTGTTCGGGGTGGTAGTTTTGTCAGTGAACAGCCTGGTTCCAGAACGGTTGGTGATGGGGCTGGAGATCGCTGTCGGTAGTTTGATGATCTTGCTCGGCCTGGATGTGATTCGCAAAGCAGTGAAGTCGAGAGTTCATTTTCATTCGCATCAACATGACGACGGGCAGACCCATTTTCACGCACATAGCCATGCTGAAAATGGGTGGGGTAAGGGCCATAGAGAGCTGCCGCATAAGCATGTGCATCAAAAAATCATCCCATTGCGCGCGCTGTTGTTAGGGTTGATTCACGGCATGGCGGGTTCCGCGGCGCTGGTGGTTCTTGTTGTCGATAAAATTGATTCCATGTGGATTGGAATGATTTACGTGGTGCTGTTCGGGCTGGGCTCGATTGCCGGCATGTTGTTATTTTCACTGGTCATTTCGATTCCTCTGGCGCTTTCTGGACGGCATCAGGGCAGGCTCCATAACGGCTTACAGCTTTCGATCGGTGGCTTAACCTGCTGCTTCGGGTTGTTTGTTTTATCAACCTGGATATAACAGGGAGGGTGAGTAGCGCCGGGGTGAAATTCCCCAGGGCTACTCACCCCTGCTAAGAGGTATTATGGTCGTGGACAGGAAATACTGATGTCGAAGCATGCCATCAAACTAAACAGCTTGGCCATGCGACGAAAAATATATTACGATAACCGGAATGATTTAAACCTGAAGCGCTGGCGCGTCCCTCAAATCAGAACGCGATTTGTCCTAAAGTTTTGACGACAACCACCGAGTGATAAATATTATTCCACGCCACATAAGAGTCTGAATGAAACTATCACTGTCGATCTATCTGAATTAGAAAAATACAAATCTTCTTTAAATGATTAATTTTTTTAAACGCTCGATGTCTGGTATCGCCCAGGTCATCGTACAACCTTGTTCATTATCTGGTTTTATAATCTTGGTTGGGATCGCGGTACATTCCTGGAAAATGGCGGTTGGTGCATTAATTGGAACCGTAATTGGCACCGCCACGGCAGTATTCTTAAATTATGACAATAAAAATATCAATTTAGGAATATATGGATACAACGCCGTTTTAATTGGCATCGCGAATATTTATTTATTTCAAACCACAGCGATTTCTATAATAGTTTTGATTATTTGTTGTGCATTTTCTGTGTTGGTTACCAACTGGATTCCGTCGTACCTACGCTTGCCCGCTTTTACAGCGCCCTTTGTATTTATAACCTGGTTAGTAATTCTTATTTCCAATAATATAGACTTACTACCCTCTGGTGATATCCTGAATTTCGTCAACAATATCCATAGCGCAGGCCTGGCTGAAGCAGTTGGACAGGTTTATATACAAGGTAACGGCATAACTGGCGCAATTATGTTGTTGGCAATTTTATTGTGCTCCAAATCAAGTTTCGTATGGGCGATAGTGGCAACTTCGCTAACCTGGTTACTTGCACACGGTCTAAACTACCCGGATTCTAATATCCAAAACGGCCTTTATGGCTTTAGTGCAATATTAACTGCAATCGCATTACAAAACCTAAAACCAATTGCTTTCCCGCTAGCGGGTGTAGTGTTAACGGTTTTCGTAACCCAGGCATTTATTTTATCGGGATGGCCGTCGTTAACAGCGCCATTTGTATTTGTATCCTGGTTAATGACGGTTCTGCATTCAAGCTATAGGAAATACACCAACAAACCCCTTACCCCACATTAATTCATGCTCCAAATAGCAGCGTACTTTATTAAATCCAGACTGCCGTTTCGTGACACTAAATACATGTTCAACTCGCCCCTGACTTTGGATTTCTGGGCGATTGATTTAGCGGTCTCTTTTCCACCCACCTCTCACCCTTCTGAGTGAATTTTTTTTAATATTAATATTGAATTGTACCCAAAATGATATCTCTATAGAGATATCACTTGCATTGAGTTTTGAGCCATGGACATCTGATGCATCGAGTTTTACCCCTAATGGGTCAACTTGACAGAGTCAAAATGGGGGAGCAGAATTAATGCGTTTATATCGACTATGGATTACTAAAGAATTGGCTATGGATTAATTCGTAAAGGCCTTAAAACATTTAATCAGGGGAGTTGAAGATGAGTAAGTTCAATAGACGTAAGTTTCTTAAAACCAGCGCAGCCGCAGCTGCAGCTAGCGCATTGCCCATGTCTCTTTACGGGACAAGCGCTACCGCAGCCAGTACCGTAAAAATGGGGATATTACATTCTCTTACCGGTACGATAGCTATCGCTGAAAAATCTGTTGTTGATGCCGAGATGCTTGCAGTAGAGGAAATCAATAATGCGGGCGGAGTTCTCGGAAGGAAAATCGAACCAATCATCGAAGACGGCGCAAGTGACTGGCCTACCTTCGCCGAGAAAGCACGCAAACTGATCGAGAAAGACAAAGTTGCATCGGTAATGGGGTGTTATACATCGGCATCCCGCAAAGCCGTGCTACCGGTGTTTGAAAAATTAAATGGCCTGCTTTACTACCCAACCTATTACGAGGGTCTTGAGATTTCACCAAACATTATGTACACCGCGCAGGAAGCAACTCAATCTTCGATTGCCGCCACGGAATGGCTTTACAAGAACCGCGGAAAGAGTGTTTATTTGGTGGGATCGGATTATATCTGGCCGCGTACTACGATCAAACTCTGTAAAATCACCCTCGATCGTTTGGGTGGCAAGGTGGCCGGTGAAAATTATTACCCTCTGGGTCATATTGAGTTCTCTTCAGCGATTAATAAGATTAAGGCAGCCAAGCCAGATGTTATTATTAATTGTGTTGTAGGCGGTAGTAATGTCGCATTTTTCAAGCAATTGAAAGCAGCGGGCATAATTGATGGTGGTACAACCGTTTTATCACTTGCGGTTTCTGAGGAAGAGGTATCTGGTATCGGCAGTGAAAATACCGCGGGTACCCTGACTTGCCTGGGCTACTTCCAGAGTTTGAAAAATCCAGCAAATCAAAAGTTTGTGCAAGCTTTCAAGAAAAAATACGGCGCTAACCGAGTGACTGGTGATACGCTTGCATGCGCTTATACCTCAGTACATTTGTGGGCCATGGCCGCCGAAAAAGCTGGAAGCTTCGATGTGCAAAAGGTAATAGCTGCGTCGTCTGGACTCGAAATTGACGGGCCCGAGGGTAAAGTGAAGTTTCACGAAAACAATCATCACCTTTGGAAACACGTTCGAATTGGCGAGTTCCTGGCCAACGGGCAGGCGAACATGCTTTATGAATCACCTCTCATTGAACCCAATCCATTTCCAAAACTATAGGTATACGGCTAGTAATGTAATGGAGTGCTGCATTATGTAGTGCTCCATTCGCTTTTTTGCGAGTTTGTTTTTTCGATTTTATTGGGATTAGATTTTGTTATGAGTGGCGAGATGCTTGCGATGCAGGCCTTCACCGGTCTTAGTGTTTTCACTATTCTTATGCTTATGGCGTTGGGATTAGCTATTGTTTTTGGTCTCATGGGTGTCATCAACATGGCCCATGGTGAGTTAATGGCCATGGGTGCCTATACGACTTATGGGACATCGCTGTTATTCGAAGCCTACTTCCCCGGCCTGATGGGCATCTATTTCATTGTCGGTGTCGTGCTCGCATTTTGTACTACCTTCGTGTTCGGGTATTTTCTCGAGCGTGGCCTGATTCGATTTCTCTACAAACGGCCGCTCGATACGATGCTAGCAACATGGGGGATAGGATTGATATTGCAACAATGCTACCGCCAGTTTATCAATCCCAGGCCCGTCAGCGTCCCTACCGCATCGTGGTTACAGGGCGTATGGCAGGTTACGGATGATGTGTCTTTTCCGATGAGCCGAATCTTTATTATAGGACTTGCCTTCGTGACCGCCCTTTTAGTTTACCTGCTGCTTTACAAAACACGCTGGGGACTGTTGATTCGGGCGGTAATGCAAAATCGTGAAATGAGCGGCGCGGTCGGAATAAATCAACATCAAGTCGACGCCTATACCTTTGCTTTAGGATGCGGCCTGGCCGGGATTGCCGGCAGTTCGTTCACGATGCTGGCCTCGACTTCACCGGATACCGGGCAGGCGTATATCGTCGATACCTTTATTGTCGTCGTATTCGGCGGGGTAGAGAGTTTGCTGGGCACTATTTTGTCGGCAGCCCTGATTGGGCAGTTGCAGACCTGGCTCGAGTTTTACCTGAGCGGTTCGATGGCGCGTGCCGGCATACTGCTGCTGGTTATCCTGGTGTTGTATTTCCGACCAAACGGTCTGTTTTCGACCAAGGTTAGACGTTAGATGAAAAGGTTAGACGTTAGATGAATAAGCCAGCCACCAAGACCGGACTGCCTCAAGCCAAAGCAGGCCTGCGCGACAGGACGGTGGACCTGCTTGAACGTTTCGGCATACTGATCCTGGCATTGTTGATTTTGCTTGTCATTCCGCTGAGCATGGAGACGTTCAGGTTAGGGCTTTTTGCAAAGTATCTTTGCTTTGCTTTTCCAGCCGTCGGTATCGTTCTTTTCTGGGGTTATGGCGGGATTCTGAGTCTAGGGCAGGGAGCATTCTTCGGCATGGGTAGTTACATGATGGCGATGTTCCTGAAACTGGAATCTGCGGCGAATGCTGATTCTTCCTCGAGCACGGCTCTGGCCGCTTTTTTTGGCTCGGCAGGCCTACCTGACTTTATGGTATGGAACAGCGTCGAACAACTACCGTGGTTTTGGGAACCCTTTCATCATGTCTGGATAACGATTCCGGCAATTATTGTTTTGCCGCCACTTGTTGCATTCATACTGGGCTATATAAATTTTCGAAACCGGGTTAGCGGAGTTTATTTCACTATCGTCACGCTTTCTCTTTCGGCCATCATGGCGATTGTTATCATAGGTCAGCAAGGTTACACCGGGGGTATTAATGGTATCACCGATTTTAAAACGTTTTTAGGTCTCGACCTGGACACCGACCAGGCCAAGTACGTCATGTATTACATAACCGCTGTGCTATTGCTGCTGGCAGTCTTCGCCGGTCGTTTCATCCTTAAAAGCCGTCTCGGTAAGGTGTTAGTGGCGATTCGTGATCAAGAAGATCGGGCGCGATTTTCCGGATATAATTCAGCTTTGTTCAAGGCGGTCATATTTGCCGTCGGTGCAATGTTTGCATCTATCGGTGGCGCTATGTTCACCATACAGGTTGGCCTCGCTTCACCGTCGTTGGTGGGGATCATCCCCTCGATCGAAATGGTTATTTATGCGGCGGTCGGCGGACGTTTGTCTCTGGTTGGTGCCGTTTATGGTGCTATTCTGGTGAATGGCGCAAAAACATTTTTCTCAGAGAATTTCGTCGAATACTGGACTTATTTTATAGGCGCCATGTATGTGTTCGTCGTCATGTTTTTACCCTTAGGACTGGCAGGCATACTTGCCAGGCTCCGCGGTGAAGTAAAACGGGAGGGTCGAACTGATGAGTAATATTCTTACTGTATCCGATCTGACCGTCTCATTCGATGGTTTCAGGGCGGTAGACGACCTTACATTTTCCGTTGAGCACGAAGAGTTAAGGGTGGTGATTGGGCCGAACGGTGCGGGCAAAACTACTTTGCTGGATATGATTTGTGGTAAAACCCGGCCAAGCCATGGCTCTATCAGGTTTAAAAACCTGGAATTGTCACGAATGGTCGATTACCAGATTACGCGTGCTGGCGTCGGGCGCAAATTTCAAACGCCATCAATCTACCAGGATTTAACTGTTTTCGATAACCTGGAAATCTCTTCTCCAGTGAATCGAAGTGTGGTTGGAGCACTATTTATCAAGCACAAGCCCGACGTTACCGAAAAAATAGAAACCATCGCCGAGCAAATATCTTTGCATGGTGAATTGTCTACCAAGGCTGGGATTCTGTCGCACGGCCAGAAGCAATGGCTCGAAATCGGTCTGTTGCTGATGCAAGATCCTGACCTGATGTTACTCGATGAACCAGTGGCAGGAATGAGCGCCCGCGAACGTGAGTTGACGGCCGAACTATTAAAGAAAATCTCGAGTGGGCGATCTTTAGTCGTGATCGAACACGATATGGCATTCGTCAAAATGATTGCGAAGACCGTTACCGTTTTACACCAGGGGAAACTGTTGGCCGAAGGCAGTATGGAACAGATGCAAAACGACGAACGGGTAATTGAGGTTTATCTTGGTGGATAATTTGGCAACAGTACTTAAGGTCGAAAACTTGAATATTAGCTATGGGGACAGCCAGGTCATCCGTGATGTTAGTTTTGACTTACATAGTAATGAGACTGTGGCTATTATGGGTCGTAATGGCATGGGGAAAACTACGCTGCTAAAGGCTCTGATCGGGTTGTTGCCAGCACACTCCGGTTTGGTGGAGCTTGGCGGGAAGGTCATTACCAACGCACATAGCTACGAACGAGTCTTCGCCGGTTTGGGCTATGTGCCTCAGGGCAGAATGATCTTCCCCTTGTTAACCGTGCAGGAAAATATCCTTACAGGCATACATGGCTCTAAAAACAAGAAAGTACCGTCTTTTGTTTACGATGTATTTCCGGTGCTTAAAGAGATGCGAAACCGCCGTGGTGGCAATCTTTCCGGGGGGCAGCAACAGCAGCTCGCCATAGCCCGGGCGTTGGTCAATAATCCTAAAGTACTGATTCTTGACGAACCGACAGAGGGGATTCAGCCGTCGATCATCAAGGACATCGCGAGGTCATTAAATCATCTGAAAGCGGAGCTCAACTTTGCGCTGCTAGTGTCCGAGCAGGTGTTGAGTTTTACCATGGAAATCGCGGATCGATTCCTCATTATCGAAAAAGGTGAAATTGTCTACCAGGCCGGCAGAAACGAGGTCGATACGGAAAAAATTCATGCTTACCTAACCATCTAGGTTGCCCCAAATTTTGCTAACCGAGGAGATGCTATTATGCCATTGCGACGTCCTTCAAAAGCTGATCTTGTTGCTATCAGTTCGAAGCGCCATTTGCAACTAAGCGAAGTTGAACTGGAAGATTTATACGAACTGGTTTGTGATAATCTTACCCTGTATGACGAACTTGAACAGTATCCAGACCCGGTTCGTGAAGTAGCGCCGGCGGTGCGGCTACCGGGGCGCCGGTTGACACCGGCTGAAGATCCGCTCAACGCCGTAGTTAGAACCTGTTCGGTAAAAATTCCTGGAGCCAAAGGCAAGCTTGCCGGTAAGTTGATTGGCGTGAAGGACACCATCTGCGTCGCTGGTATCCCCATTTCCTGCGCCTCACGGCTACTCTACGATTATACCCCCGATATTGATGCAACCATCGTTACCCGCCTGTTAGAAGCCGGTGGCCACATAACTGCAGTGCTCAACACCGATGACTTCGCATTTTCCGGGGGAGGGCATACCAGCGCTTACGGTGTCACCCTCAATCCTGCAAACAAGAAACATACGGCTGGCGGTTCTTCTTGCGGTTCGGCCGCTGCAATTGCTAATAATCTGGTAGACCTCGCACTCGGTGGCGATCAGGGTGGGTCGATCCGTATACCTTCGGCATGGTCAGGTATTGTTGGTCTGAAACCGACTCATGGTCTGGTGCCCTACACTGGCATCGTGGGGTTCGATCTCACCATAGATCACATCGGACCGATGACGCGAACGGTTGAAGACGCGGCCTTGCTGCTGTCCGTGATTGCCGGTAAAGATCCTGATGCAGCCGATCCGCGACAACCCGATCAAATCAGGACTGTCGATTATGTTAAGGCACTGTCAGGCGATATGAAGAAGCTTAAAGTAGCGATAGTCAAAGAAGGTTTTGGCTCACAAATGTCTATGCCGGCCGTAGATACGGCCGTGATGAATGCTACTAAGGTGCTTGCGAAACTCGGCGCGCAAGTCAAGGAAGTTTCGATTCCCGAACACAAGACTGTGGTCCCGTTGTGGAACGCCATCGCCATCGAGGGCGGGGTATCGAGTTTTTATGCTGGACACCACAGTTACCAGAATAAAGGTTGGTATAACCCGAGATTGATGTCAGCCATGGGTCGGGGTATCAAGACGCATGGTGGTGATTTTTCGCCGACGGCGAAGTTGGGCACTTTGATCGCTGACTACATGACCGATCAATACCATGGCGTTTTTTACGGGCGGGCGAGGAATCTTTCGAATCAACTGACTAATGCTTATAACAAAGTGTTCGAGTCCTTTGATTTGGTGCTAATGCCGACCACCCCTCAGACTGCGCATAAACTGCCACCCAGCCCAGAGGACGACCGTAAAACCTATATACGACAGGCGCTTAACATGGTGGCAAACACCGCAGCCTTTGATTTAACCGGGCACCCCTCAATTACCGTGCCGTGCAAAGGCGTGAAGGGATTACCGGTTGGATTGATGATTACCGGGCGTCATTTCGAAGATGCAACGGTATTGCGTGCGGCCCACGCTTACCAGCAGGCTTAATCAGTCTCGTTATAGGCGATGCATGTGATGCTTTACATTTTAGCAAGCTGTAAAATTTTCAGCGCTGCGGTACACTATCCTCAGGCTGTCATGTTTTTCACCGAGTTGATCTCGGATTTTAGAAGCCAGATAACATTTAGTAACAACGTAACAGGAGCGAATTATGTATCACGGTGATATTTCCAGCAGTAAAGATACGGTCGGTGTAGCCGTCGTAAACTATAAGATGCCTCGTCTGCACACAAGGGCGGAAGTTATTGATAATTGCCATAAAATAGCGGACATGATGGTC